>MPMB02172392.1_pt1 | contig 31596 bp, 20 predicted proteins | sample 1617371 | NCBI WGS metagenome assembly MPMB02 (sample SAMN05944808, study PRJNA350692) | marine metagenome | biome: marine; feature: ODZ; material: water; isolation source: 300 m water sample filtered on 0.2 um supor filter | place: Pacific Ocean | collected 2012-04-08 | depth 300m m
CCACCCCCCCGATAAACTCCAATATTTTCCCCGCAATAATCGAACGCTCCGACTCCGGGAGGTCATGTTTGATTTTTGATCTTTTGGTTTCCCCATCCTTGAGCGGTTGCGGTTTGCTGTAATCGACAGGAGTCATGCAGCCTGCGAGATGCGCGGCTTCGATTATTGTGATTATTTTTTTCATTTGTTGCCTTTCGTTGGCGGTTTCCCTCTGTTCAGGAAACAAATTAGCACAACTCTTCCGAATACCGGTTATTGATAAAATCAATGCGGGCATCGACTGAATCGATGGTCGGCGCGGCTCGATATGTCCGGAATCCAGGCTTAAACTTCACGCTTGCAACTCATTGGCTCTACACGGAGTCTGACCGGCCTTTTTTGGAACCCGATGCATCATGGGCAAAGCCAAACGTGAACGAGAGAAACAGGTCGCCCCGGCGCAACTGACCGGCACCTGGACTCATGCGGTGCGAATACTGCTGTTTTCAGCATCGATCATCACTGCCTACCTAGCACTCGCCACCCTGGCCAAAGGCGGGCAGGTGCCCGGTTGCGAACCGGAGTCCGACTGTGAGAAGGTGCTCACCAGTTCGTGGGCCTACTGGCTCGGCATCCCAGTGTCGCTGCTTGGACTTGGGCTTTACGGGGCGTTTTTCTTCACGAGCTTTTCGCTTAAGATCGGCCAACAGCAGAAGGCCCAGCGCGCACTCAATACGATGACGCTTATCTCGTTTTGCATCTTCGGTGCGGCGGCCTGGTTTGTTGGCGTGCAGGCGTTGGCCATTGGCGCGTTCTGCCCGTACTGCTGCACCGCGCACGCCCTGGCCTCGCTGGCGGCGCTGATATTTTTGAGTCAAACCGGAAGAATCAGTTCGCGGCTGTCGGTCCGAATGAACTTCGGCGGCGGAATCGGCGTGGCGCTTGGCTTGGTGGCGGTGGTTGCCGCCGGTCAAATCATCCTGCCGAAGGAGCGAGCAGCACCGAAGATTGTTGACCTTGGCCAGACCCGAACCAACGCGCCAATCTCTGAAATCAAGCCAGCAAGGACAGTTAAACCGACTCCCGCGCCAAAACCAACCCCACAGCCGGCACTCACTGTTGATTCTGAACCGTCAACCCCGGCCGTGACGACTGTTGCTCCCACCAACCCGGTGCCAACCAAGGCTGGGTCATTTCATATCCCCAAGTCGGATCTTTCACTGGACACCAGTCGCCTTCCACTGCTGGGTCCCCTTAAAGCGCCGCACCGGATCGGTTGCCTGTTCGATTACACCTGCCACCATTGCCGGCAACTGCACGGCTACATCCGCAGCACGATCGACAAATTTGACGGCCAGCTTTCTTGCCTGATGATCCCGATGCCGCTCGACGCCAATTGCAACGCCGTGATCAAGCGCACGGGCCGCGACCATGTTGATGCCTGCAAATACGCCCGGATTTGCCTTGCGGTACAGCAGGTCGCCCCGACCAAGTATGACGAATTCGATCGATGGCTTTTTTCCAATCACAAAACCGCCAAACCGCTCGACACGGTGAAACAGCACGCGGCCAAACTTGTCGGCGCAGGCGTACTCGACAAAGCTATCGCCAGCGCGACCGTGCAGCAGCAACTACAGCAAAACATTCGCGCTTACGAGTTGAACTCCAAGAACGGTGGCAGATCGTCGATGCCGCAAACGATCATCAAGAATCGCGTAATGTTCGGCCCCCCTCCCTCGGCCGTGGCGTTGGAGTCCATACTGAAGCAGACGCTTGGCTTGCAATAAGCCTTGCCGATTGCGCGTTTGGCCAAGCGGCGTTAGCCTTCCCCGTGCGCTGGATCGCCCGCGACGTCACGTTTGAGTTTCCCCGATCGATGGTGGTGATGGGGATCGTCAACACCACGCCTAACTCATTCGCCGACGGCGGCCGGTTTCTCGACACCGACTCGGCGGTCGATCACGCTTTGCGGCTGGCCGCCGAGGGCGCGGAGATCATCGACATCGGTGGCGAATCAACCCGGCCCGGCTCGGAGCCGGTTTCGGCGGAGGAGGAGTTGCGACGCGTCATCCCGGTGATCGAGCGCTTGGCCAAGCGCTGCGGAGCAGCCCTGTCGATCGACACGCAAAAGCCGGCTGTGGCCAAGGCGGCGCTGAACGCGGGGGCGTCGATCGTCAACGACATCGCGGCCAACCGCGAGTCACCCGAGATGTGGCAAGTCGTGGCCGAGGCCAAGGCTGGCTACGTCTGCATGCACATGCAGGGCACACCTCAGACCATGCAGGCAGAGCCGCACTACGACGACGTGCTGCGGGAGGTCGACGGGTTTTTCGCGGAACGCCTGGGTGCACTGACGGAGCACGGTGTCAGCGCCGAGCAAGTGGCGCTGGATCCCGGCATCGGCTTTGGAAAGAGACTTAAACACAATATAAAGTTGCTCAGCGGGCTGAAGCGGTTTAACGTTGCGGAGCGTCCGCTATTGGTCGGAGTGTCCCGGAAGTCGTTCATCGGCAAGCAGCTTGGCACACCAACATCCGAGCGCCTGCCTGCCTCGCTGGCTTGTGCGGTATGGTCGGCTCTCAACGGAGCGCAAATCGTCCGCGTGCACGACGTGGCCGAGACGGTGCAGGCCGTCCGAATGGCGGAAGCGTTGAGCGACAACAGGTAAATCATGGACTTACTGGGAAACATCTGGCAGGGTATCATGGTTTATTGGCGTCCCGTGGCCGAGATTTCCATCCTCTATTTCGCCATCTATTTCACGCTCAAGTTTTTCCGTGGCACCCGCGGTTGGCCGATGGTCTTGGCGTTTCTTGGCCTGCTGATTGCCCTCTTGGTTTGCATCGGGCTGGAGCTTACCGTCCTTTCGTCGCTGCTGAATTATTTCTTCGGCTTGTCCGCCTTTGCTGCGCTGATCATCTTCCAACCGGAACTGCGCCGCCTGCTCGCCGGGTTGGGTAATTTGACTTTCTTTGGGTCACTTCGTGAACAACGCGAAAACATAGAGGTCGTCATCCAGGCAGTTGGCCAGCTTAGCGAGACGAGCACCGGAGCGCTGATCGCCATCGAGCAGTCAACGCACCTGCAGGACATTGTCGAATCCGGCATCACGGTGGACTGCGAAGCCACGCCGGAGATGATCGAGACGATTTTCTTTCCGAACAACGCCATCCACGACGGCGGCATCATCATCAATGAGGACCGCATCCTGAGCGCGGCCTGCATCTTCCCGCTGACACGCCGCCAGGACATCAGCAAGACGATCGGCACCCGCCACCGCGCCGCCATTGGCATGAGCGAGGAGTCCGACTCGCTGGTCATAGCGGTGTCAGAGGAAACAGGCGCCATCTCCACAGCAATAAAGGGGCAACTTGTTCAGGGTATAACGCTCAAGAAACTTCGCGGCACCTTGAACACTGTGTTTGTGGCACCGATTCGCAACCGCAGTTTCAAGGGTTGGATAAAGTCCCTAAAACCCAAGCTGTCTGGCATTGGTCTGCAAACCAAGACAACGGATAACTGACATGGCCTGGCATGACATATTAACGCGTAACATTGCCTGGAAAGCCATATCGATATTGATGGCTGTGCTCATATGGAATGCGATCTACCAAGTCCAATCGCGCAACGATCCCCAAAAAGCGAAAGAACAAGAACTAAAAGAAGGCAAACCGCCACCGCCAAAGCCCATAAATCCTCTTGAACCCCCAACCGTTTCGACCAATCGCGCTGAGCTTGTTCAAAACTTTCCTGTTCGAATTATAAAGTCACCCGACGATGACTCTCAATATATCCTTGAACCTGCTGAGGTTGTATTGGAGTTAGCATCAAATGCTGACCCTGTTCCGAACTTTGCCAGCGCTTCCAAGGTAAAAGTATTAGTGGATCCCGAAACCATCCCTAATGGTATTTTGTCTACCAATCTAAATGTCAGAGTATTTGTAGACGAAGATGTTATCTTGAAGAACTTCAACCCCAAGGAGGTAAAAGTCACCCGAATTATCGAAGAGTCAACCACCCCGACCGACGAAACTGAAACGGTCGAGAAGGATTCAGACAAGACCGTAGGCGAAGACAGCGCGGAATAACCCTCAAGGTCCAACCATTGTCTCTTGCAACAGTTCGTGAGGTAGGCGACCCACCCACTGGTCCGGCATCCGCTTATCGATCGACCCTGCGACGAATCCCGGCCGGCCAATGTGGCCGTCGCAAAACGCCGCCGTCGCTTTTTGCGCATGCCGAAAGTGCGCCGTCCGCTCGCGATCGTTCACGTAGTAAAACTCCTCAAGCATCGGGTTCTCCATCGAGGCTGGAGACTGAAAGGTGTTCACCTGCGCCGCGTCGGCAAGGAACACCATGTCCCCCGGCTTGGTCAAGCGATCGATCCGCACCTCCGACCCGGCGAACCCGCCGGCCAGGTGCAAATTGTAGCCGTAGCCATACGCCGAACCGGTGGCCTTCAATTTGAAACGAGCATCAACATAGGCCAGGCCCGGGCAGGTCTCCACCCCGCTACCACCCAGATACGGGTGCAGCGCGCCCTTGGCCAAGTTGAACCGCCGGACACCCTCGCCGCCGCGCTCGAGCCACCCAAACCAAAATCGATCGCCGCCGTTCACCGAGTCGCCGCGGTAGGCAAAGGCCCGGTGGTCGTTATCACTCCAATACATCTGCCCGGCGAGCCCCAACTGCCGGAGGTTGCCGGAGCAAACCATGTCGTGCGCCCTCCGCTTGGCCGCCGACAAAACCGGCAACAGCAAACTCGCCATAATCGCAACGATGGCAATCACTACCAACAACTCCACCAACGTGAAACCGAAACGATGTTTTTGAAGGCTCATCGGCTCAGACGGTAAAAGCCGCCGCCGAGCGGTGGATTTTCATCGATCAATTTCAAGTAAAAACCATCCTCACGCACGCCGTTCCCAACTGGCTGCCACTCGCATAAATCAGCGGATCGTTCGAGCACTGAACCTACTGCGCCGAATCCGAACGAGCAAGCCGCCCATTGCCCATCAGTCAAGCGGGCGTTCACAATTCTCGGTTGCGAACAGCCAACCGCAAGCGCCAGGTTGTCGAGTCGTCCGACGACGAAGAGGCTCGACTCGCTGCCTTTCGCCGTGTAGCTGCTGATCGAGAACGCATCGACAGCGAAGCCGGCGATGTCGTCCGCTAACGTCACGGTCTTGATCTCGTTCCACGCCTTTCCGTTTTGGAGCATGAATGTCTTCAACTCCTGCCCGGCGGGGTCGAACTCCATCCGCACGGAGTATGTTTCCCCCGTGGCCATTTCAGCAGGGAACGTGAATCCGGCGGCGAACTGGCTTTTCGCGGAGGCGACCGCCGGAGAGACCGTGGCGCCGAAACCGGTGTCCGGGAAGTAGTCCCACTCAACCAAATTCGGTGAGTCGGTGCCGGTGCCCCGGCTGAATTCCTCAGCCTTGGCCGAGCCGATATTGAGCAGGCCAAGCGCCACCTCGAACGTGAACGGCTGGCCGTCGAGGTAGCCAGCCTTCACTACATCGAGCACTATGTCGAAGGCAAACGCGAACGCATCGGCCTCCGTCAGCGTCAGGCCAAGCGGACGGTGAAACAGGCTGTTGGGCCTCTCGGAATCCCACTTCACGGCCAGCACACCAGCCTCGGCATTCCACTTGAAAAGCGACTCGTCGCCGTGCACCGCCCAGCCGTTGGCCAGGGGATCATTCGAGAAATCCTCGACATGCCAGGCGAGTTCTTTGGTCTGTGGCCAGACATCGCTGACGGCGTCGATCTCGGCCTTGCCGGACAAGACCTCAAGGCGGATGAACCGCGCTTGGCCAAGCTCAACCGGGGTGCGTTCAGCATCGACAGCCCAGGCAATGTCGTAGCCGGTTCCGCCGCCGGACCCGGCGTATAGTTCAGCGAGCTTGGCCAAGCCACCTCCCGCGAAGTCGCCCTTGCCCAGGACGAGATTCACCGGCAGGCCAAAATCACCCCCACCGTCGGTCGGGTGATAGGCATCAAACGCAGGCGCCTGCTCCGGATTCAGCACAAACCAAGCATCACCATCAGCGCTCACCGACACGCGGGTTTCGCCGTCGGCCTGGCCAAAGAGTGTCCCGTCCGTGAGGCCGCCGCCGCTGAAATCGCCGTTGGTGATCGTGAACCCCGCGCCGCCGAACACGATGAAGTCGAGCCCGAACGGGTTGAGCGCCTCGTCGCGGATTGGCCTGGCGAATTCCAGCGTCACTTCGCCGCCCTGGCCGATGGAGAGAATCTGCTCGCGCAGATAAGGCGGACTGAACGGCGTGATCGGCCCGCCCCATTCGCCCGGCGTCTCGCGAGCCGGTGCGCCAATGATGGCCTCCTTGTTTGTGAAGCCAACCCCGGTGCTCAAATCGGTGGCGAATCCGGTTCCCGGCTTGTACGACACGACCTCGGCCGCAAACTGCGTAGCCCGTACATGCCTGACTCCCGACAAAGCGGCGAATCCCATTGCGATGATAATGACACGTTTCATTTGCTGATCTCATTTGTTGAGACCAGCTATAGGTGGGCATAAAAAAAGACCTTCCGCTTGGGAGGGTCTTTGGATTAAAGCTGCACCATTGTGCCGGCCTCATCCTTCTCGGATGCGGAGAAGTTGGCCGCGCAGGCGGCCCGACGAGCATGAGCGACGGAATTGATCTGACTTCGAGCTGCCGGGCAGCTCGTCACAGTGGCGCAACCGTCCCCGAGTTTCACGGGGTTCCTTCCGGCGTCACGATTGTCTCTGGGCAAATGCCCAAGTCAAAGAACGAAGAAAGACTACACCCCGCGCCCCAGCCGGGCAAGCACTGAATTTTGCGTGGCCAGCCGGGGCGGCTTCTGTTTAAATTCCCCGTCCATGTCAAAACTGAGCCGCTCCCTGACAATGGCCGCCCTGCTGGCCGTGCTACAGCCGATTCGTGCTGAAATTCTGCCACCCGGCAACCGTCCTCTGCCGCCCGGCCACCACGCATTGATCCATGCCAAGGTCGTCATCAAGCCGGGACTCACGATCGATGACGCCACGGTGGTCATTCGGGACGGCCGCATTGAGAGTGTCACCGAAAAGGGCGACACGCCCGACTCTGCCCGCGAATGGGACATGAGCGACCTGACGCTCTACGCCGGCTTCATCGACCCCTACGTCACCGAGGCCAAGCCGGTCTCAACCACGATGACACAGAGCATCACCGGCACCGGGGCGACCGCCGCCGGCAAGCCGGGCTTCCTAGGTGTGCCGGGCAACGAACTCGACCCCGGTACGAGCGGCCCCGGCTCCGGACTGTCCACGATGAAACCGGAGCATGATGTCACCGAGGCGTTCAGCCCGAAGCCGGACACTCACCAGGCACTGCGCGCGCAGGGGTTCACCGCCGGCGTACTCATCCCGGCCAACGGCATCATCCGTGGCCAAAGCGCGCTCATCTCGCTTGGCCAAGGTTCGCCGAACCAACTCGTCATCAAGCCGCAACTTTTTCAGCACATTGTTTTCGACACCAAGGCATCCAAGTCGAACGAGTTTCCCAAGTCGCTCATGGGAGTGATCTCCGCAATTCGTCAGACCCTCTCCGACGCTCAACACTACAACGACACTTGGGAGTACTACCGAGCCAACACCGGCACGTTCAAACGGCCGGCCTACAACCAGTCGCTCGACACACTCCAGGCCGTGCTGAAAAACGGGCAACTGGTCGTCATCGAGCCGGGCAGCGTGCTAATGGTGGACAAGTCAGCACGGCTTGCCGGCGAGTTCGGTATCCAGCCGGTCATCGTCGCGACCGGCCACGAATGGCGACGGCCGGATCTCGTGAAGCCCACTGCCTCTCGTTTCATCGTGCCGATAAATTTCCCCAAGGCACCAAAGATGCCGAGTGACTCCGACTGGGATCGGGTCTCGCTCGACCAACTCCGCGCTTGGGATTGGGCGTCGGAAAACCCCGTTCTACTCCGAAAAAGCGGCCTCGAGATCGCTTTCACCGCGCACGGTCTCAAGGACAAAAAGTCTTTCCGCGAGAACTTGGCCAAGGTCATCGAACGCGGCCTGACCAAGCGCGACGCCCTCGCTGCACTGACCACCACGCCGGCTAAACTCACTGGCGTCGCTGATCAGCTAGGCACGGTCGAAACCGGCAAACTCGCCAACCTTGTCGTGGTCGAGGGCGATTACTTCGACCCCAAGGCCAAGCTCAATGGGGTCTGGATCGAGGGCCGCTGGAACACGCTCGAGCCGGAGAACCTTGCCTGGATCGACAAGAAGAAGGAAGACGAGAAGAAAAAGGAAGACGACACGAAAGGGGATAAATCGGACGAGCGGCTGGCCCGCTCGCCAATCGAGGAGGACACCGTGCTCGAGCCGACTGCGGTACTCATCCGCAATGCCACCCTCTGGACCAGCAGCAAGCGCGGCGTGCTGAAAAACCACGATCTGCTGATCGCCGATGGCAAAATCAAGAAAATCGGGCGCAACCTTCAGCAACCCGAAAACGCCCACGTGATCGACGCCAAAGGCAAACACGTCACCGCCGGCCTCATCGACCCCCACAACCACAGCATGATTCTCGGCTCGGTCAACGAAGGCACGTTGCCCTCCTCGGCCATGGTTTCCATCGGCGACGTGGTCAACTCCGAGTCGCCACAGATTCATCGTCAACTCGCCGGTGGACTAACAGTGGCCAACCAGTTGCACGGCTCGGCCAACCCGATCGGCGGCCAAAACGCGATCATCAAGCTACGCCTTGGACAGGGGCCGGAGGGGCTCAAGTTCAAGGCCGCCCCGCCCGGCATCAAGTTTGCACTCGGCGAAAACGTCAAGCAGTCCAACTGGGGCAACGACAAAAACACCCGATTCCCGCAAACCCGAATGGGCGTCCCGGCGTTCCACGAAAACCGCTTCACCGCCGCCTGGCAGTACAACCGTGAGTGGCGACGCTTCCGCGAAAAAGGTGGGCCGCCTCCGAGACGCGATCTCGAACTGGAGACGATTGGCCAGATCATCCAGGCCAAGCGCTGGATTCACTGCCACTCGTACCGGCAGGATGAAATCCTCGCATTCATGCGCACGATGGAGAAATTCGGTGTCAGGGTTGGCACACTGCAGCACGTCCTCGAGGGCTACAAGGTGGCCGACGAGATCGCCGCGCACGGCGCCGGCGGCTCCTGCTTCGCGGACTGGTGGGCGTACAAGTACGAGGTCATCGACGCCATTCCGTTCGCCGGCAGCCTGATGCACGAGCGCGGCGTGGTGGTGTCGTTTAACTCCGACTCATCTGACCTCGCGCGGCGCCTCAACCTTGAGGCCGCCAAGGCGGTGAAGTACGGCAACACAAGGGAAACCGAGGCGCTCAACTTCGTCACGATTAACCCGGCGAAGCAACTGCGAGTCGATCACCGCGTCGGCTCGCTGGAGGTCGGCAAGGACGGCGACTTTGTCATTTGGTCCAAGCACCCACTGAGCACCGGCACGGTTTGTCTGGAAACGTGGATCGATGGCAAACGCTACTTTGAGCGGAGCGAAGGCATCGCCCGGGCCGAGGCCCGATCGAAGGAACGCGAAAAACTCCTGGCCAAAGCCAAGAGCAAAACCAAGAAGGACAAGAAAAAAGAGGACGATAAGGACTCAAAGGAAGCCCGGGCCGCTTTTTTCCGGCGCGCGCTCGAGACCGCTCACGGATTAGGGGTCGTCGATTGCCAGGACTGCAAAATCGAGACGGAATAACGCAAGGAGGACACAACCATGAAACGAACAAAGCAATACATCCCGATTTTCGCACTCACGCTCGCCTCGATGCTTGCCGCTTGGCCATGCGCCTTGGGCAAGCGCACGCTGTTCACCAATGCCGTGGTTCACACCGTCTCCGGGCCGGCGCACTCGCCCGGTTATATGCTCATCGACGGCGACACGATCAAGGCCGTCGGCCCGGCCGAGGAGCAGCCCGATGCAGGGAAGGCGCAGGTTGTCAACCTCAAGGGACAGCACCTGTTCCCCGGCCTCATTGCTCCGACCACTGCGCTTGGCCTGATGGAAATCCCGGCCGTGCGCGCCACGGTCGATACCAGCGAGGTCGGCACCTACACGCCGGAGGTCAAGTCGTGGCTCGCGGTCAATCCTGACTCGGAACTGATCCCGGTCGCCCGCGCCAACGGCATCACCCACTTCGTTCCAACGCCACAGGGCGGCACCATCACGGGACAGTCCGGTCTGATGGCCACGGTCGGCTGGGGCTACGAGAACATGCTCCGCCACTCGCCGGTCGCGCTGCACCTGTTTTGGCCTTCAATGAACATCAACCCCGCCGCGGACGACGCCAAGAAGCAGGCCAAGAACCGCGACAAGCGCCTGAAGGAGATCGACGATTTCTTCGAGGAAGCCCGCGCCTATGCCAGGTCGCAATCGGCTCCCGGGCACAAGGGTGTTCCCGCCTGGGACGCGATGCTACCGTGGGTGCGCGGCGAAAAGCCGGTGCTCATTCACGCCAATTCGCGTATGCAAATCGAGTCTGCCGTCAAGTGGGCAACCCAGCGCGGGTGGAAGCCGATTATCGCGGGCGCACGCGACGCATGGCAGATCGCTGAACTCCTGGCCAAGCACAATGTGCCGGTGATTTTTGAGCACACGTTCACGCTTCCGACGCGCGACTTCGACCGGTACGACGCCCAATTTCGTGCCGCCGGTGTGCTGCATAAGGCCGGCGTGAAGGTCGTGTTCAGCGAGGGGCTCGCTCGCTTTGCCGCCTCCAACGCCCGCAACCTCCCCTACTCCGCCGCGCAGTCGGCCGCGCATGGCCTACCCCGCGCCGAAGCGCTCAAGGGCATCACGCTGCACACGGCGGAAATCCTCGGCGTGGCCAAGCGCCTCGGCTCCATTGAGGCCGGAAAGGAAGCAACCTTTTTCACCGCCAACGGCGACATCCTTGAGGTGCGCACGCAAGTGAAACAGATGTGGGTCGCCGGCAGAAAGGTCAGCCTCGACAACCGACACAATCGCCTCTACAAAAAATACCGCAACCGCCCTAAACCGGAAAAAGGCGATGCAGACAAGCATCCCGTGTCAGCCAAACTGCCGGAACACCTGAACCTGCCCGCCTTCTACAAGAAGAGCGTGAGCGTCAAAGGCTTCCCGATTGTTTCGTCGGACAAGGTTTCCGATTTCGCACTCAAGGAAGCCGCCTATCTCATCGACAAGATGATCGGCCACAGGCAAGATATCATCAACAACATGATCAAGCGTAACTGTCGCTTGGTCGTCATGGCGCACAATGAATTCACCACGCAGGTGCCGGAGCACAGCAAAATGACACCAGCCAAGTTTTGGGATCGGCGCGCGCGGGGCCTCGGTTCCTCCCGCTCTGACCCGGTCGTCAGTTGCGCCGAGGAAAACCTGCTCTGCTACCCCGGCGATCCGTACAACACGGAGAATATCATGATCCACGAGTTTGCCCACGCCATCCACCTCAACGGCATCTATGATGTGGACACGACGTTCGACAAACGGCTAGCCGAAACCTACAAGGCCGCGATGGCCAAGGGACTGTGGAAGAGTAAATACGCCGCCAACAACAAGGCCGAGTACTGGGCAGAGGGCGTGCAAAGCTGGTTCAACACTAACCGCCCACCGGACCACGACCACAACCACGTCGACACCCGAGAGGAACTCAAAGAGTACGACGCCGGCTTGGCCAAGCTGGTCGGGGAAATTTTCAGCGATGGCAAGTGGCGCTACAAACGTCCCTCCCAACGCAAGTCGCCCGGCCACCTTCAGGGCTTCGATCCGCTAAAAACACCCATCTTCAAGTGGTCAAAGGAACTCAACGATTTCTACCTCAAGCACATTCAGGAGCAGAACAAGAACTAACCACCCGCGCTTGGCCAAGCGCTTTGGTTGACCGACCGGGACTTCGCCGCTACACAACCGGCATGCGTTTTTTATCTGCTCTGCTCGTTACCGTAACTAGTTCGCTGATTGGCCAAACGGCCAAGGCCGAAAAACCCAATATCATCGTCATCATGGCCGACGACCTTGGCTACGGTGACATTGGTTGTTACGGAGCCAAGCCGGAGAACCTAAAGACACCGAGCATCGACAAGCTTGCCGCCAACGGCCTGCAATTCACCAACGGCTACTGCTCTGCCTCGACCTGCACGCCGACCCGGTTTTCATTTTTGACCGGAAAGTATGCATTTCGACAAAACAACACCGGCATCGCTCCACCGAACGGACCGGCCATCATCCAACCAGGCATCGAGACGCTTCCGTCGCTGCTCAAGCGCGTCGGTTACACGACCGCCGTCATCGGCAAATGGCACCTTGGCCTAGGTGGACCAAGCGGGCCGGACTGGAACGGCGAATTAAACCCCGGCCCGCGCGAGATCGGCTTTGACTTTAACTACCTCCTGCCCACCACCAACGATCGTGTGCCACAGGTGTATGTAGTGAATCATCGCGTGAAAAATCTCGACCCAAAGGATCCTCTGTGGGTCGGCAGGAAAAAACCCAGCCCCGACCACCCGACGGGTCTGACGCACCGGGACACCCTCAAGATGGACTGGAGCCACGGTCACAATGCCACCATTCACAACGGCATCAGTCGAATCGGCTTTTACACCGGAGGCCACGCGGCGCGGTTCCGCGACGAAGACCTCGCTGGCGAGTGGGTGAAGCAATCCAACAAATGGATCGAGACCAACAGGGACAATCCGTTCTTTTTGTTCTTCTCCTCGCACGACCTCCACGTACCGCGCATGCCTCACGAGCGATTTCACAGAAAGTCCAGCCTTGGGTTTCGCGGCGATGCCATCGTGCAACTCGACTGGTGCGTCGGCGAACTGGTGAAGACGCTCGACCGCCTAAATCTCTCCAAAAACACATTGATCGTCTTCTGCTCAGACAATGGCCCGGTCGCCGATGACGGCTACAAGGACGGAGCACTGGAGAAGATGGGCAACCACCGGCCGAACGGCCCGTTCAGCGGCGGCAAATACAGTGTGCTCGAGGGTGGCACCCGCACGCCGCTTATCACTTATTGGCCAGGTAAAATTGCGCAGGGCATTACCAGCGAGATGGTCTGCACCATCGACCTCGCCGCCAGTTTTGCCGGGCTCACTGGGGTCAAGCTGCCGGAGGATGCCTGCCCCGACAGTTTCGATGTCATGGACGCATTGCTTGGCAAAAAAGACGCCAGAGGGCGCAGGCATCTCGTCCAGCAGGACAACGGCAAAGGCGGCAACTACGGTTTCCGCGCTGGCAAATGGAAACTCCAACGCCATGATTCCAAGCGCAAACGGAATGCTGTCGTTGCCAGCAAACTCGCAAACACCCCCACTCCAAGATTTGCACTTTTCGACCTCAGCAAGGACAAACAGGAAGAAAACGACATCGCTGACCAGTACCCCAAAGTGTTGGATCGGATGAAGCAGCGATTGCAGAAAATCATCGACGAAGGTCGCAGTCGGCCGATTAATTAATCTTTTCTTGCGCCAGCGGATGACCTTACAGGGATCATAATCCTTATCAGCGCCACTTCACTTAACACTTGGGCACAAAACTAGACTTAAAGCACTAGGTTATTGAAAATACAGTGAAAACCAACATGATACCATGGGCCATTGTTGCCTGCTTGAGCTTTCTCTGCCTGAAAGCTTCGACTGCCAACAGTGAGGATAACATCATTGACAAAGCCAAGAAGAAATTCATACAAGGAAATCTCATTGTAGAAAAACAAAACAAACATCTCACCTACTTGCTCCCAGCAATGGCATCTCCAGAAAACCGGATATGGTGGCACAGGATTCGACCAGCCAACAAAAAAATATCGGCTTCTCTCTCAGAAGACAGAAAGTATTTGTTAATACACCTCAATGAGGAATTAACAGACACGGTTGAACTCGAAATCCAATCTCAACTCGTGCCAAAATCCGATTTGACGTTGAAAATGAATCAGATTCAACTCATCGGAACACACAATAGTTATCACATTGCGCCAGAACCCGGGGTTATGAAAATAATTAAAACCGTCATGCCCGGCGAGGCGGCAAATATTTCATATACCCATCGCCAACTGTCTGAGCAATTGAATTTTCTCGGCATGCGAAAACTTGAACTGGATGTGTTTCACGACACCAAGGGGGGTACTTTTGCCGCTCCGCTTGGAGCAACAATGGCAGGCCTGAAGAATTGGAAGTCATTCCATCCTGAATTTGACACTGAATCCATGATGTCGCCAGGAATGAAAATAATCCACTTTCCGAATTTTGATTTCAGATCGAATACGCCAACCTTGAAGACCGCATTAAGCGAACTAAGCAAATGGTCCGGAGAGAATAATCTTCACCTGCCAATCATGATTCTGATTGAAACAAAAAAAACTGTTGCAGCCAGAAAAGAGAACAAATCAAGCATCTTTGAAATGGTCGATTTCAGACAACTTGAGAAGGAAATAGCTGAAGTACTAAAGCCCGAGCAAATCATTACCCCAAACAAGGTTCAGGGTGGACACAAAACATTAAACCAAGCGATTCGCAAAGGGGCCTGGCCATTCCTTGGGGAATGTCGTGGTAAATTTATCCTAGCTTTAGACAACCAAGGAACGGAAAGAATAAACTACCTCAAACTTCACCCAGGACTACAGGGAGCACTTTTGTTTGTAAGCTCACCTCCCGGTCAACCGGAATCTGCCTTTCTAAAAATCAATGATCCGAAAGCAAACCATTCAGAGATTCAAAAGCGGATTAAGGAGGGTTACCTAATCAGGACTCGGGCCGATTCAGATCTGACAGAGGGACGTACAAACGATTATCGACAAATGAATTTAGCTTTTTCAAGCGGAGCACATTACATTAGCACTGATTTCCCGGAAAAAATGGCGGGCTACTCGGATTACACCGTTCAATGGCCGAACGGGAAAGTCGGCAGGCTTAACCCATTGTTCAAGCTTGAGCAGCATCAAGCCACCATGGAACCTGAAAAAATGAGTTCTCAAATTATATCAAGACGATTTTCCCTGAAAGTGCCCACTGAAGCGCTGAATCAATAACCCTAACCTTGATTCTATTGAGATTCCCTCATGTAGGCAACTAGCACAATAAGCCCACCTACGATGAGTATTGAAATTCCGGCCAAGGCAATCCAGCCTGACATCGGAAATCCAGGCGCCAAAGGCTTGTCCGTTTCGAACACTTGTCCGGGCGGCATTGCGCTTTGTTCCGGTGGATTGCTCGCGGCCAAGTTCCCGGTGCGATAGCCGGTGAGCAGTTCGTCCAATGTATCACCAACAATTTTCGAGCGGTTGACCCCCTGCCCCGGGCCGCCCTTGGCCAGGATTTGGCTCATCTCGATCCGAATCTCCGGGCTTTCCGGATTGAAGCCAAGCTGTTTGGCAATTTCCTGCTTCCTGTCACGATCCCATTTCAGCGGCACCATCAGCCCCTGCATCCATTTGCGGTCGAGACCGCATTCACAATTGAGTCCGATGGTTGTCAGGATGGCGCTGACGCTTGACTGGCTCAACTGCTCGCCACTGAGCACTGGCCCGATCATCCGGCCGCGCCCGTAAAGAATCACAACCTGTGGTGTCTCCAAGACTTTCCGGATGCCAAGGCTCCAAAGAAATGCCTGCTCGCTTCCGAAGTCGCCCAGCGAAATGACTTCGACCACGGGCGGTTGCTGGATTTCCTTTTCCAAGCCGGGTAGCTTGGCGGTGATTTCGGAGACGGCCGCATCGGCCATCGAGCGGACGCGCCGGTTCTCCGCGTCATCACGGCCCTCGACAAGCAGGACGACGCCGTAACGGTCGAACACCCGCTCGAGGATGGCGTTACGCCGGGGTGAATCCAGCACCGGCTCGAGGGCGTCCCACGCCGTTTGCAGGATTGGCGCACCAGCCTTGGCCAACGGCACCGGCAGGGTTGTTTTTTGGTCAGGCGAAACGAGCACCGCAGCCGGCGTCTCACCGGTGAAGCCGTCCGGCAGGAATGCCCCGGCCTCGGTTTGACGCGCTTGACCAAGCGGCAGCAGTTGCGACTTCACGTTCGAGTCGTAAAACGTGGCAATGGCGATCGACTGCAGCGACTCCCGCTCGGCGGCCGGCATGGCGTCGTCGACGAACAGGTAAAGCCGGTACGGCTCTGAACCCAGATCCACGAAGCCGACGTCGCGCACGTTGAACCGGCAGCCGAGCACCCCGAGCGGCGCAAGGCAGGCCGCCAAAATTACCAGTCGGTTCAAGCAGAGACTCACCGGCAACTATTTCGCAGCCCGAAGCACCTCCCGGTTTACCTCGAGTGTGTGAATGACCGTCGGCGCCACCTTGGCATTTTTTGCGTTTACCGGAACCAGCTCAACGGTAAGGTTTTCCACGACCTCAACGCCCTCGAATTCGCGCAGCACCACCTGGCCAAGCGCCCCGGCAGCCTGGGCAACATCGAGTGATTTCAGGACTGTCTTGCCCTGCAGCTTCACGTCGAACACGCGGCTGCCTTCCGTGTCGCCGGGCAGCTTGGTGAAACCTAGCCGCACGGTGTACCGGCCGGTCTGCTCCTTTTCCAGCAGCGGCACGGCAAGCCGAGTCACCCCCTTGAGGGCGGATGTGTAGAGCCATGGCTTGTCGGTGCCGGCGATGGTTTTGCCCACCCAATCACTCTGCACGACTTCCGGTTTGCCCTTCTCGTCGAGTTTGAACTTGATGCCGTAATTGACAAAGGCATTCCTCCCCTCTTTCGTGTTCGGACGCGGATAGGAGAACCATACGGTACCATCCTTCGCGCGCATATCGCCGGGGGCACCGAAGTTGATCGCCAAATGCTTCACCGGCTTGATCGCCGCCTGACTGATGAAGACTGCCCACTCGGCATGCCCTTTCTGCGGCTTGTTCTTGAGAACCACCGTCGTACGGAGAGAGTAGTTGCAGGTGCAACCGGCGCTGGCCTCCTGCATGCTCAGCAGGCCGTTCGCGGGAATCATGCTGTTCCAGCAACCGGGCCTCGTTCCGCCGAACAACTGCAGGCCGCTGTCCTGCTCGGTGTTCACAATCGCGCCGCTGTACGAACGGAAGAACAGATTGTTTGGTGTGGCGGTCACGATGCCGCAACTGTGCCCGGGCCGGACGAATTCCCAGTCCACGGTCTCACCGGTGATGGGGTGCGTGCGTTTCTGGATTTCGCCGGTGGCCAGGTCGCAGCGGCGGGGCTCGATGTAAATCGTATCGCCGACGATTGTTGGCCTGCGACGATAGTTGAGCGGTTTACTCCACAGCAGACTGCCACTCTCACCCTGCAGCACGGTGATCCTGCGCCATGTCAGTTCCCCCTTGTTGAACGGCCCCTCGTCGTGGTTGCTGTAATGCCCGAAGAACAGCAGCTTGCCGCCCTGGTACGCGAGACCGAGCTTGGTGCCACCGCTGCCACTCAGGTCGAACGGGCGGTTCCAAAACTCCTCGCCCGTCTTTGCATTCAGACAAACCACACGACGGACATCGCGGTCCTTCTCGGCGAGTTGCTGCTCGCCCTCCGGGATGTAGCTGCCGCCCTCGATGCCGGCGCGAACCGTCTCACGCGCCTGTTGGCGTTCCGATTCGCCGAGGTCGTCCTGCAGGAAAAAGACACGGTCACCGCCGATCACCAGCGAGATGTTGGGGATCGATTTACCGACATGCTCCCAAAGCAGTTTGCCGGTGGAAATGTTGTATGCGAACACCTTCTCGCTGAGCATGATGGTTTTCGCAACCGCTGACGGCTTGAAGTCAGGCCCCCAGCCCGGAAAGGTGTTGATCGGATACCAGTGCAGGCCGGCGCGCTTGAAGTACACGTATGCCCGGTCATCCGGCCGCGGATAGCTGGCCTTGATGGTTTTGAACCTGGCGAGCGCCTCCTTGGGGGCGTCGGCCTCGGCGACCCATTCTCCGTTCTTCACGAGCGTGTTCCAAAGGTAGCCGTACTCGTTGGCCAACGGCACCGCGCCCGTGCCGAAAAGCGTGTCGCCATCGACGGAAATGTTTCCCCATCGCAGCGCCTTGGCGCCGGGTGCCCGGGGGACACGAAATTCACGCCGTGTGCGCCCGGTCTGCGCGTCGAGTTGCAACACTCGGTCATGAGCCGCGACAAACAACGAGTCCTCGTCTGCAGTGATGTTTGAACTGTCTACATCGACCCGCACCCGCACCGCACCTGGGATTTTGCGCTGCCAGAGGAAGGTGCCGTTGTAGGCGTCGTACGCCATGACCACCTCCATCCCCTGCACAAACAACCGGCCGTTGACGGCCAGAGGACTCACTGAACGGGCGTGCCGGTCGACTATGTGCTGCGATCCCGGTTCACCAAACCAGAGCACCCCGAGCGGGCCCTTCACAAGCCGGTCCGGCGTAGACGAGGTCTTGGAGCTGTTACCATACAGCCCGGTCCAGCTTCCGGCACCATCGAGCTTGCCGCGTGTGAATTTCAGCCAGCCATTGGCGTGGCGGATCTCGTGGGCCGCCTTCGCGTTAGACTTCAATCCCTCGATCACCCGGGCCGATCTGCCCTCCGGCCAGGCGGCGGTCGACCCCAGCAGCAACACACCGCCGGAGGGCCGCAACACACGGGCCAACTCATCCACCGGCAGATGCACATCGTCCCCCAACCAAACGCGCTCAGAGACAATGAGGTTGGCGAAATAATCCGGCAACTCGGCGTAATCCCAGTCCGCGGCGATGACCCGGTTGCCGTACAGCACCGATGAATACAGACCCTGCCGAATGGCCTTGAGCCGCTCCGGATCGTGCTCGATCACGACGATGTTCATCTCTGTCTCCCGAGCCAGGGCCTTGGCCAGGCGGCCATCCCGAGCTCCCGCCACGAGACACCAGCCTTTGGCTAAACCGGAGCGACGGCGAATCTCCCCGGCGATACCGTGCTCCGCTTGGCCAAGCGCAATCGGCTTGGCCGATTCCGTGCGCCTCGGCATCGGTGTCGGCGGATCCTGCGTGCCCAAGCAATGAATCTCCCCCAAGTCGGAGCTGACAAACAACCGCTCATCCGCCACCGCAAGGCTCATCGCCGCACCCTTGATCCCGTGAATCGCAATCAATCTGCCTGTCTCCGCGTTCAGCGACACGACGTACCCGTCGCCGCCGGCGAAGAGGGTTTGCCCAGCCAGGGCCATCTGCCCGAGTTCCCCGGATACTGCCAATGGCCCCAACTGCTCCCGGGACGTAAACCACTTCACCCGGGCTGCGTTCAACGCCTCCTTTTCCTTGGCGATGGCGGTCAAGCGGCCGGTCGCCTGGTTGAGTTCCGCTGTAACCTTGGTTAGGTCGCCGGCATTGCCGTTCTTGGCGGCGGCCTTGTGCCTCTCGCGAATCTCGGCTATCGACTTGACCAGATTGGTCTCCTCCTTGTTCAGCTTAGGCACATCGGCGGCGGCCTTTGCGTTGGCTGCGCGGTCGATGGCGTAGAGCCCCTTCTGCGTGGCCAGGTAGGCGACCTTTTCGGTGATCACCATGTCGATGGAAGGAAAACTGGCAAACTGGTCGCCGCGGTTCGCACCGGACGTTGCGTCAAACATGATCTTTGTATCGGCGCCCTGATTGTCGTTGCCGGCGAATAGCTCGTTGCCGGACACCTGAACCCAAGCCCCACCCACCTTGCCGCCGGCGTTGAGGAACTTTTTAAATTTACCCGTACGCTTGTCGAACGCCGCCGGCATGCCGCGCCCGGTCGGTACGTAAAGGTTCTCGCTCGACGCCACGAGATAGCCCTGCGGCGCCATACCCCCGTATTGGTGCCCCCACGCCTGGTCACCCGCGGTGTCGTTGAGCCAGATTTCCCTCCCGGTTTGGGCCTCCACAGCCGCCACGTAGATCCCCTCATACGGGAATACCCCAGCGACTAGATACAGGGTTCCTCCCTCCAGCAGCAGCCCGGTGCGAACCGGCCAGAGCGAGATCATCCGGCTGTTCCCAATCACCCGTTCGCCGCTTGGGCTAGGGCGATACTTCCAGACGAGAGAACCGTCCCCTGCGTTGAGGCAGTAAGCATTCCCGTCGTCGGACCCGAAAAACAGTCGCCCCCCCTGCAACACCGGCGCAAACCGGATCGAGCCGTTCGCCGCGAATCGCCACCGCTCCTCCGCCGTCCGGGTGTCCAGCGCGTAAACATGATTGTCCACGTTGTTGCCGAAAAACAGCGTGCGCCCGGCGACCACCACGTGATAGGCGCGGTCTGTGTGCATGCGCGGCGTCTCCTCGCCTGGCATCGGCCAGGCGCTCTTCGGCTGATGCCGCGACTCGAACACCCACTGCGGATTCAACTGCCCCGACATCGCCTCCGGGCTCACCGCCGAGCGGTTGCCGTCATGCCGGTATGCCGGCCAGTCGACCGCAAACAGGCATTGGGTAAACAAGACAAGGGCTAACAACACCATCCAGCGGAAGAATTTCACGTGGGGAAACCTGAAGTCTCGTCGTTGAAAAAACAAGGGGAATCCAATCTTCGGCATCCACGACTGGGCTTGCACCTTCCGTTCCGACCATCCACGCTTGCCTAAGCGGCTCATGTTATGATGAAGCGACTCCTTCCCCTTTTGGCTTTCGGTTTACAGGCCTCACTTGCCCAAGCGGCTGAGTTGAAAACGCTCGGCGACCGGATGTTCGCCGACTATTTCAGGATCGAAACCAAGCGCTTGGCCGACGATTGCCTCGCCGAGATCCATTCACTCGACGATTGGAACGCCAAAAAGAAAGTTTACCGCAAGCAACTCCACGAGATGCTCGGGCTCGATCCTCAACCGGAGCGCACGCCATTAAAGGCCACCGTTACCGGCACGGTGAAACACGACGGGTTTGAGGTGCGAAACCTGCACTACCAATCCAGCCCCGGCCTGTACGTCACCGGGAACCTTTACGTTCCGCACAATCTCACCGGGTCGGCTCCGACGATCCTTTACGTTTGCGGCCACGGCCGCGTGAGGCTTGACGGCATCGACTACGGCAACAAGACGCACTACCAGCATCACGGCGCCTGGTTTGCCCGAAACGGCTACGTCTGCCTTACCATCGACACCATCCAGCTTGGCGAACTCCCTGGTATCCACCACGGCACCTACCGGCAAGGCATGTGGTGGTGGAACTCGCGCGGCTACACGCCCGCTGGCGTTGAGGCGTGGAACTGCATCCGGGCGCTTGACTATCTCGAGTCGCTCGACTTCGTGGACAAGAAGCGCCTCGGCGTAACCGGGCGCAGCGGCGGCGGCGCGTACAGTTGGTGGATCGCCGCGCTCGACGAGCGCATCAAGGTGGCCGCCCCGGTCGCCGGGATCACTGACTTGCAAAACCACGTCGTAGACGGTGTGGTCGAGGGACACTGCGACTGCATGTACCCCGTCAACACCTACGGCTGGGACTTTGCCCAGGTCGCCGCCCTTGTCGCGCCGCGCCCGCTGCTCATCCTCAACACCGACGACGACGGCATCTTTCCACTCGACGGCGTCAACCGGCTGTTCACAAAAGTTCGCCGGATCTACGAGTTGCACGGCAAAAAAAGCCACCTTGGCCTCGTCATCACCCCCGGCGGCCACGGCGACTCGCAGGAATTGCGCGTGCCGGCATTCAACTGGTTCAACAAGCACCTGAAGGGCAAAAGCGTGTTGATCGACAAACCGGCAACCAAGCTGTTCACCCCGCAGCAACTCAAGGTGTTCGACCCACTGCCGACCGACGAGCGGACCACGACCATTCACGACACCTTCCCACAGATTGCCGGTGACGACACCAAAGCCAAGCGCCCGGAAATCATAAAAAACCTGCGTGAGAAAACATTTGGCGGCTGGCCCAGGCGCGGTGGCAAATTGCGTCTTATGAAAGTGTCGGACACCGAGCGCGACGGCGTGCGCCTGGCCGCCTATGACTTTGGCAGCCAAGCAGGAATCAGGCTGCGAATGCACATTGCCCACAAGACGGGCTTGGCCAAGGGCGCACCCGTGCACCTCCAAGTGCTCAACGAAAACCAAGCTGACGATATCACCGGACAACTGCAATTCGTTGCCGAGCATCCGGGAGTGTACGTCGCCTTTGCACCGCGCGGCATCGGTTCGACCAGGTTGACGCAAAACGAAAAACATCTCACGCAGACCCGCCGCCGATTCATGCTGCTTGGCCAAACGCTCGCCGGGCAACAGGTATGGGATGTGCGCCGCTGCATTCGCGCCCTTCGTACACTCGAACGCTGCGCCGCTGCTCCCCTGGAATTGTGGGGCACCCGCGGCTCCGCCAGCCTCGTCACCCTCGCGTCACTCTTTGAGAAAGACATCAGCAAGCTCAATCTAAGTGACTATCCGGCGACGGACCAGGAACAACCGGACTTTTTGAACATATCCCGCTTCATCACACCGACGCAGTTACTCGACTTGGCCAAGCGCAAAACCCAGGTGGTAATCCTTGGGAAAGAAAAAAGTTAGCTATGAATCACAAAGTCGTTTTATTTCTTGTCGCCTTGGCGCTTGGCCGAGCGCTTGGTCAAGCAACCGAGTTCCCAGGCAAAAAGTCCACGTGGCAGGATTACGCCCGTTATGACTTCAAAATCGGCGATGCTGACTGCCGCGTCGTCAAGCCCCGCAAAACAGCCAAGGGCAAACCCTGGATTTGGCGTGCACGCTTTTGGGGGCATGAACCTCAAACCGATCTGGCGCTGCTGTCCAAAGGTTGGCATGTCGTCTACTGCGAAGTCGGCGGCTTATTTGGCAGCCCAAAGGCCATAAAACGCTGGGATCGCTTTTACGAATTCTTGATCACTCAACATGGATTCTCAAAGAAAGCTGCTCTCGAGGGAATGAGCCGCGGTGGACTGATTATTTACAACTGGGCAGCGAGCAATCCTGACAAAGTCGCTGCCCTTTACGGAGACGCGCCGGTGTGCGATTTCAAAAGCTGGCCCGCTGGCAAGGGTGGAGGCAAAGGCAGCGCCGGCACGTGGAAACAATGTCTCGCCGCCTACAACTTCACCGAGACCGACGCGCTGGCGTACAAAGGCAATCCTATCGACCAGCTCCCCCCCTTGGCCAAAGCCGGCGTCCCGATTCTCCACGTCGTCGGAGATGCTGACGAAGTCGTGCCAATTGCAGAGAACAGCGACATCATCGAAAAACGCTACAAGACGCTCGGCGGCAAGATAGACGTTATCCACAAACCCGGAGTAGGACATCACCCCCACAGCCTAAAAGACCCAAAAACTATTGTGGATTTTTTCCTGAAGCACACTTCCCGCTAACTGCCATGCCGAGCCACTACGACGTCATCGTTGTCGGTGTGGGGTCGATGGGAGCGGCGACCTGTTATCATCTGGCCAAACGCGGCGCGAGGGTGCTCGGCATCGACAGCCAGTCGGTGCCCAACACAAACTCATCCCACCACGGGGAGACTCGAGTCATCCGACTAACCTACCAGGAGCATCCCGATTATGTGCCGCTGCTGCGCGATGCGTACCAACTCTGGGAGGAAATTGAACAGGAAACCAACACCCAACTGCTCCACAAAACCGGCGTGCTTTACATGGGTTTCCCCAACGGCGAAGCCATCAGCGGCGTCCGCCTGGCCTCCGAAACTCACAACCTCCCCTACTCCACACTGACGCATGCGGAACTGGTGGAGCAGTTCCCGCAGTTCAACCTGCCGGAAGGCATGGTCGGCGCGCTTGAACCGGAAGGCGGCTATCTTCTCTCCGAGTTGGCCATCGAGACTTACGCACAGGCCGCACAACGACTCGGTGCTGAACTGCTGACCAACGAGCCTGTCATCGACTGGACAAGCGATGGCAGCGGTGTAACCGTGCGCACTCCCGGCGGCATGCACACCGCGGCCAAGCTGATTCTCTGCGCCGGGGCATGGGCCGGCGGCTTATTGCGTCTGCAGGATCTGCAACTCACCATCACGCGACAAGTGCTTGGCTGGGTGCAACCCAAGCGATTGGAGTTGTTTCAGCCCAGTGCCTTTCCCGTGTGGAACATCGACCCCAACGGCGATGGTGATCTCACCGGAATCTACTACGGCTTCCCCATGAGCGGCGACGGGCTCAAGCTGGCCAGGCACCACCCCGGCCAAGCGATGGCTCCCGACGCAATCACCGACGAAATATTCCCGCCAGACGAGGAGGAAATCCTGCTGCCGCTTCGGCGCTACATACCGGACGCGCTTGGTCCGGTACAATCGGTCAAGGTATGCAAATACACCAACTCGGCAGACGGGCATTTCATCGTCGACCGCCATCCGGAAAGCGACCGGGTACACTTCGCCTGTGGCTTCAGCGGGCACGGCTTCAAGTTCGCCAGCGTGATGGGGAGTGTGCTCAGCGAACTGGCGCTTGATGGCAAGACACAGCGCCCCACCGGCTTCCTTGGCCTCTTTCGCTTTGCTGATTGATGGTGCTAGAGCATTGCCAAGCACTTGACCAAGCGGCACGATTCGCCGCCATGAAGCGATTGCTGCTCATTCTCGTTTTCACAACCATTGGCCAGGCGCTCATACTGGCCAAATCTTACAACGTTCTGGTCATCCAGACCGACGAGCACCACTTCAAGACGCTCGGCTGTTACGGCGGCAAAATCGTCAGTACACCCAACATCGACTGGATCGCAAAAAAAGGCGCGCTTGCCACGAGTTTTTATGCCACCACGCCGGTTTGCTCGCCTTCACGCGGCTCGCTGATCAGCGGGCTCTACCCTCAACACACACCGGTCACGAACAACAACATCCCGCTTGGCGATCACGTCGTGACCTTCGCCGAGGTACTGCGCCGGAAGGGCTACAAGACCGGCTACGCCGGCAAATGGCACCTCGACGGCTTTGGTAAACCGCAGTGGGCGCCCGAACGGAAGTTCGGCTTCGACGACAACCGCTACATGTTCAACCGTGGCCACTGGAAGAAATTTGAGATCACCGGGGATGGTCCGCACGTCGCGGCCATCAAGCAGGGCAAGCCGTCTTACGGCGTCGAAAACGCCAACAACAAATCATTCTCCACCGACTGGCTGGCCGACCGCACAATCGACTTCATCAACGCCAACAAGGTCAAACCGTTCTGCTACATGGTCAGTTTCCCCGATCCGCACGGTCCGAATACCGTTCGCAAGCCGTACGACACGATGTTCAAAAAAGTGAACGTGCCCGTCCCGGTTTCAGTCAACAAGTCGCTCTCACAAACCCCACGCTGGGGAGCGGCAAGCCCGAAGATCACCGCCGACACCGTACGCCTGTTGATGCCGAAGTATTACGGGATGATCAAATGTCTGGACGACAACATCGGCCGAATCCTCGACACGCTGCGGAAAAACGGGCAGATCGAGCGCACGATCATCGTCTTCACATCCGATCACGGCGACCTCTGTGGCGAACACGGCCGCCTTAACAAAGGCGTTCCCTACGAAGGCTCGGCTCGCATCCCGTTTCTGTTTTACTACCCCGGCAAGATCCCGGCCGGCACCGTCGTCAACCAGGCACTGAGTTGCGTGGACTTCGTGCCGACGCTCTTCGCGCTCACCGGCGACAAACTGCCCAAGGGCGTCGAAGGGCGCGATGCTTCCACCCTCTTTCAAGGCAATAAAGACCAATGGGAGGACATTGCATTCATTCGCTCGACCTCCACCGGCAAACCCTGGCTCGCCGCCGTCACCGACCGCCACAAACTCATTTACTCTGGACTGGGCGATCCCTGGTTATACGACCTGCAAAACGACCCCAATGAATTGCAGAACGCCATCAACAATCCCAAGTCCAAAAAGATCGTCCAGCAACTCACCTCGAAGTTAGCCACCTACGCCAAACGTCACGACGACCCCTACGCCGACAACGAACAAATCAAAGCCGATATGACCCAAGCGCTTGGACAAGCGGAATGATGTATGGATTTAAACCGAATCCCAATAGTGCAGAGCCTTGACCAAACCGCTTACGAGTCGACTCCAGATTAGTGGCGATCAGATCCAACGGGCGCGAGGCCTGCGCCAACAAACTCGAAAGCATAAAAAAAGAGCAGCTTTCCCGCGCCTAGCGCCCCGATGGATAAACAGGGTGGTAACAACGCTTCACTCCGGCAGCGTTTCGGGCCAGGATTTCACGCCGATAACAGGCAGGGCAAATTTGAACGCCTCCTGCCATTCGGACGTGTCAGCCCGGCGGAACACCTCGTAGATGGACCGCTCTCCCCCATCGAGACTGCTCCGCAGGCCAAGTCGCAGACCACCTTCCCCCGGATGGTCAACATGACGGTGCAGGATGAAGGCATCGATTCCATCGATGCGCTGCACGCGATAGTAAGCGTAGGCATAAGCGGCCGCTTGATCGCGTTCGCCGGCGTCACCGTCGACCGAATGGAAGCCCTGCTCTGAGAGGATGATTCGCCGTTGTTTGCCGTTGTAGAGAAACTGCTCCTGCCGAAGATAGGCCGGCAGCAACTCGATGTTTTTGAAGGTAATTTTTTCGGTGTCGAATGATGAAGTAGCTGATGTATCCTCCCATGTTCTCGGGTCGAAAAGATTTTCTGGATAGGGATGAAAAGCAACGTGCCAGTCGAAATTACCACCAACCTTTACAATTGCATTGAGTGTATCAATGAAATTTTTTCCCGACATGCTGTGCAGTGGGTTTTCACTCACTCGTGCCGACCAATGATGGTCGAGCGAGATGTACAACTGTATTCCAGGGTGAACACCATGCGCGGCCAGATGAGCCACTCTCAGTGCCTTGTGGTAGTCTTCGACAACTTGCTGCCTAGGCATTTCTCCCAGATTGTACCAATACCAGTGCGACTGCAGTTCGTTGCCGATGATAAAGCGCTTGGCCAAGCCGTTTTTCCTTTCCGGATTGGAATAACGATCCGCAAGAAACTCAATGGCCGCGCGGTAAGTCCGCACCCCCTCCACAGTGGACAAGTTGAATGCCGCAACATGGAATGGCGACTTGGCCAAGTCGGTATCGGGATGAATTAACGGGCTCCCGTTACGCGAACGCGGTACCCGATTGTAGATGACCAACGAACTCTCGATTCCTGCATCGGTGAACCGTTTGAGTCGCGAGTCCAAGCGGGAGACATATCCGGCGCGAAACCAAACAGTCTTGCCGTCCACCTGCCGGGAGTACCGACCGGAGTCAGCACCCCAGTCCACCAATTGATCGACGGTGACGTTTATGCCGGCCTGTTTGACACCAAGCTGCAACGCATCGTCGATGTCCACGATGCATTGCAATCCCTTGATGCCATTGGAATTCGGGAACGAAAAAGTGCGTTTGGCCGTCGACTCGATATTTCCAACCCAACGCGCTTGACCAAACGGCGTGCCACTTGTCCCATCTACAAGTTGATAACGCGCAAATGCATTGTCAACCTTTCCATCGAACCGGTTTAGCTTGGCTAACGAAAGACCGCTGGAACGATGCCACTCCGGGTCAACACGCCTCCCTCCGGACGCTTTCTCATGCGGCCTTAATTGCAGAAGCCCACAGTCGTGCCCGTCAGGCAGTTTCGCCTCAAGATGCAACTCTCCCCCCTTCAACCGCACCCGAACAACTCCAGACGAACCCGAATCCGCACCGAAGCTGACCCCCGCAAACATCACTCCGGCCAGCAATAGTGACGATACTGTTTTAAGGATGGTCATTTTCAGAACTCCAAAAATACGGATGGACTGTCTGGTTTATTCACCAAGAAAGGTCTCGGGTGGCAGGAACCAAGGCGGCGGGGCCGGTGGCGGGTCGGTACGCTGCCGGGTTGTGCCCTTGGCCAAGTCGACTGCCGGAATCGAGTCGATTCGCCGGATGACACCTTGAAACAAATCGGCGACCTTGGGCAGATCCTCCTCCCGCACCATGTCGATTGTGTCGTGCGGATCGAACAGATAGAGCGGCCCGCTGATATGGCAAACCGACGGGATGCCGGCCGTGAAAAACGGGGCACTGTCGCACGGCGGTTCTGAACCAAACAGGTAGGCATCCACCGCCAGCGTGCGGCTCAGATCGACGCGTTGCACCTCCTCCTCGACGACTCGGAGCAACTCCGGAGTCTTGTCCATGAACAAGGCGCGGGTTTCCGCCTGGCCGGTCTTTACGTAGCCTCCGTTGGCATCGCCCTGCGCCTCCTCGGCGATGTGCTCGACACCGATGGCAGCGACGATTTTTTCGAGTAAACCGCCGCGGTGCTTCGCGACGAACTCCCGGCAGCCGATGCCGCCGTGGAAATGCCCGCTCGCCGCCAGGAAAACCAGGCCGCGCTCGAGCGGCTCATCCGACTGCGCAAACACCTCCGCCAAGGCCAGCAGCACCGAGAGGCCCGAGGCGTCCTCCACCGCGGAGGCGAACGGGGCGTCGTGGTGGCAGGTCAGCAGAATGAACTCATCGGTGCGGCCCGGGAGAACACCAACAACGTTGTGGGAATCGACGAGGCGCCCCTCCCCGGTGCTGGTGAAATGGAACGGCTTGCCGCCAACCGCGGCCGAACGCACAGCTTCGACGTGTTCGCGGCCCACCCAGGCGGCGGGTGTCTTTTTGAGGAAACCGTCGTACGGGACGTACAGTTCGCAGCCGTCGACCGGCATTTCGCCCAACAGTCCGATAAAACCGCTCGCGCTGCGCTTCCACGATTCGTAGTAGGCTCGAAAGTTGGGGATCAGCCAGTTGGCGCAGTGCAGTGGCCCGTCCGGGATCGTACCGCCGGGATCATGAATGAAGTGCGCCCCGCCCTTGAGGTGAGACGCGTTGAGTTCGCCGAACTGCATGTCCGCCACCACGATTTTGCCAGAGACATCGACCTCATCGAACACCTCGACCCCACCGACCCCAACGTAAACCGCCCCGGCCTGTGCGCCGTCACCCGCCGTCCAACCGGTGTACGGCACGGCAAAGCAGGGAATATCCGTCGCCGCATCGCCGACAGAGAGCCGACTCTTCACGGACTGCCAGTAGTTGACCGGGACCGACTCGAAACGAGTGTCACTCAGGCCCAGCTCGTTGAAGCGGTCGAGCAGGTGCTGCTCTGTTCTCAGACCCTCATCATAGCCGGGGCGGCGGATACCAAACGAAACAATACGCTCAATCTCGGCGAGCATGTTGACCGCCGAGAAAATCATTTCTTTTGGGCGCGCTGCAGGTCGCGCAGTTCCTTGAAGCCGATTCGGATGACGCCCATCTCCTTGATGAGCTCCCGCATGTCGGCATCGTTGGTGAAGGTCTCATACTCCTTGGAGCGAATTTCCCAAGTGGCTGTGATCCTTCGCAACTCATCGGTCGGTTTTCCGGCGTGAATAAATAATTCGGTGACACCCGGTTTGAGATTCCGGACGATGCTAAGCCAAAATTGTTTTACACCCTTCTTTTCGTCTTTCAACTCCTCGTAAACGAAGTAGTCGGGAAAGACGATGCCCTTGTCGGCGAAACGTTTACGCAAGCCGGGGAAGCCAAACGCCTTCGCCGTGGCCTGCGAAGGCATGCGCAATGGTAAGTTGAACTCGACGGCGAGCTGCAGGTAAGCCTGAAGGTAACGCGGTTCAGACTGCAGTGTGCCCATGTGGGAGTCGAGATGCGACACGTCCACCCCGGCGTCGAGTGCCTTTTGGATTTGGGCGCGCCCTTCGATCAGTGCCTGCTCCGGTGTGCCGTGAAGGTACACCTCCAACACGCTTGGCCAAAGGTAACCATGCGAATCGACCAAGCCCGGAACCGTGTCGCGAGATGCGACCGGCCCCCACCGATACCTCTTCCATTCAGACGTATGACAAAGGTGAACGCCGAAATCCTTATCCGGGTTGGCTTTGGCATAGTGGGCGATCTCGAGGAACCAAGGGCAAGGCACCATGATCGTGGACGAAGTCATGAGGCCGCGCTCGATCGAGTCGATGGTGGCGACGTTGGCGGCGTGGCACATGCCGGCATCGTCGCCGTTTATGATCAACAATTTATCTGTTGCCTTGTAGCCAAGCCGCTCGACGAGCGTCGTGCTGTCGGCCTTGGCCAAGCGAGCGGCAAACGAATAAAGAAGCAGAGCTACCAAGGCTGTTTTTACGGATAAGTTCATGGGCCGCATCTTTCATGATGACTTGGCCCCGGGCAAGTTCAAACAGCCAAGCGCCTGCAGGCGTTGAATTTAGATTGACGAGCGGCCACAACGAAAGGTAAGAGTGGTGCCGATGAACAAACCTGCAGAACTCCCCTCAAGCAACCGACGCGATTTTATCAAGACCACAGGCTCCGTAACGGCAGCATCCGTGCTGGCCGGTGTCGCAATCCCGCGCGTCCACTCCGCTGTTGATGACACCACGCAAATTGCCCTCGTCGGCGCAGGCGGCCGAGGCACCGGTGCATCCGATAACGCCCTGTCGGTACCTGACAACATAGCCCGCAACAAGCTCGTCGCCATGGTGGACGTGTCCACGGCAAAAATGGACAACAGCTACAAGGCTCTCAAAAAACGCCATAAGGACAAAGTGGATGTGCCGGCCGACCGCCGGTACATCGGGTTCGACGGCTATGCCAATGCGATGGACAACCTGAACAAGGGGGATGTTGTCATCTTCACAACCCCCTGCGCCTTCCGCTGGGTGCATTTCCAGAAAGCCATCGAGAAGGGGCTGAACGTTTTCATGGAAAAGCCGGTCTGCCCGGATGGCCCCACCGCACGCCGCATGCTCGCCCTCAACAAGGAGGCAAAAAAGAAGAATCTCAAGGTGGGCGTCGGCCTGATGTGCCGCCACAGCCGCGCGCGCGGCGAACTGTTCAATCGCATCAAGGAGGGGCAACTTGGCGAGATCAACCTGTTGCGCGCCTACCGCCTCCACGGCCCCGTTGCCTCTTGCTACTCACTCCCCCCGAAGAAAAACGAGAGCGAGCTACTTTATCAGATTCGCCGATTTCACAGTTTCATCTGGGCCAGTGGCGGTTCATTCAGCGATTATTTCATCCACAACATCGACGAATGCTGCTGGATGAAGGATGGCTGGCCTATCAAGGCCCAAGGGGCTGGCGCTCGCCACTATCGCGGGGACTACGTTGATCAAAACCTCGGCTGCTACACCGTCGAGTATACATTTGCCGATGGGGCAAAGCTGTACCTGCACGGCCGCACGATGCCAGGCTGCTATGGCGACTTTGCGAGCTACGCTCACGGCTCTAAGGGACTGGGCATCATTTCCATGCGTGGCCACGCCCCGGCACCCTGCAAAATCTTCAAGGGTCAAAGCATGAATGATGATGTTGCCTGGGCCTACCCGGGCCGAGAAACCAACCCTTACCAGGACGAATGGAACGACCTGATGACCGCCATCCGGGAGGACAAACCGTTCAACGAAGTGGACCGTGGTGTCATGGCCAGTGTGGTGACCGCTGCAGGACGCTTTGCCACGCACACCGGACAGGAAGTTACCGTCGATCAGGTACTCAACCACGACCACGACCTGTCCCCGAACTCGGACAAGTTGACGATGGACTCCCCCGCCCCACTGCAAATGAACCCGGACGGCAAGTACCCGGTACCACAGCCGGGCATCATCAAGGATCGCGAGTACCTCCAGATCGACGTGGATAAGGCGTAAGCCAAATTGCAATCAAACTTTACCGGCCTGTTACCCACGGTAGCAGGCCATTTTACTTTTCCACCCTTGGCCAAGCG
>MPMB02208351.1_pt1 | contig 30481 bp, 28 predicted proteins | sample 1617371 | NCBI WGS metagenome assembly MPMB02 (sample SAMN05944808, study PRJNA350692) | marine metagenome | biome: marine; feature: ODZ; material: water; isolation source: 300 m water sample filtered on 0.2 um supor filter | place: Pacific Ocean | collected 2012-04-08 | depth 300m m
ATGAGTGCTTAGCCACCCTGAAACGATGTTTCAATCCTTGTAGCGCCAATGCTGAGATGTCCACACCAGTAACTGAGTGCCCATGTCTCTCCAGGGACAGCGCGTTTTTCCCGTCGCCACAACCTGCATCAAGAACGCGACATGAAGGGGGAAACTCTGCAATACGCTTTACTAACCTCCCAGGCTCCTCGCCCCAGAGAACATTCCTAGGCGCACTCTCATACAGATTGTCGTATGGGCCGACTCCAATTTCTATCACTTCGGTCATGCTTTGTAGCCAAGAGCTTCAGCCATGATAGCCAGTGATCCCAGTAGGTAAGGCTGGCTCAGTCCAGAATGCATTCGGAGAGCCCAAGTCATGACAAAAAGAGCCTTTCGGTAATCCTCAAATGCGATTTGCATCTCTTCTTGTGCAAGCCTTCTAATCTCGATTACCCCTAAAAGGGCCAGATTAATTTCGTCTGCATATGGAGTGTCATTAACAGAAACATCTGGAATAGCTTTGGAAGCAAAATATTTCTCAATATTCAGGAGCGGCTGAAGTTCAGCCCCGTGTGGAATGACAAAAAACTTAAGTGAACACTCAAGCATTACTGCGTCTAGGACAGGGCTGGATTTATCATGACACCAAGCGAAGTCAATAGGCCACGGCTCTTCATTCTCATCGACCAAGATATTCTGGCAATGCAAATCCCCGTGTACAACAGATTGACGAGTAGAAATAGAATCCCTCTGGATGTCCTTAGCCGCAGTTTGTATTGCGTTGCCTGACACGTTAGTTGTTTTGCGGAGCCAGATATCAATATTTCCCCAGGTGCTCGGTGCCAGTGTGCCATCACGGTCCCTGCTAAGATACCATTTGAATAACTCTCCAAGGACCCAAGTGTTTTTCTTTTGGTGACGCGGCCAGTACCAATTCCCAAGGCGGTCTTTCAATAGTCGACTAATCACGGGTGCGGGTTCGTGACCCATACAAATGAATTCTCTTAAATTTTGTAATTTGGACCGAGCTGCCAAGCCAGCAAATTCTTGAACAATTAAGCCTTTGCTGGGCCCCTGTCGCTGAATTGGACGTACAAATCCATACACATCTGGGAGCACGAAACGTTCAATAGATTTTACCTCTTGGGAAATTTTAGACAGATCACCGATCTTTAAAACGAAGGTCTTTCCCACACGGCGTCCAGACACGTCGTACCAAGCTGAAAAAACCTTTGCCCCGCTTAGGCCTTTGTCCAAAGGGCTTAAGTAAACACGGTCTGAGTGTTTTGGGAGTGTAGATAGGGCCAATGCAACTTCTTTGCGGTTCAACCCGCCAACAAGTATCGGCAAATTCATGTTTGCCCTGATATCCTCTACATCCGGAACAAGACCCGGGAGAAAATCGCGTTTATTCTTAATCAAATCCGCGATAACTGTTTCGTCCGTAGAAAAATTCTTAGGCGGTTGGTTCACTTATTTGATGCTCCTCAAAAAAATAAATTTTCCCCAATGCCACATAACAGTATCTATTCAGTTTGTATAAACCTGCAAAGAAAAAGTGGCTCTTTGGTTGATCGGGCTAAACATCTAGATGGAACCCTGGCCCGCTGGATTTACGTTTCAAGCGCTTGAGCTAACATCGGCTCGGCAAGCTATCGTCTAATTACGGCGTCATTTCGAGTACATGGCCTTTGCTGATTTCAGCGCTCCCGAAAAACAACGGCATAGAGGAGATGGTGGGTCAGCATGACGCCGTCTTGCCCTGCCGCCATCCGGTCAAAATAACCCAGCACCCGCCTGAGCGCACCAGGAGAGAGAGGCAGGTAGCCCGGATGGGGCAGGTGCCCTCCCAAGGCTTTGAGGGAGCGGAGAAAGGCAAGACCATCGGGATAGCTGACTTGCAGCCGTTCCTCGTCCACCCGGGCGCGGCCAATCGGCGCCAACAGCCGTTCCAGTTGGTCCCGCCGGAGATAGAGGTATGCGCCCGGGGAATGGCCCAGCTCGTCGTTGGCCTTTCGCCATTCCCGAAAGGTGTCGGCGCCGAAGGTGGCGAAGGCGAGGACGCCTCCCGGCCTCAGGCAGGCGGCCAAACGGCCGAGCCCGGATCTCAGGTCCGAGAACCATTGTACGGCCAGGCTGCTGGCGATCATGTCCAGGTTGTTTGGCGATACCGGCGCCTCTGCGTCCATGGCCAGGAAAAAACGCCCCGGTTTTTCACCCAGACGGCGGCGGCAGCTCTCCACCATGGCCGGCGACAGGTCGCTGATCAGCAATCTGGCGTTGGCAAAGCGGGCCGCCAGCTCGGCCGTGAAAAGGCCGGTTCCGCAGCCGACTTCAAGGACCATTGGCGAAGGCCCGAGCGGCAATCCGGATATCTTGCCGGCCAAGCATTCGGCGGTATGGCGGTGAACCTGGGCTTCGCCGTCATAAGTGGCGACGGCGCCGGAAAAAGCGAAGCGGATGGCTTTTTTGCGTCCCCGTGTCATGCCAGGAATTCGCCAATGCGAAGGGCGCACCATTCAGGCTCGGACAGCAACAGCAAATGATCGCCGCCACGGCGCCATCGCGGCTCGGCGCCTTTGCGTCCGCGAATGGCGGCCCGGATCATGGCTTCGGAAACGATAGTATCGGCGGTGGCGTTGAGAAGCAAAACGGGGCCGGGGTCGAAGGCGAAAGTGGCCCGCGCGTCCCAATATTTTAACCATTCCAGCCCCCGCCCGAGGGCCGCCGCGTCGGGTTCTCCATCCGCCGCCCAGGCTTTCCGGTCGCCCGAACGGGCGAGAAAATCTTCAACGACGCGCAGCGGCGAACGGCCGAGCCCGGCAGCCATGCGATCCAATATTCGCGCCGGCACGCCTTCGGGAAAATCGGCGGCGGCGGCAAATCTGGGAAACCCGTTGATTCCGACGAGCCCCCGCCAAGCGAACGGCCGTTCGTGCAAAAGCCACAGCAGCCCAAGCGAATGGCCGACGGCGACCAGCGGCCGGCCGCCATCGCCGGGCAAGGCGGGGCGGCGCGGTCGCCCGTAGAAACCGAGATCGAAAGCGGTCGTCTCCACCCCGTTCAGGGCCTCGCGGAGCGGCGTCCAGACGCTGGCGTCGAACCCCCAGCCGTGAACCAGGACCAAAAGTGGCGGTTTCATGCCTCCTCGCCTAATGCGCCGACCGTCACCGTCTGGATAAGGCGTTCGATGTCCTCGTCCGAGTGCGAGGCGCTCAAGGCGAAGCGGATGCGGCTGGCGCCGTGGGGGACGGAAGGCGGACGGATGGCGACGGCGAGGATGCCTTTCGTTTCCAATTCCCCGGCCATCGACAAAGCGAGCTCGTCGGAGCCGACAATGGCCGGGATGATCTGGGTCGAGGAAGCTCCAACGTCGATCCCGGCGCTTCTAAAGGCGCGGCGCACCCGCTCCGCCATCGCCCGCAAGCGGCGGCGTTCGGTTTCCAGGCTCGGCAGCAGGTCGAGGGCGGCGTCCATGGCGCCCAACACCGCCGGCGGCAGGGCGGTCGAGTAGATGAAGCCCGAACAGCGGTTGATCAGATATTCGCGCAGCTTCCGCGAACAGGCCACATAAGCGCCAAAACCGCCGAGCCCCTTGGAAAAAGTACCCATCACCAGGTCGACGGAATGGCCCGCCGCCAGGCCGAAACCGTTGCGCCCCAAGACGCCGGTGGCGTGCGCCTCGTCCAGGTACAGAAAGGCGCCGTAGCGTGCCGCCAAACCGGTCAGGACATCCACGTCGACCCGGTCGCCGTCCATGCTGAAGACCGTCTCGGTGACGATGAAGCGGACCCCCGGCTTGCCGGCATTGGCTTGTAAAAGCGTTTCCAGATGGTCCATGTCGTTGTGGCGATAGCGGATTTGCCGCGCTCCTCCGGCCCCGCAGCCGTGGTGGATGCTGGCGTGGTTCAGGCGGTCGCTGAAGACCAGCGGCGCGGCGCCAAGGAAGTCTTTATCGAAAAGCGCCGCCAGCACCGCCGAATTGGCCTGGAAGCCGCTGTTGAAGATCAGCGCCGCCGCCGTTCCCTTGCCTTTCGCCAGTTTTTCCTCGACCGCCTGGTGCGGTTCCAGGGTGCCGCAAACCAGCCGCGAGGCGGTGGCGCCGGTTCCCCACGCCTCGGTCCATCGGCAAGCGCGCTCGATCAATGCCGGATGTCCGGCAAGCCCCAGGTAATCGTTGGAGGAAAAATTCAGCAGCTCCCGCCCGCCAACGACAACCCGGCCATTGCCGGCGGCCGCGAAGGCCCGCAACCGGCGGTAACGGCCGGAACCCCGCAAATCCTCAAGGAAAGAATCCAAGGTCTGCTCGAACTGTCGGCCGGTCGGGGACATTCCGGCGGTCTGAACCATCCCTTGCGAATAGTCAAGAGAGCCGGCTCCCGGCCAACCGTTGCTTGCGCGCGCGACGGCATTGTAGGCGGCGATGACGAGTCGAGGAAACGATTGACGAATTGCCGTGATTGCGACAGCTTGAGATGAGCGGCAAACATTCAGCCGTTGGTCGGGGGAGCGTATAATGACAGTGAAAGTGGAAAATCCAACGGAAGAGAAAATCAGGGAAATGAAAGCCTGCCCGATCTGGGAAAAGGAGGAGAGCGTCTTCGACTGGGAATATGATAATGAAGAAACCTGCTTGCTTTTGGAGGGACAGGTGGAGGTGACGACGGAAGATGGCCTGGCCGTTGAGTTCGGAAAGGGTGATTTGGTGACCTTTCCGAAAGGCTTGAAATGCAAATGGAACATCAAAAAGGCCGTCCGCAAGCACTACCGTTTCAGTTGAACCGCACGGGTTTCTTACCGGTTTCGGCGACCGCCGTTTTGGGCACTCGAAAAAGGGCTCATCCGGGAATTCCGGGAAAGGCTTATCTCCTTGCGTCCGGCCGGATCGACATTTTGTGTTCTTATGGCTCGTCGCGGCTTTCCTCCCCTCCGCGTCCCTCTATGTCCTTGGCGTTTAATCTTAACGCAATGGACGCGGAGGGACACGGAGGAAAAGGAGGTGTGATGAACTCCGGTAAGCATCGGGATGCTATAGTGAATTTATGATTCAGGGCACTAGATAAAAATTCCATGTCCGCCAATGATTGCCTAAGCGGTGAGCCGATCACCAGCAAGCGGCCACTGATCGAATACCTGGAAGCCGGTTGCAAGCCCCCAAGGGCTTGGCGCATCGGCACCGAGCACGAAAAATTCGCCTACCGCTTGGACGATTTGCGGCCATTGGATTACGAAGGCGCGCAAGGGGTGCGCGCCCTATTGGAGGAACTCACTCAATTCGGCTGGTCTCCGGTAATGGAAGCGGGCAAACCCATTGCCCTCACCAAACCGGACCAGAGCTCCATCACCCTGGAGCCGGCCGGCCAGATCGAGCTTTCCGGGGCGCCGCTGGAAACCATTCATCAGACATGCAAGGAAGTCGCCGATCATTTGCAGCAGGTCAAGGTTTTGGCCAGCGGCTTGGGAATCGGGTTCCTCGGTCTGGGATACCAACCCAAATGGCGCTCTTCCGAGATGCCCTGGATGCCCAAGAGCCGCTACGCCATCATGCGAAAATACATGCCCAGGAAAGGCAAGTTGGGACTGGAGATGATGCTGGCCACGTGCACGGTTCAGGTGAACTTGGATTACAGCTCGGAAGCCGGCATGGTGCGCATGTTCCGGGCGGCGCTGGCGTTGCAGCCGATCGCCACGGCGTTGTGGGCCAACTCGCCGTTCAAGGAAGGCAAGCCGTCTGGCTATCTCAGCTACCGCAGCCACGTCTGGACCGACACCGACCCGGACCGTTGCGGCACCCTTCCGTTTGTCTTCGAGGCCGGCTTCGGGTTCGAACGCTACGTGGATTACATGCTCGACGTTCCCATGTACTTTGTCCACAGGCAAGGAAAGTACATTGATGCCGCCGGCCAGTCCTTCCGTGATTTCCTCGCCGGCAAGCTGCCGGCATTGCCCGGCGCCTACCCCACCCTCGATGACTGGAGCGACCATTTGACGACCGCCTTTCCCGAAGTCCGGCTCAAGCAGTTTCTGGAAATGCGCGGCGCCGATGGCGGACCGTGGAGCCGGCTTTGCGCTCTGCCGGCGTTCTGGGTCGGCCTGCTTTACGACACCGAGGCTCGCGACGCCGCCTGGGATATGGTCAAGAACTGGACGCCGGAAGAACACGCCGGCTTGCGGCGCGAGGTGCCGCGTCTGGCCCTCAACACACCCTTCGGAAGCGGTTGCCTCGGCGATGTCGCTCTCGACGTGCTGGAGATCGCCCATGAAGGATTGTCCCGGCGGGCCAGGTTGGACGGCGTCGGACTCGACGAAACCCACTTTCTGATGCCATTATTTCACATTGCCGAATCCGGTTTCACTCCCGCCGAGGAGCTTCTCGCGGCTTTCGACAGGCGCTGGCGGGGAGAAGTCGATCCTGTTTTCAAGGAATATGCCTACTGAGCAAAGGTCGTGGAACGATGACGGGATACTATATGATTGTATCCACTTGCTCCTGGCGGTTCATACCAACCCCTTCGAGTTTCTAGACGCGACATGCATGGCGCCGACATCCAACTCAAGGAAATAGAATCAGCCCTTCTTGCCGAAGAGTTGACCTTCCACTACCAGCCGAAAGTTTCCTTTCTCACCGGTGAAATTATCGGCTGCGAGGCCCTGTTGCGCTGGCTCAATCCCGACGGCACGGTGATTCTTCCCGACGATTTCCTGCCCCAGGCCGAAAGCTCCGGTTTCATCACCGAGATCACCGCCGTCATGCTGCCGAAGCTCATCGAGGATATCGAAGCCCTGCGGGCTGTCAAATCGGATATCCAGGTCGCTTTCAACATCTCGGCGCTCGATCTGCGCTCGCCTTATCTGGTGAAAATGTTGCGCAGCTTTATCGGCGGCCGGCGCATCGACCCGGGAAACATCCAAATCGAAATCACCGAAACCGCCGTTGTCGACGCCAGCGAACGGGTTCGAACGGGCCTGCTCGATCTGGTCGCGCTCGGCATCGAACTCGTCATGGATGACTACGGCACCGGCTATTCGTCCCTCGAAATGTTAAGCCGGATGCCGTTTTCCGCCCTCAAGCTGGACCAGGGAGTGGTCCGGCGGATGACCGAGGACGCCAAGAACACCCATATCGTCCGTTCCAGTCTTTACCTGGCCCGCGAATTGTCCATAAAAACCGTCGCCGAAGGCGTCGAAACGGCGGCGATTTATGCATTTCTTTTGGTTTCCGGCTGCAACGAAGCGCAGGGATTTTGGATCGGCGAGGCGGCGTCCCGCGACGATTTTGTCGCCCTTTGCAAGCAGCGGCGGCGGTGGCCGGCTTCTTCCTATGGCCTGTTATACAACGCTTGGGTCAACCATATTTCCTACCGCCAAAAAGTCCTCGACTTGGTTCATACCCTGATGCTGACCAAACCCGGCGAATGGGGCCAATTGCCGAAAATGGAGCTATCCCACAGCCCGGCCCGATGCCGGTTGGGACAATGGTATCGCGATGCAAGCCATGGCGGCGGTTCACCGGACTACATGCGTCTGGAGGGGCCTCATCGGTTGATGCACGCGGCCGGCGAGTCATTGGTTCGCGCCGCCCAATCGAACCCCGAACCCGACGTCGTTATCAAGGCGATCAAGGCTTTCCTGGAGTACTCGGACGTCGTCGACGCCGAGGTTTCGAACATCGTCGAACGATGGATGGAGAAGTCCTTGCGCCAATCCCTCCGGCCGGACGACGAATAATACCCCGCCGAACTTGCGGCCGGACTCTCAGACCGCCGTGCCGCCGACAGTCAGATTGTCGACCTTGATCGTCGGCTGGCCGACGCCGACCGGCACGCCCTGACCGTCCTTGCCGCAGGTTCCGACGCCGGGGTCGAATTCCATGTCGGCGCCGATCATCGAAACCTCGTTCAGCACTTCGGGACCGCTGCCGATCAGGGTCGCTCCCTTGACCGGGGGGCCTATTTTCCCGTCCTCGACGAGATAGGCTTCGGTGCAGGAGAAAACGAATTTGCCGGACGTGATGTCGACCTGGCCACCGCCGAAATTTACCGCGTAAAGGCCCTTGCCGACGGTACCGATGATCTCTGCCTGGTCGTCCGCGCCGGCCAGCATGTAGGTGTTGGTCATTCTGGGAATCGGCGCGTGGGCGAAGGATTGCCGGCGGCCGTTGCCGGTGGAGGCGGTGCCCATCAGGCGGGCGTTCATGCGGTCGTGGAGGAACCCTTTGAGGATGCCGTCCTCGATCAGCACGGTGCGCTGGCTGGACGTTCCCTCGTCGTCGATGGTGAGCGAGCCACGGCGGTCTTCGATGCTGCCGTCGTCGATGACGGTGACGCCGGCGGCGGCGATTCGTTCTCCCATCAGTCCGCAAAAAGCCGACGTCTTCTTGCGGTTGAAATCGCCTTCGAGGCCGTGACCGATGGCTTCGTGGAGGAGGATGCCGGGCCACCCGGGCCCGAGGACCACCGGCATTTCGCCGGCCGGCGCCGGCACCGATTCGAGATTGACCAAGGCTTGGCGCAGGGCCTCGTCGACGCTGGCCCGCCAAGTCTCGGGCCGGAGATAGCGCTCGTAGGTGACGCGGCCGCCGACGCCGCGGCCGCCCGTTTCCATGCGCCCGTCCTTCTCCACCACCACCGAGACGTTGAAACGCACCAGGGGCCGGATGTCGCCGGCGCGAACGCCGTCCGGGCGCAGGATCTGCACCGCCTGCCACTGACCCATGAGCGACGCCGAAACCTGACGGACGCGCTCATCCTTGGCGCGGGCGTATGAATTCACGTCGGCAAGCAACTTCACCTTGCTTTCGTGATCGACCAGGCCGAGCGGGTTGGTATCGGCATAGAAGCTCCGGTTGGTGCCGGAGGGGGGCTGGGCGAAGGCGCCGCCATGGCCCTTGCTGACCGCTTTGACGGTCTCGCCGGCGCGGCGAATGGCTTCCAGGGAGAGTTCCGAGGCATGGGAATAGCCGGTTGCCTCGCCGCAAACGGCGCGTAGCCCGAACCCTTGCGTGGTGTTGAAACTAGCGCTTTTCAGGTGGCCGTCATCGTAGACGAGCGCTTCGGACTGGCAGTATTCCAGATAAAGTTCGCCGTCGTCGGCGCCAGCCAGGGACTCCTCGACGATGGCCTCGACGCCGCCCCGGTCGAGGCCGGCGCGGTTAAAAAACAAATCGTCGGTGGCGGCGAGGTCGGTCATCGGTCTTTCATCAAGCCTGCTTATAAACAAGGCATGCCGAACGGGCGATATCAAGAGGAAAACTAAAAAAAAACGGCCGCGCCCAGGGCAATCGACGGAAATATCTCATACGCCGCTGGCGTTGAGCCCCGTTTGGCCGCCGCCGAAACCCGGCCGTGCCCCGCTTAAAGCGGGAAAGCTCCTTGAAATTAAACGAAATCCCCGGCACAAACGTTGCAGACATCGCAAATGCCGCAAACGTCGGGCCTCGCAAGCAAAAGGAGGAAGGACCATGCCCAATCCGGCGGACCTGCCTTGGGTCGATATGATCGGCTATTCGGGCGGCGCCCTCACCATTTGGGGGATGTTCCGCAAAACCATGATCCCGTTGCGCCTGGGAGCCATCGGCGGCAACGTCGGTTTCCTTATTTTCGGCCTGCTGGCGCCCAGCTATCCGACCTTGATCACGCATGCCGTCTTGTTGCCGCTCAATACCATCAGAATGTTCCAAATGATGCGCCTGGTCAGGGAAATCCGCGAATCTTCCGGCCAAGATAACAGCCTGGAGCCGTTGTTGCCGTTCATGCGCCGGGAACAGTCGAAAGCCGGAACGGTGCTTTTCCGCAAGGACGACCGGCCGGACCGGATGATCGTCATTCATTCCGGGACGGTGCTCTTGGAGGAACTCGGCACCCGTTGCGGCGAAGGCGACGTGCTGGGCGAGATCGGCGCCTTCACCCCCGACAACCACCGCACCTGCACGGCGGTCTGCGAGACGGACTGCGTGTTTCATACCTTGTCGAACGAGGCGATGGTGCAGCTCTATTACCAGAATCCGCGCTTCGGGATGTTCATCGTCCGCATCATCGTGCAGAGACTGCTGAAGAACTGGCGGGACGCCAACGCCGCCACCAAACCAATGCCGATGTGACCCCGAAGAATTGATGAGATGCCTTGCACCCGTGGTTTACATCAAATTTCTTACAAAAGACAAAAAATAGGAATTTAAATGCGTACGGTGTCCCCCGACTGTTTCGGAAACAGCGGCGGTCATTGCCTATTTTTGTCCGCCGGCGACGAAAGGGAAGAGACGAACTCGATCACCATCTCCTGGCAGCCGCCGACGTTTTCGTTGAGGATTCCGTGCCGTTTCGAGATGACCAGGCGAAGCGCCTTGTCCCCGGACCCGAGCCGGTCATGGATCAGTTTCGCGCTCGCCGGATCGACGACCCGGTCTTCCGTGGCTTGAATGACCATTGCCGGGCATTCGACGTCCGGCAAACGATTTTCCAATTCCTCGACGAGGCGGCGGAGCTCATAGAGACCGTGGAGCGGCACGTTACGGTAATTGATGTGCGGATGCTCGGACTCGTTCGGGCGAAAGGGCATGATGCCTTCAAAGGACGACAGCCAGCGGATCAGTTTGTTGGCGCCGTGAACCAACGGCACGAAGATCAGGTTCCGGTTCATGAATTTCAGTGGCGCCGAGACGGCCGCCACTCCGGCCAGCCCGTCGGGGCGCTCGGCGGCCAGAAGAAGCGCCAGCGAGCCGCCGGTGGAAAATCCGACCACACAAATCCGCTCGGCGAAAGCCGACATGATCCGGTATCCCCGCCGTACCGGTTCCAGCCAATCCCGCCAGCTTCGCTCGCGCAGATCCCAGGGCGAAGTCCCATGCCCGGTCAGGCGTACGGCGATAACCGGGTGGGAGGCGGCGGCGAGCTTTTCCGCCAGCGGCCGCATTTCGGCGGGCGAGGCGAGAAACCCGTGAACCAGGACGACCCCCAGGGGATTGCCGCCATCCGGCAGTAGCATATAGGGTGCGCCGCTCTCGCTCGCCGTTTCCTGGCGGTTGATTTCGTCGTAGCGCGGCTTGTCGAAAAACCGCTTGGACCTGGCGTAGGAAACCTGTTCATCGTCGAAAAGCAATCGCGCCAGCGTCCGCTTGCCGATTGCCGGGGCGTCCTCCAACGCCTGTTCCAAGGCCCGATTGGCGGCGGCGATCGGCGCCATTTCGTTGGCGTAGACCGAAACCAGGTTTTCCAGTCTGATCTCGTCAAATCCGTGCTCCTCGCGCAGCTTGGGGAGAAAGCCGAGGCGGCCATCTTTCAATTCCACCAGCTCGGAAGCCGCTTTCGAGGTGATCAGCTGCTCGAAGTCGAGACAATCCCCAGCCGGAAGGGCGCGGTATTTCTCCGGGTCGAGGAGGCTGCGGTGGAGGTGGATGGAGGCTTCCTTCTGGGCGTTCTTGATCGCCAGATAAAGGGTTTTGTGAAACAAAGAGCAATCGACTTCGGCTTGCCCCCGATCCACGAACATCAGTATCAACCGCGAGGCCAGGTGCGAGAGATTGATCGTCACCCCGGCATACATCTCGCGCATGTAGGCGTCGCGCACGTTCAGCGCCTGGCGGCCAATGGTCCTGGCGACGATGCGTTCGTCCCAGTGACGCGAATCGGCTTTCAGGTCGAACAGGGCGTCCAGGCCATCGAATCTCCGGATCAAACGGCAAAACAGCTTGCGTTTCCACCACGGCCATCTCTTCGCGAGCGCCACGCTTTCCCCGAGCCTTAAGTCCATGTCCGTTTTTTTGAACAGGATATTGCTTTCGATGAGAAGTTCCTCGGAGGCCCGTTTGCTCAGTCCGCCGGTGAAAAGCTCCACCCCTTGGCGGAGGATGTTGTCGCTGACCCGTATCGGATAGAAGGTGATGTTGGAGGGAACGATAAAGGTGGCGCGGTTGGCGGCGGCGAGGAGCGCGTCGATGTCGGTGAATTCAAGCTTTCGCGCCCATTTCTCAAGCTGCCGGCTGTCGCCGGCGGCGTGCAGCAACAATATCGCCTGTTTGAAACCGGCGACGACCAGGGCCAGAACGGCGGCTCCCGTATGGTGCTTGCGTCTTTCATGGGCGATGCGGGAATAGACGCGGTAGCGGCCGCCGCGGTCGAGAACCCGGCGATCCTTCACCATCCCGCCCTCGGGGAAGACGATGACTTTTCTGCCGCGAAGGATCTCCCCGGCGAGAATGGGAAGCAAACGCGGATGATCGTGAGGGATGGCCCCGGCTTGCATGAGAAAGCGGGCAAAGGCGTCGCCGCTTTTAAATAACTCGGACGACGCCACGGACCGGCAAAGGGCGCCCGTCTCCTGAAAAATCAGGTATTGGGGAATAAAGGTTTCAAAACGGGCGAAGTGGTTGAAAAGAAAGATTTGGCCGGCCTCGACCTGATTTTCCTTGTGATGAAATCGGATTTCGACGCCGAGCCGCTTGCCGATGACCGAAATGGCGCGAACGGTCCATTCATAAATCGACCTGTTGAGTTCGAATTCTTCTTCTACATCCATCGGCCTACCCGAAAAATCCGCAAATGGTTCCCCCCGCCGCCAGCCCTGGGCATCATTACGGCGTCAATGGCGGTGATTTTAACAATGGTATAGGGCAAAGACGGTTGGCAGCACAAATCCGCGCGAGCAACCAACTGGCACCATCGTTTGCCGCCGCCGGGCGCCGCCATGGCCGCCCCCGCGTCCGTCGGGCGGAGATATATCTTGCCCACTTCGTGGGATCGATCAATCGCTCAGGATCCGCTCTACTTCAACAAGTTAGAGCAAATTTACGTATCATCGGCAAAATACCGGGAGAACTCATGCCAAGTGGCGGACCCGCCAATTCCCCGCCTTCCTGTCGCGTCATTGCCTTAGAAAGCTGGAATCCATGATTATCAATAGGTTACTGGATTCCGGTTCGGATCGCCGCCAATTAAGGACTGTATGGCCAGGGAACGAGAATATTCTGAAAATTCAAGAACCAAGCCAGGACGCGCCGAGGCGGTGGGAAATGCCGGCTAGGGTATAACGAAAGTGTTGAGCACCACACCAAAAAGCACCAGTCCGGCAACGCCGACACAAAAACCAAACAAGACGAAAATGAACTTTGCAACCTTAAGCCCAGGGCCGCCAACGCCGAACTGGCTGAGTAATTGATCGAAACCTCCATCGGCAGGTTGCATTTCCCTGGACTCCCCGGGCTCGGCCGTGTCGATCTCCACCTTGGCGGCCTCGAGGTCGGCACCGTCCGCTTGATCCTTTGACGTTGCGTCTGGCGTTTCAAGGTTGTTTTTCATCTTGAAAAACCCCTCCTCAATTGTTGAACATGAAAATCAAAAAAGTTTTGCCGAGTGCCTTCGTTCCCCGGCGGTTAAAGAGCTATCCCGTTCCAGCTTGAGCCGTGAATCCCTACCGATCCGCCCGCGCCACCATCACCGGCGGCATTCCCCAAAATCAGATGAAGCGGAAGCTTTTTCACGTTAATCTTGGCACTGGCGCCTCTCCTTTCGCCATGCCCTTAATCGGCTTGAACCGATCATACGTAAGTCCCCAAAAAGCCGAGAGACACTACAAGCCTTGCGGATTCCCAAACGGAATACCGCGAAACCGAATTTTGTGGGAGGGGGGACGACTTAAATGTTTTTCTCGGCTCTCGTACTTCCATGGCGAGAATCGAGTCCTCCCTGGCTTGCCGTTGACGGCTTATTTTTCAGGCCCGAGAAACCTTATGGATTTACTCGGAAAACCTACCTTCCCCCGCTCTATTCGCCAACGAAATAAACCATGTCAAGAAATATTACAAGAAAGGCTTATCCCCTTGCATCCGGTGCCACAATATCACGAGGCTCGCCGGAGTTCATCGCACCTCCTTTTCCTCCGCGTCCCTCCGCGTCCATTACGTTAAGATTAAACGTCAAGGACGCAGAGCAACGCGGAGGGGAGGAAAGCCGCGACGAGCCATAAGAACACAAAATGTTGATCCGGCCGGAAGCAAGGGGATAAGCTTTTTACAAGAATGAAACTTAACAGGACATTCCCCAAAAACCGAAGCCTGAAATGCCCAAGCTATTAAAATGACAATGGAATCCACCGTTTGCAAGTGGAACGGCGGATTTTTGGGGAGACTCCTCGCGGCTCGACGGTCCTTCATTTGGCCGACGAGGGTGATACGGCGACACTGCCGAAGACCCTGGGAACCGCCGCCGCCGATTGGGATGGCAGGCTCCACGTATAACGGACGCTTTTCCCGGAATTCCCGGATGAACCCTTTTTCAATGGGGATTTCACCCTTGCGCACCGGCACGATCTCGCTGGGCTCTTTACGTTCCCGGCGCTCGAAGTTGTTAAAGTCCGCGGATCATTTGCCGATTCGGTTGCGGCCGGCGTTTTTGGCTCGGTAAAGAGCTTGGTCGGCGGCTTTGAGCACCCCGTCGGGAGTGCTGTCGCCGCCATTCCTTTCGGCGACGCCGAGGCTGATCGTAACGCCGATCCGAGCCGTTCCAACCGACGTTTCTTGTCGGTGGCGCGATGTTTCGCCGCCGCCGTCTCTTGGCGTCTCGCCGCCATTTGGTTTGGTTTCAGGCCTGTTCTTGTCACGAAGCCTGAACTTCGAGGCGGCAACGGATGCCCGTAAATCCTCCAGGTGCCTCAAGGTTTCCTCTGTCCCCTTGCCGGCGAACAGGATGGCGAACTCCTCGCCGCCATAACGGAACGGCTTGCCGCCTCCGGTAACCTTTTTCAGTTGCGAAGCGACCATCTTCAAAACCTGGTCGCCGACATCGTGACCATAGGTATCGTTGAATCTTTTAAAATGATCGATGTCGAGCATGGCGATGGCGTAATGGTCTCGGAGATTCTTTTTTTGCCGGTTCAGCGCCCGCCGCGCCGGCAAGCCCGTCAAGTCATCGAGGAAAGCCATCCTGTAGGCATCATGGATCACGGCAAGAGACAAAATCAGCGATGCAATGGTGAAAAATACCGTTGGCGCCGGCCCCTGGCCGACCATATGGAGAGCCACCGCCGCCGCCGCCAAGGCTCCCAACGAACCGCCCTCCAGGGGCGCTTGGGTCATGACGAGGCGCGCAAGCAACCCTATGAGAGCGAAAGCGAAAGCCAGAATGGCCGGCTGCGGCAAATGCGTCCAGAAGTCGAAAGACGGTGGCAAAAGCCGCGCATGGAGCATTCCGCTGGCGGCTTCCCGAAGCGTTTCCGCCGCCGATGCCTCCAGCCAGGTTCCGGCCCCGGCGATCAAGGCGACGGCCGCGACTTGTAAAGCGATGAGGGCGAAACGGTTGAGCCCGAGCGGAGTCAGGATTCCGCGTTCCTTCAGGAAAGCAAACAAAATCAAGTTGAGGGGGAGGAGATCGCAATAAGCGGCATAGACGATGTCGGCGGCGACGCCGCCACGCCAGCCGCCGGCAAAGTATTCCACCAGCAACCAATGCCCAATGGCCACCAGCAACAGTGAATAAACCGCCCGCCCGCAATGGAAGACGCAGCTGACGACGAGGCCTCCGGCCAGCACGGCATAAGGGGCAAGGGCCAATCCCGCCCGCCAAGACCACGGCAGCGAGCCGATGCCGGACAAAAGCGCGTATCCCATCAACAACAAAATGCCCGGCGCCAAGAGCGGCAAGGCTGTGTCTCTCGGATCGAAAACCATGGAATTATGCGTCATGCCGGTTCGGGTGTCCTATCGCCGCCAGTCATTACAACATCGCAATCTTCAATAATCGGTTAACTCGGAAGGCGGGGAAGGGTATAAAGCCCTCGTAAGGGAAGAATTTTTTGTGATGATCGTTTACACGCTCCATTGTTCCAAAGGCCATAATTTCGAGGAATGGTTCGATTCCATTTCCGATTACGAAAACAAGGCGCGAGCCGGCGAGATTGCTTGCCCCGATTGCGGCGATGGAAAGGTCGCCAAGAGCGTGATGGCGCCCCATGTCAACTCCGGCGCCAAGTCTCCCGCCAGGTTTCCCGAGCCTCCTTGTGGCGGGCCGGGATGCATGGATGGCGTATGCCCGGTGGCGGAAGGCGGATAGGGCATTCGCGGCAATCGATCTGAAATCCTCGCGTAGGGCATTACCATGCGGATATGGCTTTTTCTCGGCGGTTTGAATGGCTTGCTGGCGGTTGCGGCGGGAGCCTATGGTTGGCATTGGCTGGAAGTCTCCAACCCCGTTATCCGCGACACCTTCTTGATGGGATCCGACTACCAGATGTGGCACGCCCTGGCGTTGCTGGCGGTGGCCTGGCTGGCGTCTCGCCAGACGGCGGAAAGCGGGGAGTCGGGCCGTCAAGGCAGCGGCGCCATCGCCATTCGCATCGCCGGCTTGGCTTTCGCCATCGGCATCGTCCTTTTTTCGGGCAGCCTTTACGCTATCGGCCTGATCGGGACCATTCCCGATATCAACGCCGCGCCCGCCGGCGGCGTATGCCTTATAATTGGCTGGGCGGCATTGATCTGGGCGGCGGTCGTGCGAGCCTAGGCGCTCGTCATGACCGCGCTTTTGAAAACACGCATTTTCGAGATCATCGAATCCCCGGAGCCGGGCGACTGGGAAGGCCGCTGGTTCGACCGCTTCATGATTGTCCTGATCCTCGCCAATGTGTTCGCGGTCATCCTCGAAACGGTTGAGGAACTGGCCCTGGCGTATGGCGCTTTTTTCCTCGGATTCGAGGTCTTCTCCGTCACCATCTTCACCATCGAATACCTTTCGCGCTTGTGGGTCTGCACCGAGAACAAAATCGCCGGCGGCGGCCATCCCATTATCGCCCGGCTCAAGTACGCCCTAACGCCGGGAGCGCTGATCGACTTGGTCGCTTTCCTGCCGTTTTACCTGAGCATGTTCCTGACCATCGATCTCAGATTCATGCGCATCTTCCGGCTGATGCGGCTGCTCAAGTTGACCCGCTATTCCCCGGCCTTGGAAAGTTTCGCCACCGTCATCAGGAGCGAAAGCCGGACGCTGGGGGCGGCGGTGTTGGTCATGGCGATCTTGTTGGTGTTCGCCGCAAGCTTCGTCTACTTGCTGGAAAAAAAGACTCAGCCCGAAGCCTTTGCCAGCATCCCTCACTCCATGTGGTGGGCGTTGGCGACGCTGACCACGGTCGGATATGGCGATGTCACCCCGGCGACCCTGGGAGGAAAGCTCTTCGGCGCCGTCATCATGATTCTCGGCATCGGCATGTTCGCTTTGCCGACGGGCATCCTGGCGACCGGTTTCTCCCGTGAAATCCGCAAGCGAGAGTTCATATTGACCTGGCGCCTGGTCGCTGGAACCCCCTTGTTCTCCCACCTGGACGCCCTGCGCATCGCCGAGATCGCCAACCTGCTGCATCCGAAAAAGGTGCCTCCGGGCTATACCATCGTAAAACAGAGCAAAGCCGCTCACTCCATGTACTTCATCGTCTCCGGCGAGGTTGAGGTTGAGGTGCCGCCGCAACCTCGGCGCCTCGCCGCCGGCGGTTTTTTCGGAGAGATCGCCCTGCTGACGGAATCGAAACGCACCGCCACCGTCACCGCCGTCACGGAATGCCAGCTTTTAATCCTGGAGGTTGTCGACTTCAGGCAACTGCTCGATGTCAGCCCGGAACTGCACGATCTCCTCACCGAGGCCATGAAGGATCGCTTGGCGCAACTGAAAGCGGCGGGCCAGGCCGACTGACGGCGGAGGTTATTGCCGCTCCAGTTCCCACACCGGCGGCGCCCGGTCGAGGCGTTTGATCAGACGCCGGCGCTGAGTTTCCAATTCCCGGGGCAGGCGGTCGCCGAAACGGCCGAACAGTTCCTTCTGGTCTTCGGCCTCGGCCATGCCCGCTTGCCGGTCCACGGCCATGAGGCGATAGAAGGTCTCGGCATCGTAGTCCATACCCTGCCAGTTGAGGTCTTGGTGGCGAGGCATGAAGCCAAGAGGGCTTTCGACGCGCTCGGCGCGGTTGTGAACGCAATCGACGATCCATTTCAGGACCCGCAAGTTGTCGCCGAAGCCGGGCCACATGAACTTGCCGTTTTCGTCCTTGCGGAACCAGTTGACCCGGAAAATCAGCGGCGGCTGGGCAATGTCGTTTCCCATCTTCAGCCAGTGGTGCCAGTAATCGGCCATATTGTAGCCGCAGAACGGCAGCATCGCCATCGGATCGCGGCGGATCGCCGCTTGGCCGACGGCCGCCGCCGTCGCCTCGGAGCCCATGGTCGCCGCCAGATAAACCCCGTGCGTCCAGTCGAAGGACTGGAAGACAAGGGGAAAGGTGGTGCTCAAGCGGCCACCGAAGATAAAGGCGCTGATCGGCACTCCTTGCGGGGCTTCCCAGTCCGGATCGATGCTCGGGCACTGGCTGGCCGGCGCCGTGAAGCGGGCATTGGGATGCGCCGCCGGGCTATCGCTCTCTGGGGTCCAATCGTTTCCCCGCCAGTCGATGGCGTGGGCCGGCGGGTCGTCGTCCATGCCTTCCCACCAGACATCGCCGTCATCGGTCAGCGCGACGTTGGTGAAAAAGCAGTTCCTGGTCAGGGTCCGCATGGCCGTCGGATTGGAGGCCATGGAGGTGCCCGGAGCGACCCCGAAAAAGCCGGTTTCCGGATTGATGGCACGCAGCCCTCCCTCGATGCCCGGCTTGAGCCAAGCGATGTCGTCGCCGACGGTATACACTTTCCAGCCGTCGAAACCGGCGGGCGGAACCAGCATCGCCAGGTTGGTCTTGCCGCAAGCGCTGGGGAAAGCGGCGGCGATGTAGGTTTTCTCGCCCTCGGGCGATTCCAGGCCGACGATCAGCATGTGTTCGGCCATCCAGCCTTCGTCCCGGGCCATCGCCGAGGCGATGCGAAGGGCGAAACATTTCTTGCCCAAAAGAGCGTTGCCGCCATAGCCGCTGCCGAACGACCAGACCTGGCGAAACTTGGGAAAGTGGACGATATATTTGCTTTCGTTGCACGGCCAGGGAACATCCTTTTGTCCCGGTTGCAACGGCGCGCCGAGCGAATGCAGACAACGGACAAAGTCGCGCGCCCCCAAAGCCGCCAGCACCCTCCCGCCCATCCGGGTCATGATCCGCAAGTTGACGACGGCATAAGGGGAATCGGTGATCTGCACGCCGATGCGGGAGAGCGGCGATCCCGGCGGCCCCATGCTGAACGGGCAGACGTACATGGTACGGCCACGCATGCAGCCGTCGAACAGCCCACTCAGGGTGTGATTCATCTCGCTCGGATCGGCCCAGTTGTTGGTCGGCCCGGCGTCTTCGGCCTTTTCCGTGCAGATGAAGGTGCGGTCCTCGACCCGCGCCACGTCGTAGGGATCGGAACGGGCCAGGTATGAATCCGGCCGCTTTTGCTCGTTCAGTTTGATTAAGGTGCCGGCCTCCACCATTTCCCGGCAAAGACGGTCGTATTCTTCTTGCGAGCCGTCGCACCAGTGAATATGGTCGGGCTTGCAGAGGTCCGCCGCCCCGTCCACCCAAGCCAGCAGTCTGCCGTTATTGGTGAAGTCCTCGCCGGTTAGGGTCATTCCTTAGCTCCTGGAAACCGTCGCTGATGGTCCGCCGCAAGCGCCGCCGCCGGACGGCATGCTTGCGCCGATGGTTTTACCAGATATAGGCGCGAACACAAGGAAAACCAAGATTTTTTGCCGGTGTTCCGCTCTTTGCCGGCGAACTTGGCGGCTGATTTTCGCCCCCGTCTACCCGCTAGCGCTCTTTGCCGCCAATCGGCGCTTCCGCTTCCTCCTCGGCCATCGCCTCGATGAAGGCTCGGACGCGAAAGCGGATCGCATCCTCCAGGGGATCGAACCAATCCTCGCCGGAAAATACAATAGGTGACAAAAATGCCGTGAAATGTTCCATGGCGTAAGCTTTTTTTGGCGGCCGCGAACCGCCTTTCTGAAAGCTTTGCAATCAGGAGCTTACGCCGATTTTCCACCAATCTTACGGCACCGCCATGGTGGTATAATTACAACGTTTAGAAAAAAAGTTGCATTAACATCACATATAGGAGGTGCAAAGTCGTTTTTTCCGAGGTATGCTGGCTTAACTAAAATTTAAGAGGTTAGGGAGGCAGGTAATGAGGAATCAACAAAACAACCTCATAGCTTTTGCATTTATAGCTGCAATATGGATTCCAGGACAAACGTCGGCGGCTGATCTTGAAAACGCAATCGCGATGCGGGATGTTCCAACCAAGGGAAAATTCTCTGTCGCGCGAGTGCTTGGCACGGACTTCGATGTAGGAGGAAATTGGGCCGAATCGGCAACGGAGACTGTTGCCGGAGCGATTAATATCGGTAGCTCCACTTATGCCGATGGTATTGCATTTACCGCTCCTTCTCAGGATTTCGCTGATGTTTATAACCAGCCGTCTTCTATTGGCGCAAATGTTAGTTATGGCCTGACGTCAACCGCGGAGGTCTTTGGCGGCGTTCATTATACCAGTGCAAGTTCCAATGAGTTTGACGCGATTAATATAGATACCGCGGGCACCATCAACGGAACCGCCGTGGCCGTAAATACGGTAGTCACCGGCAAGCTTGATAATTACAGCGAATATGGAATTGACGGTGGTTATCGACAGTTTTTCAGACCTGGGAAACAGTTTCGTCCCTATGTATCTGGTAGCGTCGGATTGAAACAGGTCGATGAAATCAACATCAATTTGTTACACAAAGCTACTGCTATCAGGGCCGATGATATCAGATTCTATGATTCGAGCCTTACCTACACCCTCGCGCTTGGCTTGGGTTTCCGCTTCGATGCTGGTCCCAATATCGCTGTTGGAATGGAAACGGGTTTGAAGTACGCGGGCGACCTTGACGAAGGCGACGGCGATATTAGTGGGGTAAGATCGTTTACCGATACCAACAACAGCGGCGACAAATTAGACGTACCAATAATGGCAAGGATCGATATTGTCTTTTAAACGGCCATCCATCAGGCAACCAAAACTGGGTTTTTTTTCGACGCCGGAGTCCCGGCGACAACTTCGGTAACATCAGCCGCTTCCGCGCCGAGGCCCCGTGGTACGAGGCGCGCCCCGAGGATAACTCCCCAAGTCCCTCGCCCCGTGGCAGCGACGGGGTGAATCACTAGCACCCGGCCGCCAATCGGCGCGCCTTTTGGGCCAGGCGCAGCAGTTCCGCCCGCAACGAATCCCGGTCCCGCACCGGCTTGGCGAAATCAAGGCGGGCATAGGTGCCGCGGAGCCTGAGATCGGCTCCTTCGGGATCGACGCCAATCATCGTCCAGGTCTTGCCGCGGCGGCTAAGGAGTCGATGCCCGTATAGGGCGACGGCCTCGGCGTGATCTTTGTTCATGTGGGCCAAGACATCTTCCTCGCAGGCGACGATCGCCGCCGAGGATTTTGCGTCAAGAAGGAACTTGCGGCCCTGGAACCACACCGCCCTGCCGAAACCGCCGACAAAATGGACCCGTTCCACCGACATCCGATAAAAATTGAAATCTCTGAAACCGGCATACATCCTGGCGCCGGGATGACGAGCGAGAAAGCGGCGGGCATGATGGGGATCGTCGGTTTTTTCGATACGGCCCATGATCGTCACGCGGGGGCCGGTCTGCGGATTGGGCAACCCGGACGCCGCCTCGATGAGCAACGAGGCGCGCTCAAGGGTTTTCAGGTTGCGGCTGTGGTCGGCGATATCGGAAAATAATAGCAACGGGCTCGCGTCGCCGTCGCAGGCGAGCGTCACCATCGACGCGTAGGGCCAGTCTTGGGCCTGTTGCCGCCGGCGCTTGCCCGCTTGCGGGCTTTTGCGTCTTACCGTCAGGGCCGTTGCCAGCGCCGCCGAACGGGCCCGGCGGATAAGCCCGCGGGCCTCGCAAGGAGGGCTTTGCTCATCGCTCATGGCGAATTTTCACGGCCGCTTCCGCTCACAAAAGAAGAATTCCCTTCGCTCTTGGTGTGGCGCAGGACCATGTCGCGCAAGGTGACGATGCCGACGGGGGTGCGCTTGCCGTCAACCACCAGGGCGCGGGACAACTGAAACTTCACCAGCAGCCGAACCCCGTATTTGACCTCCATGTTCACGGGCAGGGTGAGCACCGGCTTGGACATGATCTCGTAGACGTTGATCCGCTCCGGAGATTTGTTCTCGGCGATCACTTCGCGGGCGATGTCGGAGACGACAAGCAGGCCAAATTCATCCCTTTCGTCGCGCCGCTCCACCGCCAGGGAACTGACGCCGGCGTCGCGCATCAGCTCCATGGCCTCCTGGACCGTTGCCATTCTGCCGACCGTTCGGATTTCCCTGGTCATGATGTCGCCGATGTTGATGTGCCGCGGCTCGCTCATATCTCTTCCTCGATCTCGTCCATGATGGTGGGGGCCTGGGTGGTCAAGCCGACGGCGTCCTCGATTTCAATCTGGAAAGCGACGCCGGCGCCCGGTTCCTCGTCGAACTGGCCGGCGGCGGCGATGGTCTCCAGGATCTCCCGCGCCCGCGGTTCCGCCACAAGAAACATCAGAACGTCGCGCTGGGCGCTGAGGTCCAGGCCGAAAAAGGTTTTTTCCGGTTTCAAACCCTCGCCGCGAACGCTGGTGATGATGGTCGCTCCAGTCGCCCCGGCTTGGCGGGCGGCGTCCATGACGGCCGCGGTCTTTTCGTCGGCGACCAGGGCCATGATCAGTTTGAGGTTCATTTACGTCCTATCCTCCCCGCCATCGGCATTCGTCGACTTGCCGCCGACGTCTCGACGGCGCCGCCACCAGAACATCAGCGAAGCGTATCCCAGTACCGCCATTATAGGAAATAAGCTGGCGAATGCGATCAATCCGAATCCATCGATCAACGGACTGCGCCCCGGAATGGTCGACGCCAAACCAAGGCCAAGGGCCGTCACCACCGGCACAGTCACCGTCGACGTGGTGACGCCGCCCGAATCGTAAGCCAACGGGATGATCGTCTTCGAAGCTCGCATCGTCTGCAGAATGACGACCACGTATCCGGCGGTGATATAAAAGGGGAGAGGTGTTCCGGTGACGATGCGGAAAGCGCCCAGAGCGACCCCGGCCGCCACCCCGACGGCCACCGCCATGCGTAGACCGAAAGCGTTGACGGCGCCGCCCGAGATATTCTCGGCCTTGAGCGCCACCGCGATCAGCGAAGGCTCGGCCACCGTCGTCGCGAAACCGATGGCGGCGGCGAATACATAAACCCAGAAGTAATCGTACCAATGGCTGAAATGCTCGCCGCCGCCGCCGCCCCCGGGCCCGTATATGAATGCCGGCGCCGTCAATTGCGCGGCCATGGTCTCGCCCAACGGAAACAAGGCCTCCTCCAGTCCGACCAGGAACAGGGACAGTCCGGCGAGAACATAAACAAAGCCGATGAGAATCTTTTTCAGGTTCGGTGGGCGCTTGCGGAGCACCACGAATTGAAAGCCGAACAGGATGACGACGATGGGTGCGACGTCGATCACCGTCGCCAAGGTTGTCGTCAGGGTATGATGCAGTAATCCCAGCCCGGCCTCCATCTCAAGCCACCATTCCTAAAATCAGAACGAAAATCATCGGTGTCAAGCTCGCCAACGCAATCAGTCCGAAGCCGTCGACCATGACGTTGCGCCCGCGAATCGACCCGGCAAGACCGACGCCCAAGGCGGTGACCAGGGGGACGGTGATGGTCGAGGTGGTGACGCCGCCGGCATCATAGGCGATGCCGACGATTCCGGGCGGCGCGAAAAAAGTCAAGGCGACGACCAGCAGATAGCCGCCGACGATCAGATATTGGATAGGCCATCCCTTGAGGATCCGGAACACCCCCAACACCAAGGCCGTCCCCACCGAGCAAGCGACGGTCAGGCGCAGGTACAAGGTGTAAGTCCCGCGGGCCTCGCCGCTATCGGCGATGGCGCCGGCCTCGCTGGCGGCGGCGGCGGCCTTGCCGGCGACCGCGATCAAGGCCGGTTCGGCGACCGTGGTTCCAAAACCCAAGCAGAAAGCGAAAGTCAAAAGGGCGGTGAGGTTGCCCTTGCGGGCGAAGGCGTCGGCCATGGCCTCGCCCAAGGGGAACAGGCCCATCTCCAGACCCTGGACGAACAGGGCCAACCCCAGGATCACCAACAAAGACCCGGCGGCGACCCCGCCCAGACTGGGAAAGGGTTGTTGCAAAACCACCACCTGAAAGAAGGCGATGACCAGCATGATCGGCAGCAAATCCCTGGACGCATCCAACAGCAGGCGAAGGAGTCTGCGCGGAACCAAAGTCATGAAAGCCAACCTTGCACGGGTAGTTTGCGCCGAAACCGGGACGCCGCCGGGAATCGGCGGCCGCCGGAGAGGCCATCCGCACTCTCATCGTTTCCCGCTTGCCCGTCAAGAATCGCTCCGGGAAAGTTTTCAGGAAAGGCTATGGTTTCGCCCGGGCTCAATGGGCGGCGTAAAATGAAACCGCGAGCCTTCGTTGGGGGTGCTTTCGACCCGGATGCGCGCGGCGGTTCCTCTCGGGCATGTCCTCGCAAAGCGGCGGCCCCAAAGCGAGCTCGGGGCAAGGACGGATATCACCAAAACTTTTCCATGTGCAGGTTTCCCGGCTCTTTGCGTTTGCCGGCCTTGAAGCCCTTGTTGGTGAGGATTTCCGTGGCGTCCTTGATCATGCCAGGGTTGCCGCAGAGGAACACGTGGGTGTTCTCGGGGTCGATTTCAAAGCCGCACTCCTTCGCCAAGTCGGGATTTTCAAGCCACGCCGGGAGCCGCCCCTCCATGCCTTTCCAGTGATAGCTCTCCTTGGGGCGCGAAACCACCGGCACGTAGGAGAAGCCGTCGTTCCGGCTGTCCAGCTCCTCCAACTCGTTGCGGAAGCCGAGATCCCACGAATAGCTGGCCCCGTGCAGCACGGTGACGCGCTGGCCCGGGTTGTCTATGACATGTGAGCGCAGCATGCTGATATAGGGGGCGATGCCGGTTCCCGTGGCCACCATCAGCAGGTTCTGGTCCTTGGCGACCTCGCCGATGGTGAACACCCCCTTGGCCCTGGCCCCCATGAAGATGCGGGCGCCGCTGGCGGTTGAGAACAAGCGCGGCGTCAACGCGCCGTCCGAAACCAGGTTGATATAGAACTCCACATACTCCCGGGTGACGCTGCCCGAGGTAATGGAGTAGGCGCGCTTGACGAGTTTGCCGGACTCTTCGTCCAGCAGCCCAAGCGTCGTGTACTGACCGGCCGTGAAGGTGAAATCCGGATCGTCCGGTTTCACCTGGAAGATGGTCAGCCGCGGCTGAATGTCGATGCGCGCCATGACGGTGGCGTTGTACTGGGAAGCTGTGTTCATGGCTGGCGCAAGGGGGCGGGGGCGCCGCCCTTACAGCTCGCCGGCGTTCTTGGAAAGGTACTCGGCGACGCCGTCGGGGCTGGGGTCATGCCGTCGCCGCCCTTGTTCCAACCGGCGGGACAGACCTCGCCTTGTTCTTCCGCGCAAGATAGGTGAAATGGGAATCCACGGAAACGCCCGCAACCTTGACGCCCCGATCCTCGAAGGCGGCAAGACGATGATCGTGGGCCAGAATTTCCGACGGACGAACAAAGGTGAAACCAACAGGATAAAAGAACAGCCAACCGCGGCTGCCGGCCATTTCACTCTCTCCCTTTCATGGGTTGGTTCCTTTGGCGCCCGAGACAAAACTTTTTGACGCCAGCCCGCGTTTCCCGCCGATGGGCATGGCGAAGAGAATTGAATTTTCCGGACTTTTCGGGACCGCCGCCAATTAAGGAACGTATGGCCAGGGAACGAAAATGTTCTGAAAATTCAAGAATCAAGCCAGGGCACGCCGAGGCGGTGGGAAATGCCGGCTAGGGTATAATGAAAATGTTGAGCACCACACCAAGAACCACCAGTCCGGCAACGCCGACAAGAACACCAAACAAGACGAAAATGTACTTTGCAATGTTAAGCCCGTGGCCGCCAACGCCGAACTGGTAGGCTAATCGATCGAAATCTCCCATGGGAGGTTGCGTTTCCCGGGACTCCCCGGGCTCGGCCGTGTCGATCTCCACCTCGGCGGCCTCGAGGTCGGCACCGTCCGCTTGATCCTTTGGCGTTGCGCCTGGTGTTTCAAGGTTGTTTTTCATCTTGAAAAACCCCTCCTCAGTTGTTGAGCATGAAAATCAAAAAAGTTTTGCCGAGTGCCTTCGTTCCCCGGCGGTTTAAAGAGCTATCCCGTTCCAGCTTCAACCGTGAATTCCCACCGATCCGCCCGCCTCGCCATCACCGGCGGCATTCCCCAAAATCAGATGAAGCGGAAGCTTTTTCATGTTAACCATGGCACTGGCGTCTCTCCTTCCGCCACGCACTTAATCGGCTTGAACCGATCATGCGTAAGTCCCCAAAAAAACCGAGAGACATCTCACGCCTTGCGGATTCCCAAACGGAATACCGCGAAACCGAATTTTATGGGAGGGGGACGACTTAAATATTTTTCTCGGCTCTCGCACTTCCATGGCGAGAACCGAGTCCTCCCTCGGTTGCCGTTGACGGCTTATTTTTTTTAGGCCCGAGAAACCTTATGGATTTACTCAGAAAACCTACTTTCCCCCGCTCCGTTGGCCAATAAATTAAACCATGTCAGGAAATATTACAAGCCGCAATGGCGCCGGGAGGATAGTCCGACGCCTTTTCGCACCGGCCTGCCCGGACTTTTGCCGATATTACAAACTCTCCAGGCGAAGCCGCGTCAGTATTCCGGCAGGCCCAAATGAACGGTGTTGAGTGTCTGCCCATGGCTTGCAGCAGCTGATAGACGGCGAGGCGTTCGTCGTAGGAGGCGGAGGTGAAGTTGATCTGGGCGTTGATGACCTCGTTTTCGGCGTCGAGTACGTTGATCACCGTTTCCTTGCCGGCTTCGCGCAGTTTTTTGCGGGAATCGAAGACTTCGCCGGCGATGTTGACGGCGTTTTCCAAAAGCTCCAGCCGCAGCCGGGTGGTGAGCAGGGCTTGCCAGGCCAGTTTCGTCTGTTCCACCACTTTTCTGGCGACAAAGTCGTGGTTGTCCTTGCTCGCCCGGTAGTCATAGGCCGCCTGCATCATGCCGGCGCTGGTCGAAAAACCGGTGAAAAGATCCCATGAGCTCTGAACGGCAACGGAATAATCGCGGCGGATGCCGATGACGGTGTTATTATTCTTCTCGAAATTCCACGTACCGACTAGGTCAAAAGACGGGAAATACTCGGACTTTACCAGGATTCGCCGTTCCCGCGCCACCTCGACCGTGGCGTTGGAATTGTCCAGGGCCGGGTTTTCCACCAGGGCGATGTCAATGGCTCTTTCCAATTCGCTCGGAATCATTTCAACCGGCGGCACGGGGTCGGTTATGGTTTCGAGGTTGGGAGCATGGCCATAAACCTGAAAATACCGGCTGACGGAGTCCTCCAACGCTCCCTCGAAATTCACCCGGCGCTCTTTCGTCAGCTGCAGCCGCGACTTGGCCTGCAGGACGTCGACGGCGATGCCCGAGCCGCGCCGCACCCGTTCGTCCTCCAAATTCAACTGGCGTTGGATGGTCATTTCGTTGTTGCGGGCCAAATCGATCAGCCGCATCTGCCTTAAAACGTCGATATAGGCGCTGGTCCCTTCGAAGAGGATGTTCTGACGCGTTCCTTTCAGGGTCAGCTCGGCGATCTCCTTGGTCAACCGCGCCGTCTTCACCAAAGATGCGGTGTTGTAGCCGTTGAACAGGTTTTGGGTGGCTGTCACGCCGGCGGTGATACCCGTCCGGCTCCAGACCTTGTGGTCTTGGTCTTGTAGCCGGGTGCGCTCGCCGGGACTGTCGACGTACTGGGGGCCGATTGTGCCGGTCGAGGACAATGTCGGAAAAATATCCCGCCCAGGATTTAGAGATTTCCTGGCGTCTCGCTTCAACCGTCTTTTGTCCGGCCTTGATCTGCGGGTGATCGATGAGCAGAGTCGCCAATTCCTCTTCCAGCGAATCCGCCAAAGAAGTCCCGGCCGTTAACAAGCCCATTCCAACAGCCCAAAAGAAACCCCTCGAAAGGATACTCAACTCAAGCCTCCGCCCTTAAAATCCAGTAAACTGGGTGAAGCTCAAGATATGGTATATGATACATGATATCCGGTCAAATGATGAATTTGATCGAATATCTAGTATAAACCTCCCGATCTATCAATTTTCATGGAAAATCCCGTTCAGGGAGAAACTTGGCCTCTGTTCAGAGGCTTGAAATCCCTTTTACCGCCCATTTAGAGGCGATCCAGGTTATTTTTTCGCCCTATATACTTGACTGACATGAAACCATATCATATAATCATCTCAATTAGTTGGAGTTAGTGAAATTTGTGATCCATCAAGCCCTAAGTTTCATAACGAGGACGCGGCCCGCAAGTACCTTGAGCGCATCCGCTGGCCCGATGGTCCCTTCTGTCCTTTCTGTGGCTGCCTAGATACCACCCGCCCCGTGCGCGGCAAGTCCATGGGCAAGGGCTGGTATTACTGCACAGACTGCCAGAAAAAGTTCACTGTCCGCGTCGGCACGATCTACGAGCGCAGTCACATTCCCCTGCATAAATGGGTGATGGCAATGCACCTCATGGCCGCGTCCAAGAAAGGCATTTCGGCCCACCAATTGCACCGCATGTTGAAAATCACTTACAAAAGCGCGTGGTTTCTGACGCACCGCATTCGTGAAGCCATGAAAGACGATTGCCCCGCGCCTATGGGCGGGACGGGTTCCGCCGTGCAGGCTGATGAAACCTACTTTGGCCGCAAGAAAGGCGCGACCCGCAAGCGCGGGGGCGCTGGTCATAAACACGCCGTCGTTTCGCTTATCACGGAAGGCAAGTCCCGAACCTTCCACGTCGCCCGAGCCGATGCCAGAACCGCGAGACAAATTCTCGTTACCAACGTCCGCCGCGAAACGGAACTACATACCGACGAGTCCCGCATCTACATACAGGTTGGTGAGGAATTCGCGGGCCACAAGACAGTGGTTCACACTGCGGGTCAATATGTCGGCCCCGATGGTGAGTCCACCAACAAAGTTGAAAATTACTTCTCGATTTTCAAGCGTGGTATGCGCGGCGTCGATCAGCATTGCGCCGAAAAGCACTTGCAGCGTTACATCAACGAGTTTGATTTCCGATACAGCACCCGCGAACTAACGGACGCTGAACGTGCCGCTATCGGCCATAAGCGAGCCGAGGGGAAGCGCCTCATGTATCGGCGGACTGGTTTCAGGGCGCACGTCCAAGCTTGTGCTGACTCGGAAGCAATTTCGTGCTCTATTGCTTAAAGCGGTCCGGGAATCCTGACACGCGGCTCTCTTAACCCGCAAACCGCGGAGTCCCGCGAGTTTGCCAAAAGGGAAACCTTAACTATGACTGCGACGACTGCGACTGTCAACTGGCCCGGCAAGACGGGCAGGAAGTACCGTTACTGGATCTTCAAACTTCCACTGAATATCAGAAATGATCCTGGCAATTACATCTTTGCCAAGGAAACCAGCCCTGGAAAATGGACTCCGGTTTACATCGGAGAAACGAAAGACCTTAGTGAACGGTTCGACGACCACCATAAGATGCCGTGCATTGAGCAGAACGGTAGCACTCACATTCATGTTCGTGTGAATAAGGATGGTCAGAGGGCTCGGCGTGACGAAGTGGCGAACCTTATCGCCGAATGGCATCCGCCGTGTAACGGCTAACTGCTTAGGACGGGCGGGGTTTGTTGGGGTTATCCTCATCAGCAAAATCGTTTTGCTGAACTCCGCCCGTTTCTTTCTTGGCGTGCGGCGAGGGCGGCGTGTTGAGCATCCGCCTGGCGATCTCGTCCCGACGCCGCTCAATCTCTTCTTCAGTTGGTTCGTCTTGATCTTTAGGTTTTTGCACCATGTTCTAATCACCCGTGTGAGGGGAATATGACCGATACCAAAGACGCCGCCAACAATGAGATGTATAGCGCCTTTGGTCGTGCGACTACTGCGTGGCAACACGTCGAAGATGGTTTGTGCGATTTGTTCAACCGGATCGTCATTTGCTCAATAGCTGGATCAATGAGATCCGCGCCACGAGCTTTTTTCCTTACAGGCAACATCTTTTACAGTTTCACAAACCTGCGATCCCGTCTTGTTATGATGGACAACCTTATTGAGGGCACAATAACAGACGCCAATTTAGCGGGCGAGTGGAACGCCATTAAAAACAAGGTGCTTCGTATTTATAAATACCGAAACACGATGGCCCATTCCCATGTCTGGGGCAACGAAATCCAAGGATTAACAACCCTTCGCCCCTCAATATGTAAAAAATGCAAAAAAATGAACCTTCAGCAAATCCTTGCGGCGGAACAATCGTTCCGAAAAACCGCCGAACGCATAACAGCTTGCGCGATTGCCGTGAACAAACACCTAGTACACCCCGGCGGGATTCCTGACCCCATACGATCGCTTTTCCCGCTCTCCCGGTAGGAGCGGACGCGCCGGCGATGCGGGTACATCGTCAAGCGTTCTCGACGCCCCGGGAGAGCGGGAAAAGCGACCCGGAGGGC
>MPMB02023408.1_pt1 | contig 29652 bp, 34 predicted proteins | sample 1617371 | NCBI WGS metagenome assembly MPMB02 (sample SAMN05944808, study PRJNA350692) | marine metagenome | biome: marine; feature: ODZ; material: water; isolation source: 300 m water sample filtered on 0.2 um supor filter | place: Pacific Ocean | collected 2012-04-08 | depth 300m m
ATGGTCAACCCCCGATCAATGTCGGCGGTCGCCGTGTTGCCTTCGAGCATGAGGCCAAAGGCAAGTCCCACCCCGGCACCAAGGGGTGTGATCGTAGTTGGATAGGACGGCTGCACATACCAGTCGGCCTTAATCGCCCAGTCGTGCCTCATGTCCACTTCCCAGCCGCTCGACCACACATGGGTTCTGTAGTCATTGCCGGTGTTATTCACATAGCCCCAAAACTGCAATTGGCCTAGATAGTCCCCTGCAGAAATGATCGTGCCAGATGTTCCGCCAACGGACCACGTCGGGCTGAGCGATCCATCGCTGAACGTATCCAATACGGAGCAGTTCTGGCCGGAAGCCATCCGGCTGTACGCCAGCAGCGTCAGCGTCATGATCACCCAAACTACGGAACACCTGTGCAGCACAACACATCACTCCTCTCAACACGCAAAGTATCGCAGTTTCAGCAGCAGATCCACAAGCGAACACGCGAAACAACGCGATCGCCCCCGGAAGATCGCCTCCGTTGCCGATGGGTAGCCGGCAAGGAAGTCCGGCGCCACATATGGATCGTCCATATCGTACAACTCATCGTTCACGTACAGCTTGTCCGAGTCTGCGTCGTACCACACGTAGGAGGTGCCGGAGTTGTCGTTCCGCACATCCTCGTCTGAGTCGATCACGACATTATTGTTCCAAAGGAGAAACGCCTCATAGTTACCGCTCTCTCCGTCCTCCTGCCATCGGCCGCCTGTCATTGTCACGCCATAGTCATAGATCAGCGCCTCAGGATTACCAGCAAGCATCACCGCGATCGACAGACCTACGTCGCCGCCCGGCGACATAGGCAAGGGAGGATTTACAAACCAATCTGCGGAAATCGCCCAATTCTGGCTCATGTCCATCGCCCATCCGGTCGACCATCCGAACGCTCCGTCTTCATCCGCACCAGTGGTACCAGAACTGCTGACCCCAATGTGACCACTCGATTCACTCGCCGATACGGCCGAGCCAGCACTGGCGGAATAGGTCCAGATCCCGTCCGGGGTCCCATCCTCGAAGTCATCCCAAACCAAGCAGCCCCCCTCCCCTGGGGGGGGGTCCGGGGGGATTGCCTGCGCCCCGACGCCGCCCACCACACTTGCCACCACAATTCCTGATCTCATCAACATACTGCACCTCGGTTCAAACAGCCGACTCCCCTGAGACTCGACGCCGAGCCACGTAATTCGACACCCCTGAGCGTACCGGAAAACCACCCACGAGGTCTGATATTACCTTTGGGATCTGCGACCACGGCCGTCATTTCGGAACCCTCGTTCAGCCCCAGAAGGCGGAGAAGGCCTCTCAGAGGCGGTATCTCCCCGATACCATCTTCCGTTCGCCAAAGACCCAACAGCGCGCGTAGCTCAATTGGATAGAGCATCGGCCTTCGAAGCCGAGGGTTGCAGGTTCGAGTCCTGCCGCGCGTGTTGGCCTGTGGGGCAACACGAAAAAGAGATGATCAACCGACGCTGAAAGACCTACTTGCTCACCTGTTGGCCCCCTCCAGTCAGCCGCAAGAGCCGTAGTACTGCAGAACGATCAGGAGATCGTGGATGTTCACGTCGAAGTCCTGCACAACATCGTGGGTGGTAATGCCGGTGGTGCCCCAATTCTCAACGATGGCAAAAATGTCATCGGTGTCGATTTCGTCAGCGGAGCTGCCGCCTTCGCCGTCGACAAGATCGCCGCCGCACCTTGGTGAAAAGACGTAAGCGGCACCGCCGTCATCAATGTCTTCTTCGATCGCGCCGATGATGGCACGCTCACCGTGCAACGCCACCGCAGTGCCGAACTTGGCGAACGAAGCGACGTCCGAGCCGATAAAGACGCGACCGCCAATAAACTGGTCGTCCGGTCCATAGTCATATACGGCGGCCGCACCGGTCGACTCTTCACCGTTGTTCTGCCAACCGTTGCTTCCGATCACCAGATGCTCGCCGTCAAAGTCAACGGAGACGCCCCATGCCATATGCGATTCCATGATCGGCGGCAGGATCTGCTGCACCTCCTCGAAGGAATCACCGTCCCACTTGAATACATAGACTTGACCGATGTTTGTCTTGGCGTCCTCACCCTCGCCATATTGGTAGTTGATGGCACTTGTGATCAACACATCGTCGACAAGCGTAACATCGGTTCCGAACCAATCACCGTCAGTGCCTCCCGCCGCAACCACCTCATCGGTCTGACTCCACGAGTCATCGGGCTGGCGATCGAAGATGTACACGGCACCAGGCCCCCCAGTGCCCTCGATCGCGCCGACCGCCATCCGATCTCCATTGATCGAGACCGACCATCCAAAGAATTGATTCGCCGCGGGAGCGTCACACACCACACGCTCCTCGTAGGTTGGAAGTAGGTTGGAACACCATCGGGTCCAAGAGTATAGACGTAGACGGCGCCGTGGAGGGCTTCGCCTGCTTCGCCTGCTTCGCTGTCATACGGCGCGCCGACGGCCAGGCTGGCACCATCGAACGAAAGATCAAAGCCGAATGCTCGCAGGGCATCGCCGTCACCGGGAGTCAGAATGTCGATCTCGCTCTCGCCATCGCCAGAAAAGACATAGACCGCGCCGCAAGAACTGGCACAATCGCCGCCACGCCCCGGGGCCGACACGTATGCCACGCCACCTTCGCCGGTACTGCCTTCCACCGCACCAATTGCCACCCGCATGCCGAACAAATCACCGTCGACACCGTCCGAGGCGGACAGATCGATCGTTTCGGCGATGCCTCCACCCCACTCACTGAACGCAGCCACCTGCGCGTAGCCACGGCCGTAGGAATCGCCCCCTTGGTATGGAGCGCCAACGATCAATATGTTCTCATAGATGTCGACCGAATTGCCCAAATGACCGCCCGTGGCCGACGAAGTCGGCGTGATCTTCGCGATCTGCTCAAAGCCAGTCGGAATTTCTTCGGTACCGGCCGCCAACACAGCAGCCATGCCAATAACCGTCCCGAGTACCATCGTGCGAGAACTCCCTGTCTTGGGCCACCTTGTACACACCGCCGCCAACGGCCTCAGTGTGGTGGCAGAACGCCCCTGAGGCAAGCACAAGAAGGGCAACGCCGCCCACCATCGTGGTCATCGGCCCGTAGAAGTCCATTTGGTAGAAATAATCCGCTCATACCATTCGCGGAACGGTTCTCACGCCCCGCCGCGGGCCTCACGGGCAAGTTTTGCCCGCTCCTGCAGATAGGCCTGCTCGGCCTCACCGTGGGCAGCCTTGAAGGCCTCGAATTGGGCCTCGACGTCAGCCTTGGCGTCTTGACTTGAGCGACCCCAGGAGGGGTGCTCCAGAATCTGCTCCAGATCCATCGCCATGACCAAGGCCACGAAGTCGGCATCAACGATGGGCTCACCAACCGCCACCGCCACGCCTTCAAGTGCCCGCAACTCCCCGCGAAGCCGCCAACGCATGGCGGTGATGTCGTCCTGGTCACCAAAGAGAAGCAAGGCCTCGCGGGTACGGTCGCGACGGGCTTCAACCGCCTCCTCCAAGGCCTCCGCCCGAAGCCGTGCGGCCCGCTGCGAGGCATCCTCGGCTGGCGGCAGCGGTGGCTTGAACTCGCTGGTCTGCACCTTGGCGCCCCGCTTGACGATCTTGGCATACCAACGCGAGAGTCGCCATGCATCGCGGAGCCTTCGCATGGCCGTAGGCGTCGTGCTGTCGTACCCATGTACGGCAGCATTGCCGTCACGGCGAATGGCATGCATGTCGTCGGCTTCACGCCGTGTGAGCAGCCCACTTCGCTGAAGCGAGCGAAGCATGACACTGAGTTCCGCATCGACCAGTTCCGGCACCTGCATCTCGATGAGCGTGCGGGCCATGGTCTCGACCATCAATCGAAGTTTGAAGAGTGCGGCGTCCGGATCACTATGAACGTATCGCTCAGCTTGCGCCGCGAGATGCGCCACACGATTGTCGTACTTCTGAAGGAAGTCGAAGTTGCCTATCAGATCAACCACCGACCGCCTCCTGTTCATGCGGCAGCATGGAAGCCACGACCCTCGCGTTGACGCAGCATCGCTGGAATCGCTCTTCGTTCATGTCCATGGCAGATGCAAGCATCGATGCCCATCGCACCTGCAGCGGCTGCATGCTTGCCGCAGCGTAGGCAATCATCATCACTCCGGTCATGACCTGATCAGCCGTGCCCCGAGGCAGTTTCCCGGCCATCGCCATGCAATCAATGAGGGTCAGTGCCTGCATGTGCTCCTTGTGTTTGGCGGCGATACAGGATTCCTCGTCGAGGCCGAGAATGGCGCGGGCGAAGAGCCCCGCTGCCGCCTCCTCGGCGACAGACGGTTCATCACCACCGCATGCCATTGTGCGAGCCGCGAGGAACCAGGTGGTCGCCAAATCCAAGTCGATATCACTCATGCCACCGCCCCTGGCAAGCCCGCGAGCAAGTCCGGGCTCAACTCACTGAAGCAATCGATCACGATATCCGCATGGGCAAGTTCCGCCCGCGTTCGCCCTGTCGAACACACCCCGACACTCCCCATCGCCGCGTTCTTCGCTGCATCGATGCCAGCAACCGCATCTTCCAGGACGACGCATGCTTCCGGGGATACGCCCAACCGCGAAGCGGCAAGCAAGAACACATCTGGGGCTGGCTTGCCGAGGATGACATCATCACCACACGCCACCGCATCAAACTCGATGCCCAGATGCTTGAACTGTTCGATGCAGAAGTCGATATTGGCTTGCGGCGCAGAGGATCCGATCGCCACTTTCCAGCCAGCGTCGCGAAGCGCGAGAATCAACGCAACGCTACCGGGCATTTCGGGGAAGTCCTCCGCGATCATGGCGCGGTACCGCGTTTCCTTGATCTCAGCGAGCGTATCGATCTGGCCGCTCGTGGGGTCTGGCTTCCCGGCAAGTTCATGCAGTTCCATCAGGATCGGTTCGTTCTTGCGGCCGAACTGCGATTGAAACTGCGGTTCGGTAAGCGTGTGTCCGATCTCGGCAGACACGCTCGTCCATGCCTTGAAGTGGGCTGCGTAACTGTCGATGAGCGTGCCGTCGAGATCGAAGATGGCGGCATGAACGCTCATGCCTCGCCCGGCTCAGCAGGCGAGCAGGCCTTGAAAATATCGTCGAGATCCTGCTCGATCATCTTTCGGCTCGTGCCCATGGTGAGTTTCGCAACCGGCTTCATGATTCGGGCGAGCATGGTGACCGGCGTTGTCTCCATGGTCATGGTGAGCATGGTCGCATCGTCGCCGTCGGCATCGCATCGCAGTTCACTCACGAAGTGAGCGCCACACGAATCCGCCTCCACCACATACCGCACCGGCGGCTCAAACGCCGTCATCTCCATCTCCTCCGTCGTCTTGCGACCGAGCAGCAGCCGCGTTTCCTTCCACCGGCTGCCGACGCCGATGGGCTCACCTGTGAGCAGTTCGACTTCGGCGATGCTCGCGATGCGGTCAGGGCTCCCAGCGATATCGGCAACGACATTCCAGACTTCCTGTTGCGAAGCGGGAATACGACGGGAGAGTGAGAGTGTGAGTTCTGCCATGTAGGAGAGGTTACCCGCACCAGAACGATCACCGCATCCCCCCGGAGCACTCGCCAAAGCGACCCCCAAAGTGCTCCGTGCCGACCCCGATCCGCAAGGATCAGGGTGGTCGGCTGATGTTTCCAACGAAAGGATCTATTTTGAGCCCCTCACAAGCGGCCATGCCCCCTGCTGAGAGCGTCACGTCGTCGGCGACAGCACTCCCTCACTGCGGAGCCAGCCGGCAGCAACGCGTTTGAGTTCGAGGTGCCGAGCCGATTCCATCTGGCAGATCTCTCGTCCAGCAGGCCAACAAACCGACAATGATGAGGGCACACTCCCCGTACACTTACCCGTCATGACCGACTCACTCACCATCGCTCTGATTCGAGATGTCTTCTACACCGAAGACGGCGGGGAGCGACTCCGCTCACGACTCCAGGAGGCCAAGGATGCCGGCGCAGACCTCGCTGTAACGCCCGAACTGGCCATGCTGCCGTGGGTCCCGGCCACGAAGGAAGCCCGTGACGAAGATGCAGAACCTCCGGAGGGACCGCGGCATCAACTTCAATCGCAGATTGCCCGGGATGTGGGCATCGGGCTTCTCGGCGGGGCCATCGTGCGAGATGCGCATGGGCGGCGTTTCAACACGGCCCTGCTCTTCGGAAGCGACGGCTCCCTGCTGCATGCCTACCGCAAGATCCACATCCCCGATGAGCCGGGCTTCTGGGAGGCAGACCACTATCAGGCCGACGACACGATTCCGCGACCGGTCGAAGCGTTCGGGCTCAATCTCGGCTTTCAGATCTGCTCTGACAACAACCGCCCCTTCGGCAGCCACATTCTGGGAGCCCAAGGTGCCGATGTCATCTTGGTGCCACGTTCCACCGAAGCCGCGACCTACGTCAAATGGCGTCCGATCTTTCAGGCCAACGCCTTGACCAGCGGCTGCTGGGTGCTTTCGGTCAACCGCCCGGGCCCGGAACAGGGCGTTCTGATCGGCGGACCGAGTATCGCCGTCGCGCCCGACGGAACAGTCGTGCTGGAGACCGAAGATCCGGTCGGCATCGTCACCGTCGATCGAGCCAGCGTCGCCACAGCACGCGGCGACTACCCAGGCTATCTCGCCTTTCCATGCGACCTCTACGCCGCCGCCTGGGCCTCGATCCCACCGCGAACGGCACACGGCCCCATTCTTCCGGGGGCAAGGAGCTGATTCATGCAGCAACCAACGACATGCGACTCCCTCGAGACTCGACTTGAGCGTCTTGAACACAAACTCGAGCAGACCACTCGCCGTGAACGCAACTACCGATTTGCCTTGACTGCCACGCTTGGCTTCGCCGGCGTGCTGGCGCTGCTTGCCGCCACCGACATCACCCGCATCGATGCCATTCGCACACACCGACTGGAGATTCTCGACGACGAGGGTCGAGTGATGCTTGCAGCTGGAACCGACACAGGAGGTGGGCGGCTTGATCTCTGGTCAAGCACCGGGGCAAATCTCATGCGGCTCGGCGCTAACGAGCACGGCGGAGACCTCGCGGTCTGGAGCGCCACCGGCACCAACGTCGCTGGCGCGTGGGCCACAGAATCAGGCGGCTCGGTCGCGGCATGGAATGAATCGGGCAAGCGGGCGGCCACGATGGCAGCTGGCGAGCACGGCGGCATGATGACGCTCGCTGCGGGTGATGCGGAGTCAAAGCTCGTTCTGGATGCCGCAAGCAGTACGCCGCTTGCGATCATCGATGGAACTGGAGTGGAACGGCTCACCTTGGCGGGCGAAACAATCTCTCTACGCGGGGGTGACGGAACAACCGGCATGAGTCTGCAACTCACAGAAGACGGCGGCGGTCTCCGATGTGGCTCGACGAGCATCCAGTTGCTTGAGCAAGGCGGTTTGAACCTGCAACAGAGCGGGCAACACATTCTGCAAGCAGCCGCTACAGACGGCGAGACAATACTCAAACTTGCTGCCCCCGAAGGAACCGCGACCGTACGAGCAAGTGCCGACGCGGCCATCGATCTGGTCGGCGCTCGGGCCACGTTGACCCTCGCTGGGGGAGACACCGAATCGGTGACGGTCGCAAGTGATCCAGACGCCGCCATCATCAAGACCAGCGACGAGGCCATCTCGCTCTATGCATCACACGGCGCCGGCCGCATGGTGCTTGGAAGCGGTGAGGGCGGGCAGGTCCGCATCACCGGCGGGGTGGACGGACTGGCCGCGGCTGTCGATGTACTGGCCCCGGGAAGCACACGCATGGCCACACTCAGCACGACCAAGTCGGGACTCGGCCTGCTGGCTGTCTGCGATTCGGCCGGCACGCCGGTCGGAATGCTGCACGGCGCCGGAACTGGCCGCGGGCGACTCTCTGTCCGCGCCCCTGGCGGCACTGCGGTGGCCGATGCCGCTTCCGATGGAACCCCGGAGTTTGCCCTGATGACCACCGATGGCCGAACAACGGCGGCGCTGGCGGCCACGGTCCGCGGCGGCGCGCTCAACCTGATGAACGTCGATGGAACACCTGTTGTACTGGCCGGAATTACTTCTGACGGCCCCGGTGGCGCCGCGGCCTTCCAGAACGGTGCCGGCAAAACGGTCGTTGCCATCGGCAGCACAAAGGACGATGTCGGCCGAGTTGTGGTTGACTAGGCGGGGCAGCCGCCACCCCGTCTTCAATAATCGACCTCGACATCACCATCCTCACCCACGGTGGCGACATCGAGTTCCTCAAGAGCCGCAAGGGCGGCGTCCTGTTCGGCTCGCTTCTTGTTGGGGCCCCACCGAGGCTGGAAGGTTCGATTACCAATCGTCACGCCGACCTCGAAGCACTTGGCGTGGTCAGGGCCTTTCTCATCAAGCACGGCGTACATCGGCATGGCGGCGAACATCCGCTGGGCGATCTGCTGCAAGACGCTTTTGAAATTGTGGTGATGTCCCGAGTGCACCGCCAACTCGATGCGAGATTCAAGAGCCGCGATGATGAAGTCCGCCGCCACCTCCAATCCGCCATCCACGTAGAGCGCGCCGATGATCGACTCCCAAACCGCTGCTGCGACGGATGCGGGTATCTCGCGAGCCGCAGCCATGCCCTTGCCCAACACCAGCAGCGTGTCAAGCCCGAGTCGTCTCGCCTCCTCGGCGCACACGCGGCGACTCACCACAGCCGACTTGACCTTGGTCATGTCACCCTCAAGCAGGCCCGGGTACTGACGGTGCAAATGCTCGCACACCACAAGGCCCAGCACCGAGTCGCCGAGAAACTCCAACCGCTCATTGCTCTCATGCCGTGACTGGGCGATCGACGAGTGCGTGAGCGCGCGGTTGAGAATCTCGCGATCGACGAAGTCGTATTCGAGCAGGTCTTCAGCCCGGCTGAGCGTTGCGTCGTCCATCCGTGCGATGGCTCCTCGCGGCCCCGTAGGGGGCGATGACAACGCCGCGCGAACTCGAATGAGCCCCCTACGGCGTATGAACGGCGAAAGAACGGCTCTTTCACCGGAACACCGCGCGAGGACGGGGTGGCCCACTCCGGAGGCCGTCCCGCCCGCCCGCGATGACTTCAATGTACCACGCAATCGAGGGGGGTGGAAGTTCCATTTTGATCTGTTAGACTGCTCGATTCCACTCCACGGCCAGCGAACGCGGGTTCCGGCATGCGGGTGGTTCGCGGCCCTCAGCGCTCAACGAGCAAGGATCCAGCCATGGCAATGCATTACCCCCGCCGCGTGAGCAAGATCAAGCGGGCACGCATGTTCGGATTCCGCGCCCGCATGAAGACCAAGGCTGGCCGCAAGATGATCAATCGCAAGCGTGCGCTGGGGCGGCGGCTGACTCCGGAGATCTGAGTCGGGAACCGAGGGGGCGTTCTCTGTGACTGCGATCAGCGGCGAATCCACTCCATGATGGCGGTGGCTGTTGCTGTCGGTGGCCCGGTGGCGTCGATAATGTGCGTGGCAACTGACTCGTAGGCTTGGGCTCGGCTTGCGGCAACTTCGATGGCTTCCTCGATCGGGTCTTGCCCGGTGAGGGAAGGACGATCGCCCGGATCGGTTTCGAGGCGGCTCTTGAGGGTCTGCCCGTCGCAGCGGAGCCAGATGATCTCGATGGTGCCCTTGGCTGCTGCTGCCCGCAATACAGCGCGTGGTGGGTCGATACATGCCACACCCCCGCCAGTGGCGATGACAGAAGGTGGCTCGTCCAGTGCGGCAGCCAACGCGGCGGCTTCGGCCTGCCGCCATGCATATTCGCCCTGATGCTCGAACACATCGCAAACACTGGCCTCACCTCTCAGAGCCAACGCACGCTCGTCCAGATCGATGAAGCCGATCCCGATTTCATCGGCAAGTACTCTGCCAACGGTCGTCTTGCCTGAGCCTCTGGCTCCGATCAGAACGACAGCCGCGAGATTCCGATCATCGAAGATGGCGAGTGGGGTCTGCATCGACCGATGCCATCATACGCCCCCCGATCGGAGCACCCACCCCCGTGAGCGATTCACTTGGAATCCTAGATGCAGTCGTACTCGGTCTCGTGGAAGGTGTCACCGAGTATCTGCCCATCAGTTCGACCGGCCATCTGGTGCTGGCACGTTCGCTGCTGGGGCTTGATTCCCCCGAGGACATCCGCCGCAACGTCGATGCCTTTCTCATTGTGATTCAGGGCGGCGCCATCCTTGCCGTACTCGGCCTGTATCGAACTTCGGTCCTGCGGATGATCAGGGGAGTGTTCGGCAACGACCGCGAAGGCCTGGTGCTCTTTCGCAATCTCCTGATCGCCTTTCTCCCGGCCGCAATCCTCGGCCCTCTCCTCAATAACTGGATCGAATCGCGGCTGATGGAAGCTGGCCCAGTGCTGCTGGCGCTCGCCGCTGGTGGCATCGTCATGATTCTTGTTGACCGCCGCCACCGCCACCGCCGCAGAGCGGACCTCTCCGATGGAACGTCCTGCCCGGATGGAATGTCCATCACGGCAATCGCCGCGTTCCAGATCGGGTTGCTGCAGACTGTTGCCATGTGGCCCGGCACCAGCAGGTCGATGGTGACGATTCTCGGCGGCATGATGGTCGGGATGCGACCAGCCAAGGCCGCCGAGTTTTCCTTTCTGCTCGGACTGCCAACACTCGGCGGCGCGATGGTCTACAAACTCGGGGGCAATCTCATGGGTGATGAGGCCAACATGTTTGCCGTACTCGGGTGGCTGCCCCTGCTCGTCGGCTTCGCGGTCGCCACGATCTCCGCCGCAATCGCCATCAAGTGGCTCGTCGGCTACCTGAACCAGCACGGGCTCGCGGTCTTCGGCTGGTATCGGCTGGTGCTCACGGCGGTACTGCTCGCTCTGATGTTCGGAGGCATCGTCTCGATCCAACCGGAGGGCAGTGATCAGTCGTCCGAGCCTGCCGCCGCCGCCTTGACGCCGTCAAGCATGACGCCGCCACGACCGACCCCCAATACACGGGGCTGATCGCCTGGCCCGCACACGGACACGTCAAAGAGAATGCCATCGGACTCGGATCCCCCCGGCGACACGAGTGGTCGAACTGCGGGGAAGGGCCCCCCACCGGCGACTTCTTCCCAACCGCCGTTGCGACGCCTTGCGAGGTGATACGACACTTCCAGCGACGCTGGATCGACCGTCACCAGCCACCCCCACTGCATTCCGCCCGCATTGATCACTGGCCGCTGAATCGCCGAAACCGGACGCGGCCACAGCGTGCCGCCGAGCGCCCAAGCAAGCAGGGCCGCCATGATGACGAACACCACGACGCGAACCCCCAGACTTCGAAGACCCAGCGCGACCTGACCCATGGCTCCAGAGTAGCGTCCCCGCCCAAGTTGCGTTCAGCCATCGCCCAGTGCCGCAGCCAACCGGCGTTCATCCCACACTTCCACGCCCAAACTCCGGGCCTTCTCCAGTTTGGAGCCCGCCTTCTCGCCGGCGATCACCAGATCGGTCTTGACGCTCACGGTTCCGCTCACCGTCGCGCCCAATGCCTCGAGTCGTTCGGTCAACTCACGGCGAGCGAAGCCACCAAGCGTCCCGGTGAGTACCACCCGCTTGCCGGACCACACCGACCCCTCGGATCCGCCGAACTGATACAGATCGCTGCGAACGTCCACGCTGGCTTCAACCAGCCGCGAAAAAAGGTCCTCTCCGATGTCCGAGTGCAGGAAGCCGTGCAGAAGCCCTGCTGTGATATCCCCGAAGTCAGGCAACTCGGCCAGTTCCTCCAGGCTCGCATCCTGCAAGGCCTGCAGATCTTCGAAGTGCGTCGCAAGCGTGCGCGCGGCCGAGCGACCGATCTGGCGAATGCCGATGGCGGCGAGAACACGCGCGAGCCCCCGTGAGCGACTGCCGTCGATTGCTGCGACCAGATTCTCGGCGGACTGCTGCCCGAACCGCTCCAGCGGAACCAGATCCTCCACTCGAATGGCGTACAGGTCCGCAATGTGTGAGATCAGCCCAGCGTCCACGAGTTGGTCGACCACCTTCTCACCGAGGCCGTCGATGTCCATCTGCCCGCGGCCAGCAAACCAGGCGATCCGCTCGCGAAGTTGCGCAGGGCACTCTGGATTCAGACAGAACACTCTCGGCCCCTCGGGTCCGACCGGACCACCGCAGGCCGGGCACACTTCTGGCGGCTCGATGACCTGCTCGCCACCGGTCCGCGACTCGGTGATGACCGAGACGACCTGCGGAATAATCTCGCCGGCTTTCTCCACCCAGACACTGTCGCCGATGCGGATGTCCTTGCGGCGGATCTCTTCGATGTTGTGAAGCGTCGCGTGACTGACAGTCGTACCGGCGAGTTCAATGGGACGCATCGTCGCCCGGGGTGTCAGCGTGCCATTGCGCCCCACCTGCCAGTCCACCTGCTCAAGCACCGTTCGTCCCTGTTCCGCCGGGTACTTGAAGGCGATGCACCATCGCGGCGCCTTACTTGTTGCGCCAAGGCTCGCTTGCAGCGAGAAGTCATCAACCCGCACGACCATCCCGTCCACGCCATACCCAAGGGTATCGCGATGCTCCGCGAAATCCTCGATCCATCCGATGAGTTCATCGACATCGGTGGTCGATCGCATGAGCGGGCTGATCGGGATGCCAAGTCGGCCAATGGCATTTTGGAATACGGCGTATCCCTCGGCCATCAAACCATCGATTTCCCCGCGTCCATGAGCTACAAACGACAGACGTCGCTTTGCCACAATGCTCGTGTCGAGCGACTTGAGCGTGCCGGCGGTGAGATTCCTCGCGTTGGCGAAGAGCGGCTCGCCTTCGGATTCCCGCTCCGCGTTGACCTGATCAAAGACAGCGTTGGGCATGAAGAGTTCACCCCGCACCTCGAGCACTTCCGGGGGCTCACCGCTGAGACGGACCGGCACCTCTCGAATGCGCTTGACCTGCGCCGTGATGTCGTCGCCGCGAACGCCGTCACCGCGAGTCACACCGCGGACCAGCCGTCCTTGCTCGTAGCGCAACGAGACTGCCACACCGTCGATCTTTGGATCGCAAGTCAGTAGCGGCGGTTCGCCTTCACCAGCTACCCGCTTCTGCCAGGCCCGCACTTCGTCAATGGTGTAGGTGTTGTCGATCGACTGCATCGGAATGGCATGCTGTACCGTCTCGAAGGACTCGATCAGACCGCCCCCCACCACCCGAGTAGGCGAGTCATCGCTCCATGCCTCAGGATGGGCCGTTTCGAGGCGTTCCAACTCGACCAACATCGCATCGAATTCCCGATCCGACATCGTCGGATCGTTGTGTTCGTAGTAGGCGATGTTGGCCTGTGTGAGCAACAACCGCAATTCATCGATACGTTTGAGATCCGAGGCCTGCGACATACCTGAATCGTACCGGGCCACCCGGTACCATAGCGCCCCGTGCGACCGCTCCGATACGCCACCCGAACCGCCATACTGCTTCCCCTGCTCCTCGCCGTGGCCGCGGGGGCGGGATTGCAGCAGGACATCGAGCGGACCATCGCCGAAGCCGGGTTCACGAACCGGGAAGTCTCGGTCGCAGTCCGCGAATGCGGCACCGATCGGCTGATCGCCGCCGTCTCGGCCTCGACGCCTCGCATGCCTGCGAGCAACCAGAAACTGCTCACCGCTGGCGTCGCCGCCATGGTGCTCGGTGCCGACTTTTCATTTCAAACGCGGCTCGTCCGCCGAGGCAATGACCTCATCGTGATCGGCGATGGAGATCCAGCGCTCGGAGACGATCTGCTGCTGAAGAAGATGACCCTTCCGGATGGCACAACCTTGACGGCGACGGGGCTGCTGGATCTCTGGGCCGCCTCGGTGGTGAACTCAGGCACACGCCATGTCCAGACGTTGATCGTCGATGACCGGATCTTCGACCGCGACTGGTATCCGGAGGAGTGGCCCAAGGACCAACTTCAAAGGCACTATTGCGCGGCGGTCGGCGGCATCAACTTCAACCACAACACGGTCAAACTTCGACCGGTGCCTCGCGGCAAGGGCGTCGACGTCTCCGATATGCGTCCTGCCTACCCGAACGTCGTACTTGACAACCAACTCAAACGGGGCCACGGCAAGGACACATCCGTCATCGATCCACACCGATCAGAAGGATCCAACGAGATCACCCTGCTCGGAACGGTTCCGGTCGCCACACAGAAACCCGTTGAAGTCACCATCGACAATCCCCCACTGCAGTTTGGTCAATTGCTCGCTACCCGGCTCCGGCTCGTCGGCGTCGCGGTCGATGCTGTGCGACTCGCCGATGCCTCCGATCAACCACCTTCGGGCGTCGATGTAGCCCCCCCGATTACAACGAGTATCGAGGCCGTCTTGGAACGGTGCAATCACGACAGTGACAACATGTTTGCCGAAGCACTCCTCAAGCGGATCGCCCACGCCGTGACCGGTCGCCAAGGCACAAGGGCCGATGGAAGCCGCATCGTGACCGCCACGGTTGAGCGGCTCACTGGATCGACCGATGGCCTGCGGGTTGCCGACGGATCCGGCATGAGCCGGCTCAACAGCATTTCAGCTCGAACCTTGACCGCTTGGCTCTGCCGCTTCGACGACAGCGATCCGAACCAGAATCTCTTTATCGAGTCACTCGCCGAGAAACACGAGGGAACGCTCAAGGACCGACTCGCGTCTGTGGACCTGCACGGTGCCACCCTCCGAGCAAAAACGGGATACATCGCGCGAGTCTACGCAATCAGTGGGTACGTCGAGTGCCCGGACGGGCGACGGTTGGCGTTCAGTGTGCTCATCAACACGAGCAAGAAACGCCTCACCTGGAAACTACGGCGAGGAATTGTTGCCACCATTATCAATCAGGGCTGCTGAGCCGCCTCGATGACTTTGGCCAGATGTTTCCACTCACCGCTGGTGAACCCCTCCACACGCTCAAGCACTTTTCCATCTGGTCCAATGACGATCGTGACGGGAATGCCGGGAAGTCCCCAAGCCGTGCTGATCTCCTCACCGGCAACCAGCGAAGGGAATTCAAAGGGCTTACTCGCCCAGAACTCCTGAACGCCCTTGAGATTATCACCGTCCTGCACATTGACACCAAAGACCCATACGCCCGAGGCGTTGCGGCCTGTCGCCTCGTACAGACGCTGAATATCCGGTAGTCCCGCTCGACAGGGGCCGCACCACCTCGCCCAGAAGTCCAGTACCACGATGGATCCTCGTAGCGACGAGAGCGTCACGTTGGAACCATCGGTGCTAGGCAGCGTGAAATCGGGCGACAAATCTCCGGGCTCCACACGAATACGCTTGCTGGCAGGACGCACGAGTGATTCGATGCTCGGCACAACAGTGCGATCTCCGACGACGATCTTTTCGCCTGTGATTGCGCCCGACTTGAGAATGCTGGTGTCATAGTCGATGGCGAATCGCGTTTCGGTGGATTGCTTATTCTCATCCACCTCGTTTTTCGCTTCTGCATGGCGGACCCACATGGTGTTTGGATCGATGCGAATCAGGCCGTTGCCTCGACGGCCCTGCACATCGACCAGCAGCGTGCCGTCATCGTCGACGCGATGTCCAGTAGCGATCGGGCTTCCGATCAAGCGGCCCGTCATCACATCCAACCAACGAACGGTGTCGGCGCCGCCGCGAAGCAGCAGCACTGCTGGCGGTGATGCGGCTTCACCTAGCACCTGCTCCACCGCAGCGAGTGGCGTCCCCTCAACCGGTACATCGACAACGCGATTCGGAACCGAATCCATCTCAGCCAACAGCCGACCACCGTGGACCTCCATCGCGACTCCGGGAGCCTCCCATCGAATATCACCGACTGAGTCGACTCGAATCACTTCCTTCCGCTCGAGCTGCTGCGTGCCGCGCGTCAACGTCATGCTCGATTGCACTTCGAGGCCGGGCGCTTCGAGATAGGCCGCTTGTACGCGATCCAGAATCGCCGATGCCTCGGCATTGGGCTGTGGAACGGGTGGCTGCGTCCGGGCCGGAGGCGATGGAGGGGTATCTTCCGGGCGATCGCATGAAGCGAGCACACACATCGCCACACAACAACAGATCAATCGAGTCATCCATCCTCCTCCATCCGTGGACCTCTGAGGCCACCTTCTTCTTGTAGGGCGCTCCGCATGAGCATGCGGCATCTGCCTTCAATGGGACCGTTTCTCGCGATGTCTCTCTCAAGCAGCGTTGCCATCGTTGTCTCCAGCACGGAGTGTCGCCGACTCTCGGCGATTTCGACCATCGGAACGAGTACAAATGCTCGCTCATGCATGCGAGGGTGCGGCACGGTCAGATTCGGCAGATCAAGAACTTGATCGCCCCACAACAACAAATCCAGATCGATCGGACGGGGTCCACAGGGCGCTTCGCCATCTCGCTGCCGACCCATCGCTTGTTCAACCTCCAACAGAAGTCCGAGCAAGGACTCGGGCGTATGGGTCGTTCGCACCTCAGCCGCTGCGTTGACAAAGCAAGGTTGATCGACAACATGCATCGGCTCACTCTCGATCAACGTACTCACGCGACCGACCGAAACTCCGTCAAGCCCATCAAGCCGCTCAAGCGCTCCGAGAATGGCGCCGACCCGGTCGCCAAGGTTCGACCCAAGTCCGATGTGTACCAGTTCGCTCATGCGGTGCACTCCCACGGCAAACCGCCATCGACCCCGCACAACCGCCACCGTATCCACTGGAGCGCCGCCTCGATTGTTGCGGCTCGAACTCGCTGGCGATCCCCGGGAGCTCGAATGCGCCGAGCCGCGGTGCCGCGTCCGTCACTGAGTCCGATCCAGACTGTACCGACTGGCTTCTCGGCTGTTCCTCCGTCCGGACCGGCAACACCGCTGATAGAAACGGCGATATCCGCCGCACTGCGTTCTCTCGCACCAGTCGCCATCGCTTCGACAACCTCGCCGCTCACAGCTCCCGGACCGCCCGTATCCAACAAGCTCACCGGCACACCGAGTTGCGCGACCTTCATTTCGTTGGAGTAGGTCACCCAGCCACCCACATACCAGCCACTGGAACCGGAGACCTCGGTCAGGGCGGCACCGAGCCCGCCGCCGCTGCACGATTCTGCCGTGGCGCACGTCGCTTCGGCATGACGAAGCGCCGCGCCAACCGCTTCGGGCAGCGACTTGCATCCATCCGGAAGAGACCATGGCTCAAGAACGCTGCGAACCTCCTCCGCGGAGTTCCGCAGCGCCGTCTGCGTACACGTACCGTCCGGATCCTGAACCGTCACTCGCACCAGTCCACGACCGACACGGATACCCAACTGCGGCCGGCATCGTCGATCGAGTCGTGACCCGAGCAGATCGGCCGCCTGTACTTCCGTCAATCCTGCGGCAAGTACTTCGACGGGCGAGGCCGTATTTCCAATTACCGATCGAAGTGCAGGAGCAACATGACGCTTGAACATCGATCGCATCTCGATGGGTGGACCGGGAAGCATCCACACCTCACAACCGCCCAACTGAAACCGCAGCCCCGGCGCGGTGCCCTGATCGTTGGAGAGGAATGACGCCGACTGCGGCCGCTTGGCCACCATCTCGCGAGCCTCGGATGCAGGCAGCCCGGCAGCGGCGCACCATGCGTGAACGTCCGCGAGCGCCTCATCATCGTCGATGACCTCGCCGCCGTCGATGAGATCGGCTGCAGCCCAGCGGGTGAGATCGTCGTTGGTGGGGCCGAGCCCACCGGTGCTCATGAGAACATCCGCTCCGCTGGCGAGCCGAGCGACCGCTTCGCCGATAGCGAGGCGATCATCCGCAACGGTCGCTCGCTCAAGCACACAGCCGCCGTTGGCCACAATTTCCCGAGAAAGAAATGCCGCGTTGGTATCCGTGATGCGCCCACCGAGCAGTTCATCGCCAATCGAGAGCACCGCTACGTTCATTGGGTACTGCTTTCATCGAGTACCGCGTCGAAACGCTCCCGGAAGAATTTGCCCGCGTGCCGCCGGAAGGCTGGGCCGGGCTCAGACTCTGCATCCCACATCCCGCTGCCAGACCACCCGCCACGAAGCCAACCTCGTTTGACCACGTCTCGTCCCTCACGCGTATCGAGCGACCATCGACCTCCATCTGGATCGACGATCACGGGCATGGCATCGAAAGCACTGATCATCGCAGCAAGTTGCGGATTCTCGACATCTTCGGCCGTCACAATGCCATCGAACCCCTGTGGGTAAGCCGGATGCGAAACAATCGCCTGCCAGGCTGCCCGAAGTTTCGAACGCTCGTCCATGGCCATGGCCTGCATGAGCGGCGCAATGAAGGCCCGCATGGCGCGGTCTTGATGCTCAGGCACGGCTGCATTGGCAAAGGGATCCACCTGATCAATGAAGTCATCGAAGTGGTCGCGGTACATCGAGTCCCGTACCGGCAGGCGGCGCAACGCAAAGCGGCGTGGTCCCAGTTCTCCCGCCTCCCGATCGGCCGGGCGAAACTGCCAAAGCGCCTGCCCTTCCTCCGAGAGTGTGAACCCGATGAACCTCGCGGCGAGTTCCGGATCCGGTGGGTTGGCAAGCATCGAGATGGGATCGGGGTCGAGCGTCGTCTCACCGGGCGGATCGACGTAGATCAACCGCCCCGCTGCTCCGTGATCCGCCAGCGTCTGCTGCTGATAGCGGCCGAAGAAATCGATGCAGACACCCATGGCCGCATCACCTGCTGCTACGTCGGTCGGACCCCGCAAGGAGGATGCCGAAAAGGTGCGGGCGTTCGCCGCAGCCCTCCGCAGAATGCGCCAGCCCGGCGTCCATCCGAGCCGCTTCAGGATGGTCTCGAAAGCCGTTGTGACCGATCCAGATTGGGCAGGATTCACCATTGACACAGCCGAACCCAGCCGCGGGTCCGCCAGATCGGTCCAGGAGTCGGGCACATCAAGACCCCGCACAGCGAGTTCGTCACTGTTGGCGACGAGACCGAAACTTGAGAGGGCGGTCCCGAACCAGCAATGATCCGGGTCCCACAGATCGGTCCCCGCGACCGAGTTGCGTCCGTAGAGTTCTGGAAGGCTGGCGTGATTCATCGGCGGTACAGCGCTGATCCCGGCGCTCGCAGTGATGGTCCACGTGCCATCATCATCGGCTTCGAGTTCAGCGTGCACGACCCCCGCATCGGTACTGCCAACTTCCATGGCGGCCTCGACATCCTCAACACCGATTCGCTGCAGCCAGTTCCGGAGTTCACCGTCGGACAGGCTATGGATACGCTTCACCGCACCCTTCTTGAGTTTGCCGTGCTCGTAGGATCCGCCACCAAAGACCAGATCGGCATCGCCGCCGGGCTGATATCCCTGCTCCAAGGCTGCGGACCACTGCGCAAGCAACATGCGTCGGATCTCGCTCGTTCCGCCCGGCACGCTCCACACCACATCGACCGGCTCGTCGAACGTACGTTGGTGCCAGCCTTCGAAAGCGTGCTCAAACTCCGAGCGGATCTGTTCGTTGTGTGGCGTCACGATGACCAGTTGACGCTCGGCGTTGCTTCCTGCGGCGGGCTCGCCCTCGAAAATGAGCGGCAGCAACAACACGAAGAGAAAGAGCGTCACCACGATGACTTCCTTCCACCCAAGCCATGTCGGCTTGACTGCCATCAGCGAAGCCCCGCCACGCGACCGGTCTCGTCGGCCAATCTCGCTGCCGCCTCAGCGATGGATTGCATCCAATCGCCCGATTGGCCCTCTGGATAGATCACCGAGCGGCTTGCGGTCAACACGGCACCGTAACCGTCCGGTCCGCAGAGTGGCGCGCAGTCGGAGACCTTGCCACCTTGCGCGCCGATGCCCGGGACCAGCAGGATGACGCCGGGCATCCGTTCGCGCAGCGACTCGGCCTCGGCTGGATGCGTCGCGCCGACCACTGCACCGACGTCGCTCCAGCCTTGCTCATTCCGCCGATTCGCGGCAAGTTCGGCCACCATGTCGGCCATGGCCTCGGCAACGGTTCTCCCGTCATCGAGTCGAAGTCCCTGAAACCGAGCCGAGCCCGGATTGGAGGTACGGACGAGCACGAAGATGCCGCCATGTTCGAGATATGGCTCCAGTGTCTCGACACCGAGATAGGCATTGACGGTCACCCAGTCCGGGGCAGCGGCTCGATCAAATACGCTGGCCGCGTAATGCGCGGCGCTGATGCCGATGTCGCCGCGTTTGGCGTCGAGAATGACTGGTAGATCAATCAAATCGGCCGCCGCCATGACCTCGTCGATGATCGCAACGCCAGACGGCCCATATCGCTCGTAACAGGCAGACTGCACCTTCAGACAGGCCACATGAGGCGCCACGACCTCAAGTACGCCAAGCGAGAACCTTCGAATCGCGTCGATCGGATCGCTTCGATCGATCGCAGCGGGTAGTTTCGTGAGGACGGGATCGAGACCGACGCAAGCATTGCACGCAGCCCGCCCCATTGCAGCCGCAAGTTTGGCAGGCATGTCCAATCTGATGCGCGTTTCGCTCATCTCCATCACCTCTCACCCCCGGAAGTAGACTCCGGAGCCAGACCCGGAATCAAACCGTGTGGCCATGATACCGGCCACCATCACGAGTACCCTTGCTCACATGGATGCCCCCAGCCATCTGCATCTTGACCACACTGCGGGCTTGACCGTCACGTGGTCTGGAGGCGAAACCTCACACTACCCTGTGGGACACCTCCGGCGATGGTCACCCTCAGCTGAGGCCCGGCAGCAGCGACAGACGCTTGCCGAGAATCCGCTCGCGGTCCTTCCAGCCTCGGCAACTGCGCCGGATACGCTGGAGGCTGTGTCGATCGAGCGTGTGGGCAACTACGCAATCCGTATTTCGTTCAACGACGGACACCACACCGGCCTGTACTCATGGCAGTGGCTGCGAACCATCGACCCGGCGACGATGACATCGGAGCGAACATGAACACGACCCACATCGAAGCCTGCAAACCGCTGGCGACTTCCCCCTTTCCGCCCCCACCAGCTGCCACGTGGTGGGGCACCATCGTGCCGGGCGGCGAAACCTCAAGCAATGCGGTCGACCACGTGTCTAATGTCGAGTACGTGAAATGGCTTGACCAAGTCGGGCAGTTGCACCTTGCAAGCCTTGGGTGGTCGGGAGAGGACTTGCTCGCCGCGGGCGCGATGTGGTTCGTCGCCCGCCATGAGATCGATTATCGACGCGAGGCGCATGCTGGCGAAGAACTCTTTGTCGCCACATGGGTACGAGATGTTCGGCGGGTCAAATCATGGCGAGATACAGTCGTCTGGAGACAACGGGAAGCAGTGTGTACGGCTTCAACGCTCTGGGTCCATGTGGATCTTGAAACGCGGCGGCCGGTTCGCCCGCCGGAGAACATGACCGCAGCCCTGCTACCCCATGGCAACTTGGACGCTCCTCTTTGGCGAGACCGCAGATGACCCGCATCCTGATCGCCGTCGATGAACCGCGTCGTGAGGATGACGAGATCGCGCTGACTGCCATCGCACGCGGGCTTCGCAAGGCCGACATCGAACAGGTTCACCTGCTTGCCGAACCCACCGAGGGACGGGGTGGAGCATCGCTGCTGGAAGAGATTGATGTCCTGACCGCTCCGATACCTCAGCGGTGGTGGAGCCGCAAACGTATCGCAGCGGAACTGGCCGCTGCACTGACCAGACGACCTGTCGATCTGGTGCTCTACAGCGGCAACGGCGTCGCGCTACTCGCCCGTGATCTCGCGGCGATACTCGAAGTGCCGCTCATTGCGGATATCTGGCGTTCCGACCAGATCGATGTCGCCAACCGCTCGCCGCTGGTCGATGCGTGGATTGCCCGAACCGATGCGGTGGGAAACCGTCTTCGATCAATCCTTCGAGCCGGCACAGTCATTACGGCTCGCCCGCCACTGGACATTCAAGCGACCACGCGACTCCCGGATCGCAGACCTGCGATGGTCGTGCTGGATCCAGGGCGGTCCGTCCGCCACGCGGAACCGCTGCTTGACGCCCTGACCTCGGTGCTCGCAGCAAGGCCCGACATTGAGGCATTCCTTGAACTCCGTGGCGGCGCCTCTCACAAACTCTGGAAGATGATTGAGCGACGTGGCTTGCTTGAGTCTGTCAGCGTGCTTGATCGAGTTGGAACCATGGGACGGCTGGTGGCCGAGGCAACGCTCGTCGTCGCACCCGACCCAAGCGGTCCAGCCAGAAGCCTCATCCCGATCGCCATGAGCGGCGGTGCTGCCCTGATCGCCGCTTCGAACGCGTGTGAGGAACTGCTCGAACATGATGTCACGGCGATACTTGTCGAAGATGGTGAAGCCGACAACTGGCAGTCGGCGATGCTCGACATGAGCACCGACCCCCCATCCCGGCTTCGAATTGCCCACGAGGGACAGCGGCGGGCTCTGGAAGCATGCCGTCCAGATGTTGCCATGGACGCCTGGGTGACAGCAATCACCACCACGATGGAGCCGGAGTCCTATCCCCTTGCGAAGACTCGACCTCCGCGCTAAACGGCTATTTTCGTCGCTGCAGGAAGAGAGAAAGTTCATCAGGAGCTTGCGAAACGGCCGAACCAAGAAACTGGTTCGCACGGCATGCACCACGATCTTTCTCCCCTCCCCCCCGTCTCGGCCTCGTGTCGTGACGGGGGTATCTTTTTCGGCTCAGGCCAAAAAAGAGCGTCGACGGGCATGCAGAAGAGCCGCCTCACTGCAACCAGCGGGGAACATGCTTGGCTCCGGTCTCCCGCTCACACCTACCCTTGCGATCACTCCATCAACCCTCGCAACACTCGCAATCCCTTCGCAAGTTGCTCGTCTTCGCATGCGAAACTGATGCGTACGTGCGTGTCCCGCTCGCTGAACACGCCGCCGGGAATAATGACGACATCATGTTTGACGGCCAGATCACAAAACTCGGTGCCACTCATACCAAGCGACGGCGGTACCTCAACGAGCGCGTAGAAAGCGCCGCGAGAGTCGCTGATGTTCGTCACATCCTCAAAGGTCTCCCGAACCAGATTGCGTCTCCGTTCGAACCGCTCAACGATATCGCTCATGTCCACATCAAAGGCACCAACCACGCCCGCCTGCGACATCGATGGAGCACATACGAATGAGTACTGCTGAAACTTCGCCATCTGCTCTATGAGCCACGGTGGCCCAGCCGCATACCCCAGTCGCCATCCGGTGCAGCCATAGGTCTTGCCGAAGCCGCGGATGAGAAGCATGTCCTTGGTGAACCTCGCCGGGCTCGGGCATCGACCGGCTGCTCCGCAGCCGTCACTGAAGGTGAACAGATCGTAGATCTCGTCGGACACGAGCATGACACCACGATCAGCGCAGAGGTCGACGAGATCACTGATCTCCGAATCACTCAAGACAACGCCAGTCGGGTTCGCCGGAGTATTCAGCAGCACGACGCGGGTACGCTCCGTAATCAACGGCTCGACCCGCTCAGCGGTCATGCGGAAATCACCGTAGGTATCGCACAGCACAATCTTCGGGCCGGTCATCGGACCGAGGGCCGGGTAGACGACGAAGTATGGGTCGGGCACGATGGCCTCGCAGCCCTGCTCGCACAACGCCATGAAGGCGAGTAGCAACGCCCCGCTGGTTCCACTGGTAATGAGCAGATCACTCTGCCCGCCACCGATGGTCCAATCGACATTCCGCCGAAGATGCGCCGCAACCGATGCTCGCAGGTCCTCAGCACCACCGGTAAGCGTGTAGCCATTCCGACCCTGCTCGATGGCATCGACCGCGGCGCGAGCCAGCGGCTCGGGCACACCAAAATCCGGCTGGCCGATGGAGAGGTCGATGGGATTCTCAAGACTTGCGCCCAATTGGAACGCACGCCGAATACCGGATACGTCCACGCACCGCGCTCGCTCGCTGATGAGTTTCTCTGGATCGATCACGACGCCACCGACAAAGGCGAGGTCTGGATCATTCTGTTTCTGCGGCGGCTTCGCCCTCGGTGCCTTCGGCACCCTCGGTGCCCTCGGTGATTTCTTCGGCCTGTTCCTTCTTGGGCTTCTTGGTCACGATTGCGCGGCTGGCAACCTTGACCAATCCGATGGGCGAGTCGTTCTCGAGATCAAATTCGCCCTTTTCGGCGAGTTTCTCCACCCGCTCGCTCCGCTTGAGTACGTTGCGGTGCTGATTCAGGCCAGCGGGTTTGGTCTTGAGGCTGCGATGGAGGCTCATTGTTCAGTCGCCCTTTGATTGCAAATACCGATCCGAGAAACTGGTCCGCCTGCCCGATTGCTTCCATCGACGACCCACTTCCTCAATTCTGGCATCCAAGGCCCGGTGGGCAGGATCCGACGAGCGGGGCGAGGCAAGCCCGGGCAGGGCAATGACCTGTGCGAGCCGCGTATTGTGACTCGAAACGACCGCAACATCAAGTCCTTGCTCGCGGCAGAAGGCTGCGATTTCCTCGGCCCCAGCTGGGCGAGTCTCGGCAAGAACGAAATAGTGAAAGCCCCGAACACGCGGATCCCCGCCCGAAAGCGGCTCTACAGCAGATGGAGGCTGCTCCGGAGGCGACGGCGTGACTTCTGCCGGCAATGCCGGAGACTCGATAACGGGAACGGGCGGTTGATACTCAAGCGGATCTAGGACCACCCGAGCCGGCCTCTGGCTTCGAGCATCAACCCTCGCCTCCGCCTCGCCAGCACCCTTGCCCAGCCACCAAGCCAGCACAATGAAACCGAGCACCAGCACGATGCCGAGCACGACGAATCCCATGGGAAGCCGAAGGCTACTTCCAGGCGTAAACCGCGAGGTCGGTGGCGGCGCTTCCCCTGCCTCCTCCGGAGGCGGGTCGGCCCCCTGCCCAGCGCGGTCGAGTCTCGTGCGGGCGACTTCATACAGGGATGGACGGGAGCCTCGGCGTGCCATACTCAGCCCCTCCCCTCAGGCGTGCCGACAACGCTTGCGATGGCCAAGCCGCCACTGTGCGAAAGGCTCAGCACCCAACTGGAAATACCCTGTTCCTTGGCGAGCGTCGCGGTCTGCCCTGTCAACTCCACAGCTGGCGCGCCGCCAGCGTGATGTGTCACGCCGACATCGACCCACGCGGTTCCGCCCGCCCAGCCGCATCCGAGCGCCTTGAAGATGGCTTCTTTGGCGGCGAAGCGGGCGGCGTATCGTTCGGCACGTCCCTCACCGCCCTCCTCGGCATACCGCTGCTCGGCGGCTGTGAACACGCGGTCGATGAAGTGATCGCCATGCGATTCCAACATCGACTCGATCCGCCGAATCTCGACGAGGTCCACGCCGTGCACCAACTCGGGCATGCCCTCAGTGTACTGCTCACAATCAGTCCGTGGCGCGGTACCGTGCAGGAATGCCGCCCACGATTGAGATCGCGATGAAACCGGACCCGGTGCGGCCACTTGGCTTCTCGCCTCGCCCATCAGGAGGGGCGGAGGTTGTGTTCGTCGGACGAACCAGAGCGGAGTCTCATCCAACTCACGGCAGTTTGAAACACTTGGACTATCGAGCCCACACCGACATGGCCACCGCAGTACTCCGGGAACTGGCCGACGAAGCCGTCGCTCGGTGGAATCTCTCGGCAGTACGGCTGCAACATGCCGAGGGTGTCGTGGGCATCGGCGAAGCGAGTGTGTGCATCGAACTCGTCTCCGGACATCGCGGCGATGGGTTCGAGGCCTGCCGATGGCACATCGACACACTGAAGATGCGAGTGCCGATCTGGAAACAGGAAGTATGGGCTGATGGCACGACCTGGGTCGATGGCCACCCCGTTACAGAACAAGTATGAGCACATCCAAACCACAACCGAAGGCCTCACCCAAAGATCGCGCCAGGGCCATGCGCCTGTACAAAGCACTTGAGAAAGCGTGGCCCGAAGCGACGTGCGAACTGAACGCCGTCTCGCCGCACGAACTGCTGATCGCCACGATCCTCTCGGCCCAGAGTACGGATGTTGCGGTCAACGCCGCCACGCCTGCCCTCTTCGATGCATTCAAGACCCCAGCTGAATTCGCCGCCGTCGAACCCGAAGACATCCAGCCTTACATCGCCACGATCGGTCTCTACCGCAACAAGTCCAAGGCCGTCGTCGAGTCGATGCGTCGTATCGTCAACGAATACGGCGGCGAGGTGCCTGCAACCATGGAGGATCTGTTGACGCTGCGAGGTGTCGCAAGGAAAACGGCCAACGTCGTGCTTGGAAACGCATTCGGCATCAACGAAGGCGTGGTCGTCGACACGCACGTGATGCGGCTCGCGTGGCGGCTGGGGCTGAGCGATCACGAGGGTAGTGCGGCGAAGATCGAGCGAGATCTCATGGCACTCTTCCCCAAGCCGCGGTGGACCATGCTCAGCCACCTTCTGGTCTTCCACGGCCGCTACGCCTGCAAAGCAAGAAACTGCGTCTGTGGCGGGCACCCCGTCTGCAAGCAATACGGCATTGCCAGTCGATGCAGTTGCGCCAAGTAACGCCACCACTCTTCTCGCCTCTTCAGGGAGAGCGCCCACGTCTGACGAGCACGATTGCTCAATACTCTTCCCGCACCACCCCAAATCCCCCATGCTCCGCCGCATATGCCACACCCCGGCCGAGTACCAGCGGTTCTATGCAGATGACCGGTCCGTCGATCAGGATGCCAAGCCGTCGCGACTCGATGGCGGCGTGACCGTCCTCGCTCGCCTGCAAACTCAACAACAGAATGCCGCGATCGTGTCCGAACCAGAATGCATCCTCGGTGGCGGCGACGCAGTAGAACCGCCCTCCACCAGGCGCTTCAAGCGTGTGTGATCCATCGGGGGCCTTGAGTTCCGCGACACCCGTATCGTTGATCTGCGCCGACCAGCCCAAGACTGCAGCTTCGCGGGCGGGGTCCGCGAGCGGTGTTTCCAGCGGCACTTCCTGCGTGGCCTGCTGCCCGATCTGGTAGACCCAGTGCCCGCCAGCCCCGTCCGCACGCAACCCCGATCCATCGGAAGCCGCTCGCGTCAAACCCGCCGGAGCCGGACGCCAAGCCACTGCGGTTTCGATCGGATCATGTGCGCCGACAGACACGATGCCGCAGCCGAAGGTACCCGCAACAGCCATGTGTTCGTCATCGATCCAGTCCGCATCCTGCAGGCCCTCGATCGGCCACGACCACTCGTTCTGCAAGCCCTCACCCGTAGGCCGCAAAACGGTGAGCGCCGCATCGCTCACCACGAGCACACGGCCCCCCCGCTGCCGCAGCCGCGTGACCTCACCCGGGATGGCGACGGTCATCACAGCAGCATCCAACTCCCGGCAGTCCTCGCCGAGAAACCCGACAAGTGAGCCACTCGACTCATTTCTCGCAAACAACAACGCTGCGTCTGGCAAATGTCGATTCGGCGAGGCTACCTGCAGAAGCGAAGCGGTACCGAGGTACGTGTCGCCTGCGCGACGATGAATTCGCCGCCCAGCGACATGAAGCAGCCGTTGCCGATGGTCCACGAGGCTGGTGATCTCCTCTCCGTCCGATCGGGCGACGATGCCGCCGGAAAGGGTTCGCGCCGAGCCACGGCCAAGAACCACAACCTCGTCCTCTCGACTGCCAAGCCTCGTTGGCCACATGCCAAGCGTTGCTGCATCGATCCGATCCACGATCTTCGGTCGCCACGGATCGGACAACTCCAGTAGCACAACCTCATTGTCACCGAGCAATACAGCCAGCTGATCGTTCACCGCGATCAGATCTCGTCCAGGGGCCGATGTCCCGGAAGATGCGAGTTGCTGCCGCGAGATCAGCCTTCCCGTCGTATCAAGCACCAACAGATCTGAACCTGTCAACTGATACCACACGGAATCCTTCACGAGCAAGCGGCGGTGGGTGCCATCCGTCTGATGATCCACCACGATAGACCGCGTCTGCGGACGAATCGAGACGGGCGGCCGCCACGATGTATCGCAGCCGGCAGCAGCGCACACGGCAAGCACGGGTAGAATGTGACGAACCCAGCGGCATAGCATGTCTTGCATGCCGTGAAGAATACGAAAGAAGGCGGCATCGCAGGCCCTCCATGACCGATCGACTCGAACAACTTCATCGACTTCTGGCCACCGACCCCAGCGATGCGTTCTGCCTGTATGCCATGGGCATGGAATACGCCCGGCGAGGAGAGCACGAGGCCGCGGCCGCCCATTTGCAGCAATCCCTCGCCTCCGAGCCAGATCAGCCATATGCACACTTCCACCGGGCCCGCAGCCTTGCCCACCTCAGGCAGTTCAAGGAGGCCGATGCGGCAGTGGATGCCGGACTGGACGTAGCTCAGTCGCAAGGAGACGAGAAGGCCGCCGAGGAACTCGCCGAACTTCAAGCCACGTGGGGACGGCGTGACTGAGCTGCTCACGATCACGGACATCATCCCCGATCCTCGCGAGCCTGACCTTTGCCGGATCAAGTCGGGGCGGCATCTCGTCGGGCGTATCCGCCGCGGGGATGTCGAACACATGAGGCTCGCCGTGGGTATGCCGCTCGGCCCGGACACGCTGGCGGAGTTGGAAGTCTGCCAGCAGCGGGCAGCCCTTCGCCTTCGCGCCATCCGCTCGTTGTCACGAGCGGCGGCAAGCCGCCAACGACTGGCCGCCCGGATCGCGACCCACGCCGCAAGCACCGAGGAACTCGAAGCGGTTCTGGACGAACTCGCCGCGGACGGCCTACTCGACGATGAAGCCACTGCAACCCGCATCGCGGAGGAGAAACTGCGAGCAGGCCCCATCGGTGCCCGAGCGCTCTCCGCCACACTCCGCCGCCGCGGTTTCGAGCCGGCTCTCGTCGAACAGATCGTCGCCACCCTGCTCGGCAACCGAGACGAATACGCCGACGCGCACGAAGCCGCCGAATACGCCATGCGCAGCCTCCGCCATCTCCCGCAAGAGACGGCCACCCGCCGGCTTGCCGCTCGCCTCGCCCGCAAAGGCTTCTCCGAAGAGGCCATCACTCAGGCAATCCAAATCCCTCCTTCTCCTCTGGACTCATCCCCCTGACCTGATTGCCTCTCTCGTGCCGCGCCAGCAGCGGTTGTACCATCGTCCTCCATGACCGCTCACCCCCCCCAGACCGATTCCCAGCCCTGCGACTGCTGGGAAATCCTGCCCCGGGATGTACCGGTGCTTCGGGATCGATTTGAGGATCTCCTCCTGCTCGACTGCCGAACGCAGGCCGAGTATCAGGAAGACCATCTCCGCGGCGCAGTTCTGCTGCCGCTGCAGGAAATCAGCCTTCGCGTCGGGGAGTTGGATCGGTGGCGACGACGGGTGGTCGTGGCCTACTGCTGTACCGGACGCCGCTCGCACATCCTCGCTCGCTATCTTGCCGAGCGGGGCTTCCATTGCGTCCGCTCCGTAGCCGGTGGTATCGAGGCCTGCAGGGCGGACGAGGCGGGAGAAGCAGTGTGTTGAGTATGCGGCTGATCACGGGACTGCTGCTTCTCGTCGTGGCAATCGGCTTGCTGTGGCTGGATGAATGGATGGCCACTGTCGACTTTGGAGAAGCGCCTCTGCCCCGAGGGATCGTCCTGCTCCTCCTGTGCATGCTCGCCTCGATCTTCGCAGCGATTGAACTTTCGCTCATTGCCGCCGCCTCGGGCCGCCGCCCTGCGGTTGCGCTGGTGGTGGCGGGCTGCTGGGCGCTCCTGTTGACGATCTGGAGCAATACTCCCG
>MPMB02060801.1_pt1 | contig 29519 bp, 29 predicted proteins | sample 1617371 | NCBI WGS metagenome assembly MPMB02 (sample SAMN05944808, study PRJNA350692) | marine metagenome | biome: marine; feature: ODZ; material: water; isolation source: 300 m water sample filtered on 0.2 um supor filter | place: Pacific Ocean | collected 2012-04-08 | depth 300m m
GCCCAGAATCCCCAGGAAGTTGTCCGAAATCTTTTGAATTTAACTCGGCGTGAAGGTGAAATATACTGATAATACGGATCCGTAAAAACCAGGGCACAGAGTTCAAGAACTCTTTGCTGTTGCGCGGTAGGATAATTATATTTTGTAGTGCTTTCGGAACTGCTACAAGCTGCAAGGATAATTCCCAAGGATATGCAAAAAATTAAACAAAATAATTTAAAGATTGATCGATACTTTAAATAGCGCAAACCCAGCAATTGGAACACCTTGGGAGCGACTCCCCCAATTTGTCTGTATTTTTGTCTGCATTCAAGTGATTTGTCTGCATTTGTCTGCATCGATTTCGGGGCTAAGTCACTGATATTTGGTGCGAGAAGGGGGACTCGAACCCCCACACCTTTCGGCACCAGATCCTAAATCTGGCGTGTCTACCAATTCCACCACTCTCGCAATCCTTTTATGCTAACACTTTCAGTCGTCAATGTCGATAATTTAGCATCATTTATTCACTGACTGCGGCGGCATTCAGGGTTTTGAAATGATAGTCCAGCTTAACATCTTCAATTCCTGGATTAGCCCACATCAAACAATAATAACCCCTCTTTTCTGCTTTAAATGTTTTTTCCAGTTCACTAACAGAATCTTCTTTGACAGGATAGTGCTGTTCACCTTCCTCATGATAATGGAGATTAAACGACAAAGCACCGTTCGCGTTAAACCCATACTCCAGTTGTTGAACAGGACTAAGATCAATACACTTTTCAAGATAACGTTTCGGCTTCAAAGTGATTGACACAATCTCCTCTTTTTTCGTGGACAAATTATGCGGCATACTGCCTTCATGTTTTTCCTCAACCCAGATTGTAAAAAAATAAAGCAGCAAACCTGCAATTGCGAAAGAGATGGAGTAACGTTTAAGAAGTTCCATAGGAAAAATTTAACTTAGAGTGTCGAAGAGGATTTTCCAAATTTGTTAATTCACAGCACTTTGGATGAACAGAATTATAGTTCGTTGTCTGCTAAATAATTATCGATAAACAAATCAAGGCGCGTCTCGTAACTATTTTCAACGACTATATCCGCATACTGTTTTGTGGGTTGAATCTGCTCAAAAAAAACTGGCCGTACAAACTTCAGATATTGATTAAGACTGTACTCAGCACTTATTTCGTAATCCTTGATATCTCTCAAACACCTGCGGCTGACAGCAACATCTAAAGGTGATTCCAGATAAAAGGAAAATGAAAGCAACTGGCGGATATTTGGACGAAGCAACACATGTAAACCTTCAATAATCAGATATTTGTCCGGTACAATTTCAGTAAATTCAGTCGCACGTTTTCCTGTCTCATAAACAAAATCAGGTTTCAGTACTGATTCTCCGGCAGACAACTGAGTTAAATGCTGTTGGTAAAGTTCAAAATCGAAAGCTTGTGATCCATCGTAATCGTACTGATCAGAAGGAATGTGATCCGGCCGGTCATAGTAGTAACTGTCCAAAGGCAACACCACAGTTTTTGGCAAACGCTCAACCATTAATGCGGTAAAAAGCGTTTTCCCGCAGCCGGAGCCGCCAGCTACCGCAAAAATTTTCATTTTTCTTCTGCTCCGACAAAGATACTTTTATCTTTTAATGCGTCTAAATCTCTAGTTTCCCCACTTTGTATTTCTTCCGCAATATCCATTACAGTCAAATATCTATCTAATGGTTTCGATCTTTTCTTAGCAAGCGCGTCTTTTTTCTGCTGTAGCTTTGCCTGTTCCAGAAAATCCCAGACATGAACTACCTTGCCTTTGCGTGTAACAGTTATCTCGCGAATTTCTTTTTCAGAAAAACCGGACTTAGAGGCTGCGTCCAACAGCGTCTGCATTTCTGCAATAAACTTTTGCCTCTCTTTTTCTGCAATGAGCGCTTTTTCATCTTCTTCCGCGTAATTCTGTGCCAGGACTTGTTGAACAGAAAAGTCCGCAGCCTCCCAGAAGAAAAAAATTGCCGGAATTAAAAACAGAAACAATATTCGTTGCATCACTGTGTTTTTGAGTATGAATTATGCATTATTGCTTTGCGAAACAAAGGAAACGCAAAACCCTGTTAAATTATCATGCAATCCTTGAGCAAAATTGATCCTGGTCAACCAGCTCATTTGCTGAGCCGGCAGTTCAGGTTTTTGCTTTTTAGCTAAATTTACAGCATGTCCCCATTTCTATTGAATTTTCAGTGTATCTTAAATCAGTAAATCTTCAATCTCGATTTTTCCTGCTGCTCCTGTTACCGCTGTTTTTTGCTGCCTGTACAGATGATGTGCAAATTCACAAATCGGCTCTACGTTATTTTGATGAAGGTAACGCGGCTTTGAAACATCGGGACTATCAGGTCGCAATTTGGAACTACCAGAAAGCTATCAGTTTAGACAGTGAATCCCCAAATTTTCATTATAATCTTGGTTTAACTTACTACGAAATAGGTAACTACAGCGAGTCAATTGATTCATTCAAACGTGTAGAATCAATGGTTCCGAGCCAAACAGACACATATTACAATCTCGCGCTGGCGCACTATAAAATGTCAAACAGCCGTTTGGCGGACATTTACTTCAATCGTTACCAGGATATGCTCAGCTTGAGAAAAGCCCAGGAACGTTTAGTAGAAGTGCGCAAAGAACAAGAACGTGACGCCAAAATTAACGCAGCAGAAGCTAAACCAAAAAAATTAAAAAAAAGCTCTTCCCTGACAAATAATAATACCACGCTCAAAAAACAATCGAGTTCCGGCAAATTAACTATTCCTGGCTGGGAGTGACCATTTGAATGGCCACTTGCTTTACTAACTCAGTATAAAGCACATCACAGAAATCTTCCAAAAATACACTGCAGCAATTTAGTGCCTGTTTCTTGTCTCTGCTTCCCAATGACATCGTCACCTTAATCCTGTTAGGAAAAAACGTTCCCTGTCCGGAGTCGAAGGGAACTTTCAGCTGAGTTATCTGTTTAGGCACTGCTCAACCCGCGACTTGCAAAGGACCAGCTCTGTATGATCTTGATGCTGTACCTGCAATTGATTCCTTGAATCTTTGAATTTGAAGAGCTACCATTAAAGCCTTAGCACTCACACCCCTTCAAACTTTAAGAACAGCGGAAACAATGGCTTCAGTTCAGAAAAACTACCTGCATCAATTTGAACTGAAATACGGTAGCAATCCTCATCAAAAACCTGCCGCGATTTACTCCCTGGACAAAGAAAACTTTCCTTTTTCCGTACTGAACGGGCAACCTGGCTACATTAATTTACTGGATGCAATTAACGCCTGGCAGTTAGTAGCAGAGCTCGACGAAGCATTGGGGCTTCCGGCGGCAACTTCTTTTAAACATGTCAGCCCCGCGGGAGCTGCTGTAAATGTGCCTCTTGATGAAACTCTGCGTGAAGTTTATGGATGTAAAAACCAGGAACTTACTCCGCTGGCAACAGCATATATTAGAGCACGCGGTGCGGATCCTTTGTCTTCATTTGGAGATTTTATCGCACTCAGCAGGAAAGTCGATGTGCAGACTGCAGAGATTATCAGGAAAATGGTCTCAGATGGAATTATAGCACCTGATTATGATGAAGATGCGCTCAAACTGTTAAAAGAGAAAAAAGGTGGTCAATACATAATTTTATCAGCAGATCCGGAATTTGAATCTCCGGAACTTGAGTTCAGAGAAGTTGGTGGAGTAGTTTTTTCACAACTGCGTAACACCATCAAAATCAATGAAAAATCCTTATTGACTGAAGTTGTCACCAAAAACACAACTTTGCCGGAAGCCGCAAGTCGTGATTTAGTGCTCGCCTCAATTACCTTAAAATATACTCAGTCTAATTCTGTGGCCTATGCGCTTGATGGACAAATGATCGGCATCGGAGCAGGACAACAAAGCCGTGTTGACTGTACCAAACTGGCGGGACGCAAGGCTGATGCCTGGTTTTTAAGGCAGCATCCTAAAGCCCGGAATTTACCTTTTCATGAACAAGTTGGCAGTGTTGAACGCACAAATGCACGTATCCTCTGCATAGAAGGCGGCATGACTGCACCTGAACTGCGTGCGTGGGAAAGTCTTTTCAAAGGTCCCGCCGAAGCACTTTCCGTGATAGAAAAAGAAGAATGGCTGACGAAACTTGCGGGTGTCAGTTTGTCTTCAGACGCATTTTTTCCTTTCCGTGACAACATAGACCAAGCCTCCAAACGCGGTGTGCATTATGTTGTTCAACCCGGAGGAAGCAATCGTGACGAAGAAGTAATCGCTGCAACAGACGAATATGGAATGGTGATGCTCTTTTCCGGAATAAGGCTTTTTCATCATTGATTGCTTCACTTCCTGAGAAAGATAATTAGAAAATATCCACAAATGATGAACCAGCAGAAAGCCCCTTAGTCGTGTCATTTCTAGCAAAGCGAGAGATCTATTTTATGTTATCAATCTAATACCAGAAAGATTTCCCTATTCGGCAGAAATGACAATTTTTTGGTTTATGAGTTTTTAGCTGACAATCATATATATTTTACAGAATTAATTCAGGAGGCATTTTGATAAAATTGTATGATTTAGCAGGTACAGATGAAAACAGACGATTCAGCCCTTATTGCTGGAGGATACGTATGTCGCTGGCACATAAGGATTTGGCTGTAGATTGCCAGCCGTGGAGTTTCACTGCTTCAGAAAGAAGATCCAATCTGTGAATGGCGTAATAAAATGCTTGGCCTGCATGATAGTCTTGCGGGGAAGGCTGTGGGGTACTCAGTTTGATAATAATTCTACCAACACTTCAAAACATAAAATAACTTTATTAACAAAACATGTCCGACAATAACACTACACCGGTTCCGGCAACCGATTTTATCCGTAACATTATTCGTGAAGATTTAGCCTCCGGGAAACATCAACAAATCGTAACCCGTTTCCCGCCTGAGCCAAATGGTCATTTACACATCGGACACGCAAAATCAATTCACCTCAATTTCGGAGTTGCCAACGAATTTGCCGGTAAATGTTTCATGCGTTTTGATGATACAAATCCAGTCAAAGAAGATGAGCAGTATGTAGAAGGTATCCTGAAAGACGTACGCTGGCTGGGGTATGACTGGGGAGAGAATCTGACTTACGCATCAGATTATTTTGAGCAGTTGTATGAGTTTGCGGAAGAGCTGATCCAAAAAGGGAACGCGTATGTTGAAAGTCTTAATGCAAAAGAAATCCGAGACTTACGTGGAACATTGACAGAACCCGGAAAGGACAGCCCATACCGTGAACGCAGTGTTGAAGAAAATTTGGCTCTCTTCCGGAAAATGCGTGAAGGTGAATATGAAGACGGTTCCCTCGTTTTACGAGCCAAAATTGACATGTCTTCACCGAATATTAATCTGCGTGATCCAGTGCTTTACCGAATCCGTAAAGTTTCACACCAGCGTACCGGAGACAAATGGTGCATTTATCCGCTCTATGATTTTACTCACGGTTTATCGGACGCACTGGAAGGCGTAACTCATTCACTCTGCACGCTCGAATTTGAGGATCACCGTCCTTTATACAACTGGATCCTGGCTGAAGTGAGCGCACCGTGCCTACCAAGGCAAATCGAATTTTCGCGGCTTAACCTGCGTTACAGCGTCTTGAGTAAACGAAGACTGATTCAACTTGTTGAAGAAGGACACGTTGAGGGTTGGGATGATCCACGCATGTTAACACTTTCCGGATTGAGGCGACGAGGTTATCCTGCATCTGCAGTACGTTTATTTTGTGAACGTATAGGAATTTCCAAAAGCGATAACAACATTGAAATGAATGTCCTCGAAGATTGCGCACGTGAAGAGCTCGACAAAACCGCACCCCGCGCAATGGCGGTTTTAAAACCCTTAAAAGTTGTCATTACAAATTATCCGGAAAATCAAACCGAAGAATTTGAACCGGCACGGCATCCAAAAAATCCGGAAATGGGATCACGCAAAGTACCTTTTTCAAGAGAAATTTACATCGACCAGGATGATTTTCGGGAAGATCCGCCACCGAAATATTTTCGGCTTTCTCCGGGAAAAGAAGTAAGACTCCGTTATGCATACGTCATCCGCTGCGATGAGGTTATTTATGAAAACTCTAAAGTGGTGGAACTCCGCTGCACTTACGATCAGGCGACACGTTCCGGTGCAAAAGCAGAAGGTCGCAAAGTAAAAGGTATTATCCACTGGGTTTCCGCACAGCATGCAGTAACTACGGAAATTCGTTTGTATGATCGGCTGTTCGCAGCCCCTCATCCCGGACGTAATGATCCGGAAGGAAATTTTCTCAATGACTTAAATCCGGAATCGGTTGAGGTTATTAATGACTGTAAAGCTGAGCCTGAATTAAGTGCTACAGTCCCGGAAGATGTTTTTCAATTTGAACGTGTCGGTTATTTTTGTGTTGATGCAACAAATTCACGTCCGGATGCATTGGTCTTTAACCGGACAGTAACCCTGCGTGACACATGGGCCAAACTGGAACAGGAGCAATCCGGACAGAACTGAAGGACATGAAAAGATGGTGAATCCAACATTGCATCAACTTTCAAAATTCGCTCTTTCCTGCATAGTTTTTTTCAGTTTCATCTTTGGAACACTGCCTTTAAAGGTTTTGGCCTTTGACGATGCTGCAGAAATAAATCACACCTACCTGAATCAGGAAAATTTTCTTGATATAAAGTCCTATCAATTTAACAAATTACGTGAAGAAGAGTGGTATGAAAGTAGCGGAGGATGGCGTCTTACCGGAGGAAGTCTGGGCTTGGACCTGCTTTATTCGCAGCTTGAAGTGCGTTTACCTCACTCTATTTCTGAAGAAACTACAGTTATTTTTCTTGCAAAACAACAGGAATTTTACGAAATAAAACCCTTCCGTTATCAGGTGGAAGTAGAATGGCGTCCTTATAATTTGGCGGCATTTTCACTACTTGGCATGCCTGAATATGACAAACGCAAAGCAGATCAGGGCGCTAGTGTCACTCTGGGCAAACGTCCGTGGAATTACCTGCGTTTCCAAAAATTGTTTCAGGATCTGTATTACAATGAAAAAAATTTTTACGACAATTCCTACTATTCACCTCATCCAATTGAAAATTATCTGGAAGGCGCGTTTCGCATAAATAAATGGCGCACACGCTTCAGTCATTTGCTGGATAAACCGTATAAACAAGTTTTTCCAAAAGAGGAGCTGACTGTCACCTACAAAGGTCAGGACAGCAGTGCGGTGCTGGATTACCACTACGGAAAGCAGAGTATGGCCGGGCTTAGCTGGCGCAGCTTTGACATTCGTAAACGTCGTGAAACAACAATTACGACTGAGGCTGCATCACCGGATAATCGCGACCAGATACTGCTTTATAGTTCTATGGATTTATATTGGCTGCATCCTGTAAGTGAAAAAATTCACGGTACGCTGGGACTGCGCGAAGACCGTTTTCAAAATATTTTTCGTCAACTCAATCTCGCCCTGGACGATTACGATTTCCATTTATGGACCGCGCAGCTTTACGGAATTTTAAGGCACCAAACCGAGACAGACAGATTTTGGGAATATGGATTTTATGCTGGAGATACGGACAAAGTTACGGACTACCTCAGTAAAGAACAACAGGATAAAACACGCAGAAAAACTGAGCTTAAGCTACGTGTCAGTTGGGAATTCCAGGATTTGAGCAGGCAGTCTGCTTTGATGTTAACCACCAGTTGGAACATAGATGATTTTTTCAATGACTTCTGGGACGGCGGTAATATCTCTTATCAACGGATTTTCTAGTTTGTTAGGAGAATTCCAATACGAAAAGCCGGGTTCTAATTAAACTTTGGCGTTCCCACTAGGTTTTTCATCAAGCATGGTTCCGATCGTACGTGCCTGCGCACCTTTCTTTTGTGCGAGCAAACAAAGGTAATCATGCCCGATGGTTGCCGCCGCCAGTGCAGTAATTTCTGCATGGTCGTAAGCAGGTGCAACTTCCACAATATCCATTCCAATTAAATTTAGATCTCCCAGCGAATGCAGAATAGCCAATGCTTGAACGGTACTTAATCCACCCACAACCGGTGTTCCTGTTCCCGGTGCGAAAGCGGGATCAAGGCAATCTATGTCAAAAGTGATGTAAACAGGATCACTGGAATTAACAATTTCGTGTATATACTTATTTACTTCCTGCACACCATGGGTATGAACCCAGGGCGCATGCAGAATGTTGAATCCGTGAGTACAATTATTTTGGGTACGAATTCCGATTTGCACCGATTTTTCCGGAACAATGATTCCTTCACGCGCCGCCCGTAAAAACATGGAACCGTGATCAATCCGCTCTCCATCATCGTCCCAGGTGTCAGAATGCGCATCGAAATGAATCAGTGAAATAGGTCCATGTATTTTATGGTGTGAACGCAACAAAGGGTAAGTGACAAAATGATCTCCGCCAAAACTGAGTAAAGAAGTTCCCTGCTTTAGTATTGTGTCAGCATGTTTTTCGACCTTCTCGACAATATTTTGCGGAAAGCCGTAATCCAACCAAACGTCGCCATAATCCACAACAGCCAGATGATCAAAAGGATTGAAATTAAATGGAAAGCCGTCAAGTGATGCAACCTCAGTTGAAGCGGCACGAATCCCGCGAGGTCCAAAACGGGCTCCGGGACGATTGCTAGTGGCACTGTCGAAAGGTATCCCGGTCACTGCTACATCAACTCCAGCCAAGTCACGTGTGTATTTTCTACGTAAAAAACTGATCGCACCTGAAAATCCCATGTCGTTAGAGCGTCCGTATAAATTGTCACGCCTAAAAGCACTGTCACCAACTGTGGTCATAATTCTCCTTTATAATATTACTTTTTAAATAAATTAATTTTTCGCACCGCTTTTGATAGCCTCTATTGTGTCGATCAATAAACGTCCCTGTTCAACTTCATGAAAACGGAGCAGCGAGACACCTTGCCAAAGAGCAATGCTGGAAACTACTGCGCCAGGGATGTCACGTTCCGTAATATTTAAGATGCGTCCCTGAGAAACTCCGGCCAGAAAAGATTTCCTGGAAGGTCCGAGCAGCAAAGGTAAGGCGAATTCATGCAGCTCTGAAATTCTCCGGATGACCTCAAAGCTGTATTTTTCTTTTCCACTGATGAAAAAACCCATCCCTGGATCCAGCACAATTTGTGATTTAGCAATTCCGTTTGATTCAGCAAACTGCAGACGTTCACGGAAAAATCCCTTGAGGGTGTCCAACACATCCACGTAATCTGAATCCTGTCTGCTTGTACGTGCTGAACTGTCTTTGGAAAACATCAAAATCACAGGCACTTGATATTCCGCGATCACTTTTGCCATTTCTGTATCACCGCGCATGGCAGTTACATCGTTGACGACATCGGCTCCGGCTTCAAGTGATTGACGGGCAACTTCTGCTTTCCAGGTGTCTACTGAAATCCAAATTTCGCTTTCTGCGCGAATTTTTTGAATGAGAGTAATCACCCGCTGCAGTTCTTCATCAAGCGATACGTCAGTACTTCCGGGACCGGATGATTCACCGCCTATGTCGAGCCAGTCTGCACCGTCTGCAATCATTTTCCGGGCCTGCGTAATAGCGGCATCAAATTTGAAATAAAGTGAGCCATCAGAAAAAGAATCCGGGGTAGTATTCAGAATCCCCATCAAGCGTGGACTATCAAGTTTTAATGATTTTCCTCTTGAATGAAGTGTGCGTGAGGGTAGTTCAAACGGTGCGGAAAACATCGGTCTTTTTAAGGATTATTATATAATAAAGAAAAAATGCTCCTCCATTACAAAACCAGTTTGCCAAAATACTCAACTCAAAAACTGAAGATATACTGATGTTATCTTCCGGACTTGGGAAATATATAGCACCGACTTCGCTCGGAGCAGGATACGCAATCACCAAAATGCTCTCACTGCGTATGCTGGATCCAGAGTTGGCAATTGCTCAGGATTTCACTTATCAGTTTCTAGCCGGAATTCTTCTGGGCTTCGCGCTGCGGCCTGTTACAAACCAGATATATTGGAAAAGAACAACCTCTATTCTGTTTTTCTCAATGTTTTTGCTGATCCTCGGACCGGTTGGACAAATATTACGACAGAGAATTTGGGGCATCCCGTTTGATGACACTTTTTGGCTGCTCCTGTTTGCTGAAATTATCGTGGCATTTGTTGTCAGTATTTTGGCAACCATCCTGCTTCCTGCACAGCAGCAAACCATCAGTCCGGGTTTGCTTTGGAGAAGATATAAAAAAGAATTAAACCTTTCCGGATTGCTGAAATTGTTCAGTTGCGGTTTGCTTTACGCATTGTTATTCCTGATTTTTCAAAGCATCTTTGATGAAAGTTTTGCTGCACCGTTCTGGATGGGACGCCTGGAGGAATTATTAAGTTTACCGCCTATTTCTGCGCAGGAAAAAATACTCCTGCTGTGGGCGCAAGGCCTCCTCAATGCACTTATTCTGCTGCCTTTATTTCTTGTCTTTCTGCGGGAAAAGGTAGAGCTGATAGTAGTCTTTGGTTCACTTTCATTTATAGTGGCGGTTTTTTCACCCGCCTTTGCTAATTTTCAACGCATAGAACCGCTGTTGCTGGTCGACCAGGTTTTTATCGGTTTTTGCCTGCACTTCATTTTTGTAAGTGGAACTGTTTTTTGTTTTGGACGGAAAATAAAATAAGAACTACTGAAGAAATTAAAATGCTTAGACCAACTCAAGAACCAAGAATAATATGAATTTATTCGCAGAACGAAATTCCAGGATTGAAACCGAAAACGCATTCAAGGTCGGACCGCACATTGTTCGCGTAGAACAACAAAAATGTGCTGTAATAAAATTAAATTTGGGTGAGCCCGACTTTTCGGTACCGCAACATATTAAGGCGGAAATCAAACGGCAACTGGATCTGGACAACACACATTATTGTGATCCCAAAGGCCTGCTTTCCTTGCGTCAGGCAATCTGCTACCAAATCAATGAAACCCGTGGTTTAAAAACTAATCCGGAACAGGTGGTTGTTTTTCCGGGAGGGAAACCATCTATTGGTTTGGCTCAGCAAGTTTACTGTGAACCGGGAGACGAGGTAATATATCCGAGTCCCGGATTTCCAATTTATGAATCTTTCATTCGTTATGTCCGTGCTATTCCGGTACCGCTACATCTTGAGGAATCCGCAAATTTTACGTTTTCTCCGGAACAACTGGAAAATTTAATTACGCCCAGAACCAAGCTGATTTACCTCAACTTTCCATCCAATCCTACTGGAGGGGTTGCCGGAAAGGCACTGCTTGAAGCAACTGCTAAAGTTATTTTGGAACGCTGTCATCCAAACGTACGCGTTTATTCCGATGAAATCTATGAAAACATAATTTTTGACGCACAACAGCACCGCTCAATTTCCTCTGTTCCGGAAATGGAGGAACGCACAATTATTGCCGGTGGTTTTTCAAAAACTTATGCCTGGACAGGCGGTAGAATCGGTTACGCGGTTTTTCCGACTGTAAAAGAGGCAGACGTTTTTAAAACTCTGAACATCAATTATTTTTCCTGCGTTCCACCTTACAATCAGGAAGCAGCGAAGGAAGCACTTGAAAATCCGCTTTCCAAAGCTGCTGTAAAAGAGATGGTGGAAACTTTTGAGGCCCGCCGTAATTTGATTTGGCTGAAAATCAATGAAATCCCCGGATTCACCTGCCAAAAACCCGGAGGCGCGTTTTACTTATTTCCAAATATTTCCGGAGTTTGTGAAAATCTAGGTCTCATCGAAAAGCACCAGCGTCTCAGCAAAGAGCAGCAAAGTTCCCCGGACTACATTTTCCAGATGTTCGCGCTTTATGAGCATCAAGTCGCAGTACTGGACCGCAAATCTTTCGGACAAATCGGCGCAGACGGAAAATACTTTCTGCGCCTTTCAATAGCCGCGGATCAAGCAGTGCTGGAAGAAGGTGTCCGGAGATTAAAAGCAGCCAGTGAGGATCTTTCCGGACTGGATAAATTTTTGAAAGAACGCCCAGATTTGATCCCTGCCTGAATTTTTGCCTGATTCCGTATGAGGGCTGCAAGCTTTTCTGGATTTTCAGCATGCTCGACTTTAGAAAAACTCCATAATTTTACATATCGTCTGGATCAATTCCTGGAACCTCCGTTAGTCCGGCAAGTTGCTTCCAGTTAACCGGATATGCCGCATAGAAGATGCTGCACTCATCATCAGTTTCGTAGGCAATATGATTATCTTTTGGAACGAACATCATATCACCGGGACCAAGATTGTAGGCTTCCCCATCACACATCAAACGAAAGTTTCCTTCGTGACAATAGATAATTTCGTCACATGTTAAATCCCAGGGGATGGAAACTTTTTTAAGGAAGTTCACTCCTCCCGCCATGCTTTCGCTATTGCGTATTGTTACAAATGGCTTGATGAAGGTTCCGCCGTCTTCCAGTCCATCTTTGCGATGTTGAATATCGGCTCGTTTAAAAACAGTAGGTTTAGGCATGTCTGCTCCTTTTAGTGTTTAAGAAAGTGAGCTGATGTTTTTATTAACATCAGCAAATATCCGTTTCCACCAACTCTGAAATAGCAGAATCAAGGAAACTGGTGAATTCCGGATCGTTGCCCGGTGAAGCTACGCAGTGTCCCCACGGCGAATCGTAAATTCGCAACTCTGCGTTTTGCATCTGTCTCACCTCAAGTTTGTTATCTTCCGGAGGAAAATATAAGTCTGAACTGGAGGCAATCACAATTGTTTTGGCCTGAATCGCACTCAGAGCAAGCTGAAAATCTCCTCCATAAAGCGAATTTGCACTTATGTCCGCGGTTTGCCAGGTTCTTAATTTTGCCAGCAGATTATTCGCATCCCAATTCAAATGATCCTCTTCCCAGTCCTTTAGCAAATCTTCGGGAGTTTCAAAACCCAAATTTCGGAAAAGGCCTTCGCGGTAAAAGCTTTGTGAAAATGCCCATCCCGCATAAACACGCGCAAATGCTTTCAATCCCGATTCGGGAGGAGAATCATAATGTCCACTCCGAAAATTTTGATCAGCAGTCAGAGCGGCTTTGACTCCTTCCAAAAAGACAAAATTGTGGGGCGACGTTCTGGCCGACGCGCAAAACGGCAGAATCGCCTCCACCATTTCCGGAAACTGCGCGGCCCATTGATAAGCCTGACAACCCGCCATTGACCAACCCGCAACCAACTGGATGCGTTCGATACCAAATATTTCACTCAACAAACGGTGTTGGCAAAACACATTATCGTAGAGGGTGATTTCCGGAAAGTTCGGACCATTCACCGGAACGGCGGCGTTACTCGGTGAAGACGAAAATCCATTACCGAACATATTGACTGAAACAACAAAATGCTTTGCGGGATCAATGGCTCGTCCGGCACCGAAAAATCCTTCATTCCGAATGTGGCTTCCTGTATAAAAAGTAGGCAACAGTACTACATTGTCTTTGTTAGGACTCAACTTTCCATAAGTTCTGTAAGCCAGAACTGCATCAGGAAGTTCTTCCCCGGAAAGTAATTTGACGTTTCCAAGTTGAAAATGTTGTAGATGACTTTGCATCATTCAATAACCTAAATCAGGACTAACCACAATTTTCAACTCCTGCCTTTTGAGATACTGTTCCAAGTTTTCAAAAACCAAATCCAAAGCCAGAACAGTGTTGCTATCAAAATCCGGCTGAACCGACAAACGGGGTTCACATCCGGTGTATGATTTTTGACTTATTTGATTAATATTAATGTAGTCAACTTCAATAAAGTCGCAGATATTCTTCGACTTCCCAATCGGTGACGGCCTGGTGATAGCGTTCCCATTCGTCCGTTTTATAGTGTAAAAACGACTCCAGCATCGCGTCTCCAAGAACGGTTCTGGCAAGCTCGTCGGAGTGCAGGATTTCTATAGCTTCCAGTAAATTACGGGGTAGCCTTTGAGCTCCGGATTTATTAATCGCGTCTTCGCTCATCGAGTACAAATCCTGATTCAGTGGTTCTCCGGCGGAGTATTTGTTGATGATTCCTTCGGTCATAGCGGCGGCAGTCATACCCAGCGAAAGGTATGGATTCATGCACATGTCAGCTGCGCGATTCTCAATGCAGAAACGACTCTGCGGCAAGCGTAGCATGGCAGAACGGTTGTTGTAACCATAGGTCATGTGAGTGGGCGCCCAAGTCACGGTTCCACCTTCAAAACCTCCCACTCGCGGAACAAGGCCGTTATAAGAGTTTACAGTCGAACAAGCAATCGCCGTCAATGCTCCACCATGACGAAGCAATCCACCCACCGCGTTAAACGCAGCATCAGCCCAACCGCCAGACTCGTTTTCAAAGCAATTCGTTCCCAGCTTGTCAATCGTTTGCATGGACGTGTTCAAGTGCGCGCCGGAACGCCAGTCGCCAATCGTGGTTTTGGGCATAAAGGTCACAAACATTCCATGACTCTTGGCGACTTCCTTGAGCAACACCCGCAGAAAGACCAAACGGTCGGCCATTTGGAGTACGTCGGTGTAATGGAAATCCAATTCAAACTGGGAATATGCTCCCTCGGCGACTACATCGTGCAGGTTCCAACCGAGTCCTTCGATGATGTCAATCATCTCCCCCAAAAAACCCATCGAGTCAATCGAGTATTCCACGTCATAACCGAAAGCCTGCCGTCGCGGGCGCAAGCCTTCTCCGGGTTTCGGATCATTGTCAAAGGCTTTTACGGGCTGGCCGTCCTGCCACTTCATCACCATGAACTCCGGCTCAATTCCGGCAAAAACAGCATAGCCCTGATCCGCCGTGTTTTTCACTATACGCTTTAGGGCACTGCGCGGGCAAAGGTTGTAAGGATGGCCTTCCCACCAGAGATCCGCAAACATCCAGGCACAGGTTTTATCCCAGGGGCAGATCACAAGACTGTCCAGATCCGGTACCGGAATCTGGTCGGAATCGGCAGGACCGAGTTCCGGCACGAAGGAAATTGAATGTACCGCGAATTGTGGTCCCTTGCCTTGACAGAGCAATTCAAAATCACTGATCGGCACTGGTTTTGTTTTGGGCACCCCAAGCAGGTCAATCCAGCAGGAAAAGACGTACTTGACGCCTGCAGCTTCAAGTCTCTTTTTTTCTTCCGTAACCCGTTTAGGATCAGGGAGGGCTTCCGAGAAATTTTCGTGATAATTCATACTCATAATATTTACCTAAGTTATAGGTGATGAAAATAATATTTCTATATTACAGAGCCTGTCGTTTTAACAGAAACTGATTTTTGAACATTTCTATTCCAGCCATGATTTCAAACTGATCGATGTCATCAGACCCAAAACAGTGGCGTTCCAGAAAATTCTGGAAGCTTTTTGTGGAGTCACAAACGACCTCCACCATCAAATCAAAACGTCCGGAAACCCAAAGGACATACACAACCTCATCAAATTCCGATAAACGTTCAGCAACCTCACTGGGAATGTGAGGAGATGCCACCTTGATGCCGAGCATCGCATCGGCCTGATATTTAATGGCCAGTGGATCAATGAGGGCGACAATATTCAACATTCCTGCATCTCGCATCCTCTGCACACGATTCCGAACCGTTCCTTCAGAAACACTCAAAACTTCGGCTATGTCCTTATAGGGCAAGCGGCCATCGTTTTGCAGCATTTGCACGATTTTACGGTTCAGGTCATCATGTGGTGAGTCAAGTACCGGGGTTTCGATATTGAAATCAATTTGAATTATGTCCTCACAAAATGCTCAGTTATAACGATTTCAAAAATAAAATAATTTATTATTGAAGATTATCAAAAATTTTGATAGATTTTTACGATATCCGTAAAATTTGTCAATATAAATTTTACAACGGTACTATCTTTCCTAAAATAGCTTGTCGTTTTATAGCTCAATCAATGATGTCACAGTTTTTTTCAGCATTTGATGAAAACCGTATTGTCAAACACGGGTTGCCTTCCGCTGCTTATACTGACAATTATTTTTTTGAGCAGGAAGCTAAGCATTTGTTCGCAAATGCCTGGACATTCGTTGGTTTCGCCCACGATCTTGCCCGGGCAGGAGACATAATCCCACTAGAAGTGGCCGGTCAGCCTTTGTTTATAGTGCGAAGTACTAAAAATAAAATTAGAGCATTTCACAATGTCTGCAGTCACCGCAACCTTAAACTGGTTGACAAGTCTCACAACTGTAAAAGTCTGATCACATGTCCATATCACATGTGGTCTTACAGCCTTAACGGAAAATTGCGGGCAGCACCTTTTTTTGGAGGAAACAAAACAGAACTGCCACAAGACTTTAAACTGGAAGAAAACGGTCTGCTGGAGGTCCCGTGTCAACTTTTTCATGACTGGATATTTATTAATCTCAATGGTGACGTTGCATCATTTGAGTCTTTCATTGATCCTTTGAAGAAACAACTGGTAGATTTTAATTTGGAAGATTTTGTTGCTGTCGCCAGCATAGAGTTTAACGAAATAAAAACGAACTGGAAATTCCTGATGGAAAATTTCATTGAACCATATCATGTTCAGTTTGTACACAAAACCACAACAAGCCAACCGTTGGCTAATCACTATGTCGTCGAGGATGGGCACTGTCTGGGCAGTGCCGTAGACTTAACATCCGAACAACAAAACAAAGCAAAAGAAGGAACGTTATCCGTCAGTTCAAGGTATTTGACTCTTTTTCCCAACTTCGTACAGGGTGTTTATTATCCGGATCAGCTTGGTGTTCACCTCAATCAACCTATTTCCGCAGGAAGCACCCGCCAGAGAAGGGTGATCTATCAGCACAAAAATGTGGAGCATAATGAAAAAGAGGTTGAAAAAATAAGAAAACTGTGGACCAGTGTACACCAGGAGGATCATGATATTTGCGAACGTCTTCAAGAGGGACGTTATTCAAGAGCAAGCGGACTGGGCGGAATTTTATCACCCCACTGGGAATCTAGTGTACGCAAATTTCAGGAATTGGTTGCGGATTCCATGCGCCCAGCTTTATCAATATCTAGAACATGATCGTGCCGCAAAAAGTCTGAATGACAACCATTTTCAAATACATCAAACTACAGGGATAACACAATGACTGAAACAGCAAAACAATTACCGAATTTTCGTCTGGATCATACAATGTTGCGCGTCAAAGATTTGGAACGCAGCCTGGATTTTTACACAAGAATTTTAGGAATGAAGGTTCACCGTAAAACTGAATATCCTGAAGGCCGATTCACCAACACTTTCGTTGGTTATGTCGGTGAAGATGAAGGAACCAACCTCGAACTGACTTACAACTGGGATCAGCCTGAAGAATACAACAAAGGTAACGCCTGGGGTCATCTTGCGCTCAAGGTAACCGATGTTTATGCTGCCAGTGCTTATTTGAAAGAGCAGGGAGTAGAGTTCACCAAGGAACCTTCACCAATGAAAAACGGTACGAGGATTCTGGCTTTCATCAAAGATCCTGACGGCTACGTGATTGAACTCAATGAACCACTAAGCTGAAGCTACACAAACGCCCTCCTTATTTATCACAACTGCTAGTTATAGAGAATTGAAATTATTTCTAAAATTGCTATAATAATAGTGTGACTGGCAAATGGTTTATCAATCTCTCAGTTTACAGCAAATACAACTCGACTCCGCACATCGAACAACTTTTCTGTTAAGACGCGACGCTGTTAGATAACTGAATAAAAAGGATATTAATGCAGGAAACACATCATTACGACATTATTGTAATCGGCTCGGGCCCTGCTGGTGAAAAAGCTGCCATGCAGGCCAGCAAGCTCAAAAAACAGGTTGCGCTTATTGAAAAATCACCGCGTCTGGGCGGTGCTTCACTTCACACTGGTACAATTCCCTCCAAATCACTGCGCGAAACTGTGATGCATCTGGCACTCCTGCGTCAGCAAACTCACGGAATAGAGTTTAACTTTAAAGAAAATCTGACAACCCAGGAGTTGATGTACCGGAAAGAAATCGTGATCCAGGATCAGGAAAATTCCCTGCGTCGAAATTTTGAAAAAAACGGTATTACAGTCATACAGGGAACACCTCGCTTCCAATCGGCCACAACGCTGGAAATCACTCCTGCTGATGATGGAGAAGCTTTTGATATTACTGCAGATTATTTTATAGTCGCCACAGGTTCATCTCCACGCAGACCAAGTTGGGCACCTTTTGACAACGAATGCGTATTTGATTCAGACACAATCCTGAACATCAAACATCTGCCCAAAAAAGTAACCATCATCGGTGCCGGTGTGATCGGCTGCGAATATGCTTCTATTTTTTCAAAAATGGGAATCCGTGTAAATCTGATCGCTCGTGACCGCAACGTTCTGCCTTTTGTTGACCGTCAAATTGCCGAAAACTTGATGTACCAGATGCGTAACCAACGCGTTACCCTGCGGCTGGGAGAAAATGTTGAAGATATTGAAAAAATAAATTCCGATGAAATTCACGTAAAACTGGAAAGTCAGAAAGTTCTGCCTTGTTCAACTGTAATGGTTGCGGCTGGACGTTGTGCAAATTCGACGGGCTTAAATCTGGAAGAAATTGGTGTGGAATTGGGTAATAACGGCTTGATTAAAACTGATAAAAATTTCCAGACTGCGCAAGCAAATATTTATGCGGTTGGCGATGTGATCGGTTTTCCAGGATTGGCGTCAACATCAATGTCGCAGGCGAGGATTGCGGTTCTGCACGTCTTTAATGAATTGGAATCTGAAACTATGCCAAAAGATTTACCGCTTGGAATCTGGACAATTCCGGCAGTTTCGATGGTTGGAAAAACGGAAGAAGAATTGACTGATGCCTGCATTCCATACGAAATCGGCATTGCGCATTTTAAAGAAATTTCACGTGCGCACATCATGGGCGAGGATGAAGGGATTCTCAAACTTCTGTTTGATCCGGAAACACTCAAAATTTTGGGTATTCACATCATTGGACCGCGTGCTTCAGAATTGATTCATCTAGGACATTCAGTGATGTTTTTTGACGGAACTATCAAATATTTCTTGAACACAGTTTTTAACTCCCCGACTCTCGACGAAGCATACCGTGTTGCAGCTTTTAACGGAATGAACCGCCTCGATCACGAATCCCTTTGAATCCACTTCCTGTTATTCTCCTGCCTCAAACCTCCACATTCGCTCTTGCAATATAGAGCAATCAGGCTTATTTCTTCGCTCCCTCAATACGATCTTATGAAGTAAAAATAACTTCTTCAAGCAGTAAAAGTTTTACGATAGGCAAACAAACCCGCGGAACCGCCGGTGTGTAAAAAGACGATGTTTTGATCTTTTCCGAATTTACCTTTGCGGATGAGGTCTATCAAACCAGCCATTCCTTTTCCGGAATAAACAGGATCCAGCAGGATACCTTCTTCTTTGGCCAGTAGTTCTATCGCCTCTATCATACCGTCTGTCGGCAGTCCATAACCCGGTCCTACGTAGTCACCGTTGGCAACAACTGACTCGCGTTTGACTATGCCTGGGATTCCGATAAATTCGGTTGTTTTTTCTGCCAGCACAAATACTTTTTCCTCCTGCTTTTCTTTATCCGCGTTCACACAAATTCCCAAAACGGGAATTCCGCTGCGAGTTCCTTCCAGACCAACAACAAGCCCGGACTGCGTCCCTGCACTGCCGGTTGCAGTTACCAGATGATCGATTTTCAAACTGCGGTCATTGAGTTGTCCCACCAGTTCCATGGCACAATTCACATAACCCAGCGCACCTGTAGGATTGGAGCCTCCTCCTGGAATAATGTATGGGTTAGCACCGTTTTTGCGAAAATCATCGGCTATATCCTGCATTGCCGCATCCATGTCAGTTCCGGCGGGAACTGAATGAATATTCGCACCAAACAGCCTGTCCAGCAAAACATTACCATTTTCGAGATAATCCGGATCTTTGCTGCCTGTACGGTGTTCCAGCAAAACCTCACAGCGTAATCCCAACTTGGACGAAATCGCAACTGTCTGCCGCACATGATTCGATTGCGTAGCACCCTGTGTGATAATTGTGTCAGCCTTTTTCTGCTGTGCCTCGCCCATCAGAAATTCAAGTTTACGGGTTTTGTTCCCTCCGGTGGCAAGCCCAGTACAGTCGTCACGTTTGATAAAAATCTTTGGTCCCCCAAGCAGTTTAGTTAAATTTTCAAGAGGTTCCAGTGGAGTCGGCAGATGAGAAAAATGGAGTCGTGGGAAGCGTGAGAGGTGCATAATATTTATAGAATAATAAGTTAATCATTCTGCAACAGGCTAAGAGCTTGCGCGTGGAGTTCGGAGGACGCGGCTGCTAGCAGACATCCATCCCAATCGTCATCAAAGGAGTTATTGCCCAGCCAGTCTGTGATAACGCCGCCTGCATTTTCAACAACAGGAACAAGTGCCATTACATCATAAATTTTGAGATCAGCCTCAACCACCAAATCTATGTGTCCGGAAGCCAACAGACCATAGCTATAACAATCTCCGCCGTATCGTACCATTTTTACTTGAGCGACAATCCGGTCAAAGTGAGGTTTTTGTGAAATGTTGAACATTGCCGGATCCGCACTATAAAGAATTGACTGCTCGATTTTTTTCTTACCGGATACTTTGCAGAGCTGCGGTGTTCCTCCTTGCTGATCCGGATAGTACAAACTTTCCTGGTTACGTATTCCTAACCAGCGTTCACGCATAATTGGAATATCTATAATCCCAAATTGCGGAACATCATTATCCAACAGGGAAATCAGTGTTCCAAAAATTGGCATCCCGGCCACAAAACTCCTTGTTCCATCAATCGGATCTAGCACCCATTTCCATCTGCTTCCGGTTGCCTCGTATCCGTGTTCTTCTCCAAGAATATCATGATCCGGATATTTTACTGAGATCATCTCCCGCATAACAGTTTCGGTCTGCCGATCCGCAATCGTGACCGGACTCTCATCCGCTTTGTCCTCAACCGTCATTTTTGAACGAAAATATTTTCGAATCACTTTTCCAGACGCATCTGCCAGTTCGTGGGAAAATAGCTCAAATTCTGACATCAGTTTTAGCTTTGAGTAAAATGAATAATAATCTTTGTAAGTGTTTTACACTACTGAGGCTGCATCTTTTTCCAGTTCATCAACCATAGATTTAAGGAAGAAGAAAAAAGTTTGCAGAATGGAATAGACTGGCACCGCCAGCAGCGCACCCGCAATTCCAGCCATATGTTCTCCTGTTACAAGGACAAACACAATTATGGCGGGATGGATTTGTGCCGAAGTTCCCATGATTTTTGGATTAAGGAAATTTCCTTCAATAAAGTGAATCAATAAAATCCAAGCCAGCGCTAGCAGTCCGGTGCTCAAGGAAATAGTCAGTCCCATAATCACGATTGGTATGCTCGAAAGGATCGTACCAAAGATAGGTATCAATGAAAAAACCATGGCTACCAGACCAAGCGTAAAGGCGAAGGGAACGCCAATCATCAACAAGCCGATAAAGGTTAAAATCCCGTTTATCAAACAAATCATCAATTGGCCACGCACCACCCCATTCAAACCTTTATCCAGGCTTTTCAGTAAATCGTTATATCGCAAATGATATTTTTTCGGCACAAGTGAGCGCCAGAAAGATAAAATTCTTTCTGTATCAACCAGAATAAATGCTGCGACCATAAAGGTTAAAAACAAAGTAAACACAGAACCGACAACTTTCGTGATCAGTTGACGCCCAAATCCCAGAAAACGAACCATGTCCGCTTTTAAGCGGTTCATTCCCTCTTCCGCAAGGATGGAAATCTGCGTGTTTATATCAAGAGGAACCTGCTCATTTTCTTCAATTCCACTTTCTCTGCCGATCTTTCTATGAGGCACAACCTCGATCCTGTCCGAATCCAGCCCGCGTATTTCATAAGTATAACCGTCCAGAATTTTCAGTAATTCTCCGTTTTCCTTTTGTGTCACAGTGGTCTTAGACTGCGGTTCATTATTTTCAATTACGGGCAAAGGTTCCATAATTTCTGGTTCAGGAAACAGAGAAGTAATGTCCCGTATTTTTTCATCAAAAACAGGACCCCACTCCTTAGAAACCTTCGTAACTGCTTTCGGAAGTTCCTGAATCATATGTCCCATTTCAGCAGAAACATTTGGCACAACATAACTGCCTCCGCCGATCAGTACGATCAGAATCACGAAATAAACTAGCAATACTGCGAGTCCCCGTGAAATGCTATGCGAGCGAATTTTTCTCTGGTGAAGATTTTCAATTACTGGAGCAAGCACATAAGCCAGAAAGCTGGCCAACAGGAAGGGAAAGAGAATTTTGTTTAAAAACAAAACTATCCCCAGCATAGTGGCAAGTAAAATAAGAATAACAAGTGTTCGGCCGCGGTGACCTAGAAATTTAAGCATTTTAAATTTTTGTGAGAATTTTCAGCCGTTGAGTGGCTGGGAATAGACTACTCAGGATAGACTTTTTAGTATATTTTTCAAGCTGTTTCAGCTATTCCCTCTGTGGTCCGTCCATGGCACTTGGCTGATAATGACGTAACAGATAACAAAGGGTATTGCCTAAAACTTTCCTGCTGTGTCCTGGCATCACAATCCTGGAAACAGAACCAAGCCGCAGGGCTTCTTCAGGATTGAGTAATTCCCTTTCATAACGTGCGGTCAATTTTGCCATTGCCTCATCACGATCAACCGCAGCTTTAGGTTCTTCGGTTCCGGAATCAAGCTCCTGCTGATAATTCTGTAGAATTTCGCGGAATTCATCCTTGTAGACGAATTGCCTCCCTGCTGGACCCATCACAGCAATTCTGGCACTAGGCAAAGCAAAAACAAAATCACCACCAACATGATAACTGTTCCACGCACAATACGCTCCGCCAAAAGCATTTCGAACAATCAAAGTCAGCCGAGGCACACGCAAATCTACAATTGCATCAAGCAATTCTCGCCCTGCCTGAACGACACCCATGCGTTCCTGTTCAGAGCCCGGAGCATAACCACTGACGTCTTCAAGGAAGATAACTGGAATATTGTACAGGTTACAGAAACGAATAAATTTCGCCCCTTTTCTGGAAGCTTCTGTATCAATATTTCCTGACGCATAAGCACTGTTATTGGCAATAAAACCCACTACATTTCCACCCATTCGACCAAATGCTGTGGTTAACTGTTTTGCCCTGACCTGTTGAATTTCAAAATAATCTCCATAATCCACCAACTGCTGTAAAAACAAACGCATATCAAAAGGCGTATTGAAACCAGTAACAGGATTGGTGAATGTCTTGTGGAGCAGAATTGCTTCCTCTTCAACGTAATTGTCAAGTGATGAGGAGGAGGAAAGGGCAGGTGGTGCAGAGTGGTTATTATCCGGAAGATATTGTAAAAGCCGCAAAGTCGAACGTAATGCTCCCAATTCATCTGGAGCAATCAGATCAACCACACCACTCTTACTGTGAACTTTCGGTCCACCCAAATCATCCGCGCTAATGTTTTCTCCCAGCGCTTCACGAACTACATCCGGTCCGGTTAATCCAAAAAACGTATCCTCCGACTGAATCACAAAAGAACCTTGCCGGGGAAGGTATGCTCCTCCGCCAGCGTTATAACCGAACATCATCATAATTGACGGAACAACACCGCTGATTTTCCGCATCGCCGCAAAAGCTTCGGAATATCCGTCAAGTCCTCCTACTCCGGCAGGAACATAAGCTCCTGCGGAATCGTTCATTCCGATCAGCGGAATTCCGTGTTCCCCCGCCATTAAAATCTGGCGTGCGATTTTGCTCCCGTTTGTAGAGTCTATCGAACCGGCACGTACCGTAAAATCATGACCGTAAACGGCTACATCACGTCCGTCAATGTTGAGGATTCCTGTAACAATACCGTCACCGTCAAGTTCCGAACCCCAGTTTTGAAAAGTTATGTGCGGTTCTGAGGAAGTCAAAACTTTGATGCGCTCCCAAACTGTCATCCGCCCCTTGCTGTGCTGTGCACGAACACGTGATTCACCGCCGCCGTGCAAAGGCTTTTTTAGCAACTCTTCACCACGTGCCAGCATCTGGTCATAAAGCTGTTCCGGACTATCTTTAACAGAATCTTCTTCAGCGTTTTCAGGGGAAAATGGATTTTCTAGACTCAGCTCTCCCACGGGCAATACTCCGGTAAAATTAGACATTCAAATAAAAATGAGATAAAAAGAACTTTAATCCCAAATTGCTCGCAAAGCAAGTTAAACTATAGTGAGTCAGTTAAATTATAAATTTTCATCACTGATTGTTTCGAAAAAAGCCCAAATTTCACCTGCACATATATCAGCCATCCGGAAACAAAAAAAATCAGGAGGTTTAAAGGTGCGGGGTCGCTTTGTTCGACATAACACGATTTCAGAGCTTTTTACATAATCATCAATTCTACTGAATAAAATAATGAGTATAATATTCATGGGAACACCTGAGTGGTCGATTCCTTCTTTAAAAGCTGTCATTGACAGCGGATGTGAAATCAGCGCGGTTTTTACTCAACCAGATCGTCCGTTTGGTCGTAAACGTCAATTGAAGCCCTCGCCGATAAAACAATATTCCTTAGAGCAAAATTTGACCGTTTACACTCCAGAAAAAGCGAGAAGTCCGGAAACCCTGGATTTGGTAAGTTCTCTGAATCCTGAACTTATTTTAGTTTGCGCTTATGGTCAAATTTTGGAACAGCCGTTTTTGGATATTCCGAAAGGCGGATGTTTCAATCTGCATTTTTCCTTCTTACCGAAATTGCGTGGTGCGTCTCCGATACAGGCCGCAATTGCCTCCGGATTTGATACCAGCGGAGTTTCTTTACAAAAGATGGTCTTGCGGCTTGACGCGGGACCGCTAGTTGCTGCCTCCGAAAAAGAAACGATTCTTCCGGATGACACAACACCGTTGCTCGGCAGTAGAATGGCGGAAATTGGCGGAAAATTAATTCATGATAATTTGCCAAAATTGCTCTCGGGTGATTTTACTGAAACTGAACAGAAAGATGCGGATGCGACATATTGCAGGATCATCAAAAAAGAGGAAGGGCACATTCGCTGGGATAAAGAAAGTGCTACTGAAATAGAAAGGAAATTGCGGGCTTTTTCACCATGGCCGGGAATATTCGGTTTTTACTGCCTTGAGGGAAATTCCACAAAAAAGCGCAGACTTCAGTTTACAATAGTAGAGGTTGTAAACGGGAATTTTGAACCGGGAAGAATTTATCCGGAATTGATCGTGGGAACTCTTTCTGGAGGTTTAAAAATCTTAAGCCTCAAACTGGAAGGAAAACAGGAAATGGACGCAGATTCATTTTTACGCGGACAAGCACAAATAGTGGGAACAGTGTTGGAATAACAGCTTGTAAAGAGCTCAAAATACTGATTGTTAATTTGTTGACACTTCAAAATTTGAATGTTAAGATTCGCACAGAAATTACTTCTTTGAACTGACTAAATGTAGATCATAAACTTCCATAAAATTAAATCCATGAAAGAAATAGAATTCTGGTTTTCAATTGGGAGTACATACACCTATCTTTCAGTTATACGCCTCAAAGAAGTTGAAGAAAAATTTGGAGTGAAGTTTTCATGGCAACCTTTCAGTGTGCGAAAAATCATGCTCGAGATGGACAACGTTCCTTTTCCTCCAACAAAACAGGTAAAAGCAGATTACATGTGGCGAGACATTGAGCGACGGGCATACAGTTACGGATTCGAGGCTAAAGTTCCTGCTCCTTATCCGTTGAAAAAATTTGACCTCGCCAACAGTGTTGCGGTGCTTGGAGTGCAGGAGGGCTGGTGTGCAGAATATGTGTCAGCTACATACCGACGCTGGTTTGTTGATGGTCTTGAACCTGGAAGCGAACCGAATGTTGGCGAAAGTCCTAGGGAAATAGGCCAGCAACCGGAAAATGTACTGAAACTGGCGGCAGATGATAAAATTCAAAAAGCCTATCTCAAACAAACAGAACAGGCTCAGTCAAAAAACATTTTCGGTAGCCCCAGTTTTATAGTTGACGATGAACTGTTCTGGGGCGATGACCGACTTGAGGATGCTGTTAATTGGGCACAAAGGTGAATCTCTTAGTCAGATATTTACACCATATGCTTGAAATACACGAATTTTATCGCGTCATCCCGAATACAAGTGAGAAATCTTTCGGTATAGCAGTACTTTACCAGATTCCTCTCTAAAGTCTGGATGACGAAGCAATGATAAATAATTGCAGTTAATTACGAAAACTCATGACTCATCTTACACTTAATAAAGAGTAAATTAATGGAACGAAAACTCAGCACCATATTTGCATCTGACGTTGTTGGTTTCAGTAAAATGATGGGTAATGACGAGGAAAAGACCCTGCAGATTTTGGGTGAGAGAAGAGAAGTAATAGACAGTGTGATTGCTGAGTATCAGGGAATTATTTTTGGTAGTGCAGGCGACAGTGTGATTGCTGAATTCGCAAGTCCTGTTAAAGCAACCGAATGTGCCGTACATATACAAGATAAAATGAAAATACTGAACGAAAATACTCCTGAAGATCAGCAAATGATTTTCAGGGTCGGCATAAACATTGGGGACGTTATGGTCTCCAAAGACAACCTTTTCGGGGATGCTGTCAACGTTGCAGCACGCCTCGAATCCGCTGCAGAACCTTCAGGAATTTGTGTTTCAAAAACTGTTTTTGATTTGATCAATCAGAAAATGCGCGTTTCATTTGAAGATGCCGGTGCGTTGGAATTGAAGAATATTGTTGAACCAATACAGGCTTATTTCGTAATTCAGAGTAAAGGGGGTGCGCGTTATAACCAATACGAAGATTCTCCCCAAATCAAGGTTGAAAAAGCTGAACAAGGTTCACTTGCGGTAATGCTCTTTAAAAATATGAGTAAAGATGAGGATCAAGGCTATTTCTGTGAAGGGTTTTCCGAAGACCTCATTACCGCCCTTTCAAAATACAGTAAACTTCTGGTCGTCTCGGGTAATGCCAGTTTTTCCTATCGTGACAAAACAAAAACTCCCAGAGAAATCGGCAGAGAACTTGGAGTACGTTACATTCTTGAGGGAAGTGTCAGAAAACTGGGTCAGAAAGTGAGGCTCGGTGCAAAACTTATTTCTGCTGATCGTGAAAATACAATCTGGTCTCATAATTTTGATTTTAACATTGATGAAATTTTTGATATTCAGGATGATTTAGTCGTGACAATCGTCTCAACCATAGTTGGGCATGTGGATGATGCAGAGGTAAAACAACTCACAAGTTTGAAACCTGAGAACTATACTGCATACGATCTCGTTCTTCAGGGACTTGAGTATCACCGGAAAAGCAATATTACACTTGAGAATGCAAAAAAAGCCGTTGAATTCTTCGATAAAGCAATTGAAATTGATCCTGAGTGCGCACGTGCCTATGCCTGGAGGGCCTGTTCTTTATCAAATTACGTAGCTTGGAGTCCGGACGAATATGGCGATAACTGGATTGATCAGTGTGCTGATTCTGTAATTCGCTCGCTGGACATCGACCCAAATGATCATGAAGCACACAGGATCATGGGAGCAATTTCTCTACAAAGAGGTGACTTTGAACTTGCCAGACATCATCAAGAAAGAGCTATGGAGCTTTGCCCAAGTGACGCATACATCATGGGCAAAAATGCGGCTCTGCTGGTATATCTTGGTGAGCCTGAAAAAGCGCTTAAAACAGTCCAACATGCTATGCGTATTAACCCTTTTTGTCCGGATGACTTGTTTGTTGATGAAGGAATGTGTTTTTTCTGGCTGGAAAAATACAGTGACGCCGCAAACTGCTTCAGAAAAATAAAAATTCCAAACCGTGAAAGCCTTTTCTACTTTGCTGCTACACTTTCTAAATTAGGGGATGAACAAAATTCTGCTGAAACTTTGAAGCAGGCCTTCAAGATGACGGATATGAGTGTGGAAGATTTTTTAGTGACTCAGCATTACCAGAATCCAGAGCTCAATCAGCAACTTCAGGAAATTCTGCAATCCATTCCAATCTGAACAAAATAAACTGCACCGCGCAAGCGATCCTTCTGAAATCATTGAAAAATTCTTTATAAGCCCACGTGAACATAACACTTACTCCTTCATCTGACAGGCTACTGTATGCTGGCTAGAGGTGATCGTTTTTGTGATATTTTTTCTAAAATGATCTTCGGACACTTTCTCCTGAAGATATGATTCTTCTACTTCAAACATTCATTGCTCCACAAACTATCCCCCCCTATTTCACTAAAGTTGCTTAAGTCCGTAAAACAGAATACTTTCAATCACGTGCTGCTACAACTATTACCTCAACTTTGTATTCCGGTGTAGCAAGCTTAGCTTCACCACACGCACGAGTTGGCGCGGTCCCAGGTGTTATCCAGGCATCCCAGATTTCATTCATTTCGGCAAAATCAGCCATATTATCAAGCCAGATTGTAGCTTGCAGAATACGTGTTTTATCTGAGCCCGCCTCATTCAGCAGTGACTCTACACTCTTAAGGCTGGTTTTAGTTTGTTCCGCCACCCCATCTCCGGGATTGCCTACCTGGCCTGCTAGATAGATAGTATCATTATGAATCACAATTTGACTCATACGGTTCCCTGTCTTTATTCGAGTGATTTCGCTCATGTCTGTTGTCCCTGCTGAAGTTGAAGAATACTTGTAATTGTACTCCATGATAATTGTAAGAAATCACTCTGAACAACTAACATCATTTTATCCATTCTTCAGAGCAATGCTTTGTATAGTGGAGCCAAAAAATGAGACTATGTGCTAAGGTGTATTTTCAATTAAAAAAGGAGATACAGAATGGGCAGAAAAAAGTACACCTTAACTCAACTCATATGGTATTACTCGGTAGAATCCTTTTTTAAGCCAACATAGAAAGACCATAAAGCTAGTAAACCAAAAATAATCGGAATAAACACAGGTGGTCCACCTTCTCCATTCCAAACTTTGTTTACATAGTGTTCAGTAGAATATGCGCTACAAATAGCCATTGCGATTCCAGTCCCAACAACAACTCTCTTTGCTGAATTTGTATCAATTTTAAAGCTGGCCAACAATATTACTCCTACTAGTAATGTCATGACCCCAACCGATTCATTCAACCTGGCACCCATAGCGATCATAGCTTCAGTAGGATCAGTGTATTCAGCAATAGAACCAGCACTGAAATACAAACCAATACCATGTAGTGTCATTAATGCACCAATAGATACTAAGACAATTTTTGGTGTCATGATTCCCCCTTTGATTATGGTTATAAAAATAGTCAATTCCACAATGCGGCTAAGATTGTAACCACCTTCACGTCAGCAATGGACAAATTTGCTGTCAATCTAAAACTGAATGATTTTCTTGTGAAAAATAATCAGTCATAAACCTATTTAATAATTTATCCCCACTAATTCTTCACAGCCAGACCACATTTCGAATCTTCCACCTTGAGAAAACGGTTTGCCGATCATCCGAGCCTGGACCCTGATACC
>MPMB02117595.1_pt1 | contig 29176 bp, 22 predicted proteins | sample 1617371 | NCBI WGS metagenome assembly MPMB02 (sample SAMN05944808, study PRJNA350692) | marine metagenome | biome: marine; feature: ODZ; material: water; isolation source: 300 m water sample filtered on 0.2 um supor filter | place: Pacific Ocean | collected 2012-04-08 | depth 300m m
GTACCGCTTGGCCGCCTCGAGCACCCTCGCCCCGTCGGTCACGTAGAGGTCAGTGGTCGCCAAATGCGAACTGAAGAAATCGCCGCTGAAGAGGATGCGCTCCTCGGGCATATACGTGACCATCGTCTCAGGCCAATGCACCCAGGGCGTGTGGATGAAGGTGAGGGTCCTGTCCCCGAGCGATATGGTAGAACCATCCTCTACCGTTATGATTCGGTCCTCGTCGATACCCAGGAGGTCGATGAGCATCGGCTTAGCCTTGGGTGTCGTGATCACCCGTGCTTCGGGGTAGCGTTCGAGGACGTCCGGTATAGCGCCTGAATGGTCCTGCTCGGCGTGATGGGACACGATGTAGTCTATGGACCTGACGTCCTGTAACTGACGCAGGAGCACCTCAGCCTTTGTCGGATCGACCGTGTCCAACAGCACGGTCTTCTCGCTTCCTCTGATGAGGTACGCGTTGTAGCTCGTGCCATCAGGTAGCGGGATGAGCGCGTCGAACAGTCGGCGGTCCCAGTCGATCGCTCCCATCCAGGTCACTGAGTCGGTCATCTTCCTTGGTTCCATCATTATACGCCTTCCTTGTTTCTTACCCTTCCGACGTAACAGTTAATAATTGGTCGACCACTGCACTCACCGGTCCGGTTTGATGTTGACGACATGCCGGCACAGGCAGTCGCCCTTTATGACGCACAGGTCCTGTCTGATGTCAACGTTCCGCAGGGCACGCCGGACCACCCGGCGGTGCACCTTGCAGAGCAGCGTGGCGGTGTCCCGTGACACGTCCGAGAAAGCGCAGTTCCGGTATTCGATGTTGTAAGAGCCGTCCTCCCGCGAGAGGGTGGAGAAGAACCCGAACTCGTCGAAGGCTCTCACCAGTGCCTCCAGCCGAGTCTCAAGGTCGTCACCTACGTCCTCGGCGACGAAGTGGTCCACCAGCTCCTCGACCACCGCGTTCAGCAGGTCCTCCACCTCCCGGCTCCCGAACCTCTCCTCACATTTCCTCAGCATGATGGAAAGTAACAGTCCCGTCTGCCGCGGGAAGAGGTCGCGCCCGGCCTGGGTGAGCCGGTAGAGCTTCTTGGGCCGGCCACGGGCCGCCCGCTCGAAGTGGTGCTCCACCAATCCCTTGTTCTCGAGGATGTCCAGGTGTCGCCGTGCCGCGTTCTCGGCGATCCCCAGCAGAGCGCACAGCTCCACGGCGCCGAGGTCCTCGCCCAGAAGGTGCTTGAGGATGGTGATACGTGGCCCCTTCTCGGGCATCCGGACCTCTTGGGTGTCCTCCGCCATGCTGATAATATAAAGGAGGGGAATATTTATATATTTTACTAACAATATAGTGTGTATAATGAAGAAAAGGTCGATGCCCCATGGTTAAAGCGTTCAAGGAGGCCCTCACTCAGGTCGAGCCGATCCTCTTCAAGGAACCCCTTGCCGGAACCTTGGGGGCCCTCACTTCAGAGGACAACGTCATCGAGTACACCTTCATCGATACCGTGAAGATGGCCGGCCATGCCTGCCCCACGGTGGCGGCCGCCTACCTCTGTTGCCAGCTGGCACTCGAGCGGCTCTATCCCGATGCCGTACCCGTGAGGGGGGAGGTGGCGGTCACCGTCCACGGCGAGCCCGACGAGGGCGTCTTCGGTGTCATGGGACAGGTGTTCTCCTTTCTGACCGGCGCCGCCCCGCACTCGGGCTTCAGAGGACTAGGGCACAAGTTCAGGAGGAAGGACCTGCTCCGGTTCGAGCCCGGAGGGAGCGAGCCTGGGGCCATATGCTTCGAGTTCGAACGATCGGACACACATGAGGCCGTTCTGGTCACCTACCGACCAGGGCTGGTGCCCGTACCCGCGGGCGGGGAGCGGATGGCCCGCCTTCTTGAGAAGGTCGTATGGGACGCCGCCAGGGACGAGGAGCGGAAGGAGTTCCAGGACCTGTGGATGGAACGGGTGCAGCTCATGGTCGCGGAGCGACGGGATATCGACCAGTGGATTACTATCGAGACAAGGAGGATATGACATGGAAACTGCAAGAACGATCGATGTGAGAGGATTGGAACACAGCGAGCGGGAGGCGCTGATCTTCCCCGCGCTAGAGGCTCTCAGGGACGGGGATGCGCTCCGGCTCGTTATCGAGTTCAATCCCGTACCGCTCGTCCACATGCTCAAAGCCAGGGAAGAGTTCGAGGTCGCCCACGAGAAGGAGGGCCCCGAGGCATGGATCCTGGGCGTGAAGCGCATCACCAGCGGCGGGGACAAGAAAGACCGCCTGAGAGCGCTGCTGAGGGAACTGCAGAGTGGTGATGTGTCGGAGGAGATCAAGGAGCGCGTTCGGGAGCTTCTGAGTGAGGTGGACGCGAGCACCCTGGGAATTCTGGAACAAGAGCTGATCAGGGAGGGTGTGTCCCACGACGAGATCCGGGGGGGACTGTGCGACATCCACCTCGAGTTCATGCGGGACGCACTGGTGGAGAGCAGGAAGGAGGTGCAAGCGCCCCACCCGGTGAACACCCTCATGGAGGAGCACAAGGTCATCCTCGAGAGCCTGGGTGAGCTGGCCACCCTCGTGGGGCGGCTGGAGGACGTAAAGGACCTGAAGGCCATGGGTGACGACGTGGCGAGACTGCAGGACATCGCCCACCATTTGGTGGAGGCGGAAAGCCATCACGAGCGGGAGGAGGAGGCGCTGTTCCCTGCGCTGGAGAAGCACGACGTGGTCGAGCCCCCGAACATCATGCGGATGGACCACCTCGAGCTGCGGAAGCGGAAGCAAGAGCTGTACCGGCTCGCCCACAACCCCGAGGACCTCCCCTTCGACGAGTTCAAGGGAAGGATCATCGAGCTGGGCCGCTACCTGTCCCGGGAGCTGGAGGCCCACATATTCAAGGAGGACAACATTCTCTACCAGATCGCCCTCCAGCTGCTCACTCCGGAAGAGTGGGACACGGTCAAGAGGGACTGCGACAAGATCGGCTACTGCTGCTTCACACCGGAGGATCAGGGGCCCAAGGAGGTCACCGTGGAGCTGGATCTACGGCCCATGCCGCCGTTCCAGCGACACGAGAGGATCTTCGAGGAATGGGACCGGCTCGAGCCGGGCCAGACGCTGAGGATCATCAACGACCACGACCCCAGGCCGCTCCACTACCAGTTCGAGGCGGAGCAGAAAGGCAAGTACGCATGGGCCTACGACCAGGAAGGGCCCCGTGACTGGATCGTGAGGATCACGCGAACGAAGTGACGAGGTGAAACCACATGAAAGATGACATTGAAAAGGCATTGGACGATATCAGGCCCGCGCTCCAGGCCGACGGCGGCGACGTCGAGCTGTTGGACGTCAGCGACGATGGTGTGGTGACGGTACGGCTCATGGGCCACTGCGCTGGGTGCCCGATGAGCATGATGACGCTCAAGATGGGGATCGAGCGCCTGCTCAAGGAGCGGGTGCCGGGCGTCACGGAGGTCGTGAGCGCCTGACTGGGCTCTTTCCAAGACATACCTCTGGCGGTCCCCTCCAACTGTGTCGGCGTCCTGCTGCGGCAGACGCGGCGGTAGTTGATGGGCTCCCCGCCCCGACCACAACATGATGGCGCCGTATCCTGATCCCGGAGGGACCGCCTCCGAGGGGGAGGACCACGGCGAGAGGTTCGAGCGCATCAAGCATATGACCGAGCTCGGCCGGAGGACGTTCTTCCGGACAATGGCCCGGAAAACAAAACAGGATGTACGGATGGAGGCATGACCATGGGACACAAGGAAGAGATGGAGGAGCAGAACGAGAGGATCAGTCTTACGCTTGACCACATCAGGTATAAGGTCGCCGTCATGAGCGGCAAGGGCGGCGTGGGCAAGACCTCGGTCACCGTGAACCTGGCCGCGGCATTCGCCGCGAAAGGATTGCGCGTGGGTGTCCTGGACGCAGACATCCATGGCCCCAACGTCCCCAAGATGCTGGGCGTCCAGGGGCGGCGGGCGACGTCCGGTCCCCCCGGGATATTCCCGGTGGTAAGCAAGGGAGGGATACTCACCATGTCCATGTCCTTCCTCCTCGACGAGGACGACGCACCCGTCATCTGGCGGGGCCCCCTCAAAATGGGGGTGCTGCGGCAGTTCCTCTCGGATGTCGCGTGGGGGGAGCTGGACATCCTCCTAGTGGACCTCCCACCGGGCACCGGCGACGAGCCGCTGACCGTGATGCAGACAATCCCCCTCGACGGTGTCGTCATCGTCTCCACCCCCCAGGACGTGGCCCTCCTGGACTCGCGCAAGACCATCAATATGGCCAGACAGATCGACGTCCCCGTGCTGGGGCTCGTGGAGAACATGGCTGGGTTCGTGTGCCCCAACTGCCTGACCGAGAGCCACATCTTCGGCGAGGGGGGCGTGGCCAGGACCGCAGAGCGGTACGGGATCGACCATCTGGGCTCCATCCCCCTCTCGCTAGAGATGCGCACCTCGGGCGATGCGGGGAACCCCATCGTCGCCGAGGACCTGGACGCCCCCGCGTCCCGACACGTCATGAGGATCGCCGACGCCATCCGGAGGAAGCTGACGTAGATTGGCGTTCACTTGGTCATGTCGCTCTCTACCAGATCGCCCTCCAGGTGCTCACGCCCGAGGAGTGGGACACGATCAAGAGGGACTGCGACAAGATTGGCTACTGCTGCTTCACCTCGGAGGACCAAGGGCCCGGAGAGGTCGCCGTGGAGCTGCACATGCAGCCCATGCTGTCGTTCTAACGGCACGAGAGGATCTTCGAGGAATAGGGAGCGGCTCGAGCCGGGCCAGACGCTGAGGATCATCAACGACCACGACTCAATGCTGCTCCACTACCTGTTCGAGGCGGAGCAGAAAGGCATGTACGTATGGGCCTATGACTAGGGGGGTTCCCTCGGTCAAGGATGTCGTCAGCGTCTGACGGGACGACTAGGGCTCACCCTCGGGGGATCCTACTCGCTGCACCGGCGCACGCGTTCGGCAGGCGCGGCGGCAGCGGGGGGTGATCCGTTCCTCGCCGATGTGGTGTCGGGGAGGACCATACCGCTGGTGGTTGAGGTTCTTGGATCCTGACGAGCTGGAGAGACAAGGCTGTATGCGTGAGGTGCCGGCGCGACGCCGCAGATATCCTGTCGGCACTCGGGCGGGCTTGAGGTTAATGAAGTTCGAAAAGTTTAAATATTATATGGGGGCCTAACAATGTTAGGTTTACAAAAAAAGTGATGACCATGTTCACCCCAACGCTCGACAATCCTGAACCCGGCTACACCGTGATGAATAGGCGGACACTCGTGAAATACCTGGGCGTGGCGGCACTGGGCGTCGCGACCGCAGGTTGTCTGAAACAGGGGCCGGCCGGCGGGAGCGTCTCGGCCGAACCGCCGACACTGACAATCTATTCCGGTCGCGGGGAGAGCCTTGTCGGCCCTATGATCGACAAGTTCAGTGAGGAGACAGGCATCAAGACCGAGGTTCGGTACGGCAAGACGGCCGAGCTGACCGCCACGATCCTGGAGGAGGGAAAGAACAGCCCTGCCGACCTCTTCTTCGCTCAGGACGCAGGGGCGCTCGGCGCACTCTCCAAGGAGGGACGCCTGTCCACACTCTCCGACGCGCTCTTGCAGCGTGTGGAGCCTCGATTTCGCTCCCGCTCGGGGAAATGGATCGGCATTTCCGGCAGGGCGAGGACGGTCGACTACAACATGAAGCTGGTGAGCAAGGAGGAGCTTCCCGACTCCATCTGGGGGTTCGTCGAGGAGAAATGGGGCGGTGGTAAGATCGGCTGGGCGCCGACAAACGGCTCTTTCCAGTCATTCATCACCGCCTTCAGGGTGCTCGAGGGCGAGGAGAAGGCGCGGGAGTGGTTGACAGGGATCATAGCCAACGAGCCCCAGGTCTACCCCAAGAACTCACCCATCGTCGCGGCCCTTGGCCGCGGAGAGATCCACGTAGGCTTCGTGAACAACTACTACCTCCACCGCTTCCAGGCCGAGGACCCTGGGTTCCCCGTAGCGCACCACTACACCACGGGCGACGCCGGCTCCATGATCAACGTGGCGGGGCTGGGGATCGTTGACACCTCAACGGATCAAGCGCTTGCAGAGAGGTTCATCGGGTTCATGCTCGACGAGGGAGCACAGACCTCCTACGCCACGCAGACCTACGAGTACCCGCTGGTCAATGGAACGAGCGTGCTCGGACCGCAGAAGCGCCTCTCGGACATCAATTCGCCGGACATCGACCTGAGCGACCTGGACGATCTGAGGGGGACGCTGAAGCTCCTTCAGGATGTTGGTGCCCTGTAGCGGGAGGACAGGGATCCGCAAGCGTGGGTGGGGGCCGCCACTCCCGCCCGCTGCCGGAACCGACCTCCCGAGGTGACCATGTGAGCGGCGGGTCGTGCCTGTGGAGGATGCACGCGGAGTCCGAGGCCGGCAACGCACGGACGAAAGGGGTGAAGCACGAGAGCCCCGACCCTCCGGCGGGGGGCACGTCCCGCGGGATGAGCGTCAGTCACGTCGAAGGAGGGGAAACGAAAAACATGCACTGTAACATCTGGAGACTGATCCGATGGTGACGTTGCTGACGCGCCTCATCCCCTCACCCAGGCCCCCCCTTCCCCTGGTCCTCGCCTCCATCCTCGTCGCCTCTGCCATGCTGTTCCCGCTCGCCTATCTGGTCATCCGCACGGCCGGTGTAGGGGATGGCGTCTGGGATCTCCTCCTCCATCCCCGCACGATCCGGGTCTTTGTCAACAGCGCACTCCTTGCCCTCGCCGTTACCGTTGCGTCCACCCTCATCGCCGTGCCCCTTGCCTTCCTCACGGTGCGGACGGACCTCCCGGGAAGACGGTTCTGGTCGGTGGCCACGGCACTCCCCCTGGTTATCCCCAGCTACGTGGGGAGCTTCGCCATCATCGCCGCCCTCGGCCCCAAGGGGAGCATCCTCCAGACATGGCTCGAGCTGCTCGGTGTACAGCGGCTGCCGTCCATCTACGGATGGCCCGGTGCGCTGCTGTCGCTCACCCTCTTCAGCTATCCCTACGTCCTCCTGACCGTGCGTGCCAGCCTGCTTTCCCTCGACCCGGCCCTCGAGGAGGCCTCGCGCAGCCTCGGGCACGGTCGCTGGCAGACTTTCATTCGGGTGACCCTCCCCCTCCTCAAGTCCTCCATCGCGGCGGGTGGGCTGTTGGTGGCCCTCTACACCCTGAGAGACTTCGGGACGCCCTCCCTGATGCGCTTCGACTCATTCACCAGGGTCATCTACATCCAGTACCAGTCCAGCTTCGATCGGAGCATGGCGGCCGTTCTTTCCATCTCCCTGGTCGGGCTAGCGGCAATTCTCCTCATCTTGGAATACCTGGCCCGCAGCGGGGGCAGGTACTACACCAGCGGCACAGGCTCCAGGAGATCCCCCGGTACTGTCGAGCTGGGCCGCTGGCGTTGGCCTGCCCTGCTCTTCTGCACAACAATCGTGGGATTGTCGCTGGTGATGCCCCTGAGCGTGATCACCTATTGGCTTGTGCGCGGGCTCTCCGCCGGGGAGCAGCTCACTCCCGTATGGCATCTCGCCGCGAACTCCATCTACGTCTCCGGACTGACGGCCCTCGTTGCCATGCTCGCAGCAATTCCCGTAGCCTCGCTCTCGGTGCGGTTCCCTGGACTGCTCAGCAACCTGCTGGAGCGGAGCACCTACATCGGATTCGCCCTACCGGGCATCGTGGTCGCCCTCTCCCTGGTGTTCTTCGGCGTAACGTACGCCATGCCCCTCTACCAGTCCACGGCCATGCTCATCTTCGCCTATGTGGTGCTGTTCATCCCCCAGGCTGTGGGCACGATCCGCGCATCCCTCCTGCAGTTGAGCCCCCAGCTGGAGGAGGCGGCCCGGAGCCTGGGTGCCACGCCCTGGCGTGCCATGCGTACGGTTACCCTGCCCCTTATCTCCCCAGGCCTGCTCACCGGCGCGTCCCTTGTGTTCCTCACTACCATGAAGGAGCTCCCGGCGACGCTCCTCCTGGCGCCCACGGGCTTCAGCACCCTGGCGACCCGCGTGTGGTCAGCCACGGACGATGTCTACTTTGCACGTGCCGCGATCCCGGCACTTCTATTGGTGGGCGTTTCGGCCCTCTCCATGATGATCATCCTCTCCCAGGAACCGGGCAGCGATGAGAACGGGTGAATCCGTGATGGAGATTATGATGACGACGTGGGCCTCCATACGGCCCTGCTGGACTCGCTCGATGCACGATCGGGTTACGGCAAGGACCTTTGCAGGAGGGCCCTGAAGTGACGTCCCGAGGACGAGGGGGATGGGATCTATGACGAGAATCGAATTGAGGAACGTGGCCAAGAGCTACGACGACGTGAAGGCAATCGATGACATGTCCTTTACGGTGGAGAAGGGGGAGATATTTGCCTTCCTCGGTCCCAGCGGATGCGGGAAGACCACGGCCCTCCGCCTGATCGCCGGAGTGGAGACACCGGACAGCGGTGAGATACTGATCGACGGTGAGCCCGTCGCCGGCGGCGGGGTGTTCATCCCCCCCAATAGGCGGAATGTCGGCATGGTGTTCCAGGGCTACGCCCTGTTCCCCCACCTGAGGGTGAAGGACAACATCGCCTATGGGCTGACCGGGTTCGACAGGGAGAAGAGTGAGAAGATCGTTGATAACATGCTGGAGTTCGTCGGGCTGGAGGGATTGGGGGATCGCTATCCGCACCAGCTCTCCGGCGGCCAGCAGCAACGCGTCGCCCTGGCCAGGGCGCTTGCCCCCTGTCCGGTGGTCATACTACTGGATGAACCTCTCAGCAACCTCGATGCCGACATGCGTGCCCAGATGCGGGACGAGGTGCTGAACATCCTGAAAAAGGCACACTCCACCGCGATCCTGGTGACGCACGACCAGGCGGAGGCCTTCTCCATGGCCGACTGCGTGGCCGTGCTGAACGCTGGGCGGACCGAGCAGGTCGGAACCCCGGAGGAGATCTATCATTTCCCATCCACCCGCTTTGTCGCAGACTTCGTGGGGCAGGCCGATTTCATCGACGGCCTCGTGGAAAAGGAGGGCATCGAGACCGAACTGGGTGTGTTCCCGAACAAAGCGGGATTGGCGGAGGGATCGGACGTTCAGCTCATGATCAGGCCCGATGACATCACGTTCACGGTGGATGACCAGGGTGGAGCGGTCGTGGAAGGACAGGAGTTCAGGGGCTCGGAGAACATCTACACCCTGAGCCTCGCCTCGGGGAAGCTGGTGCACAGCAGCCGTCCCTCCACCTTGTTGGTCGAGCGAGGAACGAGGGTCAGCGTGACGGCGGCCCCAGCGCACATCGTCGCCTTCAGTGGGGACCGCGTGGCCAGACCCCCGTGAACGGCTCGCACAGGTCCTGGGGGGTCACGCAGACCGCTCAGGAGCACTGGCCCCCTGCTACGGCAGGCGCGGCGGCAGCGGGGGAGACCGGTCCTCCCCTACCCGCAGCGGCTCGTCCTTGATCGTGTTCAGCACCAGTATAGTCTCGGTCCGCTCCACGAAATCGTAGGTCTGGATGGTCTTAAGGAACCGGTCCATGTCTGGTGTCGTGCGGAACCGCGTCAGCAGCAGTGCATCGAAGGGGCCGATGATGTCGTACACGGCGAACACGGCGTTGTGGGTGGCGATGCGCTTCTCCACCTCCAGGAGCTTCCCCTTAGAGATCCGCAGCTGGATGATGGCCAGGATGTCGTATCCCAGTGCCTGGTAGTCCAGCCGCGCAGTATAGCCCTGGACGACGCCCGTGCGCTCCATGCTGTGGACGCGCTTCATCACCGTTACCGGTGACACACCGACCTCGTCGGCAAGTTGACGGTAGGTGCGTCGGGCATCGTCCATGAGGAGGTCCAGGATGCGCAGGTCCGTGGCATCGATGGAATGTTTCGTAATCTGTGGCACGGTATTTCCCTCGATTTTTCTACTTTGTTAATTATTTTCGTTAATTACTATAAATTTATTTCCAATTTTATTATTTTCTTTCAGTGTTATATATCTAGAGTCCAATATCAGTATATTAGATTGGCATAGTGCCAACCCCGGCAAGGCATCGAGATGGTCAACCCAGCAGGCTCGGGCAGGTATACCATAGCGGTCCGGCAAGTGGAGCCGACGGGGCTGCCCACCCGTTTCCACCTCCAGAAGGTCGATGATTACGTACGGTTCGGACGCCTTGCCTTCGACATCGGCAGGGGTGGTGATCCCCACTGGACATCCCAAGTGCTCAGCCGCACCCATTACCAGGCCGTCACCGGCCGCATCCCCATCTCCGGGGCTGGGTATGGGGGTCGGTTCGCGGGTGTTGGTTTCGACAGCATCTGGTTCGACATGTCCGAGATCGTGCGGCCCACCCGGGACGGCATCCACGGGCGCGAGTACATCTCGACGACCGTTCAGCTCGGACGGGCGCCGTCCTTCCTCCGGTTCCATCCCGACGGCAGGGTAGCCACCGAGATGCCGCCCCACATCGACCTTCCACTCCCCGTGCTCTTCGAGCTCCCCAACATCCCGACCTCGGGCCGGGGCGCCCACCTGTCCGTGCTGCGTGCAGCACAGGATGTCGGGACACTGGCGGTGGTGCCCGTGTCCCAGTGGGGGGAGGACCGTGAACCGTTCCGTCACTCGGTCGTGCTCCGGATCGAGGCGAGCCAGGTCGAGCGTGTGAACGAGCTCGCTTCCGCGGGCCTCCCTGCCATCGAACTCAGCCTGGACAATGACGAGCTGGACAGGGAGACGGTCGTCGATCTCCTTGGCGTGCTCAGGGACCTCGCTCCCGACGCCTTAGTGGGCGTGCGGGCACCGTGCACGCTCCGCGCTGCCGACGCCCTCGCCGCCCTGGTGGCTGGTGGCGTAGAGCTTGACTGGATCCACCTCAACGCCGACCACCATGCCCGGGACCGGGACGGATCGGGTCGCTTCGCCGGCCGCACTCTTCACCGGCTCCACAGGCTGCTGCTGGAGGCAGAGAGTCGAGACGCCGTGACGGTGCTTTTTAGCGGCGGGATCGCCGATGCCGAGCACGTGCCCAAGGCGCTGGCGTGCGGCGCTGACGCGGTCACCGTGGACCTCGCGCTCATGGTGGCGCTCGGGTGCATGCTCTGGGCCGACACCCGGTACCCCTGTCCCGTGGAGCACGGCGATGTCGAACCCACAGAGGGTGCCGCCCATATCTGCAACCTCATGGCCGCCTGGCGCAACCAGCTGCTGGAGGTGCTGGGCGCCATGGGGATGCGGGAGGTGCGACGGCTGCGCGGGGAGACGGGCCGCGTCATCTTCTACGCCCACGAGGAGGCCGCCTTCAGGGAACTGGTGACGGGGAGGCTCCCCGCCGGGTCTCCCCTGCGTGACCGGGCCGGCGGCTTCCGCGAGGGCCTGATCGGCGATATGCGCTGGACACCTGAGCTCCTGCGCGCCACCATCGAGCAGGCCCGGACCGGCCATCCCCCGGCAAGCTCCATTGACTACCGTGCCGGTCGCTCTGGCGGCGGGTTCGATGCCCTCTTCCTTCCCTTCGAGACCGATGGTACGGACCTTGATGCGCTCATGGAGCGCGGGACCGTCGACCGGTCGGTGGATCTCGCCCTCCCCCTCAACCGTCGGAGCAACGGTCCCCAGTACACCCTGCGCATGCCCCTGTACGGCGGCGGGATGTCTTTCGGCTCCATCTCCAGCAACGTCATGCTCGCCCGCGCCATGGCATCGGCGGACACCGGGAGCCTGGTGTCCACGGGCGAGGGCGGATTTCCCCGGGAGCTGGTCCCCTACCGCGATCACGTCATCACCCAGGTGGCGACCGGGCTGTTCGGGGTGAGCGAGGAGACCATCGCCAGCGTGCCCGTGGTGGAGTTCAAGTACGCCCAGGGTGCCAAGCCCGGGCTGGGCGGCCACCTCCTCGCCGAGAAGGTGTCCAAGGCCGTGGCCATCGCCCGGGGCTCGGTCCCCGGCATCTCCCTGTTCTCCCCCTTCCCCTTCCACTCGGTGTACTCGGTGGAGGACCACAAGAAGCACATCGACTGGATCAGGTCCATCAATCCCGACGCCCTGGTCATCACCAAGGTGTCCACCCCCACCGACGTCGACATGGTGGCGGTGGGCAGCTACCACGCCGGGAGCAACGTCATCAACCTCGACGGCTCCTACGGCGGCACCGGCGCCGCCCCTGAGGTGAGCAAGAAGAACATCGCCATGCCCGTGGAGTACGCCATCCCCAAGGTACACGACTTCCTGCAGTCGGAGGGCGTTCGCGACGAGGTGGTGCTCATCGCCTCGGGCGGGGTACGGACGGCGTTCGACATAGCCAAGGCTGTGGCACTGGGCGCCGACGGGGCCATGGTCGGGACAGCGGACCTCGTGGCGCTGGGCTGCGAGCGCTTGGGGAGCTGTGAGAAGGACTGGGGGTGCCCGCTGGGCATCACCACCACTGATCCCCGGCGCGCGGCGCTCATAGATCCGCAGTGGGGTCGCCAGCGCATCGTCAACCTCCGGCGCTCCTGGGAGGCACAGCTGCGGGCCATCTGCCTCGGTCTGGGTCTGGGCTCCATCGCCGACCTGCGGGGACATCCCGAGCTCCTCCTCATGGCCGAGGGCCGGGAACTGGGCGAGGAGGTGATGGGTTGAGACAGCCGGCCGAGGGCGGATGCGGGGTCGTGGGGTTCCTGGCCTCCGAGCCCGTGGCCGGACGGCACCTGGAGGCGGCCGCCCGACAGATGAACAACCGCGGTAACGGTAAGGGCGGTGGTATCGTGGCCGCCGGCCTCGATCCGGCACAGCTGGGAGTGTCGCCCGAGGTTCTGCGCTCCCACTACCTCGTCCAGGTGGCCTACCTGGATCCAGAGTGCCGGGAGGAGGTCGAGGACCGGCACGTCCTCGGGCCGTTTGCAGTGGCCCGGTCCGAACGGGTGCCTGCCATCGATGACTGGCATGACGTCCCGGGGCTGGAGGTGCCGCCTCCCGAGGTGTGGCGGTACTTCTGTCGACCACGGGAGGAGCAGCTGGCTGCGTTCGTCGCGGAGCGGGGGTTTGCGGACCTGGACCGCCGTTCGCAGGAGGACGCCTTCGTCCACGCCAACTCCTTCGCCCTCAACACCGCCTACTACACTGACCGCCCGGACCCGCAGGCCTTCGTGCTCTGTCACGGGCGGGACCTTCTGGTGTTCAAGATAGTCGGGTTCGCCGAGCAGGTAATCACCAACTACCGCCTGGGCGACCTTCACGCCCGACTCTGGATCGCCCACCAGCGCTACCCAACCAAGGGCAGGGTCTGGCACCCCGGTGGCGCCCACCCCTTCATTGGCCTCAACGAGGCGCTAGTGCACAACGGTGACTTCGCCAACTACCAGAGCGTGCGCGACTATCTGGGACAGCACGGGATGACGCCCCTGTTCCTCACGGACACCGAGGTGTCCGTCCAGCTCTTCGACCTGCTGGACAGAGTGTATGGCTACCCGCTAGAGTACATCATCGAGGCGCTCGCCCCCACCACCGAGCGTGACTTCCTCATGCTGCCCGAAGGGAAGCAGGAGGTGTACGCAGCCATCCAGCGCACCCACATCCATGGCTCGCCCGACGGCCCGTGGTTCTTCATCATCGGGCGCGCCAAGCCGGACCGGGGCCTGCTGCAGCTGGTGGGCATCACCGATACCTCCATGCTCCGCCCCCAGGTGTTCGCCCTCCAGCGGGGGGAGCTGGATATCGGGCTCGTCGCCAGCGAGAAGCAGGCCATCGACGCCGTGCTGGAGAACATCCACGGCGAGCGATCAGGTGTGCCGACGCGGGCGGACCTGTACTGGAACGCCCGGGGCGGGAGCCACACCGATGGTGGCGCCTTCGCGTTCTCCCTGGAGGACGGCCTGCTCGTATGCCGCGACAAGTACGGTGGTGAGGTGGACTGTCCGCGAGCAACGCCCTCCTCCCGTAACGGATCCATCCCGTCAGCGGACACGGTGATGGCCCACCTCGCACGCAACGGGGTCGAAAGCGCCTTCTTGTGGCTCCGCCCGCTGCTTGCAGGGGCGACCAGTGACGGACTGCGCGGCCTGCTGAGCGGGCTCGCCGCGAGTGCCCACGACACCGAAGGACCTGGACCCCGGACCGTGCTCGGGCTCCTCACCCTGCTCCTGGACCGCGGGGTAGACACGCCGCACGTCTCACCAGGATGGCGTCGGACGCTCATCGAGAGCGCGATCAACGACCTCCTCCTCCGCACCATGGTGCTCCCCGGACCTGACGTGGGCGGGCTTCACCGCCACGCGGGGACGGGCCCTGTTCCCTCGCCACCCGGCTCCGGAGCCACCCTCGTGGTGCGCGGCAGGGGATATCCCATGGAGGGCCCAGACTCCCTCTCCCGGTCCATCGTGGACGCCTATCGTGCCGGATGGCGGCACATCATCGCCTTCGACCTGTGCGGCCAGCGGTTCGTGGGGTGCGGGCTCTTGGGGCAGGAGGAGCCGGTGATCATCGACGTGTACGGCAGCCCCGGCGACTACCTGGGCTCAGGTCTCATGAACGGCGAGGTCCGCGTCCACGCCGATGGCCAGGACCAGTTGGGCCAGATCCTCGCCGCGGGACGCCTGGTGGTCCACGGGGACGTGGGACAGACCTTCCTCTACGGCGCCAAGGGCGGCGAGGTCTACGTGCGGGGCAACGCCGCGGGCCGTCCCCTTATCAACGCCGTGGGGGGTCCGCGGGTGGTCATCAACGGCACCTGCCTCGACTACCTGGCTGAGAGCTTCATGGCGGGCGATCCGCTTGCCGGTGGCGGCTTCGCCGTGCTCAACGGCGTTGCGGCCCTCCCAGACGGCACCCTGCACGAGCTTGACACCCCCTTCTCCGGCGGGAACCTGTTCTCGCTCGCGTCGGGTGGCGCGCTCTACATCCGCGATCCTCGTAGTCAGCTGGATGAGGGCCAGCTCAACGGAGGCGTCTTCACCGAGCTCTCCGCCGACGACTGGGAGCTCATCAGACCCTACCTCGAGGAGAACGAGCGGCTGTTCGGCATTGCGCTGCGCGAGCTCCTCACGGTGGACGGACGCCTTTGCCCGCCGCAGGCGGTGTACCGCAAGGTCGTCCCTCGGGTGGAGGTGCTCGCGTGACCGGCGATACGTTCTCCATCATTGTCTGTGTCAAGCAGGTGCCGGCCTCCGAGACGGTGGAGACCGACGAGGGGACGGGGACGCTGAAGCGCACCGGTGTCGCCTCGCAGCTCAACCCTTTCGACCTCTATGCACTCGAGGAAGCGGTGCGCATACGCGGGCGGTTGGCGGCCACGGGGTGCAGCGCTGAGGTGACCGCGCTGAGCATGGGCCCGCCCCAGGCAGAGCACGCTCTACGGTACGCGCTGGCCCTAGGCTGCGATCGCGCTGTGCTCCTCTCCGACCGGGCCTTCGCCGGCGCTGACACCCTCGCTACATCCTACACGCTCGCCCGAGGTGTGGCGGCGTGCGGCCGGTTCGACCTGATCCTCTGCGGTACCAAGACGACCGACGGGGACACTGGTCAGGTGGGGCCGGGACTGGCCGAGCTCCTGGCGATACCCCACGTGTGCTATGTCACGTCCGTCTCGGGGCCGGATGAAGGGGCGCTCACCGTGGAGCGGGAGCTGGACCTTCGGGTCGAGACGCTCGTGGTGGACCTCCCCTGCCTCGTCACCGTCGTCAAGGGGATCAATGAGCCGCGGATGCCCGACCTCGAACAATGGATGGCGGCCCGGGAGCGATCCTTCAAGGTACTGACGGCCAAGGACCTCGACGTGGACATCCGGCGCCTGGGCCTCGCGGGCTCACCGACCCGCGTAGTACGTGTGTTCCCGCCGCCGAAGCGGGCACGGGGCAGGGTGTTCGACGGGGATCCCGAGGACGCGGTCTCCGGGCTCGTCCAGGTGCTCCTCGAACAGCGCATCGTAGGGGATGGCGGCCTATGAGCGGCAAAAGGGATCAGGGCGCCATCGATCTGGACCGCGACCGGTGCTCGCGATGCGGCGTGTGTCGCGACGTCTGCCCCTTCGGCTCGGTCTTGCTGGATCCGTACCCCGTCATCGACGATAGCTGCCGCCTGTGCGGTGCGTGCATCAAAGCCTGTCCCGAGGTGGCGCTCATCCTTCGCGAGGCCGTCCCGCGCCGGGGACCTGACGAAGGATGTGGTGTCATGGTATTCGCCGAGCGCGATGGTGATGCCGTGCGGGACGTTGCCTTCGAGCTCCTGAGCAAGGGCCGGGAGCTGGCCGACGAGCTGGCCGAGCCTCTGGTGTGCGCCCTGCCGGGACCAGTTGATGAAGGACTGGCCAGCTCCCTGGTGATGTCGGGGGCCGACCGCGTCCTTCTGCTCGACGACCCTTGCCTCACCAATCCCCGCGTGGAAGCCCTCACAGCGGCGATGGCCGGGCTCGTAGGCGAGGTGTGTCCGAGCATCCTGCTGATCGGCGCCACCTCCCTGGGTAGATCCCTGGGCCCGCGTCTGGCGGTGCGACTGCGAACGGGACTGACGGCCGACTGCACCGGTCTGGCAATTGGCGAGCACGAGGGACGACGGCTCCTTCTCCAGACGCGCCCCGCCTTCGGCGGCAACGTCATGGCCACCATCGTCTGCCCTGACAGCCGGCCGCAGATGGCCACCGTGCGCCCGCGCACCTTCCCCAGGCCGCTGTCGAACCCCCATCACGAGGGCGACATCGCGCGTCAGGTGTCCGACCTGTCCGGCCTCACCGAGCGCATCCGTGTCCTTGACATCGTCTGTGGTGTACGGGAGGAGAGCATCGTCGACGCCGATGTGGTCGTCGCCGGCGGGCGCGGTCTTGGTGACCGGAAGGGACTGTTGATGCTCCGGGAGCTTGCGGATCTCCTGGGGGGCGTGGTTGGCGTGAGCCGGCCGCTGGTGGACGAGGGTTGGACCGATCACGCACATCAGGTCGGACTGAGCGGCAGGACAGTCAGCCCACGGCTCTACATCGCCTGCGGCATCTCCGGTGCCGTCCAGCACATGGCGGGCATGCAGACATCGGAGGTCATCGTGGCCATCAACAACGATCCGGAGGCCCCCATCTTCGACCACACCGACTTCGGTATCGTGGGGGACGTGAACGAGGTGATACCCGTGCTCACGGCGCAGCTGCGGCGGGCGTTGTCCCAGGACGACGTCAGAGACGTGTGCGAACACGAGCAGGAATGATGGTAGGAGTCGCATGGGCGACCGGGCCTCCCGACATTGGCATCCCATGAGCGCCAGGATACGATGCAGGAATTCCGACGCAAAGGGCCGTTGAAGTCAAACTGTAGGTGACATCCTCCCGTGGATAAATCCACGGGCTTCCAGCGGTGACCACACGGGCGTGCGGACAACCGCGTATAGTTCCAGTTTCGTCGACTCCGCTAGCCCCCGCGTTCAGGGAGGGAGTAGAGGCAGGATCTCCACAGGCATGACTTCGGGCTCGTCCAGCCCTAGTTTCTGCGAGAATGTTCACTGCGACGTTCACGTCCTAATGCTCCTCAGACCCACAATGCGGGCACCGATGGGCGCTGATCCGCGCCCTGGGAACGATGTTCCCGCACAGGCTGCACATCCGTGACGTGTTCCTCGGTTCCACCTCGACCAGCTCCGCCCTGGCCGTTGCAGCCTAGTGGCGGAGCATCTAGAAAGCCCACAAATTCATGGGTAGGATGAATATCGTGTTTCCCGGGGGGGAACCAAATCCGAAAGGTACGAGATCCACCTGAGTACCGGCATGCCACCCTCCTTTTGTATATAACGTTGAACCGCCTACTATTGTCCGGAGGGATGCTCAAGGGCCTTCATCTGGTGGAATAAAGAGGCGACGCTCATTGAGAGTGATTCATGGGACGCCTTCATCTACCTCAAATCCAATGTAATGACTCTAAAGGCGCCGCTCTCGGAGATCACATTAACTGGGCCACTGCAAACCCAGTGGGAACGTGGGAGCGGTCCATTCCATCAAAATCTCCATGAATCAGCCGGCCTCGGCCGCAGGGAATGTAAAATCGACAGAATCCCGATAACTATTAAATAAATAGTATCAATAGGGATACCTTAACACGCGGCCGTGACGTTTATAAAGACTCTGAAAACCGATGACCCGCAGCCCAATCAAACACGATTTCCGCAGGTGAAGAATGGCAACTCAACAACCCCAAGCATGGAAATATAAAGAATCAATTATTGTATCTTTATCCCCTTCGAAGAAGGACATTTCCACCCACCCCCACCCCCGGGCGGAACTCATCCCCGATTCCTTGGGATTAGAGGAAGATTGTAATGGCCCCCCATGTATTCAAGAGAATTAGGAAGAGGGACGGGAAGATCCGGAAGTTCGATCCTGCAAAGATAACGGTCGCCATCCGGCGGGCCGGGGAGGCCACGGGCGAGTTCGACGAGGTGGTCGCCAAGCGGCTTACGCTGAAGGTCCTGAGCCTTGTCCAGCAGGTGATCACCCACAAGGTCCCGACGGTGGAAGAGGTGCAGGACGTCGTCGAGGAGGTGCTGCTGTCATCCCCCTACCGCATGACGGCCAAAGCGTACATCCTGTACCGAGAGCAACATGCACGGATGCGGGAGATCGCAGAGAAGGCAGGAGTTGACCTCGTGGACCAGTATCTCGAGCTGAACGATTGGAAGGTCAACGAGAACAGCAACATGGCCTTCTCATTGCAGGGATTGAACAATTACATATCCTCGGAGGTCAGCAAGGTCTACTGGTTGAACAGCATCTACCCGCCGGAGGTGAGAGCGGCCCATGTGAACGGCGACCTTCACATCCATGATCTCAATACCATCTCCGTCTACTGCGTCGGCTGGGACCTCCATCAACTGCTGATGGAAGGATTCAGGGGTGTTCCGGGGAAGGTGGAGAGCGATCCGGCTAGACATTTTCGCAGTGCTCTCGGACAGGTGGTCAACTTCTTCTACACGCTGCAAGGTGAGGCCGCTGGTGCACAGGCACTATCCAATTTCGACACCCTCCTGGCCCCCTTCATACGGTACGATGGGCTGAATTATAAAGAGGTCAAGCAGTGCCTCCAAGAGTTCGTCTTCAACGAGAACGTTCCCACGAGAGTGGGTTTCCAGACGCCTTTCACGAACCTTTCCCTGGACCTGACGGTGCCGAGCGCCTATTCCGATCAAGGCGTCATTATCGGCGGCGTCATGCAGAGTGAGCCCTATCGGGAGTTCCAAGAGGAGATGGACATCTTCAACAGAGCGCTCTTCGAAGTGATGATGGAAGGGGACGCCAAGGGGAGGGTGTTCACCTTCCCGATCCCGACCTACAACATCACCAAGGATTTCGACTGGGAAAATCCCCGGTTGGAGGGATTGTGGGAGATGACGGCAAAGTACGGGGTGCCCTACTTCTCCAACTTCATCAATTCCGATATGAGTCCCGAGGACGCCCGCTCGATGTGCTGCCGGCTACGACTGGACAACCGGGTCCTGGAGAAGAGGGGAGGCGCGCTCTTCGGCGCCAATCCACTGACAGGCTCCATCGGTGTGGTCACGTTGAACATGCCGAGGATCGGCTTTCTCGCCGATGACGAGAACGGGTTCATGGAGCGCCTTGACGCACTGATGGTCCTGGCCAGGGAGAGCCTTGAGATAAAGAGGAAGGCGCTGGAGAAGTTCACGGAGAACGACCTCTATCCATATACGAAGCATTACCTCGACCATATCAAAGAAAGGTTCGGTGAATACTGGAAGAACCACTTCTCGACGATCGGTCTCATTGGGATGAACGAGGCCTGCTTGAACCTGTTCGGAGAAAACATCGCAAGCGAGCGCGGGCATGCCTTCACGCTCAAGGTCCTTGACGCAATGAGGGAGAAGCTCGTGACGTTCCAGGAGGAGACGGGGAACAACTACAACCTCGAGGCCACCCCTGCGGAGGGAGCGTCCTACAGGCTTGCCAAGGCCGACAAGGAGAAGCATCCCGCCATCATATGCGCCAACGAGGAACACCACGGCCAAGGGGCCGAGCCGTTCTATACCAACTCCACACACCTGCCCGTGAACTTCACCGACGACGTGTTCGAGGCGTTCGATCTGCAGGACGAGTTCCAGACACGGTACACCGGGGGGACGGTCCTGCACGTCTTCGCAGGTGAAATGCCCCTGAGCCCCGACACGGTCAAGCTCCTGGTCCGACGGCTCTGCGAGAACTACCGCCTACCCTATATTACCTTCACCCCGACTTTCAGCGTCTGCCCCACTCATGGCTATCTTGCAGGCGAGCATGAGACTTGTCCCACCTGCGGGCGCAGAGCGGAGGTCTTCTCGAGGGTGGTGGGGTACCTGAGGCCCACGAGTCAGTGGAACAAGGGAAAGAAAGCCGAGTTCGGGACGAGGACCGTGTATGCCGTGGAGGGGTGACCATGAAGATCGCCGGCCTCCAGAGGTTCTCGCTGATAGAGTACCCTGGCAAGCTCTCGGCCGTCGTTTTCACCCAGGGGTGCAATCTGAGATGCGGTTATTGCCACAATCCCGAGCTCGTGGACCCGGAACGGTTCCACGCTCCCATCCCGGAAGCGGAAGTCCTGTCCTTCCTGGGAGAGCGAAGAGGGAAGCTCGACGCCGTCACCGTCACGGGCGGCGAGCCCCTCCTACACCGTGATCTCGACGACTTCCTCGACAAGGTCAAGAGGCTCGGCTATCTCGTTAAGCTGGACACCAACGGCAGCTTCCCGGACAGGCTCGCGAGGGTGATAAGCTCCGGGCTCGTCGACTATGTCGCCATGGACGTGAAAGGGCCCCTGGACAGGTACGGATCGATCGTCCGGAAAAGGATCGACAAGGACCGGGTCCTTCGAAGCATCGCCACGATCATCGATTCGGGGATCGACCACGAGTTCAGGACCACCGTCGTCGGGTCCCAGCTCAAGGAGGGGGACCTCATGGAAGTGGGGGCCATGGTCCGCGGGGCCCGACGATTCTTCCTCCAGGGATTCCGCCCTTCATCGAAGCTCCTCGATCCGGACCTCATGGACGCGAGGAGCCCCGGCGAGGATGAGCTGCGGGTCATGAAGGAGGTCGTGGGGGGATATGTGGCATCGTGCCAGATAAGGTAGGACGTGTGGTAGAAGTGGCCATGGCCCCGCCCAGATAATGGGGATGAAACCGTAAAACTCCTCACGGAGGGCGCCATGAGCACCCAGTTCATCTGGATCAATATCGTTCTGGGATCGATCATCCCGCTCGCCATCCTCGCGTTCCTTGGTGGAGAGAAGCCCGTTCCTGTATTCCAGCTCGCGTCATTTCTCGTCCTCGTCGAGGTCTTTACGATGAAGTACATGATCGTGATATGAGGGCAGATTATCCCCCTGTTATAATTATGGTCTGAAACCTATGAACTGAAGGATATAATGGGTATAGATAGGACAAAATAAACGTTCAATCGAAGAGAGAGTTTCTATTTTGAAACTTATATCGGAATAATCTTTAAAATGCAAAGTTTCGATGATAACTTTTAAAAAACCGGGGCACCTCCCCGGCGCTATCACCGTGTTATTGGAGGGATATGCTTGGACGAAAAGAGACGGAACGTAGTAAAGGCGGTCGCCGCAACCGCCGCCGCGGCAGCGATGGTGCCTATATCGTCGCTGGCGGGACATCCCACACACCCCGGACCGCGTTACGGCATGGTCATCGACCTGCGCAAATGCACCGGGTGCCACAGCTGCACAATAGCGTGCAAGAGCGAGTACGAGGTCCCCAAGGGTAAATGGCGCGCATGGGTGAAGGATGTGGAGCAAGGCAAGTACCCGAACGTCTCACGGCAGTTCCTTCCCCGCCTGTGCAACCACTGTGAGGACCCCCCATGCGTCTCCGTCTGCCCCACGAAGGCAGCCCACAAGAGGGACGACGGCATCGTGCTCATCGATTACGACATCTGTGTCGGGTGCGGCTACTGCATCGTCGCCTGCCCCTACGACGCCCGCTTCCGCAACCCGATCGATGGCGTGGCGAACAAGTGCACGTTCTGCTCCCACCGGGTTGATAAGGGCCTGAAGCCCGTCTGTGTAGACAACTGCACGGGAAGGGCACGCGTCTTCGGCGACCTAACCGATCCCGATAGCGAGGCCTTCAAGCTCATCAGCCAGAACCCGACCATCGTGCTGAAGCCCGAGCTCGGGACCGATCCCCACGTGTTCTACATCTATCCGGAGGGAACGATCATGGGCAGAATTGAGGAAGAGTCATACGAAGGGGGTTTCTAGCATGGCGATCTTCCACACGGTCGTCACTGAGCTCTTCTGGGGGAACCTCGTCGTGATCTACTCGACCCTTCTGGGGCTCGGGGCGGGTTCCTTCATGCTCGCCACCCTGGGTCCGGTGTTCGGTATACGCCGGCTCAAGCCCATTGCGAAGACGGCAGCCCTCCTGGCGCTGATCTTCGCCATGGTCGGTCCCCTCTTCATCATCGCAGAGATGGGGCGCCCTGAGCGCTTCATAACCCTGTTCTTCAGGGTGAACGTGACCTCTCCCATGACCTGGGACGTGTACATCGGATCTCTCTTCACACTGATGAGCGCGCTCTACTTCTATGCCCTCAATACCGGGAAGAACGATCTCGTCCAATTCGCCGGCAAGCTCGGCTTCCTCTCCGCCGTTGCCATCGAGATGTACAAGGGTGTTCTCTTCGGTGTGATCCGACAGCGTCCGCTCTGGCATAGCCCCACACTTCCCCTGGTGTTCCTGGTGTCGGCGATCACGTCATCGGCCGCCCTCATCATCCTCGTCCACGGGATAATTGGTCCCGCGCACAGCTGCCCGAAGAAGGCTGACGAAGAAGAGGATGACGAGGCCGAAGAGGAGGAGAAGGAAGAGAAGACAGTCAAGGAGTCCAAGGAGGAGGCCAAGCCGAAGCCCGCTGCGAAGGTGGTGAAGGCGGAGTCTGAGGACGACTACTGTCCCACGAAGGGCGAGGTCATCTCGCTCCTGGGAACGATTCTTGCGATCTTCCTTGCCTTCGAACTGATCCTGGTGTTCTCGGACATGATCGTCCTGAAGTACTCGGGCGCCGAGGGCCAGGCCACGGCCAAGCTCCTCACCGAGGGGAGCATGAGCACCCTGTACATCGGCGGACAGGTCGTAGTGGGTTTGCTCATCCCTCTGGCCATTCTGGTCTTCATCGGCGGAGAGTCCGTCGCCACCTACCAGCTGGTGTCGCTCCTCGTGCTCATCGGGGTGTTCGCTATGAAGTACGTTCTGATAATTGGGGGTCAGACGATTCCCCTGTCCTAGGAGGAAGGTGATTATCATGAATAGCAAGAAGATATCCCGGCGCAACATGTTCGGTATGATCAAGGTGGGGGCTGCGGCAGCGGCCGTGCTAGCCCTCGAGGGACGGGATAAGCTTTTCGTCCCCGCAACGGCCTACAAGGTAGGGCCGGAAGGGAACACTGAAATGGACGCCGGAGTGCAGGTCAAGTACAGCACCTGCCTCATGTGCCACAGCGGGTGCGCTATTCGTGCACGGATCAAGGACGGCCGGATCATCAAGATCGACGGCAACCCCTACGACCCGCGCACGAAGGAGCCCCATCTCCCCTACGCCACGGACCCGTCCGAAGCCATGAAGATCGCGGGGACCGCCTGCGTGAAGGGACAGGCAGGCTTCAAGGAGCTCTACGATCCCCTTCGGGTGAAGTACCCGCTGAAGCGCGCGGGCCCCCGGGGCTCGGGCAAGTGGAAGCGGATCTCCTGGGACCAGGCGATCGACGAGATCATAAACGGCGGGGACCTGTTCGGCGAGGGTCAAGTGGACGGGCTTGCGGCAATCCGCGACCTTGACACCCCCATCGACGCCAACGCCCCCGAGCTGGGTCCCAAGGCCAACCAGCTCGTCTACAGCGTGGGACGCTCCGAGCACGGGCGCAAGGAGTTCACGGACCGCTTCTTCGGAAGCTCCTTTGGGACGACCAACAAGCGGATCGACCACACGAGCATCTGCGAGACCAGTCACCACGTGGGCTACGAGCTCCTCCTCCACAAGGGAGGCCTCGGCGGCAAGCCCAAGAACCATCTCAAGCCCGATATCGAGAACTCCGAGTACATCATCTGGTTCGGCTCTTCCCCTATCGAGGCGAACTTCCCCATGCAGGCGCTGGCGCGCAAGCTCGTCCAGATGAGAGTGCGGGGCGGTAAGCTGGTCATCGTCGACCCGCGGTACTCCAAGTCCGCAGCGAAGGCGAACCAGTGGATTCCCATCAAGATGGGCACTGACGCCGCGTTCGCCCTGGGCATGATGCGCTGGATCTTCGAGAACTGGCGTTTCGACACGAAGTACCTCGAGAACCCGAGCAAGGACGCAGCCTCTGCCGACGGCATCCCCAACTGGTCGGACGCCACCTGGCTCGTGCGACTGGACACCATGAAGTACTTGCGTGCCGACGCCGCAGGCCTTCCCGAGGGCACGGACGAGCAACTGGTGGTTCTCTCAGGTGGGGCACCCGCCATCGCCGACAAGGCCGACGCGGGTGACCTCTTCACTCCCGACGGCAACGCAGTCGATGTCAACGGCATCCAGACAAAGACCGTGTTCCAGCTCCTGAAGGAGCGGGTGATGGAGAAATCGATCCAGGAGTACGCTGACATCTGCGGGCTGGACGCCAACATCATCACCACTGCCGCGGACGAGTTCACATCCCACGGGAGGAAGGCGTGCGCGGACTTCTACCGCGGCACGGTGCAGCACACAAACGGCACCTACAACGCCATGGCCATCGCCGAGCTCAACTGGCTCATCGGCAACGTGGGCTTCAAGGGCGGCATGGCCCAGGGCGGAGGCCACTGGCACGAGACCGGCGGGAAGAAGGGCAACGACTACAACCTCGCAAAGGAGCTCCATCCCGGGAAGGTCAAGGCCTCCGGCATCCCACTGACGCGGGTGAAGAAGAACTACGAGAGCTCCACGGAGTTCAAGACCAACGGTTACCCGGCAAAGCGGCCGTGGTTCCCCCTGGCCCTCCACGGGAACTGGCAGGAGATCGTACCGAGCATCAAGGACAACTACCCTTATCCCGTGAAGTGCCTCATCAACCACATGGGGAACACGGTCTACTCGACACCGGCGGGATCGGTCTACATCGAGATGCTGAAGGACTCCAAGAAGCTGCCGCTTCACATAGCCTTCACAACCATCATGGGGGAGACGGACGCGCTCTGTGACTACATACTTCCCGACCGCCACTACCTGGAGCGCTACTCAACGACGCACACGGCGCCTGCCATCCTCACCACGGTAAGCCAGGTCCGTACCCCGCTCGTCGATCCCGTGTACCCGGAGACGCGCCTGGAGGAGGACGTCATCATCGATATCGCCAAGAAGATGGGGCTTCCCGGCTACGGCGACGACGGATTCGGCCCCGGGATGCCGCTCAACTCGGCGGTGGACTGGTACATGAAGTGTATCGCCAACATCGCCGGCGAGGGTGACGGTGTCCCCGGCTCAACGGAGCAGGAGAAGGTCGACTACATCCTCGCCCGTGGCGGGCGGTTCGAGGACCACTCCAAGCGCTACAAGGACGACGTGCACGCGCATACCTGGAAGGGCGTCTGCCTCTTCTACTCGGAGAAGCTCGCGACAACCATCGACTCCATGACCGGCAAGACCTACGACGGTCTGCCTATGTATGAGGCCATCAAGGATTGCATGTGGAAACCCATCGACAACTCGGGCTTCCCCCTCGTCCTGAACACCTACAAGAAGTCGTACCACACCCAGTCGCGGACCGCCCAGAACGAGTGGCTCATGGAGCTCGAGCCCGAGAACTCCATTGAGATCAACTCGAAGGACGCCGCGGCAAGGAGTATCAAGACAGGCGACCGCATTCGTATAACGTCCGCAAGCTCCAGCAAGGGTGTCGAGGGCAAGGCACTAGTCATAGAGGGCGTCCGGCCCGGTGTGGTGAACATCTGCCACTCCTACGGCCACTGGGAGTACGGCGCCAAGGCGACCGATGTCGACGGGACGAAGACCGAGGCCCAGACATGGAGGGGCGCTGGTGTGTCGGGGAATCCGATCATGCGGCTCGATCCCGTGCTCAAGGACATCGGACTCCAGGATCCCATCGGCGGGAGTTCGTCCTTCTACGACACTGCAGTCGAGATCAAGCGCATCGGGTGAGACATTCGTGTCTCGCCCCAGGACCAAACAGGACGAGGCGAGTGCCCGGGAGAGCATCTACGCGTTGCTCTCCCGGTCGGTCCTCCTGGAACCGACGGACAACTTGCTGAGCGCCATCCTTGAGAAGAGAGTACTCCGCGAACTGGCCCCACGCGTAAAAGGCGAGAAAGACGTTCCTCGTCCCGTGTTGGAGGACACCGTAATCGAGTTCAACACCCTCTTCATAGTCCCGGGTACCCTGTACGTGAAACCATTCGAATCGGTCTATCTCGATACAGAGGGGGAGACCGGGGGCCAGGTCTTGGGGAAGTCCACACATGCTGTTGAGAGCATGTACATGGAAACAGGAGTGGCACTCCCCACCAGCTTTCCCGAGCCACACGATCACATAGGGGTGGAGCTGGGATTCATGGAACTGCTTTGCCGTAGAGAGGCTGAAGAGCTAGGGAAGAGGGATGACGACGCAGTCCGCCGAACGCGGGATATTCAAAGGAAGTTCATCGACAAGCATCTTGCCAAGTGGATCACACAGCTCTGCGACAAGATCCGCAGCTCCACTACCAATCCCCTCTACCTGGAGGTGGCGGGAGCCATGGAGAGCTTCATCCTTAGCGAACGGGACCGGCTCGGGACCGAAGATGTGTAAGTGATATGTTCCAGGAGTGATAGGGATGGAACGAGAACGTGCCAGGAAGAATGTCGTTGCCGTCCCATCACCTTGGGATGAGGGAATGCCTCTCCTATCGACAGCCCCTCCGAGCCTCATTCCCATAGATGAGGCGCTCTCCCACATATTCTCCTGTACCAACGTGGTAGAGGGAATCGAGAACGTCCCGATCCTCGATGCTCTCAGCAGGGTCCTTGCCGAGGACATAGTCTCCCCCATGAACGTACCCCCTTTCGACCGGGCAGCCATGGACGGCTACGCCGTGCGTGCGTCGGACACGCGAGGTGCGAGCGAGGATTCACCTGCCACCCTCAGAGTGGTGGGGGAGCTAGAGGCCGGCTCGGCGTCCACACTTAAAGTGGGGGCCGGGGACGCGATACGGATTATGACCGGAGCACTCCTCCCTGCTGGAGCCGATGCGGTTGTGATGGTGGAGAGGACTAGGCCCCGCGAGGACCAAGTTGAGATCCTCTATGAGTCCAAGGAGGGGAAGCACGTCGCCCTCTGCGGGGAGAACCTCCACGCGGGTGAGGTCGCCGTGACTAAAGGCTCGGTCGTCCGCCCACCGGAGGTGGGTATACTGGCATCAATCGGGATTGGCCGCATCCCGGTCCACCGGAGACCCCGGATCGCGATCATCTCAACTGGAGGGGAGATCGAGGACCTCGATGAGGGTCTCAGGCTCTCCCCAGGCAAGATATGGGATGCGAACCGGTACTTCATCGCGTCCCAGGTATCACGTGCGGGCGGGATTCCCATCCTCCTTCCTACGGCCCGAGATAACCAGGATGAGTTGACGTCCCGACTTGAGGAAGGGCTGAAGGCGGACGCGATCGTCACGTCCGGCGGCGTCTCCATGGGGAAGTTCGATCTGGTCACCCGCACTCTGGACGAGATAGGTGAGCTCATCTTCTGGAAGGTATCCATGAAGCCCGGGAAGCCTGTGGCATTCGGTAGGATCGGCGCGAGCCCCGTCCTGGGTCTCCCCGGCAATCCGCTCGCTGCCATGATCGCCTTCGAGCTGTTCGGCCGCCCCATGGTGCTACGCCTGAGTGGAAGGAAACAGTACCAGCGGCCAAGTGTAAAGGCGGTCCTTGAGACAGGCCTCAAGAGGGAGGCCAAGAAGACCCGCATCATAGCTGTCTCCCTCAGCTTGTCCGAAGGAAAATACATCGCAAGGATGGCGGCGGGACGCCATGGCTCGTCGCGCCTGCTCTCGATGATGGGATCCCACGGCCTTGCGGTAATCCCTCCCGGAAGGGAGCCTCTCGAGGCGGGATCGGAAGTGGACGTTCTCCTCATGGACTCTCTTGATAACTTACCTTAGGATGTGAAAAACCATGGTATTCTCTGTCGGTCTCTCGGAATGGCTGGTCATATTACTGGTAGCGGTCCTCCTCTTCGGAGCGAAGAGGATACCTGAGCTCGCCAGGTCACTTGGCAGGGCACGGTCCGAATTCAAGAAGGGTGTTTCCAGTGATGACGATCCGGAAGAGGGCAAACCTCGCACAGATTAGGATGGTGGGACGGACATACCCACCGGGATCTGGGGTTGTGGTGGCGGGATGCGCCGGATCGCCTCATGGAATGTTAACCGATATGCCGGTTCTAATTAAAAACGCGAGGGCATCTTAGCAACCCTTAAAAATGCCCTCCCAATGGCGATAACAATCGTTAATAGCTCCATCGGAAATAGGGAATATCCACACGGATCATCCCCGGCCGCGACGCACGTCCCGGAGGGATCGGATATCGTGAAGGTACGTCCCCGACCAAATGGAAAAAGGAAGGTTTAAGACCCTCTCTGCTCTGGAGGAATCGCGCATGGCAGCGGATGAAAATAAAGTCGAGATCGCTCTCCTTGATTCGGAATTCAAGCACGAGGTGGCCCGAGAGCCCGGGGGCGAGAACATCAAGGCCTGCTTCCAGTGCAGCTCGTGCACGCTCTCATGCCCCATCACCGAGCTCGATGATGGATTCAATCCCCGCCGAATCATCCGGAAGGTCCTGCTGGGGATGCGGGAGGACGTGCTCTCCTCCGAGGACATCTGGAACTGTGCCGGATGTCTGATGTGCTACGAGCGATGTCCACAGAACGTGCGGTTCACCGACGTCGTCGAATCCCTGCGAAGGATCGCGCTCAAGGAATCGGATGCGGGCCGCATCAAGCTCGGTAGCTCCAAGCCCATCTTCGATCGGGCGTTCGCCGGGACCGTCCGCCGCTATGGACGCATCTTCGAGCCCGAGATGATGACCCGATACCTCCTCTTCGGAAAGGGGCCCATCGGCGCGCTCGGCTACACGGAGCTCGGGCTCAGGATGTTCCTCAAGGGTAAGATCCCGCTGCTGCCCCACTGGATAGA
>MPMB02026138.1_pt1 | contig 28933 bp, 25 predicted proteins | sample 1617371 | NCBI WGS metagenome assembly MPMB02 (sample SAMN05944808, study PRJNA350692) | marine metagenome | biome: marine; feature: ODZ; material: water; isolation source: 300 m water sample filtered on 0.2 um supor filter | place: Pacific Ocean | collected 2012-04-08 | depth 300m m
CCCTGGAACAGCAGCGCGGCCACCATGGGATGGGTGAGGAAAGCGTAGAGGCGTCGGATGACCGGGGTCCCGGCCAAGGGCCGGACCACTCGCTGCCGGGCGGCCGTTGGAAGTCCTCGCAGCAGCGGCGTGAGGGGCGCGCCCAGCAGGATGAGGGGCGGCCCGATCATCCGGAGCACCAGGTGCTGTACCTGGTGCGCCAGGAACAGGTGGTCGGAAAGAGGGTCCAGCGGCGACTGGAGCGCCAGAAAGATGACGCCAAGCCCGGCGAAGAAAGAGACCCGCTGCCAGGCGTTGATGGGATGGCTCGGGTTTTTCCAGTTCCGGAGTCCAGCCACGTACAGGGCTCCGGCCAGGAGGAGGCCCAGGGGGACGGTCGGCTCCCAGTTCCAGGCCGTCGCGACGTTCTGCCCGGAATCCACGCCGCCATGGGCGTGGGCCGGAGTTACCCCCAGGACCCAAGGCAGCGCCAGGGCCAGCGCACCCAGGCTGAATAGCCAGAACCTGAAGCTCATGCCCAACACCGCGCGTTTCTTTTCACATAGTCCGCCGGATGGTCCGACATATAGCCCGGCGACCAGCCCCATCCGCCAGGCGGTCACTCCACGATGGGGCGGGAGACAATCCACAGGCTTACCACGGTATATAACACCATCAGCCCCAGCATTGGAAGCTGGCTCTTGACCACCAGGCTCCGGATGGTGAAGAGCTGCACGGCTCGGATGTGGGCCAGGTACACGGCGATCACGTGGCCGGCCACGATCACCGCCACGGAGAAGAACCAGACGAACCGGGCGTTGATGATGCCGATGTCAATCACGTAGTCGGCTGTGCCAAAGAGGTCCCAATCCGCGCCAAAGGGGTCGGACACCAGGGGGATGATCTGCTGCCCCTGGATCAGCAGAAAGCTGAGGAAGTGGGCGAAGTTGTACGCCAGGGCGATGGGTATCAGAGAGAACACGAATGCCTTGGCCAAAGTGAAGGTCCCGTTCCGCCTCCCTACCGACCGGTGCATCAGGTAGGCGAAGCTCAGGTAGAAGGCCGCGAAGGTCGCGGGTACCCCGATGAGGCCCAGGGTGTTGGCTATCGTGAGCCCGTTGAGGGCCTCGTGGGTCAGATCCGGGAATTTTTCGATAAAGTAGCTCTGGACTTCCAACCATTCCGGCGTGGCGCCGAAGCCGTCGAAGGTTACGGTGGCCAGTATCAGCAGCACCATGGCCATAACGTCGCCGGTCACCCGGCCCGGATTGCTCAACCCGACCGCCAAAGGGCGGAGGTTGAACTCCCGGTGCTGGGAGTACTCCCAGCACTCGTAGCAGTCCACGCACCGGCCATCCTCGCCTTCGCAGGAAACGTTGCATTCCCGGCACACCTCCGGCTCGTTCACTCTGATCTCGGTGATGGAAAACCGGGACAGATAGCCGAACACCACGGAAAAGGCTTCCCCGCGACTCAGCCACTGATGTTTGCCGAAGATGAGCATGCCTCCCAGGGTTATGGCACTGTAGGAAATGGCCATTGCTGCCAGCCGCCGGGGGTCGGCGCTCTCGCCGAAGGCATTCTCGGCCCAGGCGAAGGCGAAGAACAGGGCTACCGCCGGCCAGACACCCAGATTCAGGGGGTACTCCCAGTTCATCCCCATATCCCGGCCGGGCCAAATCCGCTCGTAAAGGGCCTCCGCCCAGCCGTAGAGAATCTTCCAGGGGTTTACCAGGGCCCACAGGTTGCCGAACAGGGCCACGAAAAAGCCCATCCCCACCCACCATATGACCCAGACGAAGGTGGGGGCGAAATTGTCCACCGGGCGAGTGTCGCCGAACAGCCCGGCGGCCACCACCAGGCCCAGAAGGAAGACGGACAAGACCTTGACCGGGAACAGCGCCGGCCGGCTCACCGCCACTCGGACCCAGGAGTAGCGGAGCAGGTCGAGGCGGGGGTAGTCGAAGTGCTTGACCTCTCCCCTGGCCACGGCGCCGATGAGGACAAAGGACAGTATGACGGCGGCGGCGCCACCTATCATGAAGTAGTGGAGAGGCACGGGAAGGTCGTAGCGCTCGCCGAAGCCGTGGGCGAAGACAGGCTGGACTAGCAAGCCGGCTCCCACGGCGGCGAGGAGCGCAATCATTTTGAAACGGATCATCGCACCACCATACATGATTCGGTTTGATCGAGTGACATCCCCTCGCTTCAGCCAGTGAGAAAGACGTGAGACAGATAGGAGATGTCTTCCCAGCTCAAGGTCACTCCAAGTCTTTCAGGACCGCAAGGATCTGTTCAGCCGATGGCCGGTCCGCGATGTCCTGGCCGACGTTGCGCCAGAGGACCTCGCCAGCTTGCCCAATAATAAGGGTAGCGGGAGCGGCAACCTTGTCCCCAAGCAGGTCGTAGACGCCGTACCGGCGGACGACACTGCCCTCTGGGTCCGCGAGGACGGGGAACACCGATCCGGTTAGGGTTGCCATTTGGGCGGCGTCCTGAATGCTGTCCATGCTAATTGCCGCCACCTCCGCGTCTTCGGCCTGGAACCCGGGATAGGCGTCTGCCAGCTTCACAAGCTGGTTCCGGCAGAGGCCTCAAAAGAAGCCGCGGTAGAAGACCAGAACCACCGTGTTGTTCTCGCGGAGCAATTGGTCCAGGGCCACTTCCCTGCTATCGGCGGCGGGCAATGAGAAGCCGGGGGCGGTCTCCACCTCGTCGGAGGAGCAACCGGCGCCCCCCAGGAGGAGCAGGAAGATTCCCACCACTGCCAACAAGAGGCCCGCCCTCGAAACTCGGCGAGCTGGGAGCCACTGGCAGGATAGTCCTCGGCCACTCTCCGGCGGGCGCGGGTCAACGACGTACATGATCTTGCCTCCCCCTGGAATCCCCCACCCGCTCCAAAACGGGGTAGGGGGTTTTGACCGATTATTGGGCGGGATATTCTTGTCATTGTCCGCGGGCAGCCGGGCCGTTCACCGCGGCAGGACCTCCAGGAAGCCGGCGTTCGGTTCCTCTTCCTCGGCTGAGCTGTCCGGCTCCTCATCCGTTTCAAACGCATCGGCATGTTGGCCGCTCAACATGGTCTGGACCACGGAGCCCTTGTTGGTCCAAGTTATGGCTGTGCCGGGCCTCACCTCAATGTCAGCCGGGACGGCTGACGCATCCATGACTTCGATCGCCACCCGCTCGGCGGAGGGAGCATCGAGGGACACAGTAATGGAGCCAGCCACCGCGGGACGCATGTGGCTGTGGAAGTGAACCATCGTTCCCACAAGGTGGTCCTCCACCTCGTAGGTGAACGTGTCACCGGGCTCCAGCGGCCCCGACTCGAACGTTCCACCGTGGGTACCACCGCCGGCGTGGAAGGTGATCTGATACCGGCCGGTGGTTTCGGCCACGAAGTAGAAGTCAACCAACTCACCGGCAGCGATTTCCTTTTCGATATCGTAGCCGTGGAGGTGGAGTTCACCTGGCTCCTCGGCCTCGATCTTCAAGGTGACCATGTCGTCTTGTTTAACCCTGATTGTCTCCGGGCTCAGCTTTCCGTGCTCTAGCTTCACCGGAATCTCCAGTTCTTCGGGTCCGCCGCCGCCGCAGGCGGCCGCCTTAAGCAGAAGCAATGGAAGCAATACCACGGCCACAATTAACCGTAGGGACAAAAATGAAAACTTCATGAGTAGCTCCTTGTAAATACGAACAATGTACGAATGCGCGTGGGCTGAGTTCGTTTCCCAAGACGGAGGCTCCACGGAGAGACATCAGAATGCGAGGCTACACGCCAAGAAAACCGCGGTCGCAGACGTTGGAGCAGCCAAAGTCGAGGGGTGGAGGAGGAGCTAGGCTCGAGGAGGCCTTCTCACAGGTCCAACGAAGGCCGCCAGGAGGCGGTTATCCTCGCCGGCCAATCCGAACCGGAACATGTCCCCGGGGGGTTGGAAAACGATTGAGGCCGGCGCCACGGTCAAAATGGCGGTCGCGACGCTCGGGCCGTTCCCTTCGGATGGCGCCAGGAACACTATCCCGTCAAGCCCGTCGTAGATTTCAGATAGGCCGGCGGAATTTGCCGGCAAGGGACTGGCAACATGGTCATGCCCGTGCCCGGCGTCGAAGGGGTGGGCATGTTCCGGTCCGCCCTGTCCCAGATAGACGTGAGCATGGTTGGGCGCTTTCTCGGCGAAGTGGTGGTCAGTCAGGGGCCCAAAGGTTGGCAGGAAGAGGATATACAGGGAGACCAGTATGGGCAGCAGCAGTGCCGGCGAGGTCCGGGGGCGTTCCGCACCGACATCCCGGACAGGCCCGTGTCCGCGCGGTGAGTTTCTCCAGCTTGATGCCATTATTATATTCTACACAAGCGGTCCGAAAACCAACAGACCCGAGGGCATGGGACTCACCGGGCCGGCAATTTCGGGATGGCTACCGGGTTTGACGTCCCCCGCGCCGGGACCCATCCGAAATGCCCAGCTTCCGTCGCACTGGCGCAAACGGCGGCGTCAAACCTATCGCCACCGCCAGGACGAGAATCGCCGCCGCAACCCCCGCCGGCAGATACCAGCCTGTCCCTCCCTCAGGCTCAGGCGTTCCCACGGGAGCAGGTCCGCCGCCGGTCTCCGGCTGGTCCCCGGCCTCGGCGTCTCCGATCCGAAGCGGCTGCTCCTTCACAATCCGATCCGGGGCCCCAAAGTACACTTCCGCGACAATCTTGTGTTCGCCCGGGGGCAAGGGCTGCCGGGACTCAAACCGCATATCCCCCGGTTTGCCGGGCAACAGCAGAGAAGGCCCGGTATCGAGGGTGGTGCCCAGCACCGTTCCGTCCGCGGCGTGGACGTATACCTGGACGCGGGGCCGCAGCGCCAGGTCGCCCTCATTCTCCAAAGTGACGACAATTCCCATGGGGAGGCCGGGACTCTCGACAGCGCGCAGGCCCGACACCGTCAGGACCGGGGTTGCGGTGAACTCGGCCCCGGCCGTGAGATGGGCGGTCCCCCCATAGGAAAAAGTGGCGGTCGCGGTGTACGAGTCACCGAGTGTCAGGGCCACTGCGGGGCCGGCCACCAGTCCGTAGCTCCCGTTGATCTCCACGAACCCATCGGCGACGAAGTGGATGTTGCCGCGATTGACCAACTGAGCGCGAAAGGTTACCAGCCCGTTGGGCTCCAAGACGGGCGCGAACCAATCCACGGCAGTCCCACGGAGCAGGCGACCCCGGCCGTCAAGGGCAACTAGGAAAGGGACCACTGTGGCAGCGGTGGTGGTCCCGGTGTCTTGCAAAGGGTCCATGGACACGGCGTCGAAGGCCACGGCCGCATACCACCCGCCGGAGGGCAGTTCCCCCTCCGGGGCCTCGACAGTAACGGTGACCGTTCGTTCCCCATAACCGGCCACCAGGAAGCTGCCGGGCTCGACCGTCAGCCAGTCGACCGCGGACGGGCCTCCGGCCCCTTCCCGGTACTGCTCGACGGACGCGGAAATCCGGATGGGGTGGCGCACCTGGTTGAACACCGTGACCTCCCGGCTGGCCACGTCACCGGGGGCGAAGGTCATCTCCACCGGCGAAGGCGCGGCGCTGATGCCCAAGTCGTCGGCATTCGCCGGTCCCGAAAGCGAAGCTGCGATTGCTAGACCGCAGAAGAAGAGCACCGCCAGCAGGGTTTGGCGTCCCGGCAACGGGAACGGCCGCCGAGGCAGGTTGACTCCCCGGCTCATCTCTTTCTCCTATTTGCCTTCCGCCGGCCCCTGCGGGAAGCGAAGATCAGGGCGATAAGGATTCCTCCCAGCAGAACGGCGAGGACAATCTCGTCCCCGAATCCCGAAGACCCCCCGGCACCGTGCAGAAGCGTGGCGGGTACGGCGCTCAAGAGACCGTTTGGCTCGTGGCAGAGGGTATAGCCACGTGGTGGGGGGTGAATGGTCTCTGGCGCGGAGCTTGGCCCATATTATCCACCTACGAATCCATCGGATCGCCGGAGGGTTGCGCATGCCGAAGTGCGGCCCGCGCCGCGCCTCGGGTAGTCCCAACCTTCCCTTTGCCGGCGTCGGGAGCGGCGACCCTTTCGCCGCAGTCTAAGGACATTATACTCGTGGAATACGGCGCCGTCGGGGTCTGGCCTTCAGTCCGCGCTAAAGGCAGCGTGCGGGCTGATAACCGCAGCCTGAATGGAAGCTAGCCGGGCGGGTTGCCTGGTATTGCCGTGAACCCGCCAGGTAGTTTCTTGACTCTAACTTGAGCGCAGCTTAAACTGATGCCAGAAAATAGTCACTTTTGGACGAAACATTAACATGAATGGCCCTCCATACCTGGGTGAAGACGTTGCATTATTCATCGATTGGGAAAACTTCAAGATCAGCCTCGCCACCGGCCGCCGCCACCCCAACGTCTCCGCGCTGAAAGAAGAGGTCTCCAACCTCGGCCGCGTCGTGGTGGCCAAAGCCTATGCCGATTGGGTGACCCGGGCCCCAGAGCTGAGGGGGGCCAGCCAGTTCATCAATGATCCGCCGGCCCTTTACGCGGCGGGAATCGAGCCGGTCTACGTCCCAACTAGGCTGGCTTACGGCGGCACCGCATCGTCACCGCCCGGCCGCACCTTCCGGGTGAAGAACAGCGTCGACGTGAAGATGACCGCCGACTGCATTGAGTGCGCCCACTCCTATCCTAACATCGGTACTTACGTGCTGGTATCGGGCGACTCCGACTTCATCCACGTGGTCAACACCCTGCGCACCATGGGCAAACGGGTGGTCATAATCGGGGTTTCCTGGGCCACCTCCCGCCGGCTGGCCGACAACGTGGACGGTCTGATTCTTTACGATGTGGACGTCGACCCGGTCACTCCCGTCGAGCCCACCCCCGCCCCCGAACCCGTGGGCGACGGCCGGGGCCCGTCCCGCGATGGCGGCAACCGGCCGGAGTTGGATGCGGTCATCCGGGAGATCGAGGAGATTGTCCGAAGCGAGCGGCAGGCCGGCGGCACGCCCCTGTTGACCTCCATCAAGCAGCGGCTGATGCGCCGCTTCCCGGGCTTCGACGAAAAGAAGCTGGGGTATTCCGGATTCAAGAAGCTGATGGCGCGGGTGGCTCAGGAGGGGAACGTCAAGCTCACGACCGCGGGGCTGGTGGACTGGGCAACCATGGCCGACGAGCCGGTCCCAGCCGACGGTACGATCGAGGAACCCCAAGACGAGGCGCCGGAAGAACCCAAGGAAGTTGCCGCTCCTACGAGACGACGGGGGCGCTGGGGCAGGTTCTCCCGGAAAGCCAAGCCTGATGACGTGCCGGACCCCGCCCTCAGCGAGGCGGAGGAGGCACCCGAACCCGAACCCGGCCCCGACCCTGCACTTGAATCCGAACCTGAACCCGAACCCGAACCCGAACCTGAGGTGGCTTCGGTAATCGCCTCCGAGGCGGTCCAGGAACCTCCCGCCAGCGGGTCCGTGGAGTCCGCATCGGCCTTGTCCGACACCCTCGGGGGCCTGCAGTTGCCGGAAGGGCCCGGCGACGGGCTGGACGCCGAACGGGTTGCCGATTTGATCGTGATGGCCGATACGCTGGAGAACCGGGAAGGCATCAGCCACGTGGCCTTCAATTACCTGGCGGGGGAGGCCTGCCAGGCGCTGGAACAAGGGCTGGAGGCGGAACACGAGGAGATCACCCAGCGCTGGGCTCAGGTGTATTCCCGTACCTACGTGAGCAAGATGCTTCGAGAGCTGAGCAACGGCAGCCTGTTCCAACGGGGCTGGCACTCCTGGCGGGACGAGGCCTCCGGCCATCACCGCCGGCGGCGTACCTTCAACCTGGACCGAAGCAATCTCGTGGTGCAACAGGTTCTGAAATCCCGCTGGCAGCCGGCGGACGAAACCCCGCAGCCTGAATCACGGGCTGAAGAACCGGCGCCGGTAGCCACGGCGCTCGACGACGAGTACTCGGAAGCGGGGCTCCAGGATCGGGGATCACAGGATCGGGGATCAGAAGATGCGTCGCCGATACCGGACGACTACGGGAAGGCCAGCGGGTCATTCCTGTCGCGGCTGTTCCGCCCAAAGAGCTAACCGGGGGGCCGCCCGAAGCCGGCTCCCCTTCCCCCGGAACCGGGTTGCCGGCCTAATCCCCTGACACCCCATCCAGGCCGTTCCTCCAGGCGCTGGTGATTTCCTCGAGGGTCAGGTCCACTCGCCGGCTCCAGCGCAGGCGAGTGCCTCCGGTGACACCCAGTCGTTGGATGGGCACGTTCAGGTCCGTGGCCAGCGCCTCCAGGCTGGTTGACTGTCCTGGGCTCAGGGACACGACGATGCGGGACTGGCTTTCTCCGAACAGTGCCGTATCCCACCGCTGGGGAAGGCCTCCGTCGCCTCGAAACCCCACCCCGCCCTGGATGCAGCTTTCGGCCAGCGCCACTGCCAGCCCGCCTTCAGAGCAGTCGTGGGCCGAGGCGATGCATCCGGCCCGGATACCCCGGCGGCACAGCTCCTGCACCCGTTTCTCCAAGGCTAGGTCAATGTCGGGCCGGCCTTCCACGCGGCCGTGGACCAACTGGAGGTATTCGCTGCCGGCCAGGGCCGAGGATCGCGTTCGCCAGCCGTCGCTCCCCAGCAGGACTACCGGGAGACCTTCCTCCGGGAACGAGGACCGGCGGTACCGGGTCACGTCCTCCAGCAGCCCCAGCCCGCCCAGCACCGGCGTGGGATAGATGGCCTGACCCCGGGACTCGTTGTAAAGGCTGACGTTGCCGCTCACCACGGGCACGCCCAGGACCTGGCAGGCTCGGGCCATCCCCCGGATGCACCACTCCAGCTGGTAGTAAACCTCGGGTTTCTCCGGGTTGCCGAAATTGAGGCAGTCGGTGACGGCCAGAGGCTCGGCCCCAGAGCAGGACAGGTTGCGGCAGACCTCGGCGACGGCTATCTGGCCGCCCCGGAACGGGTCCAGGAAGCAGTAGCGGCCGTTGCCGTCGATGCTCAGGGCGATGGCTTTGCCCGTCCCCTTGATCCGCAGCACCGCGGCGTCGCTTCCCGGTCCCACCACGGTGTTGGTCTGCACCTGGTGGTCGTACTGACGGTAGACCCGCTCCTTGCTGGCGATGTTGGGCGACCCCAGCAGCTTCAGCAGTGTGTCTCCGGGCCCGGCGGACGGCAGCAGAACGCTGGAGAGGACCAGCCGCTGGCGTTGCTGCTGTTCCGGCGAAGGGACCCCCTTCAGTCGATAGCGGGGGGCGTTGACCAGGTGTTTGATGGGCAGCCGCGCCACCGGCTGGGACCCGTTGAATATCCGGGCTTCGGGCTGTGATATGACCTGGCCGATGTTATGGCAAGGAACATCCCACTTCTGGAACACCTTTTTGATCCGGTCCACCCCACCGGGGGGCACCACCAAGAGCATTCTCTCCTGAGACTCGGAGAGCATTACCTCATAGTCTCCCATGCCCTCTTCCCGGCGGTGGACCTGGGAGATATCCAGCCGCAGGCCGTGCCCGGCCCGGGCCGCGGACTCGATGGCCGCGCTGGTCAGGCCGGCGGCTCCCAGGTCCTGCACCGCCCAGACGACGCCGGTGGCGAGGGCTTCCAGGCAGGCTTCAATGAGGACCTTTTCCAGAAAGGGGTTGCCCACTTGAACGGTGGGGCGCCTTTCCTGCTCTTCTTCAAAGGTTCGAGATGCCAGCCCCGATGCGCCGTGAATCCCGTCCCGGCCCGTTCCGGCTCCCACCAGCAGGAAGACGTTGCCCACCTTCCCCGCCGCCGCGGTGGCCACGCGGTCTTTGCGGACCAGGCCGACGCACATGGCGTTGACCAGGGGGTTTTGGGAGTAGGAGGCGTCGAAGCAGATCTCGCCAGCCACGTCGGGGACGCCGATGCAGTTGCCGTACCAGGAGATGCCGCTGACCACGCCTTCGAACAATCGCCGGTTTTGGGGGTCATCCGCGGGACCGAACCGCAGCGAGTTCAGCAGCGCTACGGGCCGCGCCCCCATGGCCAGGATGTCCCGGACGATGCCACCCACTCCGGTGGCGGCGCCCTGGTGGGGCTCCACCGCCGAAGGGTGGTTGTGGGACTCGACTTTGAAAACCACGGCCAAGCCGTCGCCGATGTCCACCGCCCCGGCGTTCTCCTCCCCGGACCGGGACAGGACCCGCGGAGAGCGGCTGGGCAGGAACCGGAGCAGCGCCCGGGAGTGCTTGTAGCCGCAGTGCTCGCTCCAGAGGGCGCCGAACATGCCCAACTCCACCGGGTTGGGCTCCCGCTTCAGCCGGTCCACGATCAGGTCGTACTCGGCCTGGCTAAGGGCGATTTCGTCCAGGGTCTTCTTGCTTACGGGCACGGGTGGACCCCACCGCCGGCGACGCTGTAGTAGGTGGCTGCCGGGCCAAAAAACCCTCGGATATTCTCCGGTTCAGTCGTGGTTATCAGCGTTTGCTCGTATTGGGTTGCCTTCTCCAAGACCCTCTTCCCCCTCTGTGCGTCCAATTCCGATAGAACGTCGTCCAGCAATATGATGGGCCCCTCCCCGCGCACCGAGGCCAGGTAGGCGGCCTCGGCCAGCCGCAGGGTCAGGGCCAGGGTGCGGGCCTGACCGCGAGATGCAAAGGTGCCCATGTCCACCTCGTTTATCCGAAGATCGAAGTCATCCCGGTGGGGTCCCACCGCCGTGCCGGCCGTGGCCCGCTCCCTCGGCGCCGCAGCCGCCAGCGATTCACGGAACCGGTCCTCCGTGGCCGGGAGCCCGTCGCCAAGGGGAACACTGGGCCGGTACTCCACCTGCAAATCTTCCTCCGGGCCGCTCAATTGGCGGTGATGCTCGGCGCAGGAGGGAGCAAGGGCCTCAATCACTTCATGGCGCCGGTACGTGATCCAAGCGCCCTCCCTGACCAACTCGTCGTCCCAGAATGCCAGCTCACCGGCCTGGGCCCGGCCGTCCCGGAGCATCCGCAGCAACTGGTTGCGCTGTTGCACCACCCGCTGGTAGCGCTGCAGGCCCTTCAAGTAGAGAGGGTCGGCCTGGGATATCAGGATATCCAAGAAGCGGCGCCGGTCGGCGGGAGGCCCCTGGACCAGCCGGATGTCGTCGGCGCTGAACAGGACGGCGGTGACCAGGCCCACCAACTCCGATGCGGTGCGGCGCACCCGGCTGACCCGTATCTGCTTGCGCACCGATAGACCCCGGCGGCCGGCGCCATAGGGCCGGACGTCCGGCGCCCCGGAGCCGGGCACGCCGGGCAAGCATTGATACCCTACATAGATTTGAAGACGCTCGCCCTGTTGCTCAACGGTGCCGCCCACCAGCCCCTGGCCGCCCTCCGCGGCAGCCTGAAAGTTTACCACCTCCCGCTCGTCCCCGGCGCGAAAGGACCGGGCGATGGCCAGCAGGTAAACCGCCTCCAGCAGGGTGGTCTTGCCCTGAGCGTTGGGCCCGAAGAACACCACCACGCCGGGAGGAAGCTCGAGGTCCAACTCCACCAGGCTGCGGAAGTTGGTCAGGTTAAGGTGGGAGAGGTACGCCAACCGGTCCAAGCCCTCCCGGTACGCCGTTTATCACGGCTCCTATTGTACCAGCCGGGAACGGCCGAAAGCGCTGGAACTGCGGACGCTTGCGGGACCGCGGGCCGGTTGACCTCGCGGCCCAGGGGGTGGAATTGCTCCCTACTCCTGGGCTTGGAGAGTTTGAATCTCCGCTTCCAGAGCCAGGGCGCTGGAGACATCCCCGGCGGAGAGGCGAAAACAGCGGTCCAAGTAGAGCTGGGCCAACCTCGACCCTTTCCTCGAAGTGTCTTTTGCCACGGCCAGCAGGGTGGAAACCCAGAACTCCTCCGGCAGGTGCCGGGCCAGGGTCCTGATATCCTCAGCTGCCTCGTCGGCCTCCCGGGAGTCCTGTCCCTCCACGGCGAAGCGCAGCTTGCCCAGCAGCCGGGACAGCTCGCCGAGCTTGTCGCTCTCGCTCATCAGGCCGAAGAGGACCTCGTTGACGTGGTAGGAGCGGTCGTCCTCGGGCTCCCGGCTGGCGATCTCCGGGCTGCCGGCGGTTTCCAGCGCCGGGGCCGCACCGCCCCCAACGAAGCTGGAGTACATTTGCGAGTACTCCTGCACCGCCTCGGTGACCACCTCCATCATCCGCGGCAGGTCGAAGGAAAACATGTTGGACCCGTAGACCAGGTCATCGTCTCTCAGGCGGCTCAACCGCTCCAGTTCCTGATAACTATCGACCGGCTCGGGAACGGGCGGCATGGCGAAGGCGGAAAAGTCGCTCAAGGGCAGGTTGCCCAGGTGGGAGGAAAGAAAGGGCGGGACATACTTGGTGAGGTCCGCCTTGATCGGCAGGGTGACGACGTAGGTGGCGTACACGCGGTCCGGTTCGGTGTCCACCCGGAAGTAGAGCATGGCGTGACCTTTGGGGCGTTGGGGGTCTCCCCTTTCGAAGGTGATGTCCATCTGCCGCTATCCCGCAGGGCCGAATTTACCGCAAGAATATTATAAGGCATCATCCAGGGGTAAGCCATAGCGTTGCTCAGGGTGCCCGGCCGGGGGACCCTCCTCAAATGCGCCCTGGAAAATGTCACCCCGAGTGAAGCGAGGGGTCTGGGTCTGGGGCTCCAGGAGGCCAAGGAGAGACCCCGCACTAGATTCCTCGCTTCACTCGGAATGACAGTCTTCGGGTAAAGCCCCGGCCGGGGTGGCCGCAGCTTTTCCGGGGAGAGGTTGCTTGATGGAAACCGGAAGGATGGGCAACCCCGCCATGAGGGGTCAGGATCGGTAATCCACGGCCGGGAGCCGTGGTTTGATGGGGGGCCAGATTGCTTGTATACTGTGGTGCGGGCCGGTGCGGACGGCCCATATCCGGTGATTTTGAAACCAGAAGGCCTCCGGCCGTCGGCCCGGCCGGCGCCGAGGCAACCCACATTGGCTCAGGGTTGGGCCGTCGGCTCAACTAATACCGATCATCATGAATTACGTTTCCTGTTGCCCGCCTCCCGGAGGTTGATCCTGGTCCGGAGGACGCGACAGGCTGCCTAGGGCGATGCGCGTCGCGGCGCCGGCGCGAGCCCTACCTTCGAACGGGTCTCAAGACACCCGGTTGGCCGCCAGGCGGCCGGCACACGCTGTAGCTGGGAGGAGTCGTGGAGTTCAAGATCGCCGTACTGGCTGGTGACGGCATTGGGCCCGAGGTAACAGCGGAAGGCGTGAAGGTACTGGAAGCGGTGGGGCGCGCTTTCGGCCACCGGATGGAGCTGGAGTACGGTGATGTCGGGGGGATCTCCATCGACAATCACGGCACCCCGCTTTTGCCGGAGGTGCGCCGCCTGGCGGAGTCGGCCGACGCGGTCCTATTCGGATCGGTTGGCGGTCCCAAGTGGGATGACCCCTCCGCCAGCGTGCGCCCCGAGGACGGGCTACTCCTGTTACGCGCCCAACTGGGCGTTTTCGCCAACATTCGCCCGGTCAGGGCCTACCCCTGGTTAGCCGACTCCAGCGTGTTCAAGCCCGAGGTCCTGAACGGCGTCGACATGGTGGTGGTGCGGGAGCTGACCGGAGGCCTTTACTACGGCCTGCCCAAAGGCCGCCACGAGACCCCCCAGGGCTGGGCGGCCGTGGACACCATGCGCTACAGCGAGGCGGAAATCGAGCGCATCCTGCGGGTGGGGTTCGAACTGGCCCAGGGTCGCCGGGGCAAGCTGGCCTCGGTTGACAAGGCCAACGTGTTGGAGTGCTCCCGGCTGTGGCGGCAGACGGCGACCCGCCTGGCGAACGAGTACCCCAACGTGGAGTTGGAACATGTGCTGGTGGATGCCTGCGCTATGCACCTGATCCAACATCCGGCGCGCTTCGACGTCATCGTGGCGGGGAACACTTTCGGCGATATTCTGACCGACGAGGCCTCGGTCTTGGGTGCATCGATGGGACTCTTGCCCTCGGCCAGCCTGGCCCAGGTTCCCCGGTTGCAAGGAGGCCAGGGCACGAAGGGCCTGTACGAGCCGATTCACGGAACGGCCCCGGACATCGCCGGGAAGGGCATTGCCAACCCCATAGGTTCAATACTCAGCGTCGCATTGATGGCGCGCTACTCCCTGGGCCTTACCGAGGAGGCGGCCAGGGTGGAGCGGGCGGTGGAGCAGGTGCTGGAGGGCGGCTCCCGTACCGCGGACATCGCCGCGCCCGGCGTCACCCCGATCGGCACCGTGGCAATGGGCGACTTAATCGTGGAGGCATTGGCGTGAGGCTGGAGGCAGGCACCATATGAGCAGCGACCTGACCATAGCATTAGCCGTTTTCTTGGTCAGCGCCGGTTCCGTGATATTCTTCGGCATGCGCCTGGCGGTCTACGGCGACGCTCTGGCCACCCTGACCGGGTGGGGGCGGCTGTTCGTCGGCAGCGTGCTGGTGGCCCTGGCCACTTCGTTGCCTGAGCTTTCCACCAACATCTCGGCGGTGCGGCTCGAGCCACCCAACCCGGCGCTGGCCGTGGGCAACGTCCTGGGCGCCAACATGCTCAACATGTTCAATCTGTCGCTGGTGGTCCTGATATTCGGCGGAAAGCGGTTCCTGCAGCAGGTGGCCCCTCAGCAGGGGTACCTGGCGGTTCTGGCGATCGTCATGACGGGGCTGGCGGTGCTCTTCGGCGCCGTCAAGATGGAAATCTCCTTCTGGCAGGTCGGCCTATCGTCGGTGGCCCTCATCGTGGTGTTCGTGGCGGGCATGTGGGTGGTCTACAACACTCGGCCCCAGGAACCCGAAAAGGACGGAGCGGAAGAGGAAGGGCCGGGAATGACGCTGCGCCGGGCCTGGCTCTTGTTCCTCGGCGTGTCCGCCGGGGTGGTGATCGCCGGTTTCTTCCTGGCCTGGAGCGCCGACCAGATCGCCGATATTACCGGCGTGGCCTCCAGCACCCTGGGAATCCTCGCCGTCTCCTTCGTGACCACGATGCCGGAGATGTCATCGGCGATTGCCGCGGCCCGCATCGGGGCGGCGGACCTGGGGGTAGCCGGGCTCTTCGGCAGCAACGCTTTCAACGCCAGCATCCTGTTCTATGTCGACCCCTTCTACCGGGAAGGTATCCTGGGAAACCAGACGGAGCCGGCCCACTTCATAGCCGGGGGCGTCGCCGTCGGGCTGATGTTCGCGGCGTTGGCCCTCATCTTGTGGCGCAACCGGATCAAGGCCAAGTTGGTTGCCGCCGCGTTCGTGTTGATCGTGGTGGTGTATGTCGCGGGCGCGGTATCGGTGGCGACCGTGGGCGGGACGGAGGAAGATGATGGCGAGGAGATGGCTAGCGTCCAGTTGCGTGTGCTGCGTCAACTCGCTCGATGGTCTGCTGCACCTCGCCCCTGACGGCGTCGTCCGGGATGGTGGCCGCCGCGGCCTCCAGCGTGGCGCGGTATTGTGACAGGAAGTCGGCCGGGGCCTGACCGGAGGCCGCCCGGCCGCCGAATACGGCGAAGGTTTCGCTCAGCCGCCGGGCCAGCCCGTCAACGCCCAGGAGCCCCAGAATGGCCCGCAAGAACTCCCCGTCCTGCTCCAGGGAGATGGACAACCCAGGCGCCAGTTCCCCTCGCGTCCGGTCGTAGGCGAAATAGGCCAGTGATTCTACTACCAGCTCCGCTTCCCCCGATTCATCAAGGGCCTGGACCAGCCGTGCCGCCAGCTCGGGGTCGGCGTAGATCAGCCGGTAGATGATCCGCGCCGGCGGCGATAGCACGGGGTCGCCGTCCAATACTAGCCTCAATGCGGCATCCAGGTCGCTGCCCAACAGGCCCACGGCGGCCTGGGGCTGCCGGCGGATGAACCCTTCCAGGGGGAAAGGGGTCTCCAGAAGCACCTCCACCGTTTCCTGAGTCTGGTCCTGCCCCCTGCCGGCGATGACCTCGTACATCCGGTGCAGGAACGGCTCGTCAATGATGAAGTTTCCCGACGGCTCCTCTATCAGAATGGTGATACCCCGTTCTAGCGCGGAGGTTTCAGCCCCGGCGGTGATGTCGAGCTTGACCAACAGCTCATCCGGAGTCAGCGAAAAGCGCAGTTGGGCCGGTACCGGCTCCATTAACCGCCGGATGGCGGTTTTGTCCAGCCCTCGAATCACCCGGCTGGCCGTGGCCGGGTCGTTTTCCCGGAGCAAGTCGAAAAACAGCCTCAGGTCCTCCTTCTGCTCGAAGCTGGCTTCGGAGATAAATGCGGCCAACTCCCCGGTGCCCCGTTGGGGGTCTTTCCGGCCGGAATCAAGGATGCCGTTGACCACGGCGCCGAACCGGTTGAGTCGATCCACGAAGCTGGCGGTTGCCTGCAGCGTGGCCCCCTCGGGCAGCTGGGCGCCTGAGCCGAAAAGCTCCAGTAGCGTGCGGTTGTCGAGAGCGGGCAGGAAATTTACCAGGAACGGCTGCCTGGGGAACTGCTCCGCCAGCAGCCTCGATTGCTCCGCGGGCGACCGCCCCGGCAGCCCGATCAGGAATTCCAGCGCCGCGGCCAGATCGGCGGCCCTGGGCAGTTCCTGTGGATCCAGCGAGGCGAGGTAGTCCCCATGTAGCCGGTGCAGGTCAACTTTGTCCCGCAGGTAGCCTCGCCAGAACTGGAAGTTCTCTTCTTTTTGGGGGTCGCCCAACAGCAAGTCGAACTGGGCGGCCAGGTCCAGCAGCCGCTGGCGCTCCTCCCTATTCAAGGTCTCCCTTCGCGCTGGGAGGAGCCCGGCCCCATCGCTGGGAGAGGGGAGCGACGGGTAACCCCTCAGGTCCAGGTGCTCGAAGCCCAGGTATTTGTTGGCTGCTGCCCGGTCCTCGTGCGGCAGAGATTGGTACCAGCCGACGGCGTCGTACCAGGAGTCAAAGGGGCCATCGCTCAGAAACCGGCTCCAGTATTTCCGCAGAATGGGCGGTGTCAGTGCTAGATTGCCGCCGGTGTTGTAGACGAGGCTGGCTTCCAAGTTGTGGAGCAGGGGATCCGGGTTATCCGCCGAGAGGTCGGGCAGGTTGCGCAGGCGTTGCCGGAGCAGCTCGAAGCCGTCGGGCGGTTGGGACATGAAGAACAGGATATCGGCGTGGTAGCGTTGAATCGCCGGAGAGAGGGACTCGCCCGGAAGTGCGTCCCAACCCAGCTCCGGCAACCCGACTATCGGGAAGCCGCCCCAGTAGGAATGGCCGATCTCGTGCATGACCCCGGTGGGCTTGGCTTCGCCCACGCCCGCCCACTTCTTGAAGCCATAGCTGCCGAAAAATCCAGGTTCCCCCTGCATCTGGCGGATGTCGAGACTCCGCAGCAGAGCGGCGCCGGCGCCGGTGAGGTCATAAAGGGTAATGACGGCGTCCAAACGTTGCTGGACCCAGGGCGAGTTGTCCGGGTTGGGCGTGGGCTCGGGGCCGGCCTGTGGCGCCGGGAGTGGAGTCGGCGAGGGAGCCGATTGGCGTGTCGGGTAGGGGGTGGCTGAAGGCGCTCCGGTGGCCGGGGCCGTGGCGGAGCTTGAGGTGGCCGGTTCCTCTTGGATTTGTATCACGCCGTCCGGCCGGTCCGGATTATTCGGCGTCTGGCCAACGGGAGGATTCGGGGTCGGTGTTGGCTCGGGACCTCCACCGCAGGCCGGCAGGGCCAGCACCGCTATCGCCAACGCGGCCGCGATCCTCGGCAAGGCCAATTTCACGGCTTTGCCGGGCAGGTTGCGGACCGACCCGGAAGGGAAAGCGATGCCGGCGCCGCCTATCCGCGCTCCCACGTCCTCTCCGGTGGGCTGGCGGCCCGCGCCAATCCGATTTGCGTAGGCGAGCGTAATAAGGGAAAACAATCCGGAGTGTGGGTGCCGGACGTGAGCGCCACTAACGGGGACTCATCTAGATAATTTCCAGCAACTCTTCCGTAATCGATCCGTCGGCGATCCGGAATAGGCGCACCTGGGGAGCATCGGCGTCCATCAATGAGACCAGGATGTACCGGATTTCCGGCCAGAGTCCGACGGTGCCGGCGGCGAGGCGCACGTCGGTATCGGAAGGGAAGGCTTCAGAGCGGGTGTGCGAATGGTATATGGCGAGGAGGTCCCAGCCGTTTTGCCCGGCCTCCATATCGACTTCGGCTATCTCCCGGGGGTCCATGGAAAAGCGGAAGGGGCTTGCCTCCACGTTGGTCATCCGGTAGAGCTTGGAGACCCGGCCCGATTTTCCGGACAGGATACCACAACATTCGTTGGGCAGCTCAGCCCTGGCGTGGGCCACCATATCGTCGATGTATCCTTTCTCGATCTGAGTCAACGGCCTCTCTCCTCACCCGGTCTGGATACCGGTCCTAATAGAAATATACCAGAGGAATCCAAAGGTGAGAAGCCGCTTCAAAGGGGGAACGAAGGAAGATCCCCCGAGGGCTGCATGGGTTCATCCAGCCGACGGAGTAAGGTTATGTATTACTTCAAAGCATGCAATAAGTGTAAGGGAGACCTATACCTGGAGAGCGACTCCTACGGCTCCTTCTTGAAATGCTTGCAGTGCGGGCGCATTACGGAAGTGGAAACACGGGGGCCCGGACTGCTCAAGGTGGATGCCCGGGATTTGAAGAAACAGGCGGCCTAACCTTTTTGGTTTCGCCGGCGCCCCGTTGGCCGCGGCCCGGCCCGTCTGGCCGGCGACCGGCGGCTTGGCCCTTGGCCCCCCGGCGCCGGATTCGGGGTCGCGTACGGCTCAGCCGGTGTTGTGGTGACCACGTACCTTCGTCTTCGCTACTGGGTCTTCAGCAGGTCGGCGAACTCGTGCACCGCCCTTTCCTGCAGCCAGTTCTCCAAGGATTTGGGGCGTAGGTCACGCACCAGCTTGATGGCATTCCGCGGGGTATAACCCACGTGCACCATGTAGCAGGCCAGCACCGTGCCGGTGCGGCCGATACCCGCCATGCAGGTAACCACCACCGGCCGGTCCCACGTTTCGATTTGCTCTTCGATGAACCGGACCATGCGCTTGATCTGGTGCATTTCAGGAGCGGAGAAATCGGGCACCGGCTCGAACAGGTCGACCAGGCCTACACCCTCCCCGGAAATGGTCCTCTCTTCCATGCGTATTATCGCCCGGATGTCCTGCAGCTTGAGGAACATCAGGTCGCGGCCGTTGGTGGGCCCGGCGGCCCCGGCCAGGACGCCATCGAGTAGCCAGCCAAAGTTCAAGTAGTTCACGGCGGGGACCCCATCAGAGACGGCTGGGTGGGAGCTTCGAGGGAATCGCTCAGGAATCGGCCCCGGCTTTCACCGGGCCTGAATCGCATCCATTATACTTTCTGGGTCCGGCGCCGGCCAGAGCCAGGGTGACGGGGGACCTCGCCTGATTCCCCTCTTACCAAGGGGGACTACGGGGGGATCACCGCTCCGCCGGGGGTACTCAAGCGTTGCTGAACCTCTTCCGGCGTCAGCGACTCCACCACCACCAGCTTGTCCCGGGAGGCGTGTCCCCGGACTATCCGGACCCGGCTCTTGGCGATTCCCAGGGTTTGGGCCAGCAGGGAGATGACTGCCGCGTTGGCCTGGCCGGCCTCCGGGGGAGCGGTCACTCGCAGAGGCAGGGTGTCGTCCCGGTAGCCCACCACCTGGTTGCCGGCGGCCTTGGGCTGCACCCGGACTTTGACATTGACGCCGTTTACCGCGGGCCGGGCCATGGCCGGTCCTCGATCGGCGGCACCCCCCGGAATCGGTCCATGGCGCTACTCCTGCCGCAGATGGGGCGGTTCTCACCTGGTTGACCCCGGCGGGTGGCGAAATCTGGGGAAGCTCCGATAACCGCGCCCGGCCCAACCGGGAAGCTCGCCGGTGGAACGCGCTGAGAAACCGGGTCTGCCGTATCGACACCCGGGATGGGCGCCGCCGGGGAACCGCCCGGTCGAGTATACCAAGATCGGGCTGGATAAGGAAAACGCCGCAGCCTCCGTCCGTGTCGATCGCCCAGACGCGCCGAGCGCCTCAAATCCGGAGGCGCCGGCCCGAGTCTTAGCCCGTCTCTGCCGCCCCCACGGTTAGACAGGATTCTTGCCCGATGCTATCATGAAGCTGTTGTCTCGACTGGCCGCGGGCAGATAGTGGAAACCTGAAAACCGGACCAGGATGGAGACCAGACGACGGTTCCCGTCGAAACCGAGGAAACTGGACACTCAATTTGAAGATAATAGACCTATTGAAGAATACCCGGACCATCTCTTGCGAACTCTTTCCGCCCAAGACGGCGGAGGGGATTCCCGGGGTGTTTCGGACCATAGAGCGGCTGAAGGCTTTCTGCCCGGATTTCGTGTCCGTCACCTACGGCGCGGGGGGCACCACCCGCTCCTTCACCGAGGAGATCACGGTGCGGATCATGGCGGAGGCCGAGCTGAGGGTGATGGCCCACCTGACCTGCGTGGGGCAGACCAGAGAGGAGCTGCACCGCGTGTTGGAGCGGCTGGACCGGGCGGGAGTCGAGAACGTCATAGCTCTGCGGGGCGACCCGCCCCGGGGGGAGAGCGGCTTCGTTCCCGTAGAGGGGGGCTTCAGCCACGCCACCGACCTGATCCATCACATCCGGCGGAACTTTGGGTTTGGGGTGGCTGCTGCTTGCTACCCGGAGGGCCATACTGAATCTCCCGACCTGGCGACCGACCTGGAATACACCAAGCTCAAGGTGCAGGGCGGGGCGGACTTCCTCATCGCTCAGCTTTTCTACGACAACAACGATTTCTTCAGCTTCGTGGACCGGGCGAGGCAGGCGGGGATCGATGTCCCCATCATACCGGGGGTGCTGCCCTTTCTGAGCACCGGCCAGATACGCCGGTTCACCGCCCTCTGCGGCTCCAGGATTCCGGAGGCACTGGACCGGCAGCTCGACAAATTTGCCGACGACGATGATGCGGTCCGGGAGCTGGGGATCGAGCACGCCACGAGGCAGGTTAGGGAGCTGTGGGACGCCGGGGTCTCCGGAGTCCACTTCTACGTCCTCAACCGGAGCTACTCGGTCTCGAAGATCCTGACGAATCTGGGCCTGCCAGGGCACACCGGGTCGTGATGCCCACCCCGCCGCCCGGTAGATAGCGATGCTCGCCACCGGCGTGGACATCATCGAAATTCCTCGGGTCGGACGGGTCCTGGAGCGCTACGGCCGGCGTTTCCTGGAGCGCGTGTTCACGCCCGGGGAGATCGCCTACTGCCGGGAACGGCCGCCCAACCTGGCGGCCCGCTTCGCCGCCAAGGAGGCCACCATGAAAGCCCTGGGCACCGGCACCCGCGGCGTGGGCTGGAAGGATATCGAGGTTGTCCGCCACGAGAGCGGCGCGCCCTCAATCAAACTCCACGGCCGGGCCGAGCGGCGCGCCCAGCGGCTGGGGGTTCAGGAGGTTGCTCTGAGCCTGTCCCACTCGCGTGAATACGCGGTTGCCTTCGTAGTGGTCCGGCGGGAGGTGGGCCCATGAAGATCGTCACCGCGGCCCAGATGGCGGCCCTGGAGGCGGCATCGGAGCGCCACGGTGTCGGCACGGATGCCCTGATGGAAAATGCGGGCCTGGTGGTGGCCCGAGCCGCACGGCATGACCTTGGAGGCGCCGCCGGGGCCAGGGTGCTGGTCCTAGTGGGCCCGGGCAATAACGGGGCCGACGGCCTGGTCGCCGCCCGCCACCTGCGGCGCTGGGGGGCTGAGGTCACCGCGTACTTGGTCACCCGCCGGCCTGACACCGACCCCAAGATGGACCTGGCCCTGGAGTACGGCGTCGGCGTTCTCCGCTCCGCCAGCGACCCCGGCCTGGCCCAATTGGAGCGATTGCTCGCGGGGTCCCGGCTGGTCATCGACGCCGTGCTGGGCACCGGACGGGCCCGTCCCCTGGAAGGGGCCGTCCGAGACGTGATGCTGTGCCTGGGGGCCTGCCGGGGCCGGGGCCGGTTTTCAACGCCCCGGCCCCAGCCCCGGGTTTTGGCACTGGACCTGCCCACCGGCCTCGACCCAGATACCGGCGAGGTAGACCCGGCGTGCCCGGTGGCGGACCTGACCGTTGCCCTTGGGCTTCCCAAGGCCGGCCTGCTGGCCTTTCCAGGAGCGGCCCACGCGGGTGAGCTGAAGGTGGCTGATATTGGGCTGCCCTCCGGCCTGGAGGAAGAAGAAAGGATAGACCTGGAACTTCTGACCTCCGAGCTGGCGGGCTGGCTCCTGCCCGCCAGGCCGCTCAACTCCCACAAAGGCACCTTCGGCCATGCCCTGGTGATCGCCGGATCGCGGAACTACGTGGGCGCGGCCTACCTGGCCTCTCAGGCGGCGGTCCGGTCCGGCGCCGGGCTGGTAACCCTGGCCACGCCCCGGAGCGTGTATCCCATCGCCGCCGCCAAGTTAACCGAGGTGATCCACCTGCCATTGCCGGATGACGATGCGGGGCGCGTCAGCCCCGAGGCCGTCGACTCCATCCGCTCCAACTTGGAACGCTACAGCTCTATACTGCTGGGGTGCGGCCTGGGCTGGTCCGCGGGAACCACGGACTTCGTGGAGCGGCTGCTCCCGGAGGTGCGCCCATCAGTGCCCCTGTTGATCGACGCCGATGGGCTCAACAATCTGTCTGGCCTGGCCGGCTGGCGGCGGCGCTTGAGAGGACCGGTGGCCGTGACGCCTCACCCCGGAGAGATGGCCACTCTGACGGGCGCTTCGACCCTCGAAGTGCAGCAAGACCGGGTGGAATCGGCCCGCCGGTGGGCCGCGCATTGGAACGCTACCGTCGTTTTGAAGGGCGCCCACACCGTGATAGCCGAACCCGGCGGCCTGGTCCGGGTTTCGCCCTTCGCCAATCCCGGCCTGGCCTCCGGGGGCACCGGCGACGTGCTGGCCGGCATAATCGCCGGGCTGCTGGCCCGGGGCTTGTCCCCCGCCGATGCTGCCTGCTGCGGGGTGTACCTCCACGGGCGGGTGGCCGAGGCGGTGAGAGACCGTATGGGCGACGCGGGGACCATCGCCTCTGATTTGATAGAGCGGTTGCCGGAGACCATGGCCCGGCTCCGGCGAGACGCCTCGGCAGAAGGATAGGCCCCGCCAGCGCCCTCACCCAGCCCTGGCTGCGCCGGGGCATCCCTCTCCCGAAGGGCGAGGGAACGTGCGGTGGGCCAAACTGCACAGACGCACCAGCATAATCCTGGATAATCAAAAGACCGCTGGGATTGAGGGACGGGACCATGGTCGGCCCTGGGCACTATGCTATACTTTAACCGGCCACCAACCCTTCCAGGGCGTTTAGTTGGGCGGTTACGCGTTGACGTTCTATCAGAACCTTCTTCCCCTACAGTGACCAACATAGCCAGACACGAGCGCGAAATGGCAAACAGAGCGGATTCAATGCTATATCGTCAGAGCGGCCTCGCCTGCGTCTCCGGTCCCTGCCTCCTCGATCGTGTGCGGCGGGCAAACCCGGGATAGGTGGCATCATGTCGCTGGCGCTTTTCCTCGAATCATTGGCGGACCCCTCGGCCAACGTTTTGGCCGGGGATTTCGTTGAAGCCTCTGACCTGCTCCCTCGAGAGTTAGGACTGTTTGCCAGGACCTGGTTCGGCATCCCCGCCGAGCGCCAGCGCTGGATCATCTCAACGATGGTGGAGTTGGCCGAAGACACCCCCGAGTTGGACTTCTGCGCGGTCTTCAAGATGTGTTTGAAGGACCGGGATGAAGAGGTCATGGAGAAGGCGATAGAGGGGCTGTGGGAGCACGAAGACCGGTCGGTGATCCCCAGTCTTGTCGAAATCCTGAAGTCCGACAAGGGCCCCAGAGCCCGGTCTGCTTCGGCCGTGGCGTTGGGCAAGTTTGCCGTCATCGTCTTGGAAGGAAAGCTGCTGCCTAAAGACGGGGAGTTGATACACGACAGCTTGATGGAGGTGCTCGCGGACCAGGACCAACACCTGGACGTTCGGCGCCGCAGCCTGGAAGCTATCGCCCCTTTCAACACCGGGGACATCAAGAAATACGTAAACTGGGCGTACGAGAGTCAAGATATGGACCTTAGGTCCAGCTCCATTTACGCGATGGGCCGCACCGGCGAACCAAGCTGGCTCCCCGTGCTTATCAAGGAACTCCAGAGCCCGGAGCCGGCTTTCCGGTACGAGTCGGCCCATGCTTGCGGCGAGTTGGGCGAGGAAGATGCCGTGCCTCATCTGGTCTCAACACTCCAGGATGACGAGTACCAGGTGCAGATGGCGGGCCTCGCCGCCCTGGGCAAGATCGGCGGCCCGTTGGCGAAGAAAGTGCTCTTGCACTGCGTCAAGGAGGGCGACGCCATGCTGGAAGAGGCGGCCCGAGCGGAGTTGCAGAATATAGAGTACCTGGAAGACCCGATGGCCTTCTCCTCTGAGGCCTAAGGGGCCTGGCCGGCCCTCCGCTTTGCCCGTGCCTCTTCCGGCGCCCGGCGCCCGGCAGCTCCAACTGGTCCTTGCAGTATCGGGCCACCGGAGGATTTCGCCCACCACCTTGTGGGATACTGTCCCCCTCTCCTTATTCAGCTTGACACTCCGGTCCAGTGCAACCTACACTGGCTTCGCGTGTCGCAGGTGCCCGCCAGGCGTCTCCAGACCCTCCCGTGGGCTGAATCCGGCCATTGAACCCACCGGAGCCAGGCCGGTCGTCACCGGTCTCACGGGAGCGAGGATGACGCCGGCTGGTAAATCCCCTTTGTCGTGAGCTTTGTTGACTCGTTTGTAGAGCCGGAGGAGTGTCATGGATGGAGCCACCGCTGTCGCCAATATCCTGAAGATGGAGGGCGTCGAATTCGTCGGGTGCGTTCCCTACCAGCCGATGCTCGAGGCCGCCGCCATCGCCGGAGTCCGGCCGTTAATCTTCCGGAACGAAAGTACGGGCGTCCACATGGTGGATGGCTTTGCCAGGGTGACCAACGGCAAACGGACCGGCGTGTTCTTGATGCAGAACGGGCCTGGGGCGGAAAACGCTTTCGGCGGTGTGGCCCAGGCATTCTCCGAGTCGGTGCCCATCTTGCTGCTTCCCGCTGGGATGCCTCGAACCCGGCGAGGGGTGCACCCCAACTTTTACCCCACCCGCAGCTTCGAGACGATCACCAAGTGGTCCGCGGAAGTCAACCTGGTCGAGCGAATTCCGGAGCTGATGCGGCGGGCCTTTACCAAGCTGCGGAGCGGGCGGCCGGGGCCGGTGCTGCTGGAGATTCCCAACGATGTTGCGGTAGAGGAGCTGGCCGAGGAGCGGTTCGACTACGAGCCCCCGGTTGCGATGCGGACCGCCGGGGACCCTGAAGCCATATGCCGGGCGGCCCGAGCCCTGCTGGCCGCCGAGCGGCCCATAATTCATGCCGGGCAGGGCGTCCTGTACGCCGAAGCCACTGAGGAGCTGGTCCGGGTGGCCGAGTTCCTGCAGGCCCCGGTGATGACCACGCTTCCGGGTAAGAGCGCCTTCCCCGAGAATCATCCCCTGTCTATCGGCGCCGGAGCATCCAGCACCACCGGCGGCGTCCACCACTATCTGACCCGCGCCGACCTGGTTTTCGGCATCGGATGCAGTTTCACCAAGAGCAGCTTTGCCACTCCGATTCCCGCCGGCAAAACGCTGGTCCACGCGACCGTCGATGATGATGACATCAACAAAGACTACAAGTGCCAGTATCCGGTGGTGGGCGACGCCAAACTGGTGTTGGGCCAGTTCCTGGAGGAGCTGAAACGCCAAACCGGCGCCGAGACTCGGCCCGCGGACCAGGACCTCCAGAAGGAGATCGGCCGGATCAAGCAGGAGTGGCTCGACCGTTGGATGCCCAAGCTGACCTCCGACGAGGTGCCTCTAAACCCGTACCGGATCATCTGGGACCTGATGCACACGGTGGACCTGGACGAGACGATCATCACCCATGAGTCCGGCAGCTCCCGGGAGCACGTGGTGCCCTTCTGGGAGGCCCGCGACCCCCGCAGTTTCATCGGCTGGGGTAAGTCCACGCAGCTGGGCTACAGCCTCGGGCTGGCCATGGGCGCCAAGGTGGCCGCTCCGAACAAGCAGGTAATCAACATCATGGGCGACTTCGCTTTTGGGTCCGTGGGCCTGGATGTTGAAACCGCCGTGCGGGCGCAGATTCCGATCTTGACCATTGTCATGAACAACTCGATCATGGCTATCTACTCCGACAGCCGCTTCCCGGTGGCCATCGACCGCTACGACGCCAAGCGCGTGGGCGGCCAGTTTGCCGAGGTGGCCCAGGCCATGGGCGCCTTCAGCGAAAAGGTCACGGACCCTGGGGAGATCATCCCGGCCATTCGGAGGGGGCTGGAAGTCACCCGCTCCGGGCGTCCCGCCCTGCTGGAGTTCATCACCAAGGAGGAGGGCGAGTACTCCAGGTTCCGTTTCGGGTAGATTACCGGAGGTTCCAGCGGTCCCCATCTGAATGCAGGGTGGCGAAATGGACTATCAGCCCAGGGACGGCCACGGCCGCTACCAGCCAACGATCCGGGACCTGCCCCAGGGGGAGCGGCCCCGGGAGAGGCTGAAAGCCTACGGCGCCAAACTCCTGAACAACACCGAGTTGATCGCCATCCTGCTGCGCACCGGGATGCAGGGGGAGAACGTCCTCGCGGTGGCGACCCGCCTGCTGGCTCAATTCGACGGGCTGGCTGGACTGGGGCGCACCACCTTCGCCGAGCTATGCGCCCAACGCGGGCTGAGCGAAGCCAAGGCCTGCCAGCTTCTGGCCGCGCTGGAGCTGGGCCGCCGGTTCGTTTCCCTGGCCCCCGAAGAGCGGATGGTGATCAACTCGCCGGCAGACGTGGCCAATCTGGTGCAGGCGGAGATGGCGGTATTTGACCAGGAGCACTTGAGGGTTTTGCTGCTGAATACCAAGAATGAAGTGCTCAGCATCCAAGAGATCTACGTCGGAAACGTGAACAGCTCGATGGTGCGGCCGGCCGAGGTCCTGCGACCCGCCGTCCGGGACAACGCCCCATCAGTCATCATCGTGCACAATCATCCTTCAGGTGACCCCACACCCAGTCCCGAAGACGTGTCCGTTACCAAAGAGCTTCTGGATGCCGGCAAGCTGATGGGCGTGGAGTTGTTGGACCACCTGGTAATCGGGAGTGGCGGCCGTTACATTAGTCTCAATGAAAAAGGGCTCGGCTTCAGTTAGGCTTGTTGCCGCCCTGACACCACTCTGGAGGACCCGGTGCATCACCTGCTGATCGCCATCGCCCTGCTGGCCTTCGCCGCGCTCGACGTGATCTTCGTAGAGTTTTCCGACACCCCGGCCGCCGCCCTCACCTTCGCCGCCATGTCGTTCTTGGTCTTGCTGCTCTTGAGCGGTTCGGCCGGCAGTTTTGGCCGTGAGCCAGAGGACTACACCACGCTTTTCGGCCCGATGCTGGGGCCGGGCCTGAAGGGTTTCCTGACCAGAATTGTGCTGGCCTCGGTCATTCCGGTGGTCCTGCTGGTGGCGTTGGCCTATGTTCCGGACCTCGACGACCCGTTGGACCCCAGCCAGACGGTGCAGTTGGGCTCGATATTAGCCGGTTTCTGGCTGTTGATGTCGTTGGCCCTGGTGGGCGCCGTGCTGGGTTTTCTTTGGTCTCGGTCCGGGGCGTTGGACGCGGTGGTGGTGGGCGGCCTGGTGGTGCTGATCCAGAGCCTGCTGAGCTGGGCTAAGTTTGACGCCAGCCGGGAGGCGGTGCAACTGGCGCTGTATACTTCGATGGTGTGGGTGTCCATCTGCCTGATCGGAGCGTGGGTGAGATTCGCATTGCGGCAGGTTAGCGACCACTACTTGTACCAGGCACGCGGCGACGAGCCGGAGCGGGCACCTGTCTTACCGGGGAGTTCAGCCCCAGAGTCCCAGTCTGCCGGTGAGGCTTGACCATGGCGGGCCGCGCCAGCGGTTTCGTTCACTTAACTCGCGTCAGTCTCCCCGGTCTCCTCGCAAACATTGCGGACGCGCCCGCCTCTTCCCCGGCGACGGGCCTAGTCAGTCGCAACTCCACGGAACGCCTCAGGCATCGAAGCCACCCCCGAGCCAAAAATCAGATAGCTTCGCAAGCTCGCCGGCGGGCCAGCGGGGATGAAAGATGCCGGTCCTCAGCCACCAGATTTCCGTGCCTGAAGAGGCGCGCCCGGAAGGCTAGGTCCGCAGCCATGACATGAATCGGCTCCAGGCGCTCCCGTACGGCGGGCCGGTAGGAAAAGGGAACGTTAGTTGGTAAACTGGTCAGCGACCGCACGTTCAACAGATTCCAGGCAATAGCCATCCGGTCAAGGCTGGTGGAGACGCCTCCGGCCCAGGGTGGGGACGTGATTAAATACCCCTGGCGGATGGAGCGAAAAACAAGATCCCAAACCTCGGCCGGGAAGGAGTAACGAATGTCCTATTTCATCGATGCCCAAGGGCGCGAGCCAATGCAACTGGTGCCCGGGGCGCGCACCCGCACCTTTTGGGGTGAGCACGTGCTGCTGTCCATGGTGGAAGTAGACGAGAATTCCGAGGTGCCGAACCACAGTCACCCCCATGAGCAAGCCGGAATTGTGATTGAAGGGGAGTTGGAGATGGGCATTGGAGGTGAGGTGCGGACATTGAAACCGGGGGATATGTACATCATCCCCGGAGACGTGTTGCATTACGCCCGAACCGGCGGAGCGCCGGTCAAAGCGTTGGACATCTTCAGCCCGGTGCGAGAAGAGTTCCAATACTAGGGCTCGGTCAGCTTGTTTCTTGCATCAGGTCATTCCGAGGCTCAGGGCGAAGCGATGAATTACAAATGTCAGCAATTATGCTGACTGAGTCCAAGCTATCGAGAAGTTGAAAGAGGCTCTCCGGTCCCGGTGGCGGCTGAATAGGCTCACAACAGCATCGAGGCCGGAGCGCTCCGGCCGGCAGCCGTGGGCGCCGCGACTTGACAGTGGAAGCTCGAGGGTTTTACGATGCTTAATAGGCCGCCGGGGATTTAGTCCCAGATGTGGCGAGAGAAAGTATTTCCATATCTCAGATTGGAGCCTTGGAGGGCTATCCCAAAGGAAGGGGAAGATCAGGGGATATAGCTCAGTTGGGAGAGCGC
>MPMB02141997.1_pt1 | contig 28005 bp, 26 predicted proteins | sample 1617371 | NCBI WGS metagenome assembly MPMB02 (sample SAMN05944808, study PRJNA350692) | marine metagenome | biome: marine; feature: ODZ; material: water; isolation source: 300 m water sample filtered on 0.2 um supor filter | place: Pacific Ocean | collected 2012-04-08 | depth 300m m
ACGCAACCGTATCGCATGGTTGGCCTGTCCCCGGCCCACTCGGCTGTTTCGTGACTTTCTGAAGATCTGTTTTAGGTTGTCCATGGAAGATGTGGAGAAACTACTTAATTAAGGCACCCTATTCTACCGATACCGACTATCAGAATGAATCGGTTTGATTGAAAAACCACTTTCTCGCCACCTATCAGAGATAACTGTCACCACTCTCCAACCACAAAGGAGATCATCACCCCCCATCAGGCGGTCTAAATGCCTACAAAACGTCAGCAGAGGACACTGCTTGGTCTTAAAAAAAATAACAGCAGACAGCAATTGGCGGCCGTGATCTGATCGAAGTCTGATAAGCGTAACGCGACTTAACTGGGGGGCCCTCGCTTTGACAACTCCGGTGGGAGTGCTCCCCGACTCAATGAGTGATCTTAAGAGCGCCTTGGCATAGGCGTGGATGGGGCAAAAAACAACAGTCACCTATCGGTTAAAAACCCCTTCCTGGTCTTAAATCTCATTCATCCAGCAGAAAGTCACGAGCCTGGTTGATTCGTGCAGAAAGATAATCCGAGCCACCCCTATCCGGATGAAGCTTCTGAATCAGACGCCGATGAGCGGCAATAATAGTGTCACGTCCTGCATCAGCCTCAACCCCCAGAATCTCCTCTGCCTCTTTCTTGCTCATTGATATTGGACTTTGGGCGCCCGCTACCCCTTCACCGGCCCCACCACCCTCTACCTGTTCCCTCCAGATATCACCGTGCAAGCGATCAAGGTAGGCTTCAAGAATAGAGAGGGATTGGAGATCCTCTCTGCACTGGGTGTGCAATTTCAATAAAGACTCAAGGGCCATTGCCTCAAGCCTCTGGCCCTCAAACCCACCCTCAAGCACTTCACCGGCCATGGCGCCACTGTCATGGTCAAGGGTCACTCTGAGAAACCGAGTTGTAACGGCCGATGATTTCCCTCCTGTCGACCCTTTGAAGGCTTGGAATGTGTCATAGGTCCGCTTGGCAATCAGTGCTCTTTGCAACCAGGGGATCAACGCCCCAAGAAGAGCAAACAACCAGGGAAGCCTCCCCGTGACAATGAGCAGCACCAGGATACCGGCCCCACCATAGAGGGCCGTCATCACAAGCATCTTTCTGCGCTGCTCAGGAGTGAGCCGTCCAAGCCGGGAGAAGACCCACATCAGGCCGATGAGCCCCACTACAGCAAGAAATAATTTGGCTGCCATCCCTCTCGTTACTCTTTTAGTTGGTGGATCAGTCTTTGGGTCACCCCACCCTGTTTAGTGGAGAAGGCCTTGAGCGCCTCTTGCCCCCCTGAAGCATAGACAGCAACTGCAGCAAGAAGGTCGCTTAACTGTTGCGGGCTGTTGCTGTCGAACTGACAACACGCTCCGTTTGATAATTTTGCCATCTCGCTAAAGGCTCGGATAGTCCTGGGATCACTCCCCTCATGAAATGCGAATATGGGCACCCCAAGCAGCCCCAGTCTGGCCGCCTGATGGGCCACGCTGTCCAGCCCCTCCTCCATCGCATCACCTACAAATACCAGAGCATCTATTCGTTTTGCCTCTGTCTCTGTTGCGGTATGTTTAAGCACCCGCTCAATCTGGGTCCGCCCAGCGATACAACTTACCGCCCCCATGAGGGCGAGCAGATCCAGGCTGTTGTTGGTCCATCGGCTGGCACGACACTCCGCAAAGCCACGGTAGTAGACAAGTTGGACCTCAAGTCCACCCAGGGCAGCACTGCGGGCAAACATCTCCCCCTGGATTGAACTTGCCTGCGACCAGGTCAACTCCCGACTTGCCGTAGCGTCCATAGCAAAGACCAGACGTCCCCGGCCTTGTGGTCGGTTTGATAGGGAAGAAGCGCGCTTGAGAAAAGCATCAACCTCTGATTGGGACGAGCGTTTTGAGAGTGGCTGTTTAGAATCGGTCATCTGCTCTCTCTGTGGTCATTGAGGATAAGTGACACTATTTCATTGAGGTCACGAGAGAGCCCTGGCATGCTCACTATCTTGTCCAGCTCACCCCTCATCATCTCCTGCCGATCCTGATCATACCGCCTCCATCGACTAAAAGCAGTTGCCAGACGGGCGGCAATCTGGGGATTGAGGGTATCAAGCTGCCTGACCTGTTCACCCAGAAACCGATAGCCCTGCCCAGTTGGTTCATGAAACCTTAGATGATTTCCCATCGAAAACGTGCCCACCAGAGCACGCACCCGGTTAGGGTTTTTAAGGGTGAAGTGAGAATCCTGCATCAACAGAGTGACCTGATCAATTGTATCTTCTCTATAAGAGAGGGCCTGAAGAGAGAGCCACTTATCCAGTACCAGTGGTTCATCCGCCCAATCCTTTCGAAACTGATCCAGCACCACACGCCTCTGTGGGGTGTTGGAGTGTATAAGGCAGCTCAGGGCGGCAACACGATCTGTCATGTTGCCAGCCCCTTCAAACTGACTCACGGCAAGTGACAGACCCTCTTCATTATCCCCAACGCAGAGATATTGAAGCATTAGATTACGCAGCTGACGCTTGCCCACTGATGCAGCGTCAATAGCATCAGGCGACAATCCTGACAGCCCCTCAAAGTGTCCCAGGAGCTGGGGATAGAGTTTGTTTACCAATGCCGTTTTTAACGTTTGGCGTGCCCGGTGCACTGCCTCGGGGTCAACCACTTGCTGGGTCTCCGCCAATAATGCCTCACCCGGCAGGGTCAGCAACTGGGCAACAAACGCAGGGTCATCTTCCGGCTCCTTGAGCAGGGCGCTTATGGCAGTGATGAAAGCCTCTCCAATATCCTGGGCCGGATCACTGATCGCCATGACCATCGCCTTGAGTGCCAGCTTCTGCCCCCCCTCCCAGCGGTTAAAGGGATCACTGTCATAGGCCATAAGAGAGGCATGCTCGGCATCTTCAAAATCATCATGAAGCCTGATTGGAGAGGACAAACCTCGCAGCAGTGAGGGCAGGGGCTCTTCCTTTAAGCCACCGAAAACAAACTCCTCTTCTGTTTGACAGAGATGGATGACCCCGCTTTTTGAGGCCCCCTCCCTCTCTCTGACAAGCTCAATGCGTCCCTCTACAGGGTGGAGTTCAACGGGATCTCCCTCTGGGCCTAAGAGCGCAAAGGTGAGTGGGATATGAAAAGGGCTCTTCTCTGGCTGCCCTGGTGTGGGTGGACACGTCTGTGTCAGCCCTAGGGTGAAGATGCCTCTCTCTGGATCCCAACTACGCCTCACGCTGACCTCTGGCGTGCCTGACTGGGTATACCAGAGACGAAACTGCGTTAGATCGAGCTCTCCTGAAGTTGCCATCACCTCAAGAAAGTGATCAATGGTGACGGCCTGGCCGTCATATCTATTGAAATAACGATCAGTCGCCTGCCGAAACCGGGTCGGGCCAAGCATCTCGGCGAGCATCCTTACCACCTCTGCCCCTTTTTCATAGACCGTGGCGGTGTAGAAGTTACTGATCTCCAGATAGCTGTCGGGTTGTACAGAATGAGCGGTTGGGCCCGCATCCTCTCTGAATTGGTGGTTGCGCAACATATTGATATCACTGACCCGCTTAACCCCCCGTGACGTAGTGTCAGCGCTAAACTCCTGATCACGATAGACGGTAAAGCCCTCTTTGAGTGAGAGCTGAAACCAGTCCCGACAGGTCACCCGATTGCCTGACCAGTTATGGAAGTATTCATGGGCAATAACGCTCTCTACCAGCTGAAAGTCACTGTCAGTGGAGGTGTCTGGTCTTGCCAGGAGATAACGGGAGTTAAAAATATTAAGCCCCTTGTTTTCCATAGCGCCACTATTGAAATCGTCGATGGCAACAACCATGTAGCAATCAAGGTCATACTCTCGGCCGAAAACATGCTCATCCCATGCCATCGCCTTATGGATGGCAGCAAGGGCATGATGGCACTGATCTATATTGTGGTCTTCGGCATAGACATGGATCCCGACAGAGCGGCCGCTCTGAGTGGTAAAGGTATTGCTTAGGGCGGCAAAATCACCCGCAACAAGCGCAAAAAGATAGCTCGGTTTTGGAAAAGGGTCATGCCAGGTGGCAAAATGGCGGCCCCGATCAAGCTTGCCCTCTTTGACCAGGTTCCCATTGGAGAGCAGAAGAGGATAGCGCTTCCGATCTGCCGCTATGGTGACAGTAAAAACGGCAAGCACATCCGGGCGATCGGTAAAATAGGTAATGCGGCGAAAACCCTCAGCTTCACACTGGGTACAGAAGTGGCCTGAAGAGCGATAGAGCCCCTTCAGCTTGGTATTCTCCTGGGGTTTTATCGAGGTTTTAATTTCGAGTAAAAAGGCGTCCGGGGCTTCCAACAGGGTCAAGCCCCTCTCGCTGGCATAATAGTCCTCTCTGTCCAGTTCACGACCATCGACCCTGATTGAGATCAGGGTGAGCTCTTCTCCATCAAGCTCCAGTGGCTGACCACTCCCCTCCTCACTGCGAACCACCTGTAGCTGTGCAGTGACCACCGCCCCCTCCTCCTCCAGATCAAAGTGGAGTTTTGCCGTCACAATATGAAAATCGGGAGGCCTGTAATCTGCCAGTCGGGTCACTACCGAATCCCCGTCTGACTCTCTCTTGCCCTGCAGGGGGTTCACCAGCTCTCTCTCCAAAAGGCGATAAAGGCTGGCACTCTCTCCCTGGCGGCAGGATCATGGGGGACATCACAACGGCAAGAGCCATTGACAGTGCGTTCAGCCTCATAGACCACAGCTGCCAGAGATTCAGGGCCTGGATCGGCCAGGATTCCCCCCTCAACCGGATTGCAGTATGCAAGCTCCACCCCTAAAGATGAGAGCGCCTGATAGACACGGTCTTGACGACGGCCAGGAACATGGTGAGGAAGAAGTATTGTATTTGGTCTGGCCATTGGCACAATAGAGCCCAATCTTTAAGCGGTTACCAACAGCAAGATGACCAGAACCACCACCGCCAGCAAAGGCCATATGAGGGCAGACCACTCTTTTGGAGCCTCCTTACTCTGGTTGACCATGTAGCGCACACCGGGCCAAAACCAGATAAGCACCAGTACTCCCGCCACTCCAAGCAATAACTTTTCCCAGGTCTGTAATGGATCCAACTCTTTTCTCCTTTTCTGTCCAGCACAGAGGTCGATAATGCTGCTCTTTTGGTTATTTGTCCCCAAGCGCCGACATTCGAGACGATGCACTTCGTTCGGATCACTCCAAAACGTTGGAAATTATAGTGGAAAAACTAAATTTGAGCGCAGGAGGAAAAACTGCCAATAAAGGTCTACAATGTATATCAGGTGCATGGTACAGGATGCACTTAAACCCATATTCACAATCCAACAGCGAGGTGGCTCTATGAGTGAAGAATCAAAAGATGATCTCAACGAGAAGCTTGGTCAGTTGCGGAGTGAGCATCGAGACCTGGATGATATCCTCACCCGAATGTCAGATGACCACTCAATCAATGACCTGCAGCTGAAGCGGATGAAAAAACGCAAGCTCTACCTAAAAGACGCCATTACTAGACTAGAAACTGAGTTATTACCCGATATGAGGGCCTAATCCCTCCCGGGACTTAACTTCCGGCAGGATCGTAGCCGAGAACCGACCCCAGAGATTGCTCCACACTGAGCAGATCCAAGCCCTGACGATCGGCATAATCTTTGGCCTGATCCTGCCCAATCTTCCCTATCCCAAAATAGCGGGCAGAGGGGTGGGAGAAGTACCAACCGCTTACTGATGCAGCGGGCAGCATTGACCAACTCTCGGTAAGGGCTATCCCAGCCTTTTCTTCCGCCTCAAGTACCCTCCAGAGGGCGCTCTTGCCAGAGTGGTCTGGACAGGCGGGGTAACCGGGGGCAGGGCGAATCCCCTGATATTGCTCCTTAATCAAGGCTTCATTATCCAGGCTCTCTTGCGGTGCATACTCCCAAAGCTCTTTCCGAACCTTCAGATGCATGTATTCTGCAAAGGCCTCGGCCAGACGGTCTGCCAGCGCTTTTAGCATTATTGATGAGTAATCATCGTGCTGCTGCTGAAAAGCTTTGGCCCGTTCAGCAACACCAATACCGGTTGTCACCGCAAATGCGCCGAGGTAATCGGCGACCCCACTCTCTTTTGGGGCGATGAAGTCTGCTAGCGAGAGATTGGAACCACTCTCTCCACGATCCATCTGCTGGCGCAGAAAGTGACAAGTTGCCAGCTTCTCCTGTCGGCTCTCATCAATATAGAGATCAATATCGTCACCTCGGGTGTTGGCGGGGTAAAACCCCACAACACCTCTTGCCTCGATCCACTCCTCCTCGACCATGACATCCAGCGTCTTTCGGGCATCAGAGTAGACCCGGCGTGCCTCCTCACCCTGCCTTGAGTCATCCAGAATGGCAGGATATTTCCCTTTCAGCTCCCACACCCTGAAGAAGGGGCCCCAATCGATAAAATCGACCAGTCTCTCCAATGGCGTGCCGCCATACTCTCGTACCCCCAAAAAAGAGGGTTTTTTCGGCTGGTAGGCTTGCCAGTCTGTTACCAGCTTGTTCTTTCGGGAGGCCTCTATTGACTGCCTGACCTGGCTGACCTGACGGGTCTCGCGCTGTTCTCGAATATGACGATAAGAGGCGGCCACATCAGAAGCATACTGCTTACCCTTGGACTCACTCAGCAACCCGCTCGCCACCCCTACGGCTCTTGAGGCATCCGGCACATAGACCACTGGTGATGAATAACAGGGGGCGATCTTTACCGCAGTATGTACTTTTGAAGCCGTTGCGCCCCCCACTATCAGGGGCACCTTAAACCCCTGGCGTTCAAGCTCACTGGCCAGATGAACCATCTCCTCAAGAGAGGGGGTGATGAGTCCGGAGATGCCGATCAGATCGCAGTTTTGCTCTTTGGCCGCAGCCAAAATCTTTTCGGCGGGAACCATCACTCCGAGGTCAATAACCTCATAGCCATTGCACTCCATCACCACGCCAACAATATTCTTTCCTATATCGTGAACATCGCCTTTGGCCGTTGCCATCAACAGCTTCCCCTGAGTGGTCATGCCTTCAGTGCCCTTGTCCTTGGCAAGGTATGGGTCGAGATAGGCAACCGCCCGTTTCATCACCCTTGCTGATTTAACCACCTGGGGAAGAAACATCTTGCCTTCGCCAAACAGGTCGCCGACCCGGTTCATTCCACTCATCAGCGGCCCCTCTATAACCTCCAGTGGGCGCTCAAACTGACCTCTTGCCTCTTCAGTATCTTCCTCAATGAAATCCGTGATCCCTTTTACCAGAGCATGCTCAAGACGCTCCTCTACAGGCCACTGGCGCCATTCAAGCCCCTGAACAGTGCTCTCTTTCGTCTCTTCGACCACACTCGCAGCCACCTCAATAAGACGTTCTGTGGCATCCTCTCTGCGGTTTAGCACCACATCCTCCACCCGCTCTCGGAGGCCTGATTCAATATCTTCGTAGATGGCCAACTGCCCTGCGTTGACAATGCCCATTCCAAGACCCGCTTTGATTGCGTGGTAGAGAAAGACGGCATGAATAGCCTCACGCACCGGGTTGTTACCACGAAATGAAAACGAAACATTGGAGATTCCACCTGATATCAGCACCTCCGGCATCTCTTCTCTGATCTGCCGAGTCGCTTCAATGAAATCAACGGCATACTGGTCATGCTCTTCAATACCGGTAGCGATTGCAAACACATTGGGGTCAAAGATGATGTTTTCAGACCGGAAGCCGACCTTCTCCACCAGCAGCTCATAGGAGCGCCTGCAGATCGAAATCCGGCGCTCCAGGGAGTCTGCCTGCCCCTGTTCATCAAAAGCCATCACCACCACGGCAGCGCCATACTGTTTCACTCTCCTCGCCTGGTGAAGAAAAGAGTCCTCTCCCTCTTTCAAGCTGATCGAGTTAACAACTCCCTTGCCCTGAAGGCACTTCAAGCCCTCTTCAATCACCTCCCACCGTGATGAGTCAATCATCACCGGAACTCGGGCTATGTCGGGTTCTGCCGCAATCAGCCGCAGAAATTTTGACATCGCAGCGGCTGAGTCCAGCATCGCTTCGTCCATATTGATATCGATTATCTGGGCCCCATTTTCAACCTGGTCCCGGGCCACATCGAGAGCGGTCTCATAATCCTCTTCCAGAATGAGGCGTCTAAAGCGCGCCGACCCGGTCACATTGGTCCGCTCTCCTACATTGACAAAGAGTGAGCTTTTATCAATCTCCAGAGGTTCCAGGCCTGAAAGCAGGCAGTGGTGTTGGGACGGCCTCTGACGCCTCGGTTGCTGATCTGCCACAGCCTCATCTATCGCACCAATATGTTCAGGAGTGGTTCCACAGCATCCGCCTACAATATTGAGCAGGCCTGATTGGGCCCACTCTCTAATATGGGTTGCCATTTCAGCAGGGGTCTCATCATACTCACCGAATTCATTGGGCAGCCCGGCATTGGGATGAGCCGAGATAGCCGTATCGGCGACAGCTGCCAACTCCTGAATATGAGGCCTGAGGGCATCAGCACCCAAGGCGCAGTTAAGACCGATGCTCATCAACTCTCCATGGGACAGGGAAGCCCAAAAAGCAGTTGGAGTCTGGCCGGAGAGAGTCCTTCCCGACTGGTCGGTGATGGTTCCGGACACCATCAGTGGAAGCCGTACCCCCAATGACTCAAAGGCCATAAAACAGGCATAGAGCGCTGCTTTTGCATTGAGTGTATCGAAAATTGTTTCAATCAGAAGAACATCTGAACCGCCTTCGATCAACCCTTCGGCCGCCTCCTGATAGGTCTCAACCAATTGATTGAAATCGACATTTCTAAATCCAGGATCATTGACATCAGGAGAGAGGCTTGCTGTTCGGTTGGTGGGGCCCAAAACGCCGGCGACAAAGCGGGGTCGGTCTGGATTGCTTGTGGTTTTCGATAGTACGGCCTCTTTGGCGATAGCGGCCGCCTTGAAATTAATCTCTTTTGCCAATGACGCCATCTTGTAGTCAGCCAGAGAGATGCGGTTGGCATTAAAGGTGTTGGTCTCAATAATATCCGCACCGGCTTCGAGGTAGGCACTATGAATTTCGCTGATAATCTCGGGCTGTGAGAGGGTGAGCAGATCATTATTTCCCTTTACCTCTGCCTCCCAATCTGCAAAACGTTGCCCTCGATAGCCCGCTTCGTCAAGATTGTATTTCTGGATCATGGTGCCCATAGCACCATCAAGGATAAGAATAGACTCTTGCAGGCGCTGGTGTAATAACCCGCTGTGATCAATACTCATCTTCAGGCTAATGAACCCATGGCTTTGACGACCCTAAGCACCGGGCCAGACCGGTTGAGGGTATAAAAGTGAAGTCCGGGCGCGTCTCCTTCGATCAACTGATTACAGAGCAGGGCTACAACATCGGCTCCAAAGGCGCGCAGGGAGTCGAGGTCATCCTGGTAGTCTTCAAGACGACGACGGATCCACCGGGGAATCTCTGTTCCGCAGGTATCAGAAAAACGAGCGAGTTGTTTGTAATTGGTAATCGGCATTATCCCCGGGACTACCGGTATGGTAATCCCAAGGTCAGCGATATCATCCCGAAATCTGAGGTATGCATCGACATTATAGAAATACTGGGTTATCGCAGAATCTGCTCCTGCCTTGACTTTATCCCTGAAAAAACCGATATCCTCCCTGAAGGAGGGTGTTTCTGGGTGTGCTTCCGGATAGGCTGCAACATCAATATGAAAAGCGCTGCCACTTATCTCCCGAATAAACTCAATCAGTTCGATAGCATAACGAAAGTCACCGTGCTCGATCATTCCAGAGGGACGATCCCCCCTAAGAACAACCAGGCGCTGCACACCAATAGAGCGGTAGTGCTCAAGGAGCGCTGAAACAGAATCACGCGTCTCTCCGACTCCGGTAAGGTGGGGAACTGCAGGAGTAACCCCCTCTTCAGCAATCTCTTCAATTGCTTGGAGTGTCCCCTCTCGAGTGCTTCCTCCAGCGCCTGAGGTCACTGAATAAAATTCTGGGTTCAGCTCGGTGAGGGCCAATCGGCTCTCCCTCGCCCTTTGATGACCCTCATTCGCCCGAATTGGGAAAAATTCGCAGCTGTATTGCCCCTGAGTCATTGGTGCTGAACCCTTGATAGAATTAATAACGGTAGTGGTCTGGTTTAAAAGGCCCCTCACTCGGGACATCAATATAGACCGCCTGCTCCGGAGTAAGTTTGGTCAACCGGGCACCAATTTTGCCGAGGTGTAACTTTGCCACTTTTTCATCCAGTTGCTTGGGCAACACATAGACCCGGTTGTCATACTGGTCAGGATTATTCAACAGCTCCATCTGAGCCAGAACCTGATTGGTAAATGAGTTGGACATGACGAAACTGGGGTGGCCGGTTGCACACCCCAGATTTACCAGCCGGCCCTCTGCAAGAAGGATGATCCGTTTTCCATCGGGGAAAATAATATGGTCTACCTGAGGCTTAATATTATCCCAACTGTAGCGACGCAAGCTGGCAACATCGATCTCATTATCAAAATGTCCAATATTGCAGACAATGGCCTGGTTCTTCATTGCAACCATATGGTCATGGCCAATGACGTGGTAGTTCCCGGTAGCTGTTACAAAGATGTCCGCTTCGGGGGCCCCCTCTTCCATGGTGACTACCCGATAGCCTTCCATTGCCGCCTGAAGGGCGCAGATGGGATCAATCTCAGTCACCCAGACAATACAGCCCAGACCACGAAGCGACTGGGCACACCCTTTACCCACATCACCGTATCCGGCAACCAGGGCGATCTTGCCGGCCATCATCACATCAGTTGCACGTTTGATTCCATCTACCAATGACTCCCGACACCCATATAGGTTATCGAACTTACTTTTGGTAACCGAATCATTAACATTGATTGCGGGAAAAGGCAGTGTCCCGGTGGCCTCCATCTGATAGAGGCGGTGCACGCCTGTGGTTGTCTCTTCTGTCACCCCACGAATGTTCTTCAGTATATTGGAGTACCAGCCAGGTGATTCTTCCAGTCGCACCCGTATGGCGGCGTAGAGTGCGACCTCTTCTTCACTGGTTGGATTATCGAGTACGGCAGGATCCTCCTCTGCCTTGGCACCAAGGTTGATGAGCAGGGTCGCATCCCCACCATCATCCAGAATCATGTTGGGTGTTCCGCCATCGCCCCACTCCATCACCCGATGGGTGTAGTTCCAGTACTCCTCCAGCGTCTCCCCCTTGTAGGCAAATACCGGAATGCCGCTTGTTGCAATCGCTGCTGCCGCATGGTCCTGGGTGGAGAAGATATTACATGAGACCCAACGCACCTCGGCACCCAGAATCACCAATGTCTCGATCAACACCGCGGTCTGAATCGTCATGTGGAGACTACCGGCAATACGCGCCCCTTTGAGCGGCTGGCTCTTTGCGTATTCATCACGGAGTGCCATCAACCCTGGCATCTCCGTTTCAGCTATTGCAATCTCCTTGCGTCCCCACTCTGATAGAGAGAGATCGGCTACATGGAAATCCTGGTTGGTCACTTCTGCTGTCTGTGTCGACATGGTGCCTCCTAGTGCTTCTAAAGAAGGGTTATCTCTCCAGGCCTGCAGCCTCACGAAGCTGCTCTGCCCGGTCTGTTGACTCCCATGGGAATCCCGGCTCTTCACGACCAAAATGACCATAGGCCGCTGTCTTCTGGTAGTTGACCCGATCAGTGTTCAACAGATCCAGCATCTTCAGGAGCCCATAAGGTCGAAGGTCAAAATGCTCACGGATCAATGTTTCAATTTGATTGTCGGCAACTTTACCGGTACCAAAGGTATTGACCATCACTGATGTGGGCTCAGCCACACCAATGGCATAGGAGGTCTGAATCTCACATCGTTCAGCAAGTCCGGCAGCTACAATATTTTTAGCCACATAGCGACTTGCGTAGGCGGCAGATCGATCAACCTTGGAAGGGTCTTTGCCAGAAAATGCACCCCCCCCATGATGAGCTGAGCCACCGTATGTATCGACAATGATTTTGCGCCCTGTCAGGCCGCAGTCACCAACCGGGCCTCCGATGACAAAGGCACCGGTAGGGTTGATATGAATCTTGGTGCTGTTATCGATCCAGCCTTCAGGCAATACAGGGATAATGATGTTTTCCATTACCGCTTCATGCAGATGGTCGTTATCAATATCAGGATCATGCTGGGTGGAGAGCACCACCGCATCAAGACCAGCCACCTCTCCCTGCTCGTAGCGAAAAGTCACCTGGCTCTTGGCATCTGGGCGCAGCCAGGGCAGTACATTGGTCTTGCGCATCTCTGCCTGACGCTCAACAAGTCGATGTGCATAGGTGATCGGGGCGGGCATTAATACATCGGTCTCATTAGTGGCATAGCCAAACATTAATCCCTGATCGCCAGCCCCCTGATCCTCGGCACGCTCACGATCAACACCCTGGTTAATATCCGCTGACTGCTTGCCAATCAGTGACATGACCGCACAAGTACTTCCATCGAAGCCAACATCTGAACTGGTATAGCCTATGCCGCAAACCGTATCTCGAACGATCTGCTCCAGATCAACCCAGGCATCGGTTGTGACCTCACCAGCAACAACAACAGCGCCGGTCTTTATAAGGGTTTCGCACGCAACTCGTGCCGCCTTGTCTTCGGCAATAATAGCGTCCAGGATGGCATCTGAAATCTGATCGGCCACTTTATCAGGGTGTCCTTCTGAGACCGATTCAGAGGTAAAAAAATAACTGTTACTCATTAGTCAAAACTCCATAAAAAATAAAAAACCCGCAGGGGGCTACCGTGCGGGCTGTTTAGAATCCTGAGACTCATCTGCTCGCTTTAGCGTTGCTTGTAATGCGCCCGCAATCTGAGTTCAAATCAGCGCAATAATGAGAATATATTATAAAGACATATCCTGTCAATTCTCACCCCACCCCAACCCTTCCAGAGTTTTCCCATTGCCCGCTTAGAGCTTTGGAGTGGCTCTGGGCCATGAACCATGGACAGTCTGGTTATTCTGAGATGTTCCCTTCGGCCACAAGGCTAGTGTGTGCGGCATAGGCGCCTGGACCATTAAGCCCACATGAAAACTCAGTTTGTGCCCAAAGGGCTACCGTATCGTCGCTTTTCAGTTGGTAGGTCCCCAGATTGTAGTCCTTGTAGATGCCATATTTCCCTGTCTTATCTGGACAGCTGGAACATGAGCCCCACTGGGCCACCTCTCCGCTTTTTACTGCTTCACCATTTATTCTTAGCTCATAGGGAGGTGAGCCGGCACATTTCTCATTGACTCCCTTCCAGATGAATGTAAATTCGCCATCGTAGGGAAATGAACTCCAGCTCCATGAGCCATCACAGATCTCATTCTCACACCAAACCACATGCCAGCACTCCTCATCCCAGCAGCGGTATTGCGCCGCTCCTGTTCGATCTGCCAAGTTGCCTTTGAATGTCACCGCAATATCAAACCCTCCCGTAGAAGGGGTATCAACTTCATAACTTGGGCCTCCTTCGGGACCGGCACCTACATCTCCTTCGGTACCCGGGCCCTCTCCACCCCCGCTTGAACGCTCATTGAGGAAGTCACAGCCACTCACTGCAAAGAGAGCAAGCGAGACAAAGAGAACAGCACCCAAGGCCTGGTGGAGTACGTTTTTAACTCTCAAGATCAAGCTCCTTTAGCTTTCGCGTCAGGGTGTTTCGCCCCCATCCCAGGCGTTTGGCTGCTTCCTGTTTATGGCCCCCTGTATGATTCAGAGCAGCCTTGATCAGCACCCTTTCAAACCTGGGCTCAAGAATGCCAAGTATATCATTTTTTCCCAAAGCAAGCTTCTGTTCGACAGAACGTTTTAATAACAGTTCCCAGTTGCTGTTTGAGCTCTCGCCTGCTTGGAGCTTTACCTCATCCGGCAGATCCTGCAGGGTAACCGATGGACCGGGTGCCATTACGGTTAACCAACGACACGTATTCTCCAGTTCACGGACATTCCCTGACCAGCCATGCCTTTTTAACTGGGCGAGGGCTTCTGGACTCAGGGTTTTAACTTCTGTCTCCAGCTCTTCTGCACACCGCCTTAAAAAACTTGTCGCCAGCGCTGGAATGTCCTCCTCCCGGTCTCGCAGCGGTGGCAGCTTTATCCTGATTACATTAAGCCGGTGGAAGAGATCCTCCCTGAAATTCCCAGCCTCTACTCGCTCTTCCAGCTTACGATTGGTGGCTGCAATCACCCTGACATTGACTTTAACCTCCTGATGGCCCCCAACCCGATAGAACTTCCCCTCTGCCAGAACCCTTAACAATCGTGTTTGAAGTGGCCCTGGCATCTCTCCAATTTCATCCAGGAAGAGGGTGCCCCCATCTGCCTGTTCAAAGCGGCCAATGCGCTGCGTCACCGCCCCGGTGAACGCCCCCTTCTCATGCCCAAAAAGCTCAGACTCAAGCAGCTCTGATGGAATTGCTGCGGTATTGATTGCAACGAAAGGGCCCTCGCGGTTGGCACCGGTCTCATAGAGAGCGTGGGCAACAAGCTCTTTTCCTGTTCCCGATTCACCACTGATAAGGACCGTCATGCCTGATCCAGAGAGCCTCCCAATTGCCCGAAAGACGCCCTGCATCGCCGGTGCAACACCAATGAGTCGATGCGATCCATTGGTACCGGGCGCCATCTCATGAGCTAAATTGGTGGCTTGCCGGTCCATCGCCCGCTTCACCAGGTTGACCACTTCGTCCATGTCAAATGGTTTCGGCAGGTACTCAAATGCTCCTCCCTGATATGAAGATACCGCACTCTCCAGATCACTGTGTGCCGTCATAATAATGACTGGGATCTGGGGTACTCGCCGGCTTAGCTGCTCAAGAAACTCAAGACCCGATGTCCCCGGCATACGTATATCCGTTATGATGACACTGGGTCCTGATTCAATATTTTGTTCCAGCGCCGCATCAGCACTCTCAAACAACTCTACAGTCAGGCCCGCCTGTTGAAGCGCACGCTCGAGAACCCAGCGAATAGAGGTATCATCATCTACCACCCAAACAATCCCTGCATTTTCCATCTCTACCCCTCCTCAACCGGAAGATAAATACTGAAACACGTCGAACCTTGCTCGCTCTCACAATCGATTAACCCCCCGTGCCGGCAGATAATCTCTTCGGCAATGGCCAATCCAAGACCACTGCCCTCAGGACGACTGGTCACCATTGGGAAAAAAATCTGCTCTTTGATCTTGTCGTCGACCCCAGGCCCGTTATCTTCGACATCCGCCCTGACCACATTACGATAACGGTGATTCCCAACAGTAAACTGACGCTCAATTCGCGTCCTTAAGACAATTCGACCTCTCCCTTCCAGAGCCTGAACCGCATTACGGACAATATTGAGCAGTGCCTGGATGAGCTGATCACTATCTCCCGCCACATCGGGGAGGCTGGGGTCATAATCACGGGTAATGACCAGGCTGCTATTGGCTTCAACAGAGACCAGCTTGCGTACGTGCTCAAGTACCTGATGGACATTGAGAGGCCTCATTGCCGGTGGCCGGTAGGACCCTGTCAGGCGATTGACCAGTGCACTCAACCTGTCGGCCTCGGCTATGATAATTCGGGTAAATTCGCGCTGTTCACGGTTATCAAGCTCGCGGTCAAGAAGTTGTGCCGCCCCCCTTAAGCCCCCCAAAGGATTTCGAATCTCATGGGCAAGGCCGCGAATAACAGCATGGCTGGCGTTGTGCCTCTCCACCATTGCTTTCTCCCTGGCCAGTTGAGTCAGCCGATTAACCTTGGAGAACTCAACAACAAACTGCTCCTGGCCAGTAGATTGGGAGAGATGGGTCACCGTGCAGTCAACCCTGACCCCTCTGTCCGCAACCACAAGATTGAGCTCAACTTCTCTGAGGGTAACCGAGTGGCCGGTTCCACCGACCTCAATGATGGCCTCCCTGATGCTCTCATTGGCAGGAAGAATCTCAAACAGAACTCGGCCCTGCGCACGACGCTGGCTGAAGCCAAGCAGGCTCTCTGCGGCCCTATTCATGTAGTGAACAGAAAGATCTCCCCCCAGAACAAGAACCGCAACACTGATACAATCGATCAACCCATTTTCTCTTAGTGTTTCTGGGACAGTCGTCACCTGTTACCTCTTTCGCACCATTATGGTGCGTTACGGAGCAAAAAAAGCGCCCCGCCATGGGGGCGCTCCTTCACAACTTAAACGCTGTAATACATTTCAAACTCAATGGGATGTGTTGCCATCCGCATACGGTTGACCTCTTCCATCTTCAGTTCAATATAGGCATCGATCATCTCATCACTCATTACCCCGCCCGCTTTAAGAAAATCACGATCCTGGTCGAGAGCCTCCAATGCAATATCAAAACCAACAGCAACCGTTGGAACCTGCTTCTCCTCTTCAGGCGGAAGGTCGTAGAGGTCTTTTTCGAATGGGTCACCCGGATGAATCTTATTCTGGATGCCATCAAGTCCCGCCATCAGCATAGAGACAAAGGCCAGATAGGGGTTGGCTGTTGAGTCAGGAAAACGGATCTCAATCCGGCGCCCCTCTGGGTTGGCTTCATATGGGATGCGACACGAAGCAGAGCGGTTACGTGCAGAGTAGGCAAGCAACACGGGGGCCTCAAAACCGGGAACCAGGCGCTTATAGCTATTAGTGCTGGCATTTGCAAAAGCATTAATGGCGCGCGCATGTTTGAAAACACCACCGATATAGTAGAGCGCTGTTTCTGAGAGGCCGCCGTATTCATCACCATTGAAGACATTGACTCCATCTTTAGCAAGAGACTGGTGTACATGCATGCCATTGCCATTGTCACCAACCAGCGGTTTGGGCATAAAGGTTGCCGTCATTCCATGGAGATGGGCGACGTTATGAACACAGTACTTATAGATCTGCGACTCATCGGCCTTACGGACCAGGGTGTTGAATTGAACACCAATCTCACCCTGTCCTGCAGTCCCTACCTCATGGTGATGCACCTCTACCGGAAGACCCATCTCTTCCATTGCCAGACACATGGCTGAACGCACATCCTGTTGAGAGTCAACCGGGGGAACTGGAAAATAGCCGCCCTTTACACCTGGACGATGTCCAATATTGCCGTCTTCATAGGACTTGCCTGCATTCCATGACGCTTCAGATGAGTCAATGTGGTAGTAAGACTCGCCGATGCTGGAGTCCCAGCGGACATCATCGAAAATAAAGAACTCAGACTCAGGGCCGAAATAAGCCGTATCTGCAATTCCGGTTGATTTTAGATAGGCTTCAGCCCGCTTGGCCACAGAGCGGGGATCACGATCATAGCCCTGCATGGTTGTCGGCTCAATGATATCGCATCGAACCAGCAGGGTGGTATCCTGTAAAAATGGATCGATAACTGCACTTGAAGGGTCGGGCATCAGGATCATGTCAGACTCATTAATGCCCTTCCAGCCGGCAATCGATGAACCGTCAAACATCTTTCCTGCTTCAAATGTTGACTCGTCAATTGTGGACGCCGGCACAGAGACATGCTGCTCTTTACCGTGTGTATCAGTAAACCGGAAGTCGATAAACTTAACGTTGTTTTCCTTGATGCTGTTAATCACATCTGTTCCAGACATTGGGTAACTCCCTTTAAAATAAATTAAGCCGATGGTGCGACTTATCGGTATTGTAAGTAATGAGACGACACCGTCTTCTCGTTGCAAAAGCCGAATAATCCACAATGGACATTTTCAGACCGTCTGCAAACACTTGTAGTAGTCCCACCAGTGATCGCCGACCACGGTAAAACCTCAACCCTCAATATTAAGCAGGATTCGTGCCACTGTCTATAATTGATAACCTATTGTTTATTATAAATAAATATTCGCCAAATCCTTCCTTGCGCACCATTATCATGCATTATCTTCTCTCTACGCACCAATGATGTGCGCTAATGGTAGAGGACGTCGATTGAACTGACCAGCCCCAATACCGGATCATCAGCACAATCAGCAAGAGATCTGCGCAACAGGTCACGAAAGCCGAGGAGATCACCCTCGTGGGGCAGGGCCGAGAGGGAGACGACCGCCTCTACCTGAACCTGGCGATTGAGATAGTGAAAATTGAAGTGCTCCACCGCAGGAGCGTGGGGCAGCCGTTCAAAATGCTCCTTGAGCGCCTCCTCAAGATTATGCCGATTGGGAAGTTTTTCAATGTCTTCTTCGAACTGGTCGTCTTCTGGATCAATATGCACCATAACATCTGTTAACTCCTCAAAATTATCCAACAAGAAGCATCGCACCTTTTCACTGATATGGTGGCCCTCAGAGATAGAAACCTCTCCATCAACTTCAATATGAAGATCGACCAGTGCACGCCCCCCCATCCGTCGTGTCCTCATCATGTGGAGCCCCTCGACGCCTTCCACCTCCATTACAGCACTTTTCAGCTCACTAATCTGGTGTTCATCCAAGCCCGTATCAACCAGCTCCTGTGTCGCCTCCCAGCCCAGGCGCCAGCCTATCCGTCCAATCATCATCGCAACAATAATTGCCGCAACACTATCAAGGGCCGGAATACCGGCAATACTTCCCCCTATTCCAACCAGAACAATCACCGATGAGAGCGCATCACTACGGTGGTGCCAGGCATTTGCCCTGAGCAGACTCGAGTCAAAACGGTCAGCAACAATAATAGTAAAGCGATAGAGCGCCTCCTTCGCCCCAACGGCTACTGCAGCAGCAATCAGTGCTGAGAGCGTCGGGACAATAATCTCACCAGGCTCCAGCAGTCGTTCAATCGCCCGCATCACAATGCCCACCGCGGCGACCCCAAGCAAAACTCCAACAGCAACCGTGGCCACGGTTTCAAAACGCGAGTGGCCATAGGGATGCTCTCGATCCGCCTCTTTACTGCCCTGGCGAATCGCCAGAAAAACGATGACATCACTAATTAAATCTGAGAGGGTGTGTACTCCATCTGCAACCAACGCCTGAGAGTGGCCAATAATTCCAACCACGAACTGAGCCGTAGCAAGACCTATATTGACCAGCACCCCAATCAGGGTAATTCGGATGCTCGCCTTATAACGCCGCGGGCCTGAATGGTCGAGCGCCCCTGTTGAAGGTTGTTCGCTGCTCCCTCTATTCATCAAATAATCATCCTATCCTTAACGTTGGGTCTCGCCGCCTGCGATCTCGATGATGATCTCAATCTCTCCATTATGGTCAACAGCGGAGAGTAATCGATGACCATTAATCCGGCACCAGGCAGGAATATCATTCAGGGCTCCCGGATCTGTACAGTGAACCACCAGTTCATCGCCTTTGGCAAGCTGGGTAACCCTCTCCTGAGTCCGAATCACTGGCATCGGACATAACAGCCGGCGAGCATCAATACTATATCGGCTCACAGATACCACCCCTTTGGAACCTCTTCGGGCTTCATCGGCCTGACCTCAAGGCTGCGTCCCCTTTCACCAGGCACGGCCAGCTCAATAGTGACGATCCCGCTATCACGGCCCTGGCCAAAACGGGCTACCACTCTTGCTGCCAGCTCCAGCTCCTCTTCCCCAGCATCCCCCTCCACCAGGCATAACGGGCCAGGATGGCTGATCGAGCTCAGGGTGATAAATGTTTTTTGGTAGCCCTGAAGAAAACGACTCTCCCCCTCATCCCGGGCGACAATCAATTTATAGTGAGAAGCGGGACGCAAGTGCCGACCCACTTTCAGCAGCATGATGTCATCAAGCTCATAATCCTTCTCCCCTCGGTGGTTCCATAAATCTTTAAGCTTTCTTGAATAGTTCTCATCAGTCAAAAAACAGCACCCACCAGCAGGCTGAGACCACTCATCGAAACCATAACTTTGAGCAAGCTCAATTTGAGGCTTTCGAGAGCGGCCACTAAAGCTGTGGAGTTGCGCTCTATCCACCCAACCCTCTTGTTCGGGAAGAGTCTGTGTTAACAACCCGGCACACAGCGGCCTTAGGAGACGGTCTCCAGCACCTGACTCACGGGCAACAACAGGCAGCGTCTCCTTGCGCTGACTTTTCGGGCGCTGCCCCACCACCTCACCAGTGATTATAAAATCAAACCCATGCTGTTCCATCCACTCTCTTGCCTTGGCAACCATAAAGGCTTTGCAGTCAAGACAGGGGTTAAGATTTGCACCATAGCCATGGTGCGGATTGAGAAGAATGTTTTTGTATTCCTGGATAATATCGATGATGTGCAGTTTTATTCCCAACTGCTCAGCACACCAGAGAGCGCTGTTGCGTTTTGGTTTTTTCCGATCCTTGTTACGAATTGCGTGGGTATGGCCCTCAACACAAAAGCCTGTATAGAAGTTTATCCCTTCAACATAGATGCCCTGCTCCTGTATCACCCTGACAGCGAGCATGGAGTCTAATCCTCCCGAGATAAGGGCTACCGCCTGGCGCGAAGTATTCATGTCTTTTCAATTCAAACGGTGATAACTGGACAGGGGGGAGTCTAGCAACGGCGCTGCAAAGCTGCCACAACACCCGCGCCCAACCCGCAGGTCTCATCAGTAGCGGCAGGTGGGCAGATAGCGCCCTCTCCGGGGAATAGATTATTATTTATTGCTTAAAGCAAAGGCCCTGGGGATCAATCCGGCAGAGAGGATTTCGGGTTTCTTCGAGCTGCAGAAAGAACAAGTCAGAAACTCTGGTCTATCCTTTTAAGCCAGTCATAATCAGATCACGGATATTCTCCACCCCACCAACACCATCTATTTTCAGATAACGGGGGGCATCGGCTAGGCCGTTCTTAGAATAGCGGGTATAGAAGCTAACCAGCGGCTTAGTCTGATCATGATAGACCTTAAGCCTTGCCCTGACCGTCTCCTCCTGATCGTCGTCTCGCTGGATCAACTCCTCGCCTGTCTCATCATCTTTACCTTCAACCTGCGATGGATTGAACTCAACATGATAGGTTCGACCCGAAGCCAGATGGACTCTGCGCCCCCCCATCCGCTTAATGATCTCTTGATCGGGAACCTCAATTTCAACCACTGCGTCGACAACGATACCTGCTGCTTTCATTGATTCGGCCTGAGGGATGGTTCTGGGAAAGCCGTCAAAAAGATAGCCGTTTGCACAATCCTCTTCTGTGATGCGCTCCTTCACCATTCCCATAATGATGTCATCGGAGACCAGGTCGCCTTGATCCATAATTTTCCTGGCCGCCATACCCAGCTCACTTTCTGCCTTAATGTGAGCTCGCAACATGTCGCCCGTGGAGATCTGGGGAATTGAAAACGCATCCCTTAGATAATTTGCCTGGGTTCCTTTTCCAGCACCGGGGCCGCCGAGGAGGATGACTCGCATAGTTCTTGCTCCTTAGTATTGATTTGCCTGAAAAATACCAAACAAAGGCATCATCAGTTATCTCCGCTTAACTCTATCCAGACCCCTATTTGATGACTACAAGAAATCAGAAGTCAACCGACTTTATCTGGAAGAGGAAAGATGCCCCCCTAAAACCATCAACTCATCTTATTGATTCCAAGAGCAGTTAAAAGATCACCTCTTTTCCTTGTGAGGCCTTAAAATCCCTGGCTGATTTGTTTTAAAACCAGGCCTTGCCAGAATGATCGTGTATCAAAATGGGGGTCAATTATCAATAATTCGGGTCGTTGACTTCAAACCGAGTTTTTCAATAGGGCAATGCTAATGGTTTATGGCCCAGAAATGGCCCGAGTCACGCTATAATGCGGCGCACGGGGGAAACCAACCCCGTCAACACAACTTAAACTAGCGAAAAAGTGAACTTTCAGGACCTAATTCTCAACCTTCAGCACTACTGGGCAGAACAGGGCTGCCTGCTGATGCAGCCCTATGATCTGGAAGTAGGTGCGGGCACCTTCCACACTGCCACCTTCCTCGCCGCTATTGGCCCGGAGCCCATAAGTGCGGCCTATGTTCAGCCCTCCCGTCGACCTACTGATGGACGATATGGAGATAATCCCAATCGTCTGCAACACTATTTTCAGTTTCAAGTGGTGATCAAACCTTCACCCAACAACTTCCAGGAGCTCTATCTGGGCTCTCTCGCCGACCTCGGAATAGACTTTCTAACAGATGATGTCCGGTTTGTCGAAGACAACTGGGAGAGCCCCACACTGGGCGCATGGGGGCTTGGCTGGGAGGTTTGGCTGAACGGAATGGAGGTTACCCAGTTTACCTATTTCCAGCAGGTGGGTGGTCTCGACTGTAACCCGGTGATGGGTGAGATTACCTACGGCCTTGAGCGCATCGCCATGTACCTGCAGGGGGTTGATAACGTTTTTGACCTGGTGTGGTCCAACGATTATCTCTATCGTGATCTCTACCACCAGAATGAGGTCGAACAATCAACCTACAACTTTGAGGTTGCCGATGTGGATGGCCTCTTCAACTGGTTTGATCAGTGCGAAGCCGTTTGTCACAAACTGGTGGAACTAAAACTGCCTCTGCCCGCCTACGAACAGGTACTCAAAAGCTCTCACACCTTCAACCTGCTTGATGCCCGACACGCGATCAGCGTTACTGAACGAGCTCGCTTTATTGGTCGGGTTAGAGATATGGCCAAAGCGGTTGCTGATACCTACTACAAAAGCCGTGAAGAAGCCGGTTTTCCCCGAGGAAAAAACCATGCCGGCAGCTAAATCGACACCGGCATCAAATAGAACGTCCTGTGGGGACAAATCAGAGACGCTGCTGTTTGAAATTGGGTGTGAAGAGATTCCCCCAAGGCTGGTTCCATTACTGGGGAGCTCCCTCGCCAGTAACCTGCTTGCCCGCCTCCATCAGGCAGCACTCACCACCGCCACTTCTGAAGAGATCTCCTGGTATGCCACCCCGAGACGCCTTGCGGTCTCCATTCCCGCTGTTATCAAGCAGCAACCCGATCGAAGTGTTGAACGAAAAGGACCTGCTCTGGCTGCAGCTTTTAATCAAGCTGGAGAACCTACTCGTGCCGCTGAAGGGTTTGCCCGCTCGTGTGGTGTAGAGGTAAAAGCTCTTGAACAAATCGCGACCCCTAAAGGGAGCTGGCTCATCTACAGACAGGAGGAAAGTGGTAAGGAAGCAAAAACGCTCATTCCTGGTTGTCTCAGTGATGCCCTCTCTGCCCTGCCCTTGCCAAAAAAGATGCGCTGGGGCGACAGCGCTATTGAGTTTATTCGTCCGGTCCAGTGGATGCTGCTCCTGCATGGGAAAAAAGTGATCGAAACAGAGATGCTTGGGCTTAAGACCGGGCGTCTGACCCGGGGCCATCGCTTTCACGCCCCTGGGGAGATCTCTCTTAAAGAAGCGAGTCAATATGAGTCACGACTCCTTGATGAGGGCAAGGTGATTGCCTGTTTTGAAGCACGAAGATCGGAAATAGAGAGACAGGTCGAGAGGCTGGCCGTTGAAGGTGGTGGTCAGGCACATAACCAGGATGCCCTTCTTGATGAGGTCACCGGATTGGTTGAATGGCCGCACGGCCTTCTTGGTGAGATCGACAAAGAGTTCATGACAATCCCTGCCGAGGCCTTAATATCTGCAATGCGAGACCACCAGAAATATTTCCATCTCAGGGATCCAAAAGGTGGATTAATACCCGCGTTTATCACTATTTCAAATATTGACAGCAAAAACCCCAGAGAGGTCAAAGCAGGAAATGAGCGAGTGCTTAGAGCGCGGCTCTCAGATGCCCGGTTCTTCTGGGAGACAGATAAACTCACCCGGCTTGAGCAACAGAGCAAGCGCCTTGGGGGGATTACCTTTCACCATCGGCTGGGAACCGTGATGGAAAAGTGTCAACGCCTCGAACAGATCTCAGTAGAGACGTCTCACCTTTTCGGCGCTGATCCCGCTCTGGCTCAACGAGCCGCTCAGCTGGCAAAAGCCGATCTGGTGACCGAGATGGTGGGTGAGTTCCCACAACTCCAGGGTGTCATGGGACGCTACTATGCCCTCAATGACGGTGAGCCCGAAAGAGTAGCTGCTGCAATCGAGGGGCACTACCGGCCACGTTTCGCCGGTGATGATCTGCCCAACAACCCGGAGGGAAGAGCGGTTGCCACAGCTGACAAAATAGATACCCTTGTTGGCGTTTTTGCTGCAGATGAAGAGCCCAGCGGTGACCGTGACCCCTATGGGCTCCGTCGTGCCGCTCTTGGTGTATTGCGCATCTTGATTGAAGAACGGGTTAATGCAGATCTGTCAGAACTGGTTGAACAGGCTGTCAATGCCTACCAGACGCACCCGATCACCTCTGAAAAGCCGGTAAAACCTGACAGTGAAACCGCCGAGCGCGTCATCTCCTTCACGCTGGAACGACTCAGGCCCTACTATCTGGACAGGGGGGCTTCAAGTGATGTCCTCCTGGCTGTTTTTGCCGTCAACCCCACCCGTCCGATCGACTTTGATCGCCGACTACAGGCGGTAACCCAGTTCCGCGAGATGCCAGAGGCCCAAAGCCTGGCGGCGGCCAATAAACGCATTCGCAATATTCTAAGAAAAGCCAACTTTTCCAATGATGCTCCTGCTGATGAGGCCCTGTTCACTGACCAGGCTGAAAAAAAACTCTCGCAAGAGATGGCTCTGATCACTCAGACAGTGACCCCCCTTCTGGAAGAGGGAGACTACACTTCAGCAATGAAACACCTTGCAAGCCTGAAAGAGCCGGTTGACCTCTTCTTTGACCAGGTTATGGTTATGGCTGATGACAGTGGGCTTCGCAACAACCGCCTCTGCCTATTACAGGCCCTCTCCAGGCTCTTTATACAAGTGGCTGATATCTCCAAGCTACAAAACTGATGGGTGACAAAAAGATGAATAGTGATTCCTACGAAAACATGCTCTCAACTGTCCAGGCTTTTCATCAACGCCATGATTTCCGAGGCAATGGGGGCGAAGACCTCCCCTATCGGGTTGCCCTGATGAGTGAAGAGCTAGGAGAGATATCTGCCTGCATTACCAAGGGGAAAAAGATCGAAGAGCTTGCAGAAGAGTGTGCTGATCTTCTGATTTTGGTGATGGGAACAGCAATCTCTGCAGGGTTTGACCTCAATCAGGCCTTCTGGGAGAAGATGAAAAAAATAGAAACTCGAGAGAGTCGAATGATTAATGGCCGCATTAGAGTCTCAGCATTTTCTGGACAACAGCCGGAAGAGGGTTAACCCAATGCGCCTCGTCATACTCGACCGGGATGGGGTTATCAATCGTGATTCCGATGCCTATATCAAGAGTGCTGAGGAGTGGGAGGCGCTCCCAGGCAGCCTGGAAGCGATTGCCAGACTCTGCAGGGCACACTTTCGAGTCGTCATTGCCTCCAATCAGTCTGGCCTCGGAAGAGGGCTCTTCAACAGTACGGCTCTCAACCGTATTCACGACAAAATGCATCGTGAGCTCAGGCACCATGGCGGCGCCCTGGATGCCATTTTTCTTTGCCCCCATACTCCGGAAGAGGATTGCGGCTGTCGCAAGCCTGCCCCAGGCCTCTTTGCTGAGATTGCAGGTCGACTCAAGTGCTCCCTATCGGACGTTCCTGCAGTTGGTGACTCTCTGCGAGACCTTGAAGCGGCAGAAGCGGGGGGGGCAAAGCCTATCTATGTGCTCTCAGGCAAGAACCCATTCCGGCTTAGACCGGATGAGACGCTTCCGGCCGAGAGTGGCTGGGCAGAAACCCCTCTCTTTGAGAACCTCTCCTGCTTTGTGGATGCCCTACTTGATGGCAAGCTGAACGCCTACCTCGGGCGATCTGAATGAAGCTTGTTCAATCTTTTCGATCACTCCTGTTTCTCTTCGGCCAGGTTGTGAGCGCTGGACTCTACTCTCTTTTTGCAGTGGCCATATGGCCACTGCGCCCGGTACAACGAGCACGACTGATCAGTGGGTGGGCGCATTTCATCATCTGGTGGTTACGGCTTACCTGTAATCTGGGCTATCGGGTGGAAGGGCTGGAGAACCTTCCACAAAAGCCCTCTGTGATCCTTTCCAAGCACCAATCCGCCTGGGAGACGATCGCCTTCCAGGTTATCTTTCCTCCCCTAGCCTTTATTCTCAAACGAGAACTTTTTTATATTCCACTTTTTGGATGGGGTCTCGCGGCAACAAGCCCGATTGTGATCAATCGAGAGCGAGCCCGAGCCGCTCTCGCTTCAGTCACAAAACAGGGAAAAGCCCGATTGAAAGAGGGCCGCTGGATTGTCATCTATCCGGAAGGGACCCGAATCGCTCCAGGTGAACAGGGTGAGTACAAGTCTGGAGGTGCGCTCCTCGCCTCGCAAGCCAAAGCATTGGCTATCCCTGTTGCCCATAACGCAGGGTCGTTCTGGCCCAAGAGTGGCTTTCTCAGGAAGCCGGGCACGATCACTGTCGCCATCGGCCCTGCCATCAATACTGAAGGCAAGAAAGTAAGGGATATCACCAAAGAGGCTGAACAGTGGATTCAGCAAACCATGGCCAGGCTGGAGTCATAACCTCACCCGGACTACACAAAGATCAACCGCTTGACGCCACCATTAACAGCGCACGCCCAACAGGGCAGAGTCATCTCACTAATCTTGTGTCGCACTCTCCTTAAGGGCACTGCCGGGCTGAGATCAACCCTCTTTGGAAGGCGGCCGGCATAAGGACTCAATAGGAAACTCAAGGGTGGCTCCATTGACCCCCTCAAGGAGGGCAATACCACTTTTTACCCTGTAGACAATATCAATTGCCGTATCCTCTTCATCCAGAGTTTTGGCTGTTCCACTGTCAAGATCAACGCCGCTACCGGACTTTATCAATATGGGTCCGAGCCGCTGTGGGGCATACCCATCCAAGACCCGTCCAAAAGTCACTCCATCAACAATTTTAAGGGGCACCTTTCCCCTTATCGGTGGTTGATCCCAATCAAAGAGTATCTTCCCTCTGGTCTGTGATGTGGTCCTTATGATGGCAACTCCAAAGCTCTGGCGATTGGGATAGAGCAGGAGCTTCCCTTGCTGAAGCGCCAGAAACTGTTCACGGGAGAGTTTCTGGCTCAATGTTGGAACATAGTTGTCAGGTTTGACCAGGTAGGCCTTATTCATCAGTTGCTCAAACTCATCATAGACGACGGAGCAGTCAAAACTGCCGGCAATTCCTGATAATGGCGCGAGAAACCACACTGTTCCTGCCAGGGCCCACCTGCAACAGTTTCTCATTCTCTGGCCTTCCAGGCGGCATTGCTCAATCGTGCAAATTCGTTAATTGATATGGCCTCAGCTCTCAACCCGGGATCCACTGAGGCCTCCTCAAATGCGCTCTCAGACACCAGCTGCTTAAGTGCATTGCGCAGCGTTTTTCGTCTTTGTGAAAATGCACTACGAACGACTTCAGTAAAAAAACTCAAATCCTCCACAGCAGCAGGTGGTTTACTGTGTGGCTGAAGGAGAACAATACTTGAATCTACCTTTGGTGGCGGGGAAAAAGCACCGGGCCTGACATTAAACCCCCTCGAAGCCTTACAGTACCAACCCACCATCACGGATAAACGCCCATAACTTTTGCTCCCCGGCTCTGCCACCATTCTGTCGACAACCTCTTTTTGCAGCATCAGGCACATGTCACTAATAGTGCCTGCAGAAGCAAAAAGATGAAACAGCAGCGGGGTTGAAATATTGTAGGGTAAATTACCAATCACCCTTAATGGTTTGTTGGTAGCCAGCTTGGAAATATTGAAACTGAGCACATCTGCCTCATGAACAGTAAGCTGCCCTCTGTCGGTAAAGACCTCCTTCAAGTGCGGTACCAAATCACGGTCTAGCTCTATGACATCCAGGCTCCCGAGGCGGTCCAATAGTCTGCCCGTCAGTGCCCCACGCCCTGGTCCAATCTCAACCACTCTATCACCTCTCTTTGGGCCGAAGAGATCAATAATCTGTTCAATTACAGCGGGATCGTGAAGAAAATTCTGCCCGAGACGCTTGCGAGGCCCTGGTAAGGGTAAACCATTGGTTTTCATTGCCCCCCCGGAGTGCCGTCTACTCATCACTTGTCTCTACG
>MPMB02154890.1_pt1 | contig 27988 bp, 28 predicted proteins | sample 1617371 | NCBI WGS metagenome assembly MPMB02 (sample SAMN05944808, study PRJNA350692) | marine metagenome | biome: marine; feature: ODZ; material: water; isolation source: 300 m water sample filtered on 0.2 um supor filter | place: Pacific Ocean | collected 2012-04-08 | depth 300m m
AAAACATGTCCCAATTCGACCAGGTACCACTGTTGTCTTGTATCCTGAATGAAATTGTGTGATTGCCTGCACTAAGACTGCTGGTATTGAAATTCGAAGAATTGCTGAGCTCGCCATCGACTGATGAGGTCCATTGGTAGGCTATGACATTCCCGTCGCTGTCTGTACCAGAGCCACTGAAGTTGACTTGGACCAACTTGTATGCTGGTGAAGGTAGAATGGATTCTATTGTGGCTGTTGGCGGTATGTTCTTGTCGAAGAAATAGACATTCTCATCACGGGAACCGACGGCGAGGTACTCACCATCCGCCGAAATAGCGACTGAAAATACATCATTACCGGCAGTGTAACTCCAGAGTGGAGTGCTGCTGTTGCTGTCGAATAGATATACCATTTCATCGACTGAGCCACCGGTAAGGTGTCCACCGTCAGCCGAGATTGCAACTGAGCGCACGCTGTCGCCGGTAGAATATCTCCAGAGCGGAGCACTGCTATCCTTGTCAAAGAGACGTATCTTTCCGTCAAAACCACCGGCAACGATGTACTCACCGTCCGCCGAAATGGAAACCTAGGAGACATCTTCTCCTGTATCGTAGCTCCAGAGCGGCGTGCTGCTGTTCCTGGCAAATAGATGGACCTTGTCATCAGCGGAACCGGCAACGATGTACTCACTGTCTGCCGAAATGGCAATTGAATTCACTTCGCTGCCGGTGTTGTAGCTCCATATCGGAGTGCTACTGTCCTTGTTGAATAGATAAACATCACGATGCGAACCGGCAGCGAGGTACTCGCCATCCGCTGAAATAGAGACGGACCACACCCAATTCCCAGCATAATAGCTCCAGAGCGGAGTGCTGCTGTCCTTGTCAAAGAGGTAAACTCTCTCATCAACGGAGCCAGCAGCGATATACTCACCATCCGCTGAAATGGAGACTGATACGACAGCTCTATCCCCAGCACTGTAAATCTGGAGCGGTAAGTCACTGTCTTTGGTGAACAGATATACCTGAGTGTCGACTGATCCAGCGGCGATGTATTCGCCATCAGAAGATATGGCGACTGAGCGTACATCACCTCCCGTAGAGTAATTCCAGAGGTATGTGTCGCTGTCCCTGTCAAAGAAGTATACGCTGTCATCATCGGAACCTGCGACGATGTATTCCCCATCTCCCGAGACGGCAACGGACCACACCCTATCCCCAGTGGTGTAGCTCCACTCAGGGTCATTAGCTTCAGCTGCCCCCGCCGCCATCAGCGCCAGCGCGAAGCCGGCAATCTGCAGCAGGAACGGCCGTGGGCGCATCGCGGTTGCAGTGCCGGGTGGGTTTAGGCTTGCTGGGAAGAATAGGCTCAATTCCGCCCCGGCAGCACCGCGCCGCGACCAGCCCTGCCGTCAAGCAGCACTTGCAGCGGCTGCTTGAGCTTCAGGTGACGCACTGCGCCGTCCTTGGCGGCCGGCGTTTGCGCCTCGAGCCAGCTCCAGTCGATGGCGCCGCGCGGAGCGGTGAGGTAGCCGACGCTGAACGAAACGATATTCTGGAAGAAGTGCGTGCCCTGGCTCGGCTCGACCGGCAGGTCTGCCAGCTGGCACTCGATGATGGTGCGAGCGCCCGAAATCTGCGCCCAGTTTACTGGGATGCCGAGCCACGGGTCGGACGAGCCCCAGCGGCCGGGGCCGATGAGTAGGTAGGGGCGCCCCGCGCGCGCCAGCTTGCGGTTCAGCTTCTCAATGATTTGCGCGGCTTCGCGCGTCTCGGCGCGGTCGAGCCGGTCGGGGTGGATGTAGATAATGTCACGTATCTCCTGGATGACACCATTACCGAGCGCCTGCGATGAAGTGCAGAGCGCCCCCTCGACGCTATCGAGGTCCACCTCAACGTCGACCGACTCCCACACCAGCGGCCGCGCCTGCAGGAACGCGTAGCGGCGGACGCCGGGGGCGATGATGACGGCGAACTCGATTTCCACGGGGCCGCCCATTCCCTTCTCGGCCTGCGCGAGGAAGAGCTGCGTCAGCCCGGAGAGCGGGAACTGCGCCTGCTTGGTGACACCGGCAAAGGTCACCAGCCGTACACCGGCGCGCGCTAGCCCGTCATAGATGGCGTCATTCTCGGCCGAAAAGACCGACCCGATGGAGTGCAGCTGCCGGTCCATTTCGGCGCGCGTCAGGTCCAGCTGCACGAGGCTCGTCTCGGCGGCGCGCGTCGGCTGCTCCTGCTCTTTCGAGAGGTCGAGCGCCCAGAACTGCCGCTGCGACGACCGCAGGTAATCCTCGGTGCTCGCGAACTGGAACTGCTGCCGCGGGTGCGCCGGCGAGAAACGGAACACCTTCTCGCCCTCTACCACCGCCTTGCCGAGGCCGAGCGCGACGGCGACGACACCATCCTCCGGCGCGGCGTCGCCGAGCGGGTAGAAGTTGCGCGACCGTGCCACGCCCGCGAAGGTGGGGTAGAACGCATCGCCGTGCAGGAGTCCCGCTATTTCCTGGATGACTACCCCCATCTTTTCTTCCTCGATACGGTTGGGTGTCGCAGCGATATACGCCTTCGACGCCCGGTAGAAAGTGGAGGCGTAGACCAGCTTGATGGCGTCGCAGAGGTGCTGGAGCCGCAACTTGGGGTCAGGATGGTTATTGCTCAGCATATAGGTCTCGTAGACCCCGGCAAACGGCTGGTGCTGCGAGTCCTCCAGCAGGCTGGATGACCTAACGGCGAGCGGGTATTTCACCTGCTCCACGAAGGTCTTCAGGTCATCATAGATTGACTCCGGAAAGCGCGCCTCGAGGAACGTCTCTGCCAAAGCATCGTCGTCCAGCTCCGAAGTATCCGAGTAGGCCATTTCGCCCAGCTCGTTTGACTCGAGGAACTCGTCGAAGACCTTCGTGCCGACGACCGCCGTGCGCGGGATGCAGACTTCGATGTCGCCAAACTCCTCGAGGTTGAGTGTCGGCAGCAGTGCGTGAAAATATGCCAGCGAGCGCCCCTTGCCGCCTAGCGACCCTCCGCCGAGCCGCACGAAGTCGCTCCCCGCCTCGAGGGCTTGCAACGAGTAGTCGGCCACCTCGGCCTGCCGCCGCTGCTTCTCGAACGCTCGCAAGGCGTCGAGCAGGAACTGCCGCAGCTGCTCGTTGTCGGTGAACTCGGTGACGACGTGCGGTCGCAGGCTGGCGGCGAGGTCAAACTCGGTGCGCGCGCGGAACCACTTGGAAAAACTGTGGCGCGCGGCATGGTAGCGCAGCGACTCGCCCGGCACGTCGGGCAGCAGCTTGCGCATCCCTGCGATGTCCTGCGCGCGCCCCACCTCCTCGCCGTCGGGCAACCGAAAAACGAAGTCGCCGAAGCCGAGGTTGGCACGCATGAAACTGCGCAAGCCCTTCAGCAGCGACTGGTCTGCCTTGTCGATGAACTCGACTCCCAGCTTCGCGGCCACCTTGCGGTTCTCCGGCAGCGACGACTGCATCATCAGCGCCGCGTCCGGGCTTTCGCGCTGCACCTGCGCGACGAACTTCTTCCCCGCCTGCGGGTCGTGGCTCCCCTCGCTCGGGAAGCCGGCGTCGCTGATTACCCCCAGCAGGAACGGCGCGTAGCGACTGTACAGCTCCTGCGCCTGCTCCATGTCGGTCGCGAGCAGGATTTTGGCGCGGGCGCGCATCCGTAGCAGCTTGTGGTGCAGCGAGAGACCACCAGCCATCAGGCTCCCGGTCTGCTTCATCAGCTCGGAATAGAGCTGCGGCAGGAAGAGCGAATAGAAGCGGGGCGAGTCCTCGACGAGGATGAGCACCTGCGCTTCACCAGCGCGGGTGTCATGGTCGACGTTGCGCAAATCCTCGACCAGCTTGATGATGGCGAGCAGCACCCGCGCGTCGCCCGACCAGACGAAGATGCGGTCAATCGCGTCGCCCTCGTGGAACAGCGCGAGCTCGCGGGTGTTGTAAGCCAGCAGCACGACCGGGATTCCGGACTGGATTTCCTTGGCGCGGCGGCCGAAGACGTGCACCGCCATCTCGCCAACGCGTGCCATCGTGATTACGAGGTCAAACGGCCGTTCCTTCAGCAAGTCAAGTGCCCGCTCGCCGGTCGCGGCGTGGGTGATGCGCGGCGCGTAGGAGAGGTTGAGCTGCTGGTAATCGACCAACAGCAGCTCGTTGAGCCGGCCATCCTCCTCGAGCGTGAAGTAGTCGTAGGGGCTCGAAACCAGCAGGATATCACGGATGCGGTAGCGCATCAGGTTCTCGAACCGCCGGTGCTGCGCGCCCCACGTTGCCATCACCCGGCAAAAAGGAACCTATTTTAACCGTGCACGGTAGCGCAGAGCGTGAAGGCTATCATCATGCTCAGCGGGGGCATCGACTCCCCCACGGCGGCGCACATGCTCCAGCAGCAGGGCTGGGAGCTGGTCGGGCTGCACATGGACAACCGCCCCTTCACCGACGACCGCGAAACCGACAAGACCCGGGCGCTGGCGAAGCACCTCGGTATCCTGCTCTGGATGGCCCCGCACGGCCCCAGCCAAGTCAAGATTGCGCGCAACGCCGACCGCCACCTGCAATGCCTGCTCTGTCGCAGGATGATGTATCGCACCGCCGCCGCGCTGGCGAAGCAGGTCGGTGCCGACGCGATTATCAACGGCGAATCGCTCGGGCAGGTCGCGTCGCAGACGCTCCCCAACCTAGCAGTCATCGACGAGGTCTGTGACGTTCCCATCCTGCGGCCGCTGATTGGCCACGACAAGGTCGAAATCGAGCGGGTCGCGCGCCAGGCAGGGACCTTCGACATCTCCACCCTCCCCGGCCTCTGCTGCACCATCGTCCCCGAGAAGCCGGCCACCGCGGCGTCGCTGCCGCAGGTCGAGAAGTGGGAGGCGCAGCTACCGCTGGAGGAGATGGTCGACGACAGCGTCAGCGGACTGGTGCAGGTACTGTGAGCTTCTATCTGCTGCGCCCTTGCGATAGTTCAGCTGCGTTCGAGCTGAAACCCCGCAAGGCCGCCAAACTGGATTTGCAGCGAGCGCTGGAGTGGCTGCGGAAGCGCGAGTTCCGCGAGGTGGTCGACGCCGGCGTGATGGTGATTGTCGAACGCGAATGCATGGTCAACCTCTACCCTTCGGGACGCATGCTGCTGCGCACCAGCGACAAAAAGCTGGCGGAAAAGCTGGCGGCCGAAGTGGGGCTACTGCTCAACGGAGCCGCTTAAGTACTGGTCATCGAGAAAATGGCACCTGAACCTTTTGTCTCGATTGTCGTGCCGACTACCGGCCACGTGGGTTACTTGCGCGGGATGGTTACATCGGTCGCGCGGCTCGACTACCCGCGCGATCGGTTCGAGCTAATCTTGCTGGGCGATGCCGAGACCGCGCTCCTGCGACGGGCGCGTGAACTGGCGCTGGAAGGCAGGATTGCCCTACAAGTTATCTTCGACCCAGTCGCCGCGGGCGAGAAGCGCAACCGCGGCGTCGCAGCAGCGCAGGGGGAATTCATCGCCTTCACCGATGACGACACCATCCTGCGCGAAGACTGGCTGCGCGCTGCCGTGCGGCACCTCGAGGCGAATCCCGGCTACGCCGGCGTCGGCGGGCCGAACTTCACTCCGCGCGAGGGGCTACCGTTCGCGAAGGCAGTTGGCAGGATTTTCGGCTCGAAGTTTCTCTTTCGCTTCCGCTACACCGCCGGCCACGACGAGCCGCGCGAAGTGGACCACAACCCAACCTGCAACTACGTCCTACGGCGCGAAGAGGTCGCGAGCGTCGGGTTCCACTCGACGCTCTGGCCGGGCGAGGACGTCGAATTCGACATTCGGCTGCAACAGGCAGGTCACCGCATCCTGTATGCGCCCGACGTGGTGGTGTGGCACCATCGGCGCAGCCGGCCGCTGGCGTTCCTGCGGCAGATGTTCAACTACGGCGTTACCCGCGCACAAGTGACCCGTATGCACCCCGGCAGCTTCGACCCGCGTCACTACGCCTTCATTGGGGCGTTCATCGTGCTAGCGTCGCTCTATGGCCTCGCGTGGCAGCAGCTGACGGCGGTGCCGTGGCTGCTGCCGGCGGCGCTCAACGCGGCCTACTTCGGCGTGCTCGGGATGGCAGGGCTGCTGGTCGGCGCGCAGACGCGCTCGTTCAAGCAGGCGCTCTACGCGCCGCTGGTGCTCTTCATCCAGCATTTCGGCTACTCGCTGGGGCTGCTTGTCGGGCTGCTGCGGCGGCCGTAGCCCTTTTGAGGCGGGCGGCCTGCGGCCGCACGTGGAGCTGAACTACGACAAGCTGCTGAGCCGCGCCCGTGAAGGGCTCGAGGACGTCATGAACAACGATGCGCGCTTCGTCCCGCCCGAGCCGGAAGTGCTCTACGAGGGCAAGCGCACCATCCTGCGCAACTTCAGCGACATGGCCGATGCGCTGCGACGCGAACCTGACCATTTCTCGAAATACCTGGTGCAGGAACTCGGGACGGCGGGCAGCACCGAAGGCCGTCGGCTGGTGCTGCAGGGACGCGTCCCCGAGAAGAAGGTCGCCGAGCGCGTCCAGGCTTACCTGAAGGCGTTCGTGCTCTGTGAGGAATGCCATCGCCCCGACACCAACTTCCAGCGACAGGGGCGCACACTGGTGCTACAGTGCGAAGGCTGCGGCGCCCACCGACCCATCCGCGCCGGCTCCACCTGAAGCGGCCGCAGCGGACCACATAAATACCGCGTCACTTCGGTGGGCCGATGCGAAGCATCGCGCTACTGCTGGCATTGCTGCTGCCGCTGGCGGGCTGTCTCGACCTGCTCGACAGCGACGACAACGGGGCCAACCAGCCACCGACCGCCTACATCACTATGCCAGGACAGGGCGCCACGGTCGAAGTTGACCAGCCGTTCCAACTGGTGGGCTATGGCGAGGACCCCGACGGCGAGGACTCTCGACTGGGCTACGTCTGGACCCTTTCGGGACTGGGCGCAGTCATCGAGCTGAGCCGCCTCGCGAGCGACATGGTCACCGTCTCGCAGACCGGTCCCGACCTCGTACTGACGCTCACCGTAACCGACCCGCACGGCGCCAGCACCAGCGACGTGAAGCTGATTACGGTCGAGCCGGGCAACCGCCCGCCGACGGCAGTCATCCGGCTCCCCGTAGCCGGCAGCTCCTACTCGGAGGGACAGCCGGTGCAGTTCGACGGCCGCACCAGCAGCGACCCCGACGGCGACACACTGCGTTACCTCTGGGAACTGGGCGAGCAGGGCGGCTCGAAATACACTGCCTCACAGCAGTCCAACTTCGAGCGCGACCTGCAGGAGGGCGAATACGAAGTGCAGCTGACGGTCGAGGACCCGGACGGCGAAGTCTCGACCGCCATGGCCAGCTTCAGCATCACCAACCTGCCGCCGGTGGCGGTCGCCAGCGCCGACGCGACGACCGTCTTTGTCGGCGAGGAAATCAGTTTCGACGGCGACGACTCCTACGACCCCGAAGGCGACGTGCTCGACTACAGCTGGAGCTTCGGCGACGGCGATACATCGACGCTGCGGTCACCGAAACACATATGGGATGCACCCGGCAGCTACACCGTCAACCTGACCGTCGAGGACGGACGCGGGCAGCAGGGAAGCGCATTGCTCAATATCGAGGTCGAGACGCTCGGCCCCGACGCGCTCTTCAGCTTCCTGCTCAGCGGCGATGAGGTCAACGAGGTGCGCGCCGGGACCAACCTGACGCTCGACGCCTCCAGCAGCAGCTCGCCCAACGGGGCAATCACCAACTACAGCTGGGACTTCGGCGACGGCACCAGCGAGACCGGCGAAAACGACACCAGCCGGCACAGCTGGGCCACGGGCGGCTGGTTCAACGTTACCCTCACCGTCAGCGACTCCGCAGACGAATCGGCCGAGCTGGTAATGCAGCTGCGTGTCATTCCGGAGAACTTCCAGATTGACTACTCCGGCAGTCAGGCCATTATCATCAGCAACAGCGACGACCAGTATGATTTCCCGGTCGAAGTGTTCCTCGATGGCATCTACCTTAACTTGACCGTAAGCTGCAACACCGGCAGCATGAGCTACGAGCTGAAGGTGCTTGACGCCAGTGGGGCTGAGCTCTGGGCCGAGAGTGGGGCCCTTGGCGGAGGCGACAGTGAGAATCACCCGGTCGCGGTTTCCGGCAACGCCACTGGCGACTACATCATCACCATCCAGGTCGACAACGGGGGCATCACCCCCACCGGCGCCAGCTGGGAATTCCAGGGCTGGGTCCGCTACAGTTGATGCGTCTGTTGCTGCTGGTCCCGAGCACCACCTACCGCGCCAGCCCGTTCACTGACGCGGCGCACGCGCTGGACGTCAACGTAACCATCGCCTGTGAGGAGCAGCAGACGCTGACGGGGCTGCTGCCCGAAGCACTACTGACGCTGCCGTTCGGCGACCCGCAGGCGGCGGCGGCCGCGGCCGGGGAGTTCGCGCGCGAGCATCCGCTCGACGCCGTGCTTGCTGTCGATGACGGCGCGACCGAGGCGGCGGCCGCGATTGCCGAAGTCCTAGGGCTTCGCCACCATCCTCCGGCGGCGGTCGCAGCAGCGCGCGACAAGCTGCGCTGCCGCGAAGTGCTGACGGACGTGGGGCTGCCGCAGCCGCGCTGCTGGCTGGTCACCGACGACGCCGCGCCGGAAGCGCCGCCGTTTCCCTGCATTGTCAAGCCGCGCCAGCTCTCCGCCTCACAGGGGGTTATGCGCGCCGACGACGCGGGCGATCTGCACGACGCGCTGGCACGGCTGCGCGCGCTGCTGGCGCAGCCGGCGGTGGCACGCGTCGCCGGCGAGGGGCTGCTGCTCGAGGAATACATCCCCGGCCGCGAGGTAGCAGTCGAAGCGCTGGCGCGCGACGGCGCAGTCGAGGTGCTCGAAATCTTCGCCAAACCAGACCTCGGTGAGGGACCCTTCTTCCCCGAGAAGACCTACGTCGCGCCGGCGGGGCTCGACGATGCGCAGCGCAAGCTGGTCGCCGAAACGACCGCTCGCGCTGCCGCTGCGCTCGGCCTCAGTGAGGGCACGATTCACGCCGAGCTGCGGCTCCACGACGGGAGGGCGTGGGTGATTGACATCGCCGGTCGCTCGATTGGCGGGCTCTGCGCCAGCGTGCTCTACTTCGGCGGCGTCTCGCTCGAGGAAGTGCTGCTGCGCCATGCGCTCGGTCGCACGCTGCCGTCGCTCGAGCGCGACGGCAACGCAGTGGGGGTGCGGATGCTCTACCCGCCTCGCGCGGGCAAGCTGAACGCCGTCCGGGGGCAGGCGGCCGCAGGGGCGGTCGCGGGCGTGACCGGGCTGCGCATCACCGCGCACCGCGGGCAGGAACTGCTGCCACCGCCCGAAGGGGGCGCCTATCTCGGGTTCATCTTCGCCGCTGGGGAAACCGCCGCGGAAGTGGTCGCGGCGCTCGCCGCGGCGAGCGCGAAACTCGATATTCGGGTCGACGGGCAGTCTTAATAATTGTAATATATCAGCAGTAAGGCTTTACATGGCTGGAAGCGACGACGAAGGCACGGCAGAATCGGGGCGCGTCGTGCAGGGAATACAGGATTTCCTGCGCGGACGCAGCCACGACACGGTGCTCTCCGCACTGGCGCTGCTGGCGCTGGCGTGGGCCGACCTAGCGGTCTGGCGCGTCACCGGGCTAGCGCAATTGCAACTGGCGGGCATCGTGCTGGGAGCGCTGCTGTTCATCTGTGGCGGGCTGGGGCTGGTGCTGATGATCAACCTGCACACTGGGCGGCGCGAGCCGGGCGACACCCTCACTGCCGGCATCATTCTGGCGCTCGGCGGAGTCGTGGCGGCCAGCATCGGTATCTGGCTCGCGCTGGCATGGGCAGTCGCCGCGGCGACCGGCATCGGCGGTGTCGGCGTCATCCTGCTGCTGCGAGGAATGGGACTGCTGCCGCAGAGCCAACTCAGTCTCGGAATCTCGATGGCACTCGGCGGCGGCGCCATCCTGTCGCTGGCGGTGTTGCAGCCCGAAGCGGTCTGGATGCTGCTGCCGCTGCTGCTGCTAGGCTTGGGAATGGCGGGCCTCCACCACCGGCGCTACCAGCTGGCGGGCTTCGTGCTGGGCTGCTACCTCGCTGGCCTCGGCAGCGTCGGCTGGCTGGTCTCGCCCGAAGTGGCGGCGGGCGGACTGCTCGGCGGTGGCCTGACTATGTCCGGCAGCGGGATGCTGTTCCTGCTGCGTCGCAGCGACCGCGAAGCGCGACGCGCGATGCTGATCGAGGTCGAAAGCGCACTGGCAGGCAGCCACCCTTCGGCGGCGCTCGAGGCGGCCAACCGCGTGATGCGCCGTGCGCAGCAGGACGGAATGCTGCTCGAGGACGACCGGCTCTGGGCGTCGAAGGCACGCGCGCTGCTGGGGCACCGGCAGTATGACCGCGCGATTACCTACTTCTCGATGGCGCTAGAGATTGCGCCGCAGGACGAGCAACTCTGGTTCGAGAAAGGCACCCTCTACCAGCGGCTGGGGCAGTGGCCCGGCGCCGCCCGGTGCTTCGCGCAGGCGACCGAGCTGGAGTATACCTTCCCCGAGGCGTGGTTGGCGCTCGGCCTCGCGCGCGAGCGGCTGGCTGAGCTGCCCGAGGCGGAGGAGGCGCTGCTGACCGGCCTCGAGCTGGGGTGCGAGCCGGCGGCCGCCTACCTCGGGCTGGGGCGGGTGCTGGCCGGGATGGGCAAGGTGCGTGACGCGCTCAAGGCGCTCGAGCAGGCAATCGCCCTCGAACCGGAGAATCCCGATCCCTACATGGCGCGCGGCGACATTTACCTCAGCCTGAAGGATTTTGAACGTGCCTGCGAGAAAGGCTACTCGCGCGCGGTGCAGCACCAGCCCGACCTGAAGGAGGGCTGGTGGAAGCTGGCCGAGGTCTACCGGCTCCAGCAAAGCCCGGAGCTGGTGCTGATGGTGCTGACACGCATCCTCGAGGCGGACCCCAACGATGCGCGGGCGCTGTGGGAGCGGGCTGACCAACACTACCAGTCGGAGCAGCTGGCGGACGCAATGGGGGACCTGCACAAACTGCTGGCGCTCGACCCGGGCCACCAGAAGGCGCGGCAGTTCAAGGCGCTCATCCTTGAGAAGCTAGACGGCGAGGGGTGGAGCTGAGTGTTCCGGTTGCGCTTGCGCAGCCTGGCGCCCGCACCCGGCAGCGAGCGTGACGCGCTAGCTAGCCAGTTCCTCGGGGCCATCGGATTTCTCGGCAGCGACAGCCCGCGACACGCCGAACGGCAGCGCGCGCTCGTCGGCCGCCGGCTCTTTACGCGCTGCTTGCTGCCGCACCCCGGGCGGGGCTGGACCACCGGCGAACTGGCCGAAGCCCTCGAGGTGCCGGTGCAGGCGGTCTACCGCCATCTCCAATGGCTGCGCGAGTTGGGGCTGCTGACCGAGGATTTCCCCGGCAAGACGGACGACCCAAAACGGGTGCGGCTCTGGCACCACTCACTGCCGCGCGCGTGGGAGGGCGTCGAACTCCACGCGCGCGCCTGCCTCGCAGGCTACCGCGACGCCGCGCAATCGCTCGCCGGCGAATACGGCGCGGCCGACGCGACACTCCCGGAGGGGATGCTGGCGCTCGAGAAGGAGGACCATTTCGACATCGAGCTGCGCGAAGTTCCCCCGTCAGGCGACGCGCCGGCGGAGCTGCTGGCGCGGCTGGGCGAAGGAGTCGGCTACTTCTCGGCACACCACTACCCGATTGCCGACTCGATGCCGTTCCGCATCCTCGACGGCTGTTTCTTGCAGCGACCCGACCGCGCCTGGACCGCGGAAGAGGTCGCAGCGTGGGCCGAAACCACGCGGCCGACCGCCTACCGCCACATCAACAAGCTGCTCTCGCTGGGAATGCTGGCGCGCTGTCGCGCTGCCGACGGTGGTCCCCCCGCGAGCGCATTCCACCTGCGGGGCGGCTCGCTCGCCACGGCGTGGCAGGCAATCGAGACGCGCGTCGAGCTGGTGCTGGATTCTTATAGACGCGTCGTGGGGGAACTGGCATGAAGCACCCTGCACGCAACGTCACGCAGCGTAGCCCTGCCCTCGCCGGGCGCACCGTCTGGCTGGCGGTCACCGGCTCGGTCGCGGCGGTGGAATCGGTCGGGCTGGCGCGCGAGCTACTGCGGCACGGGGCGGAGGTGCACATCGTCGCCTCGCCAACGGCGCTCGAAATCGTCGGCCGCAAAGCGCTGGAATTCGCGTGCGGCCGCCCGCCGGTTACTGAAATAACTGGCCAAGTCGAGCACGTGACCGCGGACGCCGACCTGCTCGTGCTGGCGCCCTGCACCGCCTCGTCACTGGCGAAGGTGGTCCACGGCATCGGCGATACCCCACCGACGCTATTCGCGCTGACGCTGCTCGGCGCGGGCGTCCCGCTGCTGGTTGCGCCGGCGATGGACGGCCGCATGGCTGAGTCACCCGTCGTACTGGATAACCTGCGCAAGGCACGCAAAATCGCGACCGTGCTCGACCCACTGCTCGAGGAGGGAAAGGCCAAGCTGCCGTCGCGCGAAGTCATCGCGGCGTGGGCCTGCCGGCTCGCCGGCCAGCGCGACCTCACGGGGCAGCGACTACTGGTGATTGGCGGCGGCACCGCCGAGCCGCTCGACGACGTGCGCGTGCTGGGAAACCGCTCCAGCGGCCGCATGGCGGTCGCGCTGGTCGAGGAGGCGTTCGCGCGTGGAGCCGAGGCCGAGCTATGGCTCGGCTCGGCTACTGTTACCCCGGGAAACTGGATTCCACTCGAGCGCTTCACGACGCTCGCCGAACTTGTCGCGAAAGTGGAGACGCTGGGCGAGTGGGACACGGTCCTGCTGCCGGCAGCGCTGGCCGATTTCCGGCCGCCGCGCACGCCAGGCAAGATTGCCTCCGGCCGGCGGCTGAAGCTCGAGCTGGAGCCGACGCCGAAGCTACTACCGCTGCTGCGCAACGCGCACGCTGGCAAGCTGGTGGCGTTCAAACTGGCGTCCGAGACTTCCGACGATGAGTTAATAAAGAAAGCAGGGGCGCCGCTGGAATATGCGGACCTCGTCGTAGCGAACAGCGCTGACGCGATGGAAGCCGAGGCGGCGCGGGTCGTGCTGGTTAGCCGTGATGCCGCAGCCGAGGGCGTCAGCGGCAGCAAGCAGGCACTCGCGGACGCCATTCTGGACCGCGTAGCGAGCTAGTTTTCGAGCCGTTTGAGTTGGCGCAGGTTAACTCGCCAGAGGGTGTTGCGCGTCGTGTCCTCGGGCGCTTGCGAAATCAGCTCCATCTCGACCAGTGATTCGATGACCTTCGAGCCGAAATAGGTCGCCTCGCGGGGACGGTAGCCAAACTCGCGGATGAGGTGTCGTTCGATGACCCGCTGCGCGGTGGTGTGGTGTCCAGGGTAGTAGATTTCCCTCAACATTTCGATTACTGAATTAAGTCTCTTCTTTTCGTCAGGTTTCATGAATCAGGCCGCGCGCGGTTCCCTCGAATACGACTCCTGCCGTATAAGTGTGCCGGTCCACCGCCGGTCCACAAGCCTCTAAAGCGCGAGTGAGGTGGCGCCGCCGCGCCGAGGTCGCATAGCCCGGAATTGCGCGGGCCTGGAAAGCCCGTGGGAATTTTCCCTCGCGAGTTCAAATCTCGCCCTCGGCGCCATTTTACTACCTGACGATATGTTGTTTGACTTTACGTCGTTTTGGGATCTTACTGCGAAAATAGAGAGAGGGGCAAAAAGGGGTGGGCAAAATCGAGTTTATTCAATCTTGGTTTTCAAGTCTCTCTACTGTAAAGAAAAATCGAATTTTTGTCTGAGTGGTAATCAAAAAATAAACAAGTTCAGCCTTGTCAAAATTAATTTGAGTCCTGTTCTCCACGTGATACGAAACATTCAGTTCAAACTCTGAAAGTTCAGTTATAGTCAAATCTCTACTTGGACCCTGCGTCTTGTTATAGTTCGTTTCATTCATCATATAAATATTAACTGAAGTATTTTCACCTTCACTTTCATATATTTGAAAAGTCCAGCCTATTGTGGGATTATCATAAATACAAGTAAAATCCACATGTATAAGTGGAGCCAGGGTTTAACCAAAACTCACCATTATTAGAACAATTTGTACATACATATGGTCTGCTACAGTCATAATCCTCATCATAACTATTTTCTTCTAAACATCCTGCGAAGGACGCAGCCAGTAAGCAAATTACTAACAAGTAGGCTTTGCTCATAATTCTCATAGACCTTTTGATTATATATCAATTTCCGAAAATTTGTAGGCAGCCCTAGTTTCCCCTATGTAGAAATCATTGTTCAGACATATAAGGTTCTCAAACGAAATGAAGGAAAATGGTGCTCCCGCCGGAATTCGAATCCGAGTCCTCGGCTCGAAAGGCCGAGATGATGGGCCTGACTACACCACAGGAGCACAGGCCCACCGTGGCGGGCGGGGCTTAATATTAATCGCCTGCCGGGCGGCGCAGCCACCACATCGCACCAAGCGCGCCAGCGACCGCCAGCGTACCGGTCAGTAGCAGTGCTGCCGGGGCCCTTTCCGGGGCCGGCGTGGGGGCAGCCGGTCCAGGTACCCAGCCGCTCAGAGTGACGGAATTAATGTGCACTTCGTAGAGCGGACGGTCGCCGACACCGGTCCCGACGCGGGGGGTATCCTCACCGCCGGGGTCGTTGGTCGTCGGCACCGCGGCGGCAGCGCGCACCAGCTCGAGGCCTTCGCGCACGACGCCGAAGACCGCGTAGCCGGGGTCGTCGGGCAAGGTGCGGTTGCCGTTGTCGAGCTGATGCTGCGGCTCGTCGCAGATGTACCACTGGCTCTCAGCCGAATCAGGGTCGGCACCGCGCGCCATGCCAATGGCGCCGTTGACGTGCGTCAGATTAGCGTTCGACTCGAAGGGGATGGTCTCACCGCTGCCGCCTTCGCCACAGGTCGGCACGGGGGTGTAAACCACGGTGGCGCGGCAGGTGGGGTCGCCCGACTGGATGACGAAGTCGTCGATGATGCGATGATAAAAAATGCCGTCGTAGAACGACTGGTTCACCAGCCCCAGGAAGTTGCTAACGGAGATTGGCGCCCAGTTCAGGAACAACTCGAGCACGATTTCGCCCTCGAAACCGTCGCCGCCGCCCGGCCTAGGATCGTAAGTGATGTTGATGATTACGAGAGGGTTGCCCACAAACGACGTTTCCATCGGACTCGGCTCCGCCGCCGCGGCCGGGGCGAGAATTAACAGAAATAGCACCGAGATTACGGATTGCATTACCTGCACATAATTTGGGGGCGTAAATAGCTGCGCCGCTAATTACTGGTGCAACTCGCGCCGCGAGTCCGCCTCGGTGCCCCACGCTTTTACGAATTCGCTCGTCTGCTCGAACGAGTCCCACAGGTAGAGCATCGGCTGGTATTTCGTGACGTCGTAGGGGCGCGTCTCGATTTCCTCGAAATCAGGGGTGCGATACTCGATTTGCGGGTCACAGACACAGGCATCCTCGCGACCGCAGGCTGCACCGGCGGTGCAGGCATGCTCAATCTCCCCGAACGAGGAGAGCATACCTGGACCAAACGCCTTGATGTCGTCATTTTCGCGGCAGACGCCGAACTCCATTATAAACCAGAAAACGGTGCCGAGCCGTGTAATCGCGGCTTCCGACTGCGTGCGCATGTCCGCCTCGCCGAAGAGAGTGTTCAGCTCAGCCCACTCGGGAACGGCAAGCATTGCGGTGTGGCCCACCAGCTCGTGCACCACGTCCGGCTCGGGAGTGTAAAATGGATGTGAAGAATGGCGGATGTACTGCGTCGAGAGGAATACCTTGTTCGCCAGCGCGGTGTGAAATGTCTTGGGGTGGACCAGTCCTCCAACCGGCTCCTACCGGAAGCCAGTGAGCGGCTGTAATTGTTCTGAAACCCACTGTAGTTGCGGGATGTGATCGCTCGGCAAGCCGAGCTGCACAGCGTACTTGAGGTACTGCTGGCAGGCGTACTTCTCATGCATCGGCTCCATGCGCTCCATGATAGCGGCCCAGACACCATGCTCCTCGTTGCTGTAGGGCGCCTCCGGGATTTTCTGCGTGCGGCGCTCGGCCATCGACATCTCGTTCCACTCGATAGCGATTTTCGCGATTTCGTTGCGCCGCTCGCGGTAGCCCTCGTCCTGGAAGCCGGGATGGTCTGGGTCGAGTTCCACGAAGACGTTGCCGCCGATGATACGTACCGCCGAGTTGGCCTCGTCCGTCTCTTCGTTCACGCCAGTTTCGGGGTTATGCATCGGGCTTCACCTACCCTGCCCCACCGGCGAAGGCAGTAAAACCTGTCGGTTGGCTCCCGCAGTTACAATGGATTCCCCGCAAGGCGAGGAGCGGACGCTGCGCATCATCATGCTACTGGCGCTGGTCGGCCTCGCGGATTCGCTCTACCTGAGTTACCTGCACCACCTCGTCGCCGGCGGTGGCGCCTGCCCGACGCAGGACCTGTGGGGGCTCGATTGCGGCGTGGTGCTGGCAAGCGCGCAGGCGACCCTGCTAGGGATTCCGGTAGCGTGGCTGGGGGTGCTCGGCTTCCTGTTCATCGGGGGGCTGGCGCTCGACCGCTTCCTGAACCTCGACCGGGAGCGCACGCTGCTCAACCGGCGGCTGTTGCCGCTGGTCGGCCTCGGCGGCTGCGCCTTCGGCGCCTGGCTAACTTACGCCGAGGCTTTTATCATCCACCAGTGGTGCCCGTTCTGCCTGCTGGCATTCGGGTTGATGCTAGCGATGACGGGAGTCGCGCTGCGCACATATATGGATGACCTGCGGGCAATGCTCGGGAAATAGATGGCGTCAAAACGGAGACGGAAGCAGCAGCAGAAGGAGGGGCGCAAGCTGGAGCACCGCATGGACAAGCGACGCGAGGCGTTCAACGACATAGCGCTCAAGCTGGCGGCGACGCTGGTGGTGGTGCTGGTCGCCGCGGGGGCAATCTGGTACCTAGTCTACTACGAGCCCGGGCCCGACATCGCCGAGCCGTGGCGGCTGCAGGACAGCGACAATCCCGATCACTACCACGATTCGGCCGACTACTACGAGTCCGGCCGGCCGACATTGCTCGAGTTCTTCCAGACCAGTTGTCCGCACTGCAATAACCAGGTGCCGACGATGAAGGACATCCACAACGACTACCTCGGACGGATAGACCTGCTCGCAATCGGCGGCTTCCCGCTGGGCGGGAGGGTTGACAGTCTGGCGGACCTGCGCGACTTCAAGTCGGAACACCAGACGTACTGGCCGCACCTCTACGACTCCACGGGCGAGCTGATGAGCGACTACGACTTCAGCAGCTACCCCTCATTCGCGCTGGTCGTCGACGGGCTGGTCGTCTGGAGCGGGAGCGGCGAAATCTCGTACGACATCCTGGCGGGAGTGCTCGATCAGTACGTCGAGCCGGAAGAGTAGCGCCAAATAGCGGCGGCCGCTCCAGCACTGATGTTGCTCGAGTTCAGCGAAACGGGAGTCGAGCTCCTCTCACAGGAGTGGGGCTGGCTCGACATCATCCGCATGCTGGTCTCCACTTTCCTGGCCGCCATCTACCTGCAATCGGGAATTGACAAAATCGTCGACCGGCAAGGGAACCTCGATTTCATGGGCGAGCACTTCTCCGAGACCATACTCACCGGCAGCTTCCACTACGGGCTGACGACCGTCACCGTCACCGAACTGCTGGCTGGCGCGCTCTCGGCGACCGGCGTGGTCTGGCTGTTGCTGGGGTGGGGGGTGGTGCCAGGAATGGTCGGCGCGCTTTTCGCTGGAATCTCGTCGTGCATCCTGATGACCGGGCACTGGCAAAGGACTACGTCGGCGCCGCGGCGCTGGTGCCTTACTTCCTAATCGCCATAATAGGGCTCTACATCTACCAGATGTAGGTTCAGAAGCCACAGATGGTTGCTATGTCATCGGTCGCGCCAGGGCTGGTGAGACCTATAGCAACGAATAGCACAATCAGGAAAAATATCGGTACTGCCCCCGTGCGTCGTGCCAGTGGCGGGTCCCAGCGCAAGTGCATGAAGAAAGAGGCAATGAACCACACCTTGACAAAGGCTATGGAGAAGAGGATGAACATAGTGGCGCCAAAGCTGAATTCCTGCAGGATGGCCATGACCTCGAGGACAGTAAAGAATACCAGCCAGCCGAAGACCGCCATGAAACCGCTCGCGTAGCCGGGGAATTCGTGCTCGTCGTGCGCTTCTTCCTCAACGGCCTCTTCTTCGGGCGCTTCGGTGTCAGGGTTTTCGTCGTCGCTCATGGTTCAGAACAGGTAGAGGAAGGGAAATACGAAGACCCACACGACGTCAACGTAGTGCCAGTAGAGTCCGAAGAGCTCCAGCGTGTCGTGGTACTCCGAGTTGTAGCCGCCGCGGTTGGCCTTGACAATCAGGTACGCCAGCGCGATAACGCCGACGAGGACGTGCGCCCCGTGGGTGCCGGTGGTAACGTAGAAAGTGCTCCCCTCGAGACTGGTGTTAATCCAGAAACCATTCTCATATTTTGGCGCGATACAGTGGTGTGAGATGTCCTTTACTACGCAGTGTTCGCCCCAGAAGTGACCATTCTTCATCTCCCACCACTCGAAGCCCTTGATGACCAGAAACAGAATTCCCAGCAGGAAGGTGCACCCCAGGAAACGGGTGGTCGCCTTGTGGTCGTTCCGCTTCGCCGCGTAGAGCGCCAGCACCATCGTCAGGCTGCTCAGTAGCAGCGCCATCGTGTTGATAACGCCGAAGACAAGGTGCGAGCGGATGACGTCGGCGGCCGGCGCCCAGTCCTCGCCGGCGGCAGCGCGGTAGCGCAGGTAGGCACTCAGCAGTGTGCCGAAGACCATCATCTCAGTCAGCAGGAAAATCCAGGTCCCGAACTTGCGCGTTGAAAGCGTGGCGAAGGCGGGATGGTATGTCTCGATTTCCTCATTCTCCTCGGAGGTCATCGGGTAATATTCGGAGAGCCACATGATGAAGCCGGTCATCAGCACGAACAGCCCTACCAAGAAAACGAACCAGAACGAGGGATAGCCATTCACCGCTAGCGTGAGGCCGAGCATGATGCCCATCAGCCCTATTGCCGAGACCATCGGCGAGGCGGTGCCGTGATGCTCCGCGTGCGACGCGACGCTCATGAGTCGTCCTCCCCGTCAGCGACGTGCAGTGTCGGGATTTCGAGGAAGCTGTTAGGTGGCGGTGGCGAGGACGTAGTCCACTCCAGCGACCAGCCGCCCCACGGGTCGGCACTCGCTTTCTCGCCGTTATTCCAGGAGCGCAGGATGTTCCAGACCAGCAGCAGCTGGGCTGCGCCGAAGACAAAGGCGGAGTAGGAGACGAAGACGTTCAGCTCCGTCAGCGCCGGGTCGTAAGTGGCGTAGCGGCGCGGCATCCCCATCATCCCCAGGATGTGCATTGGGTAGAATGCTGCATGGAAGCTAATGAACGAGAGGAGGAAATGCAGCGTGCCGATTTTCTCGTTCATGAAGCGGCCGGTCACCTTGGGGAACCAGTAGTAGATGCCGGAGAAGAAACCGAAAATCGTGCCGCCAATCAGCACGTAGTGGAAGTGCGCCACGACGAAATAGGTGTCGTGCAGGTGGATGTCCATCGGAATCGAGGCGATGACTATGCCGGTGATGCCTCCGATGGTGAAGGTCGCAATCGCCCCCAGCGAGAAGAGCATCGCCGCATTGGTGGTAATCGAACCCCCCATCAGCGTCGCCAGCCAGTTGAAAATCTTGACCCCGGTCGGCACCGCCACCAGCATTGTCGTCAGCATCACGATGAAGCGGAACAGTGGGTCGGTCCCGGAGGTGAACATGTGGTGGCCGTAGACGATAAACGAAATCAACCCAATCGAGGCCATGGCGTAAACCATGGACGTATAGCCGAAAATCGGGCGTCGCGCGAAAGTGGCGACCACATCGGAGATTACGCCGAAGGCGGGGAGAATCAGGATGTAGACCTCGGGGTGGCCGAAATACCAGAAGAGGTGCTGCCACAATATCGGGTCGGCGCCCGCTTCCACCGAGAAGTAGAGGGTGCCAAAGGTACGGTCGGCGTAGAGCAGGATTAGCGCTATCGTGAATACCGGGATTGAGAGCAGCAGTAGGAACACCGCTACCGTAATCGACCAGGTGAAGAGCGGCATCCGCATCAGCGTCACGCCGGGCGCGCGCATGCGCATAATCATAGTCAAGAAGTTAATCGCAGTCAGCGTCGACGACGCCCCCAGCATGATTTGCCCCGCAACCCACAGGTCGGTCCCAGGCGACGAAGCGCGCTCGCCCGACGAGTAGGGGACGTAGCCGGTCCAGCCCACGTCGCCCGCGCCGCCGGCGAAGTAGCCAGCGTAGACCACCAGCGCACCGGTCGGCAGCAGCCAGAAACTGAGCGCGTTCAGCCGCGGGAAGGCGAGGTCGCGCGCGCCAATCTGCAGCGGTACCAGGTAGTTGGCGAATCCGAAAATAATCGGCATTCCGGCCATGAAGACCATGGTCGTACCGTGCATCGTGAAGGATGAATTGTACTGGGTGTTGGTCAAGAAATCGTTATTAGGTTCCATGAGCTGGATGCGCATTAGGAGCGCCAGGAAACCGGCGACCAGGAAGAAGAAGAGGCCGGTTCCGATATAGAGCAAACCAATTTGCTTGTGGTCTGTGGCAGTCAACCATGGCTTCAGGTAGCCCCATAATTCGCCGAAGACCTGCTCGACCGACTGCTCCGTCGAGACCATGCGGTTCCCCACCACTACGGCCGCCAGCGTCCCAATCACGACCAGGCTGAGGTAGAACACCTTGCGCGACTCCGAGATTTCCTCCGGCCCGACCACGGCGTTGGTCCCAGGCACCGCAAAGGTGGCGCGGTTCCACTGGTCACTGCTGTCGGATGCGCCATTGCCGTTCACCGAGTTACCGTAGAGTCTGAAGTCGGCGATGCGCGTGTCGTCGCTGGGTGCGGTCCAGGAGACGTTCCAGCTGCGCTGGTCGTTGCCGGCCGCGGTATGCGTCAGGTAGCCATCAATCAGCTGCGTCGAGTCGTCGGCGCTCGCCAGGGCACCCTGCGTGGTGCTAAGGAAGAAGCCGCCCTGGTTTTCGCCGTCGGTCGCGACGCTGCTCTCCATGGTTATGGTGAACGTGTAGGTCTCCCCGGCGGTGAAATTGGCTGGCGTCGTGAGGTTTAGCGCGACGCCGGAGCTTGCGTCGGCATTGTGGCAGTTGCAGCCGTTGGCTGCGACTGCCGAGCCCAGGCTGGAGTCAATACCTGTGCTACGCGAAGTGGCGTTCGGCACCAGCGAGGCGCCGACCAGTAGCGCCACGATGGCGAACATCAACGCCGCGTTGCGCAGCTTCATGCCGCCGGCTCCGTGATGATTATCTGGCCAAGCATCTTCGAGTGGTCGTCACCGCAGTATTCGGCGCAGTAAATTGGATAGGTTCCGGGTTCGACCGTGCCGGTGTCAAACCACATCGCGGTGGTAGTGTTGGGGACGAGGTCCTCCTTGATGCCGAAAGCTGGCAGGTAGAATGAGTGGATGACATCGACCGCCTCGAGCTCGAACTTGACACGAGTGTCAGTCGGCAGCTCGAGCGTGCCGTAGGTGGTGCTGCCATCCTCGTAGGTGAAGGCCCACGACCACTGGCTGCCGCTCACCTGCACCGTCATTTCGTCGCCTTGGTCGACGTCCCAGTAGTCATCGAGTGGTCCCAGTGAAAGCCAGGTAATCCAGCACACCAGCAGCAGCGGCCCTATCGTCCACGCAATTTCGATAGTGTGATCCGCTCGCTCTGCCGGAAATACACCGGCTTTAGGCGCGTCGGGCGGGTCAGAATCACCCTCCTTGTGTCGGTACTGGTAAACTGCATATACTAGCCAGCCAAAGACAAAAATTGTGATTATGATGGACCAGTAGAACACCTGCTGAGTCAGGCTGAGCGGATCTTCGCTGAACGGTTCCCATGATGTGGGAATCGGCAGGCTGAGAAGGTCTGCAACTAGTGACATTTTGGGTACCAGAACAACTTGCGGCCCGACCTAAGCAGGGTATAAAACATTTATGAACATAGTATACATACGATAATATTTATGTGATGTGTATTTATACGATGCTTTCAGGCGGTCAGCGCAACGGCAGCCACCATCGCGCCGAACAACAGGAACAGGAATATATTCGAGTAGCCGAACAGTGTCCACGCCACCCGTTTTGACGGGGTATGCTGCAGCTTCAGCGCTAGCTGCAGGAAGCGGCCGCCGAGCAGCACCGCCGCCGCGAGGAAGGGGTAGCCGAGCCCCGCCTGCCAGCCGGTGGCGAGCGATGTCAGCAACAGGGCGGCGGCGTAGCCGGTGACGTAGCGTCGCGTGGCGGCTTCGCCCGCCGTGACAGGGAGCATCGGGACGCCTGCCTGGGCATACTCGCCGGGACGTGCCAGTGTCAGCGCCCAGAAATGGGGCGGCGTCCAAAGGAAGATAACGGCGACCATAGCCCATGGTAGCAGCGCCAACGGGTCACCTCCAGCGGCGGTCCAGCCAATCAGTGGTGACAGTGCGCCCGCCAGCCCGCCGATGACTATGTTCTGTGGGGTGCGACGTTTGAGCCACATCGTGTAGACCAATACGTAGAAGAGCGCACTGAACGCGGCGAATGCAGCGGCAAGCTGGTTAGCCAAGAGCGCCAGTACCACAACACCCGAAACACAGACAACGATGCCATACACCAGCACCGCACCCGGCGCCAGTTCCCCAGATGGCAGTGGGCGTTTGTCAGTACGCGCCATCAGTGGGTCGATGTCACGGTCATACCACATGTTGATGGCCATCGAGCCTCCCGACGCGAGCGAACCGCCAACCAGCACGACCAGCGCGGTCTCGAGTGTCTCCGCCCACGTGCGCGCCAGGTCGTTGCCGACAAACATCGCGCGCAGCAGTTGTCGGTCGGCAATGTCGTGCGCCAGGATGGCGGCGATGGCGGTCACCTGTAGCAGAACCACCACACGCAGTTTGAGCAGGCTCAACCAGAGTCGCCATTCAGTCATACAACATCGTAGCCCGCAACCGAAGCGCTACCACTGTCCAGACCGAGCAGCGTCGCCAGCATCGAGATTGTGGTGGTCTTTCCCGCACCATTCGGACCTAGCAAGCCGAATATTTCGCCCTCTGCCACATCCAGATTAAGGTTGTCAACCGCAACCAGTTCACCGAAGCGCTTCGTCAGACCGTGGGTTTCAATCGCTCCCATCGCCGCGCCATCCGCCGCGGGGATTTAAGGCGCAGAGTCGCGCAGTGGTCTGCGGCTGTCATGTATGTTCTGATTAAGAAACAATGACGAGAACAATCCCACCGAACCAAGGCCGGTCTTGCTTTCCACAGGTATCTGCATCTTGGCAAATCTGGTGTGTCCACTATTGTCAGCATACATCCTGACAACTGGTATCCCCTCTGTCATGACAGGGGGGATTTGCCCTATTTATTTAGGCCTAGTGTCTGCGGCGCAGCCCGGCTGCACCAACCAGCGCCATAGCAGCGACAATGAAACCTGCTAAAGGCATAAAAAAACTTAAAGTATAAAGTAAGATAGTAGCGGTTTCATCAACCTAAATCTCTATTTCCTCGTGAGCACGTAGCGGCTCCGTGCAGAGCAACCATGCCACCGTGAGGTGCAATAATGTCACGACGCCCAGTAGCAGGTGTAGCAGCGAGAGCCAACCTGGATAATCTGAATCTGACGCCATGACAAGGTAGAACCCACCGACAAACATGTTCAGAATGAACGCACCTAGTGCGCCATCCACGAGTCGCGTCACGACCGAGCGGCCGCCATTGTTGCGCATCCACTGACCACCCCAGAAAAGTGCCGCGCCGACCCCTACAGCAAGGAAGCGATGCAGTATTTGCGCTATGACGCCTAGCTCGAGCCCCGGCAACAGCGTTCCTTCGCAGAGCGGCCACGCCTCCCAGCCGCCGCCGCACGCCCCGCGATGGTAGCCGGTCGCCAGCCACGCACCCACCAGTAGCAGCGCCAGCGCTGCTAGTGACAGCCCAGCAATCAGGCGCGTCTGTTGCACCGCAGCTTCCTGCGGAATGTGGAACCGCTCCGACAGTGGCCCCTCAGCGAGACGCGCCATGAGTGCGACACGTAACAGTGCGGTCACGAAGGCAACCGCAAGCAACAGGTGCAACGCGACGCTCCACGGCGCATTGTCAAAGCCGACCGTGATTGCACCGGCCGCAGCTTGGATTGCCAACAATACTGTCACATGCATATGCGCCTCGGCGACACCTGGCAACGCAGCGCGACGCTGCCACACCGCATAATGCGACCACAGAACGGGCAGCGCGATAATCCCAACTAGCAGGCGGTGCAGCCATTCTGTGAAAATCTGGTTGGACGAGTAAGCGAACTCCGGATTGTCCTGCCAGCGGTGGTCCGCTTCGCCGGGATGGTCGGCCCACCACGCCTGCTGCTCACCCGGCGGGACGTCGAACTGCCAGCCGCCGAAGCAAGCGGGCCAGTCAGGGCACGACTCGCCCGCATCGACGATGCGCACCCAGCCGCCAGTGATAATAATCAGCAATGCCAACGCTGCCAGTGCAAGTGGTAGGCGGTGATTCCACGGCAGTCCCCCACTGGCTTTCCCGAGATAGTTTACCCTGTAATCACCCTGCCTCGAGTGGTACAGCCTTGAACAAGCAATAATCTTGGCCGGTCCCATGGCAAGCAAATTCGCGAACTTTCCAGTCTCCACCTACTGTTTTTTCCAAGACGCCTTCCATAATCCCCTCATCAAGTGCACAGAGTGGCTTGCCGACATCCGGAACGCCGGTACAGTCATAATTACCATCTATACGCAGGACTAAAGGGTCATTTTTCTGCTTCTCGATGACGCCCATACTGTTATTTTTCCAGAAAATGCTCAAGTCGTTAATTACGGAATCAAGTTCACTACTCCCGTTCAGGCTACCTGCTATCTGGGCCCCAATCTCACGCCCTAATTCACGCAGCATGGCGTCAAGTGAGAGCCCCCATGATTCCGTGACATAACGCAGGCTGTGGTTGATACGCTCCATTAATGGAACTTTACTAGTCAGGCCATTACTAACGGTCTGGGTAAAATAGCTGGAAAACGCTTCTGTGGGCTTCCCGCCAGTAGCGGCAAGTCGTCCGCTAATCTTATAGAGTTTACGCCGGGAATCAGCGAAGTCCACCGAAGACTTGACTAGGCCAGCCGCTTCCAGCTCAAGCAGGTGGCGTGCAGTCGTCGATTGTGCCCTGGCTATCGATAACATGACTTCGCGCTGTGTTTTGGCGCCGCTGCCGAGCAATTTCAAAATTTCTCGCTTGATAGGACTAGAGACAGGTTTCAGTCCCTGTGGTGTGTTGTAAAGGTCGAAGTCGTCTCCATTCATTTTCTAGATAAGTGAACATAAAACCAAACCTATAAATAGGTATCTATTGGTAAGAACGTATAGTTACGTTGTTTAAGATGTAACACTCAAACGTGAGCGGAAACCTCAACCCTGAAAACGAGCACGACAGCTTCCAACCAATTCTAGTTGCGTTAGCTGTCGCGCTGCTACTAGCCGGGCTCCTAGCATGGCCCCTGCTCCCACTAGGTTTGGTCATAATTGTATATGGACTCTGGCACTGGATTGGCGAAGAAGTAGAACTATGGTCCTGGAGTAAGACAGGTGGATGGAGAGACGGTTACTACGCTACGATAATCGTCGTTATCACGGAGGCACTGGTGTTCCTGGTCTTCTTCACATTCTGGTTCTGGGCTCGTCATTATTCGGCTGATTCTTGGCCTCCTGAAACAGTCGAATTCGATATACCTTTTGTTGGATTAACTTCCCTCTTCCTGTTCCTGAGTGCCTACACGGCCCACAGGTCACTCAGTGAGCCCTCTGATTCCATGTGGTTGCCAGCCACAATCCTACTGGGCGCACTTTTCCTAATCGGACAGGGTTACGAATACTTCACACTCTACGAGGCGGGACTGACGCAGGAATCCAGCTTCGGGACCGCCTTCTTCGCGCTTACCGGCCTGCATGGCCTGCACGTGCTGGTGGGTATCGTGGTCCTCAGCATCCTGTTCTGGCTGGCAAGGACGAATTCGCTCCATAAGGAGACGCAACTGCCGGAGAGCATCGTGCTCTACTGGCATTTCGTTGATGCGGTCTGGGTGTTCATTCTTCTTTTCGTCTACCTGGAGGTACTCTGATGAGGATTACACTCGCCATTGCCGGCGCACTCGGTGTCATAATCCTACTTGCAGGCGAGGTTACTGCCTGCGCATCCTGTGTTAGCACCGGTACAACCGGTGTTCATGCCGAGAAGTACGACAGGCTGTTCAGCATCTATACCCTGATTGGTGGTATCGTCACCCTCGTAGTGTATGGCTGGATGGGCTGGCTCCTATTCAAGTTCCGCGCCAAGGAGGGAGATTTCGAACCTGCTGATGCCCCTAAGCTGGGCGAAATCCCCAAGCACCGGGGAGACCCGGCCTGGACTTGGGCAGTTACAGCTGGCATATTCGTCATCCTGATGGGGCTCACAATTGGAACGATTGACATGGTCAACTTCTACGAGGACCCGGATGAAGGCATGGCGAGCAGACAGGTAACTGTAAAAGTGACTGGCGCGCAGTACTTCTGGGAGTTCGAGTACCCCAGCGGCAATAAGTCATACGACACCCTCACAGTGCCAACCGACACCACGGTCATTCTGGAGGTGACCTCGGAGGACGTCTGGCATAATTTTGCCGTTCCTGCCCTGCGGCTGAAGATTGATGCCATTCCAGGCGACACAGAGCCGAACGTAATCTGGTTTGATGCATCTAATACCGGAGAATATCCCATTTACTGCATGGAACTCTGTGGCGCAGATCACGCCGATATGAAAGGCACTCTGGTGATTGTAGAACCAGATGACTACACCAATCTCTATGATGGAGGGTCAGCATGAACACAGTCGTACTGAAGCGATGGCTCTCAACCACCAACCACAAGGATGTCGGCTTGATGTATTTCTTCGCCACACTCCTGTTCGGATTTATCGGCCTCGCGCTCTCGCTGCTGATTAGGCTACAGCTCTACCAGCCCAATAGTGGGACGGCCCTACTCGACTGGGGACCGGGAGAGCCAGGTGAGTTCTACAACTCAATCGTAACCATGCATGGTGCCGTGATGGTGCTCTTCTTCGCGTCACCGCTTTCCTTCGGTTTCGCGAACTACATGGTCCCATTGCAGATCGGGGCGAAGGACATGGCGTTCCCGCGGCTGAACGCGTTCAGCTTCTGGGCGTTCCTGCTCGGAGGACTGGTAGCGGCTTCGGGATTCCTGCTAGGCGGAGCCGCCGACGTGGGCTGGACCTTCTATTCGCCGCTGACCTCACTCGAGTACAGTCCCGGCAATGGAGTTAACCTGGCTGGCGCGGGGCTGGTACTGCTGGTGATGTCGGTGACGGCTTCAACCATCAATTTCATAGTCACAATCCTGAACCACCGCAAGCCGGGAATGAGCCTCTGGGACATGCCGATTTTCACTTGGACCATGCTGTTCACGGTGGTGCTAATGCTGGTGATTTTCCCGGCCCTGCTAGGAGCACTGCTGATGCTGGTCGGTGACCGCATCTTCGGGACGATGTTCTTCGCGGACTCGACGAATGGCTCAATCCTGTGGGGGCACCTGTTCTGGTTCTTTGGCCATCCTGAGGTTTACGTGGTGTTGATGCCGGAACTGGGGATTGTAGCTGAGATAATTCCAGTATTTGCCCGCAAGCCGCTCTATGGCAAGCGCTACATCATCTATTCGCTCATTGTCGGAACGGCCCTCAGCGTTATCGTCTGGGTCCACCACATGTTCATCACTGGCATTGACCCGCTATTGAGGGAGTTCATGAGCGTGACCACCGAGCTGATTTCGATTCCGTTCGGCGTGTTAATGATTTGCCTGATAGCAACGCTGTATGGCGGGAGAATCACTTTCCCCACTGCCAACCTGTTTGCTCTGGG
>MPMB02074525.1_pt1 | contig 27777 bp, 26 predicted proteins | sample 1617371 | NCBI WGS metagenome assembly MPMB02 (sample SAMN05944808, study PRJNA350692) | marine metagenome | biome: marine; feature: ODZ; material: water; isolation source: 300 m water sample filtered on 0.2 um supor filter | place: Pacific Ocean | collected 2012-04-08 | depth 300m m
CCCCTTTCGCCGTCCCGTCCAGCTTCGTCAGCACGACGCCAGTGACACCGGCCGACTCGAGAAACGCCCGCGCCTGAGCCAGCCCGTTCTGCCCAACTGTGGCATCGAGCACGAGGAGGGTCTCGTGCGGCGCACCGTCAACCGCGCGTCCGGCGACGCGGCGGATCTTGTCGAGCTCACCCATGAGGTTGGCGCGTGTGTGCAACCGTCCGGCAGTGTCGACGAGGACCACGTCGCGTCCTCGCGCCTTACAGGCCGAGATCGCGTCGAAGACGACAGCGGCTGGGTCGGCACCAGGACGCGCCCGGACGAAATCGGCCTCGACGCGCTTGGCCCAGACCTCGAGCTGCTCGACAGCAGCCGCCCGAAACGTGTCGGCGGCACAAATCACCGGCCGCTCGCCGGACAAGGTGAGAAGTCTCGCCAGGCGTCCCACCGTGGTGGTCTTGCCGGTACCGTTGACGCCGACGACCAATACGACGCGGGGACTCGCCCCTGTGACCGGCGCCGGGGCCGCCGCCTCGAGCAAGCCGAGAAGCTCACGCTTGACAACCGTGCCCAGGTCCGCGTTGCCGGCTTCGTCCCGCACCGCGGCGAGCAGTTGCGTCGTGGCGGACACGCCGATGTCGGCTTCGATCAGCAGCTCTTCGAGGGTATCCAGCGTATCGATCGACGTGGTGGCAGCCACCGCGCCAACACCCGACGCGTCCGCTCCGTCGGCGACAAGGCGGTCGAAGCGTCCAACCAGCTGGTCGGTCGTGCGCCTGAGACCGACACGGAGCCGTTCGAAGACACTCACAGCTCCACTATCTCACAGGAGCCGGCTACCCCCCATCAGACTCGAAACGCTGCCGGCGGAGCATCAGCTCCTCGACAGCCGCCCTTGCCTGGGTCCTGCCCGCCAGGACCGCACCCATCTGCGATGAAATCGGAAGATCCACGTGATGGCGCCGTCCCAGCTCCAACGCTGCTTCGGTCGTTCTGACACCTTCGGCGACCGTCTGCATGTCGGCCAGGATCTCGCTGAGCGAGTGCCCACGACCCAGCTCGACGCCTACCTGCCGGTTGCGGCTGAGGCCGCCCGTGCAAGTCAAAATGAGGTCGCCAAGCCCGCTCAACCCAGCCAGCGTTTCGCGTTGGGCCCCCATGGCATACGCCAGCCGAGAGATCTCCGCCAGGCCGCGGGTGATGAGTGCCGCCAGGGCGTTCGGGCCCAGTCCCAGCCCTTCGACGACACCGGCCGCAATGGCGATGACGTTCTTCATCGCACCACCAACTTCAACTCCCGTCACGTCGTCGCTTGCATAGAGTCTGAAGTAGGGTGCTCTGAAGTCCTCCTGGACCGTCGCCGCCACGTCCGCATGGCGGCTCGCCACCAGAACCGCCGTCGGCGCCGCCCTCGCGAGTTCGGCCGCAAAGCTCGGTCCCGACAGCACGGCCACCGGTTGGGAGGCACCCAGCTCTTGCCCGATGACTTCCGACATACGGTTCAGGGTGCCGAGCTCGAACCCTTTCGTGCCGCTGACGATCGTCACGCGCGGAGCCAACAGTGGGGCGACGCGACGCACGAGGGCGCGAGTTCCGTGCGATGGCACCGCCCAGACCACGCATTCAGTCCCGCCAACCGCCTCCTCGAGTGACGCCGTCGGCTCGACCGACGGCGGGAGCAGGACACCCGGAAGATACGTCTCGTTGCTGCGCTCCTCACACAGCCGGGCCACAAGCGCCGGATCACGCGCCCAGAGCCGCACCGACTTGTCCAGACGGCCCAGATGAATCGCCAGCGCGGTTCCCCACCCCCCGGCGCCGAGCACGGTGACGTGCTTCATCGAGGCTCTCTCATCACGGTAGGAGGTCTCGGATCATCCTGATCGAGTGTTTGGGTCTGCCATGAGAGTTGCGCCGTGCGACCCGCGTCTCGCGGCCGTATGGCTCAGCAATTCGCACGTCGCCCCAGTTGATACTCGGTTCCGGCTTGCAGCCGACCGAGGTTTGAGCGATGTCGAAACACCACCAGAACGGCGGCACCGACCGCTGTGACCATAGCCGGCACCTCACCGTTGGTGAGATACACCAGCCCAGGCAGCGTCACCACCCCGAGCAAAGAGCCGACCGAGATGTAGCGGGTCGTCCAGACGGCGACGCCAAACACCCCGGCCGCGAGCGCGGCGGCAAGCGGGGACAACAGCGTGAAGACCCCAAACGTGGTCGCCACGCCCTTCCCTCCTCTGAACCGAAGCCAGACCGGATAGACGTGTCCAACGATGGCACCTCCGCCAACCGCGGCGGTGGTCGTCGCATCCGCGCTGATCCCGCTGGCGAACAGGACGGCCGCACACCCCTTACAGACATCGAGCCCCAGCACTGTCAGCGCAATCGACGTCCGTCCCACGCGCAGGACGTTCGCCGCGCCGAGATTCCCGCTGCCAACCCGGCGTACCTCGGCACCGCCCAACAACAGCGCGAACGGAATGGAGCCGAGCAGGTATCCGACGAGTATTGGCATCGCTGTCATGCCAGCTCCCGCCCGACGTCGAGTGATGGCCCCAGCATCGCCGACTCAACAACGTGGTAGCTGGACCCTCGCGACGACAACCGGCTCTCGAACAACGTGATGCGGTCCACCATCCAACGGACCTGGTCGGGCCGGTGCTCGGAGAGCACCAGCCGCAGATCCGCCCCCTGCACCGTGACCCGCCGTTTGATCCGCCCGAGCGTCAGATGCGCCTGGAACAGCCTCGTCTCGTTCCCGAACCCGACTGGAGCCAACCGGTCATCCAATTCGGTTTTCAATGCCACCATGTGCTCCCGACCCTCGTCCATTCCCAGCCAAATGACACGCGGCGCACCAGACCGGGGAAACAGATCCGCGTCACCGAGCCTGGCGGTGAAGGCGGCGGTGCCCCACGGCTCGCAAAAGACCCCTCGCACCGCCTCCGCCTGCTCCGCGCTGACCTCCTCAAGAAACCTGAGCGTGAAATGCAGCTGCGCCGGCACGACCCAGCGTACTGCCGCCGACGCATCGACCCGGTCGAGCTCGGCGCCGAGAGCTTGGGCGCTGGCCGCAGCCGCCGCCCGACAGCCCGGATCAAGATTCACTGCCGCGAATAGTCGCACGCTCCCTCAATCGACGCTGCAACACGCGTCGCAGTAGATCCAGAGCGGTCCGCGCGGCTTGCCGTCGGATCATCGCGCGATCGCCCGGAAACCGCACCGTCCTCGCTTCCCGTTCGGTGCCGGGACCGACGACGCCGAAACAGACGGTCCCCACCGGCTTCTCGTCGCTTCCTCCACCCGGCCCAGCGACTCCGGTCACACCAATCCCGATGTCGACGGCTCCCACCCGCTGAGCGCCTTCGGCCATCGCCACGGCAACGGCTTCGCTCACCGCCCCAGCCGACTCGATCAGATCCGGATCAACGCCGAGGACAGCCTGCTTGACTTCGTTCGAGTAGGCGACCACGCCCGTTTCAACGTAGCTCGAGCTCCCCGGAACATCCACGAGCTCGGCTGTCACCAACCCACCCGTGCAGGACTCCCCCACTGCTACGCGGAAGCCGCCGCCGTGGAGCATCTGGCCCACCACTTCCGATAGCGACCGTCCGTCGGTACTGACCAGGTGCTCCCCCAACACCACCGCCAGCTCCGCGGTCGCGCCGTCGAGCACGACCGTCGCCGTATCCGGATCGGCGCTCCGGGTCGACAAATGAAGCTCGACGAGTCCCGGCGACGCCAGCACGGTTGTTGCCACTGGCGGCGTCGCCCGCCGCCATCGTTCGTAGACAGGTTGGGCCAGCTCTTCAACGTGTGACTCGCCGCGCCCTGCCAGGCGCAGGATGCGCCGATACAAGCGGTCGGATGCCGTGTACTTCGAGAGGCGGTCCAGAGCCACCGCGGTGAACATCGGCTCGAGTTCGCGCGGAGGACCGGGCAACAGCACGACGACCCGGCCACCGCTCTCCAACCACAGCCCAGGCGCCGTGCCACGCGGATTGTCGAGCACCACCGCCCCGTCGGGAACCATGCCCTGCCGTCGATTGTTCTCCGGCATCGTCCAGCCGCGCGTAGCGAACCGTTCCCTCAGGCGCTCGACGATCGCTCGCTCCTCTGTCAGGCCCAGCCCGAGGACCTCGGCCACCGTCTCACGAGTGCGATCGTCCTCGGTTGGCCCGAGTCCACCGCAGACGACGAGCAAATCCGCACGCTCGAGGGCATCGCGTACGGCTGGTGCGAGATCGGCCGTGTCATCGCCGACGATCGACTTACGGCGCACCTCGATGCCCAACTCGTTCAACCGGGCGGTCAGAAACAACGAATTCGTGTCGGTTCGGAACGGGGTGAGCAGCTCGGTGCCAACGGCAATGATTTCCGCCCTCGACAGTGGGACCCGAGCCGACGACCCAGGACCACTCACAGCATTGCCCCCAACCACAAGAACAGCCGGAGCACTCCCTGGGCATAAACTCCGGCCACGAGGTCATCGACCATCACACCCCATCCGCCTGGCAACCGTTCAGCCTGACGAGCGGGGAACGGCTTGACGATGTCGAACAGACGAAACGCGAAGAACCCCACCAGGGCGCCGCTGAACCCGACCGGCACTGCCACGAGTGTCACCAACATGCCGGCCACTTCGTCGATGACCACCAGACCGGGGTCGCGGCGCTGATACATCGACTCGGCGGCAGACGCCGCCGCCACCCCGGCCACGGTAACAACCAAGAGCACCACCACCTCGAACCAGGTGGACCGCGTCGAACGAATCGCCCAGAACAGCAGCAGGCCCGCCACGGAACCGGCGGTCCCCGGAGCGACTGGCACAAACCCGAACGGCCCGACCGTGGCGAACCCGACCACCACGCGCTGAAACAGTCCCGTCATCGTGAGACCAACAGCACGCGCGTCCCGGCCACTCGGTCATGCAGTGCACGACGCTCCGAGTCGAGAAACATCCAGACAATCCCTAGACCGAGTGGCAGTACCGACACCAGATACGCGATCGCCCGGAGCAGGGCGACCGAGGTCGTCACCCGTCGACCAGTCTGATCCACCACACGCACCCCAAACACCATCTTGCCGAATGTCTGCCCCCCGGCGAGCGTCAGGACGACGACATACCCTGCGTTGAGCAAGATCAGGAACGCAGCCAGCGGCACGAGCGGCACGGCGCCGAGCGACCCCACATCGAGCCCCGCGAGCCTGAGCGTCAGCACGACCACGACCGCATCGAGCGAGACCATCAGCCCCACATCGACCAACCCGGCCGCCAGGCGAGTCAGCGGCGGCGCAACCCTCGGACTGACCTCGCTTCCCCCTCTGACATCCTGGGCGCTCTCAAATGACAGTCTGGATTCCATCTTCCGGCGTGGCGGCCGCGACCGTACGCGAGGCAACGCCGGTGTCGGCCGCCGTACGCCAAGCAGCGCACGGGGCGCAGGCTCGGCCTGACCGGACTCTCCAGATTCCAATGGGAATAGTGGCAGCGAGGAACTGGTGGCTAAGGGTTGCCCCTCCTGCGCGCCGGCTGCACCAGGCGTCGCGCGGTGCCCCTCGCCGGCGATCGTGTCTCTGCGCGTCACTCCCGGTCCTGACCTCCGCTCATCGCCGTTGATCACAGCTGGTTACCGCACGTCCTGCCGGCGGGTCCGATACGTCTGCACGTCGCTGTCGCTACCTTCAACGCGTCGCGACGTCGCCTGACGGCGGATCTGCGGACCCAGCCGCCCCGCCAGCGTCCGTGTCGGGCAGCTGGTTCAACAACTCTCGCTGGATCGCCGCACGCAGCGCGTCCACCTCACCCCTCGCCCCATCGCCAATGCCAACAGTGACCAAGACGCTCAAGGCCTCCGAGTACCGATCATCGGACACCAGCGTCCTCGCCCGTTCCAATGCGAGCTGTGATACCGAGGGCACCTGGAGCGGCGCCGGTGACACATTCTCGGGAATCGCCGTGAACCCTGTTTGATCCGTCAAGCGAACCGGCACGAGCTGGGCCCAGGAGCCAGCCCAATACAACACCACGGTGGCGGCCGCGAACAAGGCGACCAACAGCAGCCAGGGGAACATGCGCAATCGACGACCGGTCGCCGCCCGCGTCACCGCGCCCCGACGAGCCCGCTGGGCGCCGATACGCCGTCGGGCCGCCGTGACCGTCGAGTCTTCCTCGCCGGCCGCCGCAATCCGCTCGACCCGATCCAGCATCGACAAGGCGTCGTCGTGCGCGCCACCCCGCTCGACCGCGGAGGTGAGCAGCGCCCGAGCCTCGGTCACGTCACCGCGGTCACAGGCCTCAACCCCAGCGTGGAGCAACGCCTCCGACTCGCGGAGCCGTTCGGCGACCGCCGCCCGCGCCCGATCGATATAGGCCCTGGCCCGCGCGTGGCTGCGATCCAGGAACAACACCCGTGTCCAGACGTCGATGGCATGCTCGAATCGCCCCCGAAAGTAGTGATCGAGACCAGACAGTAGCAGCTGTTCGATTTTGACCGCGGGATCGACGCCCCCATTTCCAGTCGCCGGGGACTCGTCACGCTGCGCGGGATCGGCCATAGGTGGGAGGTTCGATTATGAGCCACACCCAGGTGGGCGTCAACCAGCGAACGGGGCTGCCGCGCGCGTCATGTGCTATTACTGCTCAGTGGGTCTGATCGAAGCAGTTCCCAACGTCAGCGAAGGACGCCGCCTTGAGGTCATTGCAGCACTGAGGGACGCCATGACGGGCTGCCCCGGTGTTCACCTGCTCGACACCTCGTCGGACACGGCGCACAACCGCACCGTCTTCACGCTGGTTGGCGAGGGCAGCGCACTCAAGAACGCGCTTCTTGCTCTCTTCGCGGTCGCCGTCGATGCGATCGACCTCCGATCTCACACCGGCGTACATCCCCGCATTGGGGCGGTGGATGTCGTGCCGCTGGTCCCGTTGACTCCTGCAGACATGCCGGTCTGTGTCGCGCTGGCCACCGAAGTCGCCGCGGCGGTCGCCGAGCGATTCGACATCCCGGTCTACCTATACGAGGATGCCGCACGGGTGCCGGAACGGCGGCGGCTCGAAACGATACGCCACGAAGGATTCGAAGGGCTGACCAACAGGATGCAAACGGAGATCTGGCGACCCGACTTCGGTCCGGCCCACCCACACCCGTCGGCCGGCGCCTCAGCCGTCGGTGCGCGACCCATGCTGGTCGCCTACAACGTAAATCTCGATACCGGCGACGTCGCTATCGCTCGACGCATCGCCCGTGCAGTTCGTGCATCGGATGGGGGCCTTCCGGCCGTCAAGGCGATTGGGGTACGCACAGCGCAGCCACACGTGGTCCAAGTGTCGATCAATCTGGTCGATTATGAACGAACGCCGCTCGACCGGGTGTACGAGGCGGTCCAGCGCGAGGCGGACCGTTGCGGAGTTGTCATCCGCAGCAGCGAGATCGTGGGCCTCGTTCCGGCAGCCGCGCTGTTGCCTGCGGCGACGCGCCAGCTTCAGCTCGAGGGATTCACGATGGATCAGATATTGACGTGTCGGCTCCCTCGGTGACTGGCGTACGCACCGACCCGGCCTGGCGTGGGGTCCGAATCCCGAACGCCCGCATCTTGCGGTAGAGGTTGCTCCGCTCCAGACCCAGGATAGCGGCGGAACGGGTGATGTTGCCTCGCTGTTCCGCAAGCACCTCCAGAATGTAGCCTCGCTCGAACCGGTCCCGCGCTTCCTGCAGACGTTCCGGCCGTCGTCCCTCGACCAGGGGCGCGACTAACGACATCGGCGTCGTCTCGAGAAACGCCAGGTCCCTCGCCGTCACGACGGGACCCGGCACCATGATGACGAGGCGCTCGAGCACGTTTCGCAGCTCACGCACGTTGCCGGGCCATCGGTAGGCCTGCAGCATCGCCAACGCCTCGGGGTTGACCGTCTTCACGCGATGTCCATATTCACTGGCGTAGTGCGCCAGGAAGTGCTCGGTCAAGCGTCCGATGTCTTCTCGTCTGTCGCGAAGCGGAGGCACGGAGATCGGCACGACATTCAGTCGATAGAACAGGTCGTCTCGAAACCGCCCGGCCTGGATCTCTTCCTGGAGACTCTTGTTGGTTGCTGCGACGACCCGAACATCGACATGGACGCCGACCCGCCCCCCCACCGGCTCGACGACCTGCTCCTGGAGCACGCGGAGTACTTTGGCCTGGGTCTTGAGACTCATGTCCCCGATCTCATCCAAAAAAATCGTGCCGCCATCGGCCACCTCGAACTTACCGCGCCGATCGCCCACCGCGCCGGTGAACGCGCCCCGCACATGCCCGAACAGCTCGCTCTCGATCAACTCCTCCGGAATGGCAGCACAGTTGACCTCGACAAACGCACCGGCCGCGCGGCGACTCAGCGCATGGACGCTGCGCGCCACCAACTCCTTGCCAGTTCCGTTCTCGCCGTGGATGAGCACCCGGCCGTTGGTCGGCGCCGCCATTGCCACCTGTTCACGCAGTTGCACCATCACCGGGCTTTCGCCGATCAAAACCTGACGCCGATCGGCGTCGGCCCGCAGCGCTCGATTCTCTACCTCGAGCCGCCGCTGTCGTAAGGCGTTCCGAACGACCAAAACCGTCTTCTCGAGCGACAGCGGTTTCTCGACGAAGTCGAACGCTCCCAGCTTGATCGCCCGTACCGCCGTCTCGATACTCCCGTGTCCAGAAATCATCACGACCTGCGAGTCCACGTCCCGCTCGCGTAGCGTGGTCAATGTCTCCAGACCATCTATCCCGGGCAACCAGATGTCCAGGATGATCAGGTCGAACACCTGCCCGACCACCCGTTCGAGACATGCCTCACCGGAATCGACCACCTCGACGACATAGCCCTCGTCGCCGAGCACGCCGGTCAGCGCCGACCGGACGCCGGCCTCGTCGTCGACGACCAGCACCGCAGGTCTCACGCCTGTCCCTCCACGACCGAAGCCGCGCCTGTTCGCTCGTCGGGCGATTCATACGTGCACGGGAGCTCTACGGCGAACCGTGTCCCCGATGGAGTGTTGTCGGCCACCTCGATGCTGCCCCCATGCTCGACGATAATCCGACGCACGATCGCCAGCCCCAAACCGCTTCCCCTGCCCTTGGTGGAAAAATAGGGCAGAAACAGTTTCTCCCGATCCGCATCCGCGATCCCTGGTCCGTTGTCGCTCACGATCACCCGCGCGACGCCGTTCGTCGCATCATGCTGGGTCTCGATGCGGATGAGGCCAGGCCCGACCGCCGCGCCGGCCTCGGCGGTCTTGCCACTGAGCGCGGCCACCGCATTGTCGACGAGATTCACGACGACCCGCTGGATTTGCTCCGGGTCGACGCGCACGGTGGGCAGTTCGTCCTGGAACTCACGCTCGAGGACGATCTCCTCGAACAGGCCATCGTAGAGCGCGAGCGTCTCTGAGAGCAGCGCGTTGAGGTCGGCCGGCACCGATCTCGGCGACGGTAGCCGCGCGAAATGCGAGAACTCGTCGACCAACCCCTTGAGCACCTCCACCTCGCCGACGATGGTGGTCGTGCACTCATCGACGAGCGCCTTCGCCTCTGACGGCGCCCCAGAGAGGTTGCGCCGGATTCGCTCAGCGCACAGTTGAATGGGAGTGAGCGGGTTCTTGATTTCGTGCGCCAGGCGGCGCGCCACGTCGCGCCAGGCCGCGACGCGCTGCGCTCGGAATAGCGGCGTGACGTCGTCGAACACCATCACGACACCATCCAGGTCATGCGTACCCGGAAGACTCGTTGTAGCGACGGCGAGATGACACTCCCGTCCATCCCGCACGAGCGCCACCTCCTTCACCGTGCGAGCCAGAGACCCGCGACGGGCCTCGCGCAGCATAGACCCGAGCTGCGCGAGATCCGGACGTTCGAACAGTGTGGCAGCAGGCTGCCCCACCACGGCCGGCTCGATATCCAGCAACCGAGCGGCCGCCGCGTTGACGGTGCTGAGACGCCCGGCTGCGTCGATGGAGACCACGCCGGTGGCAATCCGCTCCAGAATAGTCTCGATGTAGTGCCTGCGGCGCTCGGCCTCGCGGGTCTTGTGCTCGAGGTCGCCTCGCGAGCGCACGAGCTTCTGTTGGCTCGCCTTGAGCTCTACCGCCATGGCGTTGAACGCCTCGACCATCGCACCTAACTCATCGGACGACTCCGGCTCGATTCGATGGTCGAGGTGACCGGTTCCTATGCGTCGGGCCCCGTCGGCCAGCAACTGGACCGGACGTCCAATTCGCTTCGCGATGAAGATGCCGAGCCAGGTCGCCGCGATCAGGATCATCAAGGTCGTCATCAAGAAGAACGACAGATAGACACCGGCCACGGGGCGTGTCAGAACACGCAGCTGGTTGTAGGCCTCGTAGGCGCCATTGATCCGCCTCGCATGCTGTGTCAGGTCACCCGACAGGGCGCTGCTGGCGACCACCACTCCCACGACCGGGCCGTCGGCGCGACGACGAATGACGGCGGCACCGCGCAGCAACTCCGCACCATCGCCCAGGGCCTCGGCGGCGACCGTTTCCGCGGTGCCAGCCGCCATGCCCGCGGCCAACGCGTCGGCGGACGCTTGCGAGTAGCCGGGCGGAAGAAACGGGGCAGCCACTTCCATGATTCGAGTGGCAACAGGAATCCCCTCGGTGTCGACCGCAACGCGATACACGTCGATGACGTCAGGTCCATCGGAATCTTCCGCGGCCTCGACGAACTGTCGCACGGTCGTCTCGTCCAGATCCGTCGCGCTCAAGCGCCCCGCGAGCCGTGCGGCCCGCTCCTCCACCGCCCGTTGCTGTTCCTGGTAGACGTTTCGTGCAATCGCGTTGGCCGACGTCAGGACATCGTCGATCGGCGCGCTGAACCATCGCTCAGCACTGCTGCGGATTACCTCACTGCCGACGATGAGCACCAGGACCGATGGGATTAGGGTCATCCCAACCAGTGCGGCGACGAGCTTGGCACGAAACCGCGCGAACGGCACCGCGCGACGACGCTCGACGATCAGCTTGATGATATTGCGCGCGAGTAGGAACCCAAGGGCCAGCAACATGATTAGGCATGCCGCCGACAACGCGTAGAGCACGACTTCGGACAGATAATCCGGCGCGAGCTCGCTCGACCGTTCCGCGAACCCAATCAGAACGACGAGCGTCACCCCCACGAGCCCGATGGCCACGAGGATGACCCGTGGGCTGTCTTGCGGCCCCGGGCGGGTGGGCGTCGAGCGCCGGGCGCTCGACTGCCCTGAGGTCCGCCCTCCCGGCAACGACTGCTCGACCATTACGGCATGCTCCGCCACGCCGAGAGGCGTGGCTGTCTCACGTCCTCCGCCAGCTCACTCCAGCGCAGGGGGAGGGACACCCGTCACCGACGCGGGACACTACGGGAGGAAGGTGAAACTCGCCCGCCCAAACGCTGCTGCGCGGTCCCACGGCCAGCGAAACCACCCTGTGCGCGGACGCGTGTTCACACGGACGCGCACACGGTAGTCTTCGTTCGTCTCGAGCGCGCGAGTACTAAACAACGGAAGCCGCCCGAGTGTCGTCAACAACTGCCGTACGGCGGCTTCCTCCTCGACAACCTGCACCTGTTCGATCGCCCCATCCACGGTGCGTGTGACCTGATACCGCCCGGTCAGTCCGTCAAACCGCACCCGTGCCGACACCGACGCCCGGTCGACCGTTCGATCGAACCAGAGCGCCACCGGCTGCCGCAGCTCGACATCGAAGCTGAATGTCGCTTCGAGCCCGCTGGCGACGGCGTCCCGGATCTCCTGCGTATAGGCACCGGTAAGCTCGAGCGACACCAGCACGTGGTCCTCACGAGGCAGGGTCGTGACGCGCACGTCACCCTGAGCCTGCACCACCACGGTGGTCGCGAACGCAATTGCGCACACCGCCACTCCAGCCAGCGCCCTCGGCATACTATTCCTTCGTGTCGAGGAGGTCTCGCAGCTCGGTCATGAATTCCCCGATGTCGCGGAAGTGACGATAGACCGATGCGAACCGCACGTAGGCTACCTTGTCGAGCTGTTTGAGCTCCTGCATCACGAACGCACCCACCTCATCAGTCGAAATCTCCTTCTCGGGACGCTCCTGGAGAACCGCCTCGACCCGGTCGGCAATCGCCTCGACAGCCGCAACCGTCACCGGCCGCTTCTCGCATGCCTTGAGCACACCGGCCGTCACCTTCTGCCGCTCGAATCGCTCTCGCGTACCGTCCTTCTTCACCACCATATACGGAATCTCGTCAATCCGCTCGTAGCTGGTGAACCTCCGTCCGCAGTCCTGGCACTCGCGACGACGCCGGATGACCTCACCTTCCTTGCTCTCTCGCGAGTCGACGACCTTGTCACCGAGGTGACCGCAGAATGGGCACTTCACCTGTTCTCCCCCCTCTTCATGACCTGCTCGTCATCGGCCGCCGCGGGTCCGACTGGCGTCTGTTCACCCTCCGCCGAAGGCGTGCTGCTGAGCGCTCCCTTATCGAACCCGTCGGCCATCTCACCCGATGACGCCAGATTCACGGCACTTCGAAACGTCAAACCGTCGCGCGCCATCAAGACAATCCCGAGCAGCGTCACCGGCCCAAACGACACCGCGTGCAGCACCAGTGCCGCACCGACCGCCGCGTCGACCGGCGCAGCATAGAAGCTGGTCACGCCGACCTGAACGGCGGCATGGAACCCACCGACTCCGGCGGGGGTGGGCACCGCCACTCCGAGCACCATCAGCACCATCAACAACAGCGACCCGCCCGGCGGCAACGCAATCCCGAAGGCGTGGCAGACGCACCACGCCGAGACGCACACACACAACCACAACGGAAACGACCAGGCGAAGGCGCGCACGAACCGACCCGGTTGACGGGCAATACCAAGACCGGCACTGAATCTAGTCACGAAACGCCCCACCGACGCCCCGATCCACAGCGGTAACCGACGCTCGATCTGCGCCACAACCGCAGCAACGCGGTCCGGCGAGCGGGCCGCGGCCACGATTACCCCCAACGCGATTCCGGCCCCACTCGCGGCGACCAGCCCGCCCACCTTGAGCGCGGCCAATAACTGCGGGCTGGTGTCCCGCAGATCGCCCGCGAAGAACACCAGAAAGAGACCAAACAGGAGCACCACCGCAATCAGGTCCAGCAGACGCTCCAACACGATCGTCGCCAGCGCCGCGCTCGCGCTCAACCGCTCGCGCCGTGCCAGCAGATACGGCCGTAGGAGCTCTCCCAACCGGCCCGGCAACACGGCCGTTGTGGCGAAGCCGATGACGGTTGCTCGCGCCGCCGGGGCGAACCCGACCTGACCGATTGGCGCTAGCAGGCGCTGCCACCGTCCAACTCGCACCACATAGGACACCGAAATCGCGCCGATCCCGGCGATCACCAGATCGAGTCTCGCGCGGCGGATCTCCGACCACACTGACGCGAGGTCAGCGCTCCTGAGAAAAAACGCCATGAGCGCGACGGTGAGCGCGATGATGAACGCCGTGCGAAGGTGGCCGCGCATATGACTTGACGGTTCGACTCCAACCCAGACTTATGAGCCTGCCAGCATCAGGACCATGAGAGATGCGGAGCGGCGATTCTTTGACACGGCCGAGCCATGAGGTGCGGGATGGAATCATCCCGTTCGAGACAAGACCGAACGAGCGATTCGACTGTACTACAACGCAGGCAGTTCCTCGCCGGCGACACGACATTTTCTCTCTTGCCGCGCGCGCACGTCTTCTGTAAGCTATGCGCTCCTATCGCTCGTAACGAGAAACGCTGTGACGTCCGCCCCCGCGATCTTCGAAACCTCCCTCCTGGGTCTCACTCCACAGCGGCGCGGCAAGGTTCGAGATCTTTACGTCGTGAACGATCACCTCTTGATGGTTGCGACCGATCGCATCTCAGCCTACGACCTGGTGCTCGGATCGACGATTCCTGACAAGGGCAGGGTCTTGACGCAACTCTCGGCGTTCTGGTTTGCGCGCACGGGCGACATCGTACCGAATCACTTCGTTTCGACGACACCCGACGACTACCCGGACGTCTGTCGCCCGCACGCCGACCTGCTGCGCGGACGGTCGATGCTGGTGCGGCCAACCGAACCTATACCGGTCGAGTGTGTCGCCCGCGGATACCTCGCTGGTTCTGGATGGGCCGACTACCAGCGCACAGGGACGGTGTGTGGCGTCTCGCTGCCAACCGGGCTGCGGCAATCCGACCGGTTACCAGCACCGATCTTCACACCCGCCACCAAAGCTACGACCGGTCATGACGAGAACATCACCGAGGCGCAGGCTGCCGAGCTCGTTGGGCTCAAGCTGATGGCCAAACTGCGAGACCTGACGATCGCCCTGTACGCGCATGGCGCGACGCACGCCGAGTCATGCGGCATCATCGTCGCCGACACCAAGTTCGAGTTCGGTGTCGTCCGCGATGCGGCACGCAGCAGCAAGACCGGTGAGGACCTCTCGGACGGCGACGAGATCGTGTTGATCGACGAGATCCTCACACCGGACTCGTCCCGCTTCTGGCCCCGGGACACCTATCGTCCCGGCGTCGCGCAACCCAGCTTCGACAAGCAGTTCGTGCGCGACCATCTGGACGCGGTGAACTGGGACCGAAAACCGCCCGCGCCAGCGTTGCCAGACACCGTGGTGACCCGGACTCGAGACAAGTATCTCGAGGCCTTCCGTTTGCTGACCGGCCGCGTCCTCGATTGACGCCCGCTCCGATGAGGGAACGAGAGTGCGTGATCAGCTAAATCGGTTGGTCGATGAAATGGTCTCCAAAGGAATCTTGTACGACGATGCCCGTCAGGAATTCGAGCGTCGGTTCATCAGCCGGGCGCTTGCGCGCTCCAAGGGGAACTTCGGCCGAGCCGCCAAGATGATCGGCATCCACCGGAATACTCTCAGCCGCAAGGTCTCAGAATATCGTCTCAAGCGCACCGGCTAGCCGCGCAGCGTCTGTCCAGCATGGTCGAGAGCAGCGCGTCAAACCGCCCTGTTGACACTTTAGACGTAGCCTCGTTAGAATTAGCACTCGGCTATTGAGAGTGCTACCTCTCGCCGGTTAACCCCTCTTTTTTGGGGGGTCTTCTTCAACATATCAAGGGAGTCGGACACGCCATGGCAATCAAGGTACGACCACTTCACGACCGCATCATCGTCCAGCGCTTGGAGGAGGAAGAGCAGCAGGTCGGCGGCATCATCATCCCGGACACGGCCAAGGAGAAGCCGCAGCAAGGCAAGATCATGGCCGTCGGGAAGGGCAAGGTCAAAGAGGACGGCGGCATCCAGCCTATGGATGTCAAGGACGGCGACACGATCCTGTTCGGGAAGTACTCGGGACAGGAGATCAAGCTCGACGGCGAAGATTACCTGATCATGCGCGAGGACGAGGTCCTGGGCGTCGTGAACAAGGAGTAGCCCCTGACATAACTGACATAACACGACCCGGCACCGGCGGCCCCGCCAGACCGAGGACACGGGACGGGGGGCACCCCGGACGGACTGATTTAGTGATTGGAGCAGATCAACATGGCAAAGCAGATTGTCTACAGTGAAGGGGCGAGACAGAAGATCCTCGCCGGCATCGACCAGTTGGCCAACTGCGTCAAGGTGACGCTGGGTCCGAAGGGTCGCAACGTCGTCCTCGACAAGAAGTTCGGTTCCCCCACGATCACCAAGGACGGCGTGACCGTCGCCAAGGAGATCGAGCTCCAGGACGGCCTTGAGAACATGGGTGCCCAGATGGTGCGCGAGGTGGCAAGTAAGACCTCCGACATCGCCGGTGACGGCACGACGACGGCGACCGTCCTGGCCCAGTCTATCTATCGCGAAGGGGCCAAGAACGTGGTGGCCGGCGCGAACCCGATGGAAGTCAAGCGTGGCATCGAGCAAGCGGTCGCGGCAGTGGTCGGGAACCTCGGGAAGCTGTCTCGGGCCGTCAGTGGCGACATGATCGCCCAGGTCGGTCAGATTTCCGCGAACAACGACGAGACCATCGGCCAGATCATCGCCGAGGCGATGGACAAGGTCGGCAAGGACGGCGTGATCACGGTCGAAGAGGCTCGCACGCTCGAAACCTCGCTCGAGGTGGTCGAGGGCATGCAGTTCGACCGTGGCTATCTCTCGCCCTACTTCGTCACCGACGCAGAGCGCATGGAAGTTGTGCTCGAAAATCCGATCATCTTGATTCACGAGAAGAAGATCAGCTCGATGAAGGACCTGCTACCGTTGCTCGAGCAGGTCGCGCGGCTCAATCGGCCCCTGCTGATCGTGGCGGAGGACATCGAGGGCGAAGCGCTGGCCACGCTCGTGGTCAACAAACTGCGTGGCACCCTGCAGGGCGCGGCGGTCAAGGCGCCAGGGTTCGGCGACAGGCGTAAGGCGATGCTCGAGGACATCGCCGTGCTCACCGGCGGCAAGGCGATCACCGAAGACCTCGGCCTGAAGGTCGAGAACATCCGTGTCGAGGATCTCGGCAAAGCCAAGAAGGTCACGATCGACAAGGACAACACGACCATCGTCGAGGGTGAGGGCACGCACGCCGCCATCGAGGGTCGGGTCAAGCAGATCCGGACCCAGATCGAAGAGACGACATCGGACTACGACCGCGAGAAGCTCCAGGAACGGCTGGCGAAGCTCGTGGGTGGCGTGGCCGTCATCAAGGTCGGCGCAGCGACCGAGACCGAGATGAAGGAAAAGAAGGCGCGCGTCGAAGACGCGATGCATGCCACCAAGGCAGCGGTCGAGGAAGGTATCGTCCCGGGCGGCGGTGTCGCGTTATTGCGCAGCCAGGACGCGCTGGCCGACCTGAAGCTTTCGGGAGATAGGCAGATCGGCGTCAACATCATTCGGCGTGCGCTCGAGGAGCCGATGCGCTGGATCTCGACGAATGCCGGTCACGAGGGCTCGATCGTCGTCCAGAAGGTGCGCGAGCAGAAGGACACCGAGGATGGCTTCAACGCCCAAACCGAGATCTACGAGAACCTGGTCAAGGCAGGCGTCGTCGACCCGACCAAGGTGGTCCGCGCGGCGCTGCAGAACGCCAGCTCGATCGCCTCGTTGCTGCTGACAACCGAAGCGCTAGTCAGCGAGATCCCGGAGGATAAGAAGGAAGGCGGCATGCCGGGCGGCGGTGGCGGCATGGATGGTATGGGCGGCATGGGCGGCATGGGCGGCATGATGTAAGCGCTCGTGCATCTGGCGGGCAGGCCCGATCGTACCGCCCGCCAGCACCGTCTCACGTCGAAGGGGGCGAGCACCGTCAGGTGCTCGCCCCCTTTCTCTTTCTCCGAAAAGCGCGGCTGTTCTACCGCAACGTGAAGCTGAGCTCGATCGTGACGAGCACGGCGACCGGCTCACCGAAGCGTGAGCCGGGACGGAACCGCCACTGCTTCGCCGCCTTGATCGCCTCCTCGTCGAGCCCGAAGTTCCGGTCCAGGGACCGAAGGACGGTCACGTCGCCAACTGTCCCGTCGGGCAGGACGACCGCCTGGATCAGGACAATCCCCTGGACCTTGGCCCGCATCGCTTCCGCCGTATATTTGGGTGTTACTTCCCGGAGGAGCTGCGGGCTTTCGACCCCGTTGCCAGGCCGATAGACACCACCGCCAGTGCCACCGCCCTGCCCTGGTCCCAGTCCATCACCCTGCCCCGGTCCGATGCCACCGCCGTCGCCCTCGCCGGCACCGCCGCCAGTACCGCTTCCTGCGGAGTTCAGCGCACGAGCCATCAGCCCTTCCAGCAGCCCGGCACGGGTCTGTTGCGCCGCCGCCATCGGAAGCGCGGAGAGCCGCATGTTCTGCGACTCGAGCGGCTGCTCCTGTGGCTCTGGCTCCACCTCGGGCGGCGCCTCGACCTCTTCTGGCAACTCGATCGGCACGCTCAGGGCGTCTTCACCAGCCACCTCGACCTGTTGCGGCATCTCGAGCGATTCATTGCCGCCACCACCGCCGCCACCGCCAGGACCCACCTCTGGAATCCAGACGATGTCGTAGTTGGTCCGCTCGACCTCGAAGAACTCTTCGGTCGCCGGCGCAGCGCGGATCAGGAGGGCAATGAAGACGGCCAAGATTGCATGGCTGACGAGCGAGGCGCCGAGCGCCCCGCGAATCCGCTCGCGCTGCACGGCGAGGAACGGAGCATAGTCGCGCCCGACGTCAGGGCTGATCGACAGCCAGTCGCCGGCCTCACCCGCCGGGATTGGACCCGCCCAGTGACCGAACTTGCGGGCACCCGCCGCCCGGCGCTTGCGTCTGCGCCGTTCAGGCGGCGTATACGGCTTGTGGCCGGGCGGAAACGGAATGTTGCCGAGGCTCAGGCCGTTCACGCGTCGCGCTCCCTCCTGACTGTTCCGTTGTCAACCACGCTCACAAACCGCTATCTGCAAAGTCGGTGCCTGTTATGCGCACCGCCCACGCACGTCGTGTTGCTCAGCGCAACCTTCTGAGTACCAAAGCGTTACGGCACATCGACAGCCCCGAACGCATTGACGTGCCCCAAAGCACTGCTCTTCACTGCCCGCTGCAGGTAGCAGCATCGCTCGCATTCTTAGACGCAGCGACGAGTCGTTTAGACTCGCCCCGCCCAAGCACCGATGGCAGCGTTACCCCCACCGTAGGCGAACATCACCGCCAAGGCGTCGGCCGCCCGCGGCTCACTGTGGACTCCGATCAACACGCCGCCCCGCGCAGTCAGTGTCTCGAAAATGAAACCGTCGTGAGGCTGAAATCCGGCACGGCGCATCGTGGCCGCCACGCCGACCCGGTCCAGATCCCTTGCCCGTCCCTGTATCGCCCCCACGAGCGGTCCATGCGCCACCACCGGCCCGATTCTGACGATGTCCAGCTTGACGCCGTCGACACCAAACGTCTCGTGCAACAGGCTCGCCGCCTCCGGAGTCTCCTTGCTGACAAGCGACAAGGCATCCGACGGGAAGCCTTTGTTCGCGAGTGCTTCGAGCCCCCGTTGGGCCCACTCGACATCGGGAAACACGCCGACCGTGAAACACTGTCGCTCTACGTCGTCCATTCCACTCCTCACGCAACGGTCCGCTGGATGCGCGCCCGGCACACCGAGCTGACGCACACGCGCCGCGGTAATTCTAGTCTACCGACTTCTGCTGGTCATTGGCAAAATCCAGAAGCCCTCGAGAATCGGGGTCCGGGGAGCCTCACCTTCTGGACGCTGATAAAGCATCCATCCCTTCTGACTTCTGACTCTTTGGGATCTCACAACACGATCCGCTGCTGCCCGACACGCCGGGTAACCCGCTCGCGATCCAGATACTCGAGCAACGGAATGGCGAACTTGCGGCTGATCCCGTAACGATCCTTGAAAGTGCCGACGTCAATCGTGACGGGTGTCACGCCTTCGCTCGACGTCTTGAGCCCTACCACGTCCCGCTTGAGCGTGTTCAACGCCGCGATGTCGAACACGAGCGATCCGATGCGCGCCACGCGCTCCTGACGCACCATCAGCTTCAACACGCGTTCGAGCACCGCCACGTCGCACCCAACCTGCTCACGAATCGCCCCCTGGCCCGGCGGTCGTAACCCGGCATCGGCCAGTAGCTGCTGCACCGCCTCACTGGTTCGCATCTCCTCGGGCGACAGCGTCACCTGATGGCTGACCAGCGCCAAATGACCACGCGCCAGCAGGCGACCGTCTCCGACCAGTTGCTCGAGCACCGCATCGAACACCGCCGGCGGTCCGTGCCTGAACAGCCGCTCGCGGGCTTCTTCGCGCGGTAGCCCCTCACTCAAAGGGTGGGAATCATGAAAGTCCGACACCAGGGCGATCAAACGGTCGCCGACCTCAACCAACGCGGCGGTATCAACAACGAGGTCCCCGATGCGACGCGCGCTGCCAGACGCAACCAGCCGGTCTGTGACGGCGCCAACCGCCTCGGCGGACACACCCGCCCGCGTCGTCAACGCCGCCAGCGGCAGCCCGACGACCCCACGCTCGCCAACCAGCACACCCAGGGCCCTATCCCGAGCCGCGGGATCGGCCCCCGACACCCCATCGAGTAGCCGCTCCAGCCGACGGCGCGCCGCGGCGGTGCGGATCCCACCACGAGGCGGCAGCGGATCAAGCACCCTCCCCCCTGCGATGGTCAGCGGTGGCGAGTACGCCCGCAGGATAAATCGGTCCCCGCCAGTCAGCACGGCAGCGCCCTCCAGGCGCAACCGCACGAAGGCGCGGCCACCCGGCGGGAGCTCTGCCGGGGCATCACCGACGATGGCCAGTTCGCCGAGCCCGGGCCCTAGCGCAACCCGACCGAGCACTTCGCTCGTGCCCTGATGGAATCGAATACGCGCCCCGTGTTTCAACCGGCGTGCCGACTCCAACAGGTCGACTACCGCATCGATGCATCGCGTCGCCTCGAAGCACCCGGGTGTCACCGCAGCGTCGCCCCTGGCAATCTCCGACACGTCGACCCCGGAGAGGTTGGCCGCCACGCGTTGCCCGGCCACCGCCACCGGCTGCGCGGTGCCGTGCACCTGCAGTCCACGCACTTTGATATCGCGACCGGAGGGCAGCACGGTCAGCGCGTCATCCAACGCAACCCGGCCTGACACCAATGTCCCCGTCACGACGGTACCGAAACCTTTGACGGAGAATGCGCGGTCGATCGGCAAACGGACCGCCCCGCGCGGTGTACGGCGGGCGGCCCGACTCGCCATTTCGATTAGCGCGCGCCGGACGTCAGCCACCCCTGTGCCCGTCCGAGCGGAAACCGGCACGACCGCGGCCGTCTCGAGAAACGACCCGGCCACTAGCTCTGCCGTCTCGAGCCGGACCAGCTCCACGGTGTCGGCATCGACGAGGTCCGTTTTGGTCAACGCCACGACGCCGCCCGACACGCCGAGCAGGCAGCAGATGTCGAAGTGCTCGCGGGTCTGCGGCATCACCGATTCGTCGGCGGCGACGACGAGCAAGACGCCATCGATGCCGCTCGCGCCTGCGAGCATGTTCTTGACGAATCGCTCGTGCCCGGGCACGTCCACAAACGCGAGCTGCGTGTCTCCCTCCGCCAGATGCGCGAACCCGAGATCGATGGTGATGCCCCGCAACTTCTCTTCTTTCAAGCGGTCCGGATCGGTGCCGGTCAGCGCTTCGACGAGCGCGCTCTTGCCATGGTCGATGTGCCCGGCCGTGCCGACAACGACATACCGTGTCACGCTGTCCCCCGAACTACCGGCGTGTCCGACCACCTCGGCCGCCACGACCGCCGCCACGAGGGACACGCGCGCGCCGCGTGACACGGCTCCGCTGCGGCCCCCGATTCCGCTCCGATTTCCGCACGGCCTCGAGGATCGCGACAATCCCCAGATCGATCTGACGACGCTCGGTATCCACGCGAACGACCTGCACGTTCACCGTGTCGCCCAGTCGGTAGGTCTTCCCCGTGTTCTCCCCGAACAATGCGTGGTCGCTGTCCAGAAACCGATAGTAGTCGTCCGCCATGCTCGAAATGTGCACCAGGCCTTCGACGAAATGCTCGACCAGCTCCACGAACAGCCCGAACCCGGTCACCCCGGTCACGTAACCGGTGAACTCATCGCCGACCTTGTCCGTCATGAACCGGACCTTCTTCCACTGGACGATCTCCCGCTCGGCCTCCTCTGCCCTGCGCTCCATGGCCGATGTATGCCGCCCGATATCCGGCAGCTCGTCAGTCAATTCCTCCACGCGTTCCACCGACGGGCCGCCTTCCCGAGACTCGCGCAACAGCCGGTGCACGACGAGATCCGGGTATCGGCGAATCGGCGACGTAAAGTGCGTGTAGGTCTCCGACGCCAGGCCGAAGTGGCCGATGTTGACCGCATCGTATTGCGCCTTCTGCATGGTACGGAGCATCAGCAGAGCCACCGGACGCTCCTCGGGCTGTCCATGCAGACGCTTCAGGAGCTGCTGGAAATGCCGTGGACGCACACGACCGGCAGGCGCCCCGAGTCCGTATCCAAGCGAGACCGTGAAGGCATCAAAATCCGCGACCTTGGCCGGATCCGGAGGCTCGTGGACGCGAAACAGCGCCGGCAGCTCGCTGTCTCGGAGATGACGGGCAACCGTCTCGTTGGCTGCCAGCATGAACTCCTCGATGATGCGATGCGCTACGTTGCGGTCTGCCGCTACGATGTCCTCGACCATTCCCGCCTCGTCGAGCACCAACTGCGTGGCCTTGAGGTCGAAGTCGATCGATCCCCGCCGAACGCGACGGGCGTTGAGACGCCGGTACACCGTGTCCATGAGGCCGAACAGCGGCACCAGCTCCGCGTATTGGCGTCGTGTGTCCGGATCGCGTCGAGTCAAGATGGCTTCGACCTCGGTGTAGGTCATGCGCGCGTCTGAGCAAATCACGCCGTCGTGCAGCTCGTACCGCAGCACCGCGCCATGGCGGTCCACCTCCATCAGGCAGGACTGGACGAGCCGGTCGACGCCGGGTTTCAAGCTGCACAGCCCGGTCGCAAGCGGAGCCGGGAACATGTGGAGCGCGCGTTCGGGAAAATACACCGACGTCCCGCGTGTGTACGCCGCCTCGTCGAGTGCGCCGCCCTCCTTGACGTAGTGCGCTACATCGGCAATGTGCACCCCGAGCCAGTGGTGTCCGTTGGGCAACACCTCGAGCGTGATGGCATCATCGAAGTCTCGCGCCGTTTCGCCATCGATGGTCACGGTCAACACCGTTCGAAAGTCGGTTCTTCCCTTTAGGTCCCGCCGCTTGACCGCATCGCCCAACCGCTTGGCCTCGGCCACCACGGCAGGTTCGTGTGCCTCCGGGATCCGGTGTTTCCGGATGATGAGTGTCGTGTCTACGCCCGGGTCGCCCAGCACGCCGATGACCTCGATGATGCGACCGATCGGGTTGCGCGTCGCTGTGGGCCAGCGGTCTATCTCGACCACCACCATCTGACCGGAGCTGGCACCACCGGTCGCCCCGGCCGGAATCTGGACGTCCATGACCACCCGCTGGTCGAACGGCAACACGAACCCGACGCCGCTCGCGTCCACGTCGTAGCGACCGACGAGCTCCTGGTTGGCACGCTCGATGACCCTGACAATCCGCCCCTCGGGCCGACCGGCGACACGTTCAAGACGAATCGCAACCCGATCGCCGTGCATCGCCTGATGCAGGTTCACACCGGCCACGAAGATGTCGTCGCCTGCGCCCGCTGCGGCATGCTCCGGCGCAACGAATCCGAATCCGCGCGGATTGACCTGCAACCGGCCCACCACCAGCCGCATCCGGTCGGCCAAACCGTAACGATTCCCCCGAATTCGAATCAGCTCGCCAGCTTCCACCAACTGTTTGATCCGCCGCCGAAACCGATACCGTTCTTCGTTGGGGATCGCCAGGACCCGCATCAGCTCTTTGATGGTGGCCGGATGACCGACGTGCTCCCGGATGCGCTCGACGACCTCACCGGCGCTCATCGCGGACTCAGCACGGTCAGCATTTCTCATCGCGTCACACCTCTCTCGCCCCGGCGGTCAGCACCACTTGGAGATCGCCGACATTGGTGCCGGTCGGCCCGGTCCGGACCAGATCGCCGAGCCGGTCGAAGTATGCATATGCATCGTTCTCACTCAGGTAGGCTGACGGCGGCGCCAGGGCGAGCGCGTGAGCGCGCCTCGCGGTGCTCGAATCCACCAACGCACCTGCCGCATCCGTGGGACCGTCGACCCCGTCGGTGCCGACACTGGCGAGCACCGCCGCGACGCCGAGCCGATACATTTCATCAACCGCTGCCAGAGCCAGCTCCTGGTTCCGGCCACCTCGCCCGCGACCCGTGACCGTGACGGTCGTCTCTCCCGACGACACCACGCAGGTCGGTCGGGTTCGCTGCCGCATCGTGGCGGCAACTCGACCGGGATGGTCGGCGCCGGCGACGCGCGCCTCCCCGACAACCGGGCTCTCTAGCGACGTCACCGCATAGCCCAGGTCTCGAGCAGCCGAGACCGCACCCGCCATCGCCTGTCGTCGGCTTCCGATCACTCGATACATTCTGCCAGGCTCCGCCACACCGCTGATCTTCAACGTCTCAGGCAGACCGCCCTGGCAACCGTGTTCCAGTAGATCGAGTACCCGCGGAGGGATTCGGTCGCGGAGCCCTGCCCGACCGACGATAGCCGCAGCCTCAGCGAACGTGGTCTCGTCGGCCACCGTCGGACCAGATCCGATCACCGCCGGGTCGTCCTCCACGGGTCCCACGACGTCGGAGAGTGCCAACGTCAAAACGCGCCCGCGTGCCGCCAACGCCAGCCGGCCGCCCTTGATCGCCGAAAGATGCTTCCGCACGCAGTTGAGCTCATGAATCGGCGCACCTGAGGCAAGCAGCGTCCGGGTCGCGTCGATCTTCTCTTCGAGCGTGACACCCTCGAGCGGCACCGCCAGCAGCGCCGAGGCCCCACCCGACAGCAACACCACGAGACAGCCAGACGGTGACATGTCCGCTGCACACCGCAGGGCTACGCGCCCGGCCTCGAGGCTGGCGCCGTCCGGCAAGGGATGCCCCCCAGTGTGCCACTGGGTCGCCGCCGGCACAGACTCCCCAGGCCCAGGTCCCACGGCGACACTCATCGCAATGGGATAGCTCGACGTGGCCAGGAACCCCCGCAACATTCCAGCCGCCGCCTTGCCGGCAGCGAGGAGGGTCACCGGCCCGTCGCCGACGAAATCTCGCACCTCGGGCTCTCGAAGCGCTCGCTGAACCAGCCGAGACGGCGCAACGGCACCGATCGCGGCCTCAATGATCTCGTGTGTCTGCCGGCGAAGAAGCGAAAGCGACCTGGGCAGGGATGACAGGGTCAGTGGGTATTGGTCGGGTCCGACCAGGCGGAGAGTTTCGTCACACCGTCAAACGTGTGTAGCAGACGGCTGACCACCAAATCGACGTCGGCGTCATCCTGCGCGCACAACTCATCGACACGGGCCATGACGCGCCGCAACGCGGCCTCCATCTCGGTGATCGTACACTCGGAGTACGACTCGCGCTGCCGCTGAAGACACTCCTGATGTTTCTGGAATTCTTCTCGGTAGAAGTTGACGCGAATACTGTCCACTGCGGTTAACAGGGACGGGTGCGCGTCGACGTGCAGGCGACTGAGATTACGATTTGTCCGCGGCATGAACTTGCGAGTTTCCAGTGTATCTGCGTGGCTTCACCGTTGTCAACGGCGCGATGCCTCATGCGGTCTTTGGACGGTCGCGGGTACCCCGGGCCGCAACCAGACCGCCCACACACCCCACAGCCATCCCGCCGACCACCAGCAGAAATCCCATCGCGGGTGGCAAGAAACGCAGCGTGCCGACACCAAGTACCAGTGCGAACGTCTCACCGTACCACGATTCGGCGATCGAGAACCCGACACCGAGCACCACGAGCGCCGCGACGGTACCGATGCCGCCTTGCAATACCCCCTCGAGGACGAAGGGTCCGCGCACGTAGGCGAGCGGTGCGCCAACCAACTGCATGATTTCGATCTCGTCCCGCCGGGCGAAACAGGCCAGCCGGATGACGTTGGCGACCGTCAAGGCGGCAGCCACGACCAGCACCAGAGCAACGACGAGCCCGACGCCGCGTAGCAGGTTAACCGCCGTGGTCAGTCGCTCGATCCATGTCTGGTCGAATCGCACCTCCTCGACACCGGTCGCGCCCCGCAGCTCAGTGGCAAACCGCTCCACGGCGGCCGCGTCATCGAGATTCGGTTCCAGGCGCGCCTCAAACGACGCCGGAAACGGATTCGACGCCACCTGTTCGACGACGCCACTCAAATCGGCGAAGTCCCGCCGAAAGCGGGACAACGCCTGGGCCTTCGACACAAACTCATGGCCACCGACCAGGTCGCTCTCGACCAATGTCTGCTCGATCGCTGCTCGCGCCTTCGGTGTCACATCGTCTTGCAGGAAGACGGACATCTCGGCCGCCGCGGCCCACTGGACCAACAGGCGCTCGACATTCCAACTCACCAGCAGGAGGGCTCCGAGCACCACCAGCGCAGCGGCAATCGTGGCCACCGACAGCGAACTAGAACGCCGCCCCCGCCAGAGGCTCGTCATCGCCTGCTCGAAGCTGTAGCGCAGGGCTCTCACATCCTCATCCCGTAATAGGACTCGTCGCCGATCGCTGGCGTCTCTTCGGTGATCACGCCGTGTTCCAGCATGATCGCCCTGCAGCCCACTTGACGGATCAGCTCGCGATCGTGCGTCGCCACGACGACCGTCGTGCCGCCGGCGTTAATCTCCCTGAACAGGTTCATGATTTCCAGTGCCAGGTCGGGATCGAGGTTTCCGGTCGGTTCGTCGGCCAGTACCATCATCGGATCGTTGATGAGCGCACGTGCAATCGCCGCCCGCTGCTGCTCGCCACCCGACAACTCTGACGGGTAGTGGGCTTGATCCGATTTCGTGGACGCTTTCCGAAAGGCGGATACGATGTCCACGATGGCAGCACAGACAGGCACGCGCCGAGCACGGCGCCGGTTCACGGATGAGTTCAAGACGGGGGCGGTTCGGCTGGTGCTCGACGAGGGGAAGACGGTCGGGCGCGTCGCGCGGGAGCTCGATCTGACCGAGTCGGCGCTGCGGACCTGGGTGGAGCGGGCCCGCGCGGACCGGACGCAAGGCCGGACAGGGCTCACGACCGAGGAACGCGAGGAGCTGCGCCGGCTGCGGAAGGAAGTCCGCACGCTCCGCACCGAGCGGGAGATCCTAAAAAATGCTGCGGCCTTCTTCGCGAAGGAGAACGTGTAAGGTTCGCGTTCATCCAGGCGAGGAAGGCCGACTTCAACGTCAGAGCGATGTGTCGGACCCTCGAGGTGTCGCCGAGCGGCTTCTACGCCTGGTGCCGCCGGCCCGTCTCGGCCCACGCGCCGCGGGACCAGCAGCTCCGCGTGTTGATCCGCGCGTCGCATGAAGCGAGTCGCTGCCGCTATGGCAGCCCCCGGGTGCACGAAGACCTGATCGAACAGGGGGTGCCCGTGAGTCGCAAACGGGTCGTGCGCCTGATGCAAGCCGAAGGGCTGAAGGCTCGCGCGCGCGCGCGGTTCAAGGGCACGACGATGAGCGACCATGACCAGCCCGTGGCGGCGAACCTCCTCGATCGCCAGTTCACGGCCGACGCCCCGAATCAGCGCTGGGTCGGCGACACGACCGAGTTCGTCATCGGGGGCAACGCCAAACTCTATCTGGCGGCGATCCTGGACCTCTTCTCGCGCTTCGTCGTGGGATGGGCGGTCAGCGCGGTCAACGACCGCCATCTGACCATCAAAGCGCTCCAGATGGCTCTGAAGCGTCGCTGTCCTCGGCCGGGGTTGCTCCATCATTCGGATCGGGGCTGCACGTACGCCAGTGAGGACTACCAGACCATCCTCAAGGCGCAGAGCATCACGTGCAGCATGAGTCGCACCGGGGATTGCTATGACAACGCCGTCATGGAGAGCTTCTTCTCGACGGTGAAACACGAGCTCGGCGAGCACTTCGAGAGCTGCGGCGACGCCAAGATGGAGTTGTTCGACTTCATCGAGGTGTTCTACAACCAGCGGCGCCGACACTCGACCCTCGGACAGATCAGCCCGGCGGTGTTCGAACACCGGGCGCGGGCTATGGACGCTGCCGTCCCTGTGGACGCCAAGAACGCGTCCACCAGTGACTTGGAAAACCGCACAGACCGCGGTTTCCCACAGCGACCACAGCCATCATCGCTCTCTACCCATCACGAAAGGCGATACCATCACCCGGCGTAGTCAACCTGTCCACCGAAACGGATCAGGCCCA
>MPMB02023669.1_pt1 | contig 27742 bp, 28 predicted proteins | sample 1617371 | NCBI WGS metagenome assembly MPMB02 (sample SAMN05944808, study PRJNA350692) | marine metagenome | biome: marine; feature: ODZ; material: water; isolation source: 300 m water sample filtered on 0.2 um supor filter | place: Pacific Ocean | collected 2012-04-08 | depth 300m m
ACGTCATCCATCTCTTCTAGGGCATCTACCAGGCTCACGACTTTCCGGGCATCATCACCGTCAAGTTCGGTTTCTGTCGCTGGACGCTGCACTATCTGAGCTATCTCTGGCTCCAAGCCCTGCTGTGCCAGCGCGGCGCGAACGGTGTCAAATAGTTCCGGAGTTGTGATCACCTCGGTCGATCCGTCCAGCGCGGTTTCCACTTCCTCAGCTCCAGCAACAACGACCACCTCCATTACAGCTTCTTCATCCACTGTGGGTGCAAAAACAAACAGTCCGATCTTACTGAAAAGATAGGCGACCGAACCTTCTGTGCCCAGATTACCGCCATGCTTGCTGAAAAGATGACGAACCTCTCCTACCGTCCGGTTACGATTATCGGTAGTGCAGTCAACCAGAACGGCCACGCCCCCGTGAGCATAACCCTCATAACGCACCTCTTCGTAAGATACTCCCTCAAGCTCTCCAGTACCCCGCTTGATCGCGCGATCAACAGTATCTCGAGTCATGTTTCCAGCGAGCGCTTTTTCCACCGCAGCACGTAACCGGGGATTAGATGCGCTATCACCCCCACCCGCGCGGGCAGCCACGGTGATCTCCCGGATCAACTTGGTAAACAACTTGCCCCGCTTGGCATCCTGGGCCGCCTTGCGAAACTTGATATTGGCCCATTTACTGTGTCCGGCCATCTTGGTCGCCTCTTCCCCGGCCTAATTGCCTGATCAGTACTAAGTTAACAGTGTGATTACACCTGTTCTGCAATCACCTGCGCCAGCGCAGCCCGATTTGTCCATGACCACAGGGTATGTTCTGCCACTGCCAGATCCTCCCAACAGCTTTGGTCATGCTCGGACGAGTTTAACTTGACCGGGCACCGCGCCGGGAGTTCCAGTGAGAAAAAATGCTCAATATTCTCCACCACGCCCGGACCATACCAGTGGCGGTACTCAGGCAGGATATAAAAGGGCCGGCTGAAATACCAGTCACGCCAGCCCGAAGCCCTCTCGAGGCCGGTCTCTTCAAACACTTCACGCCGAGCTGCCTCGGCAGGGGTTTCACCACCCCAGTTCAGACCACCGGTCACGGATTGCCAAAAACCGCTTCGTATCCGCTGCAAGAGTAATGTCTCGCCGGCCACAGTATAGATAACTACCAGGACCGATTCCGGCCGCTTGTAGCGTACCGGTGGCAACAAAGCCTTCGCACTCACTCCATCGCCGTCCCGTCCGGGCGCTGCGGGGTAGCACGGCGAAGGCCCAGCTCCCGCAACTGATCATTGTCGATATCGCCCGGGGCTTCGGTCAACAAACAGGATGCCTTTTGCGTTTTGGGGAATGCAATCACATCGCGTATCGAGCCTTCACCCGCCACCATCGAAACAATCCGGTCGATACCGAAAGCGATTCCGCCGTGCGGCGGTGCACCGTATCGCAGTGCATCAAGCAAAAAACCAAAACGGGTTTGCGCCTGCGCCTCATCAAGACCTAAAGCTGCAAAAACTTGCTGCTGGACTGCCCTTTGATGGATACGGATTGAGCCGCCGCCAATCTCGGTGCCATTTAGCACCATGTCATAGGCGCGCGATCGCACGGCTCCTGGGTCGGTCGCCAGGTGATCCACATCTTCGGTGTGCGGCGCCGTAAACGGGTGGTGAAGCGCCACCCAGCGCCCGGCCGCGGCATCTTCTTCAAGCAGTGGAAAATCAACCACCCAAAGCGGTCGCCAGCCTGGCGTAACCAGGTCGAGATCATGGCCAAGACGTATCCGAAGCGCGCTAAGCGCATCGTTGACGACCCGCTCGCGGTCTGCACCAAAAAACAGCAGATCGCCATCTTCGGCGCCAACGCGGTCGAGTAGTTCGCTAACTACGGTTTCGGGCAGGAATTTCAGTATCGGCGACTGCAGCCCGCCGATGCCATCGCTGAGTTTGTTGACCTTGATATAGGCGAGTCCACCGGCGCCGAACTGTTTAACCAACTCGGTGTAACTATCGATCTGCTGGCGACTGAGGGAGGCGCCGCCTGGAACCCGCAACACGGCTACCCGACTCCCAGGCGTACCGGCTGGGCCCGCAAATACCTTGAATTCAACCTCGGCCATCAGATCCGCCACATCGACCAGCTCCAGCGGGATACGAAGATCTGGCCGATCAGTACCAAAACGCCGAACAGACTGGGCATAAGTGAGCTTTGGAAGCGGGTCTGGCAGATCGATTTTTAAAACGCTTGAGAAGACTTCACGCATCATGCCTTCCATAGCGCTCATGACGTCTGCTTCATCAATGAAGGACATCTCGATATCAAGTTGGGTGAATTCGGGTTGACGATCAGCTCTTAAGTCTTCATCACGGAAACATCGAGCTACCTGGTAATAACGCTCGAATCCCGACACCATCAACAATTGCTTGAACAATTGCGGCGACTGGGGCAGTGCAAAAAACTGACCAGGCTGCGCCCGGCTCGGCACCAGATAGTCACGTGCCCCCTCAGGGGTAGACCGGGTCAGCACCGGGGTTTCTATCTCGACAAAATCCCGCTCATCAAGATAATGGCGTAATGCCCGTATCAGGCGATGACGCAACCGCAGGTTGCGTTGCATACGTTCGCTGCGAAGATCCAGATAACGGTAACGCAAGCGCACTGCTTCACCGGTCTCGACGTCCTCGATCTGGAAAGGCAGGGGATCGGCACTATTCAAAATAGTGAGTTCCAGCCCTAATACTTCGACAGCGCCAGTCGGTAGATCTGGGTTGTGGGTACCTTCCGGGCGTAAGCGGGCTTTGCCGGTAACGCGCAGCACATACTCATTGCGTACCGTTTCGGCCAGAGCAAACTGTTCGGCCCGATCTGGATCAAACACAACTTGTACCAGGCCGCGCCGGTCACGCAGATCGATAAATATCACACCGCCGTGGTCGCGTCGGCGCTGAACCCAGCCACACAACACGACTTCACGAGCAACAAAGGATTCGTCAAGCTCGCCACACAGGCAATCACGTTGTTCTGATGTCACGTTGTTTCCTGGCGCCACAGATGTCACCCGCAAAAGCCGTTAGGCCGACTCAGAGGTGGAGGAGGAGGTGCCCTTTTTTCCGGCGTCAGATTTTCCCAACGAAGAAGTCGTTTCAGACGATTTTGAAGCGGTAGAGCTCTTGGATGTTGAGTCTTTGCCGCTCGCGCCAGATTTCGCTTCTTTAGAGGAGTCAGCCTTGGTGCCGTTAGTTTTCTCTTTTTGCTTGCCCGAATTTTTAAAATCGGTTTCGTACCAACCAGTGCCCTTCAAGCGAAAGGCGGCGGCCGACACCTGCTTACGCAAAGAGGCTTCACCACACTCCGGACAAAATTTCAGCGACTCATCTGACAACTTCTGCAAAGCTTCCAGGTGATGATCGCATTGTTGACAGACATACTCGTAGATTGGCATGGGCAGATTCCAGAAAACAGGGCTAGGCTGGCTGACTCATAGCGAGCAGCAGAACCCCTAATTATACCTTCTGCTGGGACAGTACTTAAGTATCTATCTCGGATGTTTTGCTGAACAGCCTGACTTGAGCCCCAGCCAGCATCCCAGCCAGCTGGCGTCGGATCATCCACAGGCATGCAAGGGACGGCAAGACCATAACCGCGGTAATCACGAAGAAAATGCCCCAGTCGCCGTCCAGCCAGTCCACCAGAGAGCCTGAAGATGACGCGAACAGCGTCCGCCCAGCGGTACCGATTGAGGCCAGCAGGGCATACTGGGTCGCGGTGTAAGTTCGGTCGACCAGCATCGAGATAAATGCCACAAATGTCACCGTGGCAAAAGCACCGGTCAGATCATCCATCACCACGGCCAGGGCAAAAAGCCCTTCCGATTTCCCGGACCACGCCAACACCGAGAACAACAAATTGGTTAAGGCCATCAGGATTCCAGACAGGAACATCGCGCGTACCAGGCCTGTCCGGGCGGCAAAAAGCCCGCCCAACAGCGTAAAAAGCACTGTAGTCACCCAGCCGATGCCTTTGGAATAAAAAGCGATATCGGTTTTTGAAAAGCCTATTTCCTTGTAAAAAATGATCGACATGCGGCCCAGAAAAGCCTCGCCGATCTTAAAAAGGAAGATAAATCCCAACACAGCCAGGGCGATGGCAACCCCATTACGTCGGAAAAAACTCGCTAACGGAGCCACCAGCGTCCCACCCAGCCAGGCCACAAGCCCCGCAAGTAGTCCGCTGAAGTGCAGCCGCGAGCGAATCAGTGTTTCATCGTGCGATTGCGCCGCGGCACGATCTACCGGCGGTGGCTCGGACACAAACATCAAGGCGATATTGCAAACGATCACGACCATACCCAACGCCAGGAATGTGGCCTGCCAGTAGTTTGCGACGCCCGCGTTCTCAAAGGCCTGCGCAGTCGTCAGTGCAGCAACACCGCCCAGTTTATACCCGGTCCACCACCCTACGACAGCCACCGCAGCGCCTGCCGCCATCGCACTGCCTTCAGTCGAATTCACCTGTTCGATACGCAGTGCATCAATCGTGATGTCCTGAGTAGCCGAGGCGATAGCAATAACCAGCCCAATGGTGATAACTCCGGCCAATCCCGCAACCGGGTCCGATCGACTCCAGATTACCAGGCAGATCAGAATGACCGACTGCATTAAAACTATCCAGGCGCGCCGGTGACCCAGCCGGGCCGTCAGCCAGGGTATGCGAATCCGGTCGATCAGCGGTGCCCACAGGAAATTGACCGCATATACCCCAAAGATCAACCCAGCCCAGCCGATCGTACTGCGGCTGAGGCCATCTTCCTTCAGCCACAGGCTGAGAGCACTTCCAATCAGCACCCAGGGGAAACCACTGATTAGTCCCAGCAGACCAATACGGGCCATACGCCGATCGAGGTAGATACTGAAGGTCTCAGCGAAAGACTGAGTCCCACCTTGTACCGTCTTGCCAGAGTTCATCTTAGCCTACCCCCGCCAGACGCCCTGAATAACGACACCTGAGGGCTGGGGAATAGTCATGGTTTGGCGCGCAGCCAACGGTCGCTGACCCGGTAGTCAATAATGAGTGGCGCGTGATCTGAGAACCGCTCTGCCTTGTATATGTTGACGGCATGGGCCCGCGCGGCAATCAGGGGTGTGGCAATCTGGTAATCAATACGCCAGCCCACGTTCTTGGCCCAGGCTTGGCCTCGGTTCGACCACCAGGTGTACTGGTCTTCACCGGGCTCCACCTGACGGAAAACATCGATCATGCCTCCATCGGTAAACCACCAGTCCATCCACGCGCGTTCATCTGGCAAAAACCCTGAGTTCTTGCGGTTGCCCCGCCAATTCTTAAGATCGATCTCCTTGTGTGCGATGTTGATGTCGCCGCAGATAATATATTCGCGCCCGCTGGCGGCGAATTTCTTTAGCATTGGCTTCAGGCGCTCCATCAACTCATATTTAAACTGCTGGCGTTGATCACCGCTGGAGCCTGAAGGCAGGTATAGCGATACCACACTGAGCCGCCCGTAATCCGCCTGGACCCAGCGGCCTTCACTATCTAAATCTTCCCAGCCCAAACCCTCACGAATATGATCTGGCTTGCGCCTGCAGTACAAAGCCACCCCACTGTAACCCGGGCGCTGTGCATCCACGTAAGCGATGGTGTAGCCGATCGGGTAAAACTGCTCGCCCGCACGCTTGGCACTCTGGGCCCGGGTTTCCTGCAAACAGACAAAGTCTGCCTTTTGCTTTGCCAGCCACTCGAAAAACCCTTTGCGCTCTGCCGCCCTTATACCATTGACGTTAACGGTTATTATTCGCACCTGTGAAATCCTCTGAATCCGACTTTCCAATCAATGGCGCCAACCTCTAATACCGAGCATGCGTTCTTGCAGTTTGCACTCGATGCGGGGGTATTGCGCTTCGGGGAGTTTACCCTCAAATCTGGTCGGGTCAGCCCGTACTTCTTTAACGCCGGCCTATTCAATAGTGGTACGACGCTGTCGACACTTGCAAACTTCTACGCAGCAGCCCTGCACGAGGCCGAGCCAGCATCTTTTATGCTATTTGGCCCGGCCTACAAGGGAATACCGCTCGCTGTAGCCACTGCGGTCGCGTTAGCGAACGAATACAAACGTGACATCCCTTTCGCATTTAACCGCAAGGAAGTAAAGGATCACGGGGAAGGCGGGCAACTCGTGGGTGCGACTATCAGCGGTAACGTGGTAATCATCGATGATGTAATTACTGCCGGCACATCCGTGCGCGAGTCGGTCGACATCATACGCGCTGCAGGCGCCACGCCCGCTGCGGTGATTATCGCTTTGGATCGAGAGGAAGCCATCACTGAAGACGGTCGAGGTGCCATAGATTTCGTGACTGACGAGTTTGGTTTGCGGGTACATGCGCTGGCGCGGTTTTCGAGCCTGATGGATTTTCTCGCGGGTAAACCAGAGCTGGCTTCTGAGCTTGAGTCCCTACAGGATTACCAGGCCCACTACGGCAGCGCAAAAACCGTTCGCTAACAAGCGGTCGGTAGTGCGTATCGGCTGACCATACCATTAGGGATAGGCTCAACGACATAGAGTGAAAGACGGCCCGGCATACTATTCCAGGGTAGGCGTGAACTCAAAGATCTGCCTCCCATTGAGGTTTGATACATTGCTATCCTTGGTGCCGAGTTACAACTGTTTTGTCAATCCTCGAGGGGCAAGCTTCCTAATTGCTCAACCAAACGGTAAAAAACCTCAAAATTACGGTTGGAACGCTCAAACAATTGCTCAAAAAACTCAACCCGATCATGATATACACCGATTGACGTCAATTTCGCGTTATTGAGATTATCATCGAACCAGTTACCCCAGTCATTAGCGTCACCGCCACGCCGCATCTCGTTGTAATCGGCCTGCAACTGATCGAACACGGCAAGCTTTCGCCAGCGCATCTCCTCAACCCCAAGACCGCGCACATACAGAGCGCCCAATTCGGCGCGGGCTTTATGGATCAGATCGACGACAATGTCCCGCTGTAACTGAATTTTCTCAAAGCCAGCGATATCGGCCTGCTGGCCGCTGCTCGCCAGCCAACGTCGCGTGCCTTCGCGCTCAACAAAGGTGGCAAACGATTCATTGAATGTCGTATCGTCCTTGATATAGACCCGCTCATGTGCGAGCTCGTGGAACACCAACCCAGCTAAATCCGTATCAGAGTAACTCAGAACTGAACTGACAACCGGATCTGCAAACCAACCCAGAGTCGAATAGGCTGCAACCGGGCCGACTGATATCTCAAATCCCTGCACGGCCAGACTATTTGCAAAAGCCACGGCATCAGCTTTTTTGAAATATCCCTGGTAGCCGACGCAGCCGGCAATCGGGTAACAGAAAAGCTCAGGTTCCACAGAGAATTCTGCGGCGGCAAATACATTCCACATGACAAAGTCACGCTCGATATCAACGTAGCGCCGGTAACTGCGATTTGCCGGGAGCGCCAGAACCTCACCCGCGAATTGACGAACGCTTTCAACCAGGGTCAGGCGTTCGCGGATACCCTCCGGTGTTTGCGGGTCAGCCAGTACCTCACCAATCGGTCGACTATGCCAGAGCAACTCTGACTGCCCAACAGTCGCCTGAGTGTAAAAAGCGGCACTTTGGCAGCCACTCAGCAGAAGTAATGCAATTATCCCTGGCAATAAACCATGTCGATAATTCGGTCTCGAGATGGCCAGATCCCATAGCAACAACCAAAATATAGGCATCGAAACAGTTTTTCTCATCAGAGCGAGGAATAATTGCTATCGTGGCGGCAATGGAGCATTGTCTTCCACAGTGTACCCTCCAGCGGGCTGACAACCACCGCTGAACACCAACCAGCAACAAACCAAATGCTCCGGCACACTTGGTAGCCTGTAAGAGCAGGAATAGAATCACATTCCCATAACTGCACTGCTTTACCCAATCGATTTAGCCCTAATGTCAGACCCCTGCGAACATCTTCAGTGCTACCTTGTCGGTGGTGCTGTACGCGATACCCTGCTGGGACTTTTAGAATCGGACCGCGACTGGGTAGTCATCGGCTCCAGTCCGAACGAGATGCGCCAACGGGGGTTTCGTGCCGTGGGCAAGGATTTCCCGGTATTCTTGCATCCGCGTACTGGTGAGGAGTACGCCCTTGCCCGACGTGAGCGCAAGACCGGACCGGGTTATACCGGATTCACCACAGATAGCCGTGCTGATGTCACTCTGGAAGAAGACCTTTCCCGGCGCGATCTGACCATTAACGCGATAGCGCAGGATGCTGACGGAACGCTGATTGACCCCTATGGCGGAGCCGCAGACCTTGCAGAAGGTATGTTGCGCCACGTCTCCACCGCCTTTGTCGAAGACCCGCTGCGGGTGCTGCGTGTCGCCCGCTTTGCGGCGAGATACCAGAACCGAGGTTTCACCGTCGCCCCAGAAACTCTGGATTTAATGAAAGACATCTGCCACTCGGGCGAGATAGATTCGCTGGTGGCCGAACGCGTCTGGCAGGAAACCTGCCGGGCACTGGCAGAACCGGCGCCGGCTGAATTCATCCGGGTATTACGTGCCTGCGGTGCCCTGGCACGGGTGTTCCCGGAAATCGATGCCCTTTACGATATCCCGCAAAGAGCCGACTTTCACCCTGAGGGAGACGCCCTTGTGCACACACTCATGGTGCTAGACGCAGCAGCCCAGATCTCTGCTGATACCAAAGTCAGGTTCGCTGCGCTGGTACACGACCTGGGCAAAGGCGCCACACCAAAGGACCAGTGGCCGCGTCACATCAAGCATGAACACCGCGGCGTACACCTGGTCAAAGCACTGTGCCAGCGACTTGGGGTACCCAATGATCATCGTGATCTTGCGATTCTCGTGACCGGGCAACACCTGCTGATGCACCGGCTGGACGAATTGCGCCCTGAGACTGTGCTCAAACTTTTGAACCGGCTTGACGCTTTTCGCCGCCCCGAGCGAATCGAATCTTTTGTGTTGGCCTGCGAGGCAGATTCCCGAGGCCGGGGCAATACTCCAAAAGGACCTTATGTCCCAGCGCAACTGCTCAACGACTATTTCAACGCAGCTCGGGCGGTTGATCTTTTCGACCTTGCCGATTCAGGCCTTGATGGCACCGCGAGACGCAATGAAGTAGAGCGACGCCGTACTGAGGCGATCAGTACCGTGCGCCCAAATCGCACAAAAGCCGATTAGCCTTACGGATTACCAGAACAGGATCAGCAGCCAAGCACCCAGGATCAACCGATAGAGCGCGAAGGGCAGCATACCGACCTGTGAGATAAATCGCAGGAACAACGCAACCACTGCCCAGGCACTGACAAACGCAACAGCCACGCCGAGTGCAAAAATCTCCCACTGGATCGCCTCAGGCGATCTCACCAGTGTTATGCCCTTGAAACTGCCAGCCGCGATGATGATGGGAACCGCCATCAAAAATGAAAAACGCGCGGCTGCCCGGCGCGACAGGCCGAGCATCAGCCCTGCGGTCATGGTGATCCCCGAGCGCGAGGTTCCAGGAATCAGTGCCAGCGCCTGAAAGGCGCCAATCAGCAGCGCATCTTTCAGATTAAGGTCTTGCATGGTCCGCCGGCGAGATGCCTGACGATCTGCCCACCACAGCATCAGACCAAAGAGGATCGTGGCACCAGAGATGACCAGAGGATCTCGCAAAAAGTCCTCTACCACCTCATCCAGCAATGCGCCCGCCGCCACGGCCGGTAAAGTGGCGATAATCAACAACCACCCCAAATGGCTGTTCTGTGAGCGGCCAGCGCTCCCCCACTGACGCAGCCAGCCGCCAGCGATATTGATCAGATCGTTGCGTAAATAACCCACCACCGCGAGCAGTGTTCCCAGGTGCACGGCCACATCAAATACCAGCCCCTGGTCAGGCCAATCTGCCAGGATCGGCAACAGCACCAGGTGTGCAGAACTGGAGATCGGCAAAAACTCGGTTACACCCTGCACGAGCGCAAGCCAGAATGCCTGTGCCGGTTCAATCATAGACTGGCACTGCGATCACGCAGGTCAAACCCCGTCAGAGGGCGCTCCATTGCCTTACCCAGCGCCATGACCTTGCATGCCTCCCCCATCTGCGACGGCAGCACCAACTGCTTGATCTGTGCAGCCCTTGCCAGAATCGCTCTTTGGTCATCATCGCCGCCCGGTGCTGCCAATTCCATCAGACCCAAAGACAACAGATAGGCCTCCTGGCTGGTGTAGCCCAGCAACTGCAGACCAGCCTCACGGCCGGCATCTGCCAGAGCCGAGAAATCCACATGGCAGGTGATGTCCTGCAGCCCTGGATATAAAAAAGGGTCATCGTGCGCACGGTGTCTATAGTGACAACGCAGTGTCCCGCAGGCACGCTGTGACAGGTAGTACTCATCACTTGGAAAGCCGTAATCAAAAATCAGGGCAACGCCTTGCTTCAGGCAAGACGCCAGCGCCCGGATCCAGGCATGGGCCCGTGGGCACGCCTCAGTAACATAGCCCTCGGCCAGCTGGTGCCTTTGTGCCACCTGCGCCTCCATTCCATCTGCATCCAGATCATCCATCCAATCCCAGGCAAACGCATCTCCATCCAAACGCACTCCCGCACGTTGAAGCTGGCCACCTTCAACGCGAAACCGGGTTACCGGAAACGCATCCACCACTTCATTGGCCAGGATCAGCCCATTAAAAGGTGATTGCGGTAGTGACTCCTGCCACTGCAGCGTTACCCCGTACCGCTTGCATAAAGGGGTCAACCGCTCGTGCTGGCGTTGGCGCAGATCGGGGCTGATCTCCACGATGTTGTACTGTGAGGGCAGTCGACCACTTTGCGCCAGCGCGGTGATCAATGTCTCGGCAAGCGCCCCGCTGCCGGCACCGAACTCAAGCACCGCCGCATCAGGGACCGCCGCGAGAATCTGCTCTGCCTCACGAGCCAGGCAGTGTCCAAATAATTCACCCATCTCCGGCGCAGTGACAAAATCACCGTCTTCACCGAATTTGCGAGCGCCGGCTGCGTAATAACCCAGGCCCGGCGCATACAGGGCGGCTTCCATATATTGATCAAAAGGCAGCACGCCACCGGCCGACCTGATCAACTCACGGATATACCTAGAAACGGCGGCGCTGTGTACCAGAGCGGCCGGGTCCAGGTCCGGCCAAACCGAATTTCGTGTTTTATTATTGCTAACCAACGTCGACTCTTTCATCTATTACGCACTACAACAGCTACGATTTCCTTTTTTTCTCTTGAGAAAAATTGAGGCCTGATCTTGCAACATTAACTCGTACAATCAAGCGAACGAAGTGAGGCCCCGCTTTATACACCACATAACGGCTAATCCACCCAAAGCGCGCCTTAAAGAAGTTTGATTAGACAGACAGACAGAACTTCTGTCAAAGTCACTCGAATAACTACAGTGCAGCCAAGAAACGGCGTACCGACGACGTTGGCCGCACCTCACAAACAGTAGACTTTCGACAGAGATTAAAAAAATCAACACAATCGACACCACTTATGAGTAGGTCTGAAAATTCTCTCGAGACAAAGGCCGTGCTGATCACTGGCGGAGCGCGTCGCATCGGTGCGGCAATCACACGCACGCTGCATGCGGCAGGCATGGACGTGATTGTTCACTATCGCCACAGCGCTGATGCCGCCTTGGCTTTGCAAGAAGAGTTGCACGCGCATCGTTCAGGATCAGTGACGCTGTGCCAGGCCGACCTGACGAACCCCGGCGCATGCGAAACACTGACGCAATGCACCCACCAGGCCTTTGGCCGTCTCGATGCCCTGATCAACAACGCCTCGGCTTTTTATCCGACCCCGGTGGATAGAGCGACTGAGGCCGAATGGGAAGATTTGTTTGCGGTAAATCTTAAAGCACCGTTCTTTCTGGCACAGGCATGTGCGCCGATGCTGGCCATGCACAATGGCGCCATCATTAACCTAGCGGACATTTATGCAAAAAGGCCGCTGGCACAGCATCCGATCTACTCGGCAGCCAAGGCCGGATTGATTTCCCTGACTTGCTCGCTGGCGCGCGACCTCGGTCCGGATATTAGAGTCAACGCCATCGCACCTGGCGCTGTGCTCTGGCCCGAAACAAGCATATCCGATGAAAATCGAGATGAGATCGTGCAGCGTACACCGCTGCGACGGCTGGGCAGCCCTCAAGATATCGCACGTACCGTGCGCTTCCTGCTCCGGGATGCGCCCTTTATCACCGGCCAGGTCATTAATGTAGATGGTGGCCGCTCGGCAGTACTCTGACCTTTTTCCTGTTCACAGCTCCAGGTCAGCCAGTTCGAGCAACTGCTCCTGGCATACCGACATCGCGCCCCACAACTCGTGATAACTGCGCCCACTGACAGGATGGCAGACATCGGGAAGCACCAGACTGAGCGGCTTGAGCACGTGGGCGTACTTGAGTATCTCCCGGCGCGGCACGTCCATACCCTGGTCATAAAGGACGCTGTCGCCATATAACAACAGGTCGATATCGATCAGCCGCGAGGTCAAGTTGTCCTTGGCGCGCTGGCGACCCTGGCAGGCCTCAACATCATGCAATTGCTCCACCAACACATGAACCGGACGATCACTGTCAAACACCCCGACCAGATTTAAGAAGTACGGTCCGTTAAAACCAACGGCATCGCTTTTGAATACGGACGAGAAAAATATTCCAGGGTAAAGAGCTCTCAGGCGTGTTACTGCAATGCGAAGATTAGTTTCGCGCTCGATATTGCTCCCCAGACTGACAACAACCGGCCACATTCAGCGACTACCGCGCTCGATCTCAACGCCTACATCACCTGCCCCAGTGATTGCACCGCGTTTGTTGATGCGCACGCGACACCACTTTACACCGAACTCCTCAGATAATAGTGTCGCGATACCATCAGCGAGGGTTTCTACCAGGTTCGCCTCGGCTTCGCGTACATAGGTGCTCACCCGTTTGGCTACGTCTTTATAGCTCAGGGTATCCTCAAGCGCATCGCTGGCAACTGCTGCCTTAATATCCCAGTCCATATCCAGATCAATAATCAGTTTCTGGGTGATCTGTCGCTCCCACTCCCAAACCCCGATCACGCATTCAATCACCAGGCCATGTACAAAAATTGTATCCAACGCGTTTCCCCTTGTCAGCCGGCTGTACCCAACCGCAGTTTATACTTTAGCCAGTATTGACCCAAACCCCAGTGTAATCTGCTGAAATGGAATACCTGCTTTTCTCGCTTGCTGGATACCTGCTGGGATCTATATCAAGCGCTGTGCTGGTCTCGCGACTGATGCATCTGCCTGACCCACGCAGCGAGGGCTCCGGTAACCCGGGTGCCACCAATGTCCTGCGCCTTGGCAACAAACCGGCGGCAGCACTCACCCTTGCAGGCGATGTCCTCAAGGGCATAGTGCCGGTGCTGGCCGCGTACTGGTGGTCAGGTGAGCCGTTGATCATCAGCCTGGCTGGCGGCGGGGCTTTTGTGGGACACCTGTTTCCAGTCTTTTTCGCTTTTAAGGGTGGCAAGGGTGTAGCAACTGCGTTGGGCATTTTTGCTGCCATCAATCCGCTACTGGCCCTCGCCCTGGCCCTGACCTGGCTGGGCGTGGCTGCGATATTCCGTTACTCGTCGCTAGCCGCGCTTGTCAGTGCGGTAAGCGCGCCAGCGTATACCTGGTGGATTACTGAAGAACCGGCTTATGCAACACTTGCCGTGATACTGGCCCTCATTCTGGTGTGGCGCCACCGCAAGAATATTCGCCAGCTGGTCAATGGAACCGAGTCACGTATCGGCAAGAAAAACTAGGCAATGCCCTCTTTCAGATCGGGAAGGTCGGCGAGACTCCATCGTGCGCGCACAGAAAAATCCAACCCCTCATGCTGGCCGGCCTGCAGCCTGAGGCTACCGGCATAAGCGATCATGGCGCCGTTATCGGTACAGAACTCGAGCCGAGGATAGTACACAGCCTTGCCACAGGCCATTGTCATCGCCTTTAAGCGCTCGCGTAACTCTTCATTCGCGCCCACCCCGCCGGCGACCACCAGTCGGCGCCGGCTGGTCTGTTCCAGAGCCCGGCGACACTTAATTACCAGGGTATCAACCGCGGCATCCTGGAATGCGCACGCAATATCGGCAATAGTCTGCTCATCCAACCCTCCTTCGGGTACCGCGTTTCGGGTATAGGTTTTTAGACCACTAAAACTAAAATCCAATCCAGGCCGGTCTGTCATGGGCCGGGGGAAACGCCAACGCGTCGAATCACCGTTGCGAGCAACTGCAGCGATAGCTGGGCCGCCGGGATAACTCAGCCCCAGCAGTTTCGCGGTCTTATCAAAGGCTTCGCCCACTGCATCATCCAAAGTACTACCCAAAAGCCGATAACGGCCGACACCAAGGACGTCCACCAGCAACGTGTGCCCACCTGACACCAGTAGCGCAACAAACGGGAAAGTCGGAGGTTCGTCTTCGAGCATCGGTGCCAGCAGGTGGCCCTCCATGTGATGAACGCCTACAGATGGAACCTGCCAGGCCCAGGCCAGGGCACGTCCAAGTGAGGCGCCCACCAATAATGCCCCGGTAAGGCCCGGCCCTGCGGTGTAGGCTACCCCATCGATATCGCGCCCCGGTACAGCCGCTGTTTTTAGAACCTGGTGCACCAGCGGCATCAGCACACGTACATGGTCTCGAGCAGCAAGCTCGGGCACCACACCACCGTAAGGGGCGTGAATATCTACCTGCGATGCCAAAGCGTGGGAACGCAAACCCCGCTCGGTATCAAAAACCGCAGCGCCAGTATCGTCACAAGACGTTTCTATACCTAGAACCAGCAATGTGATGCCCCACAGGCAAAAAGCCCGAATAATTTCGCATAAAATACGATGGCTTGAAGATGTGAATTATATCGGTCCACGCTTGATCTTTTTGCCAAGCCCCATTCCGAAGGAATACCCAGCTTATGGCCCAATCTCCTGTCCCTGACTTGAGGTTGTCTGCTAGCATGCACCCACAAGATCAGGGCATGGCATGTACTTTTGCGCATTTTCTGAGTAGAATACGCGACCTTTTTGATTGCCCGGAGAGCAGTCTATGCCTTCAGTGAAAGTCCGGCCGGATGAGCCGTTTGACGTCGCCCTACGACGTTTCCGCCGCGCCTGCGAAAAGGCCGGTGTCTTTACCGAATCACGCAGTCGCGAGCACTACGAGAAGCCAACTACCATACGCAAACGTGACGGCGCGGCCGCCGAGAAGCGTGAGAAGAAGCGCCTGGCCCGTCAGAACCCCTCGCGGATGCGCGCTCATTAAGTCTGCCCCCCTACGCCCTAGTTAATCCCCAGTTTTTCGTGACCACGCTCAAAGAGCGCATCGTCGCCGAGATGAAAGAGGCGATGCGTGCCAGGGAAGCCGTACGGCTTGACGCCATTCGCCTGCTGCGCGCTGCTATCCAGCGTCGCGAAATCGATGAGCGCGTCGAACTTGGCGATGAAGAAGTCCTGACGGTGATCCAGAAAATGATCAAGCAAGGGCGCGATTCCATCGCCCAATTTGAAAAAGGAGCGCGAGACGACCTGGTTCAAAAAGAAGCCGCCATGCTGGCAGTGCTGGAAACCTACCTACCGGAACAACTCGCCGAAGGTGAACTCACCGAATTGATCAATAAGGCTCTGAATGAAACCGATGCACAAAGCGTGCGCGATATGGGCAAGGTCATGGGCTGGCTCAAACCCCGTGTTCAGGGCCGCGCTGATATGGGCGCCGTGAGTAACGCTATCAAACAGAAACTCTCGACCTAAGACCGCTCAGCCATCCTCAGCGGCCAACCGAATGCCGTAACTTAAAGATTAGGTAGAGTATGACGCTGAGTAACCCGAGCGCCATACCCTGATGGGCTGCCGCCAGAGCTACCGGCACGTGCGTCAACAGTGTGCCGATACCCAGTACCACCTGCACCGTCGCGACTCCTGCCAGCAACAGTGCCGGCCCACGCTGACCTTCTAACTGCGGGTCGCGAATGATCCGAAAAGCCAAGACGAGTGCCAGAATGAAGGTGGAGATTGCCAGCAGCCGATGATTGAACTGCACAGTCGGTATGTTCTCAAAAAAGTTGCGCCACGCAGGATCAAGCACGATATAACCCGGCGGAATCCATTGGCCTGCCATCAGGGGGAAGGTATTGAAGGCGTGTCCGGCTTTGAGGCCAGCAACGAAGCCGCCCGACAACACAGTGATCAATGCCAGCAATCCGAGACCCCTGGCTGCACAGCGAATAGCAGCCGCTACCGCAGGTGCCGGGCGATATTCAAGCAGGCCGAATGCAACCCAGAGCATATAAAGGTAGATCAAAATGGCTGCACCAAGATGGGCTACCAGGCGATACTGGCTGACCTGTGGCACGTCGATCAGTCCGCTTTTCACCATGTACCACCCGAGCAGTCCCTGCAGTCCTCCCAGCATGAACATTACGATCAGATGCGGCGCCAGTGCTGGTGGCAAGCGCCGGCGCCAGAGAAAATAGACAAACCCCAGTGCGAACACCAAGCCGATGGACCGGCCCAGTACCCGGTGAGCGTACTCGAAGTAGAAAATAGTTTTGAACTCGGCCAGCGATATCCCAGTATTGACCTTGCGGTACTCTGGATACTCGCGGTAATGATCAAATTCATCCTCCCAGGCACTCTGGCTGAGCGGCGGCAATACCCCGGATGCGGGCTCCCATCGCACCATCGATAGGCCAGAGTCGGTTAGGCGAGTCACGCCCCCCAGGACCACCATGCAGAAAACCAGAGCACAGCATGCCAGCAACCAGGACGCCACAGCGGGGTTGGGAGGGATACGTCGGCTTTCAGGCAAAGGCGTGGCTTGGGTTGAAATAGTGCTCATCTTTAAATCTACCTTGGGCGCTTCACCTCACAGACCGGGGAGTCTACCCGGGTGAAAGGCTACGGCTCAAGGAATAGAGTCGGGAAAAACCTGAATGCTAATATCCTGCTGATCAATGAGGCATGAGAGACGATGAGCGGCAAAATTCCCCGGGAATTTATTGACGAACTGCTCGCGCGCATCGACATCGTCGAGGTGATAGACCAGCGCGTTCCCCTGAGAAAGGGCGGCAAAGATTTTAAGGCCTGCTGCCCTTTTCACAACGAGAATACCCCCTCGTTCACGGTCAGTCCAACAAAACAGTTCTACCACTGCTTCGGCTGCAACGCCAACGGCAGTGCCATCGGCTTTCTGATGGAGTTCGACCGGTTGAGTTTTGTCGAGGCGATTGAAGAACTGGCCCAGGCTGCAGGCCTGGAAATGCCTGATACCGGCCCGGAGCGTGCCCCGGATACCATCACGCCTGCCCTGCTCGAGTCTTTATCCAAGGCAAATCGTTTTTTCAAAGAACAGTTGCGCAGCCATGAAGGGTCAGCCGAGGTAATTGCCTACCTGAAAGAACGCGGACTCACTGGGGAGATCGCAGCGCTTTTTGATTTGGGGTTCGCCCCACCCGGTTGGGACAATCTGGCTCACACTGCAGCCGATGATGCCAAAGCACTGGAGATCATGGCGCGGGCAGGCCTGGTCGCGACTCGGCAGTCCGGAGGTTACTACGATCGTTTCCGCTCCCGGGTCATTTTTCCAATTCATGACAGTAAAGGTCGGGTGGTTGCTTTTGGTGGGCGCATCGTCGGTGATGGCGAACCCAAATACCTGAACTCACCAGAAACGCCGGTCTTTCATAAAGGCTCAGAACTGTACAACCTGCACCGGGCCCGCTCGCCGATCGCTCAGCACAACCATGCGCTGGTGGTCGAGGGATATATGGATGTAGTTGCCCTGGCCCAGTACGGCATCGACAACGTAGTCGCCACACTGGGTACTGCAACCACAACAACTCACCTGCAACGGTTATTTCGCCTCGCACCCTCGATCATCTTCTGTTTTGACGGTGACCAGGCGGGCCGTGCAGCAGCCTGGCGGGCCCTCGAAACAGCCCTACCGGAACTGGGCGGTGGCAGGCAGGCCAGCTTTCTCTTCCTGCCCGATGGTGAAGATCCGGACTCCCTGGTACGCAAGGAGGGCGCGCAAGCCCTGCGTGACCGGGGTGCCAATGCCAAGCCACTACCCGATTTTCTGTTCGAAAAGCTCGCCAGCGAAACAGACCTGACGCGAATGGACGGCAAGGCGCGGCTGGTGGAATTGGCCAAGCCCCTGCTGGCCAGGATCCCTGAAGGCCCGTTGCGTGAACTGATGCTCCAGCGTCTGCGCGAGCAGACCGGGGTCCACTCATCGGGGGTGACCCCCCTTCCTGCCTCAAGGGGTCAATCTCGCCCAAAAAGCAAGACGACTCAGCGGCTGACGCCAATGGCAACCGCTATCAGCCTTTTGCTGCAACGGCCAGGGCTCGCTGCAGCGCATGGCCTGCCCGAGCATCTCGACCCACAAACCACAGAGCCTGGAGTGGCTCTTCTGAAACAGCTGCATGGGATTGCCGCATCTAACCCAGAGCTGACCACCGCAGGACTGATTGAGCGATTTCGGGATACCGATGACGCTGGCACTCTTGAAAAACTGGCAAGTAAAGACCATCTACTAGAGCAGGAACAATTCTCACCGTTTTTCGCCGAAACTCTGATCACGCTCGAAGACCAGGCGCTGGCCCAGTCAATCAATAAGCTGGTAGCGCGTGCCGCCCAGGAGGATCTCGATGAAGACAGCAAAAGCCGTCTTGCCGACCTTTATCGTAAACGCGCAAGATTGCGCCACAGTCGAGAAGGCGACTGAAACCTGTGGGTTTGGCGAAAAATCACATGATATAATTGATAGGTTTTTACCTCATTCAGTATTATTTCCAGGGGGCCTCGTGTCTACAGATAGCCAAAGCCAGCAATCCGAACTCAAACAGCTGATCATCAAGGGTAAGGAACGAGGCTTCCTTACCTACCGTGAGATTAACGATCATCTTCCGGAAGACATGAATGACACCGATCAGATCGAAACGGTGGTCAACATGATCAACGACCTTGGCATCGAGGTCTACGACGCCGCGCCGGATGCAGACTCGCTGCTGCTGAAAACGGCCAACAGCGATGACGAGGAGGTAGTCGAAGAAGCCGAGGCGGTACTGACCACCGCTGTGGAAAGCGAGTTTGGTCGCACGACCGATCCGGTACGCATGTACATGCGCGAAATGGGCACTGTCGAACTGTTGACCCGCCAGGATGAGATACGCCTGGCCAAACGTATTGAGGACGGTATCAACCAAAGCGTGAATGCCATTGCCTCAGCGCCCGTGGTGATTGCTGAAATCATCCGCCTTGCCGATGAAGTAGATGCCGGCAAGATAAAACTTACCGAACTGCTGGTTCGCTTTATCGATCCCAACGCAATAGAGGAGGAGATTCCTCAGCCCGCACCGCCGAGTGAGGACGGCACCAGCACCGCACCGCTAGGGCCTGATCCAGAAGAGGCCAAGGAGCGTTTCCAGAGCATCCGCAAAGGGTTTAAGAGTCTGGAGCGCTGCAAAAGTCGCTACGGTATCGGCGCCTCACAGGTAGAAAAACACCAGGACAAACTGTCAGCTGAGCTAATGGAGATTCGCCTGGCACCCCGCCAGATCGACTACCTCTCGCAGGTGATGCGCGAAATTGTTGACGAGGTGCGCCGACTGGAAAGAGCCATTACCCAGATTTGTGTGCGCAAGGCGCGAGTTACACGCAAAACTTTTATTTCAAAGTTCGTTGGCCGGGAAGCCGAGCTTTTCTGGGTTCGCAGCATGATGCGTGGCAAAGAAGGCGACAAAGATATCCTTAAAGCCCACGCTCAGGAACTTGAAAGCCTGCGCAACAAACTCCAGCATCTGGAAAATATCTCGGGTCTGCGCATCAAGCAGATTAAGGAAGTTAATCGGCGCATGTCCATAGGCGAAGCAAAAGCCCGGCGCGCCAAAAAAGAGATGATCGAGGCTAACCTGCGCCTGGTTATCTCAATCGCCAAGAAATATACCAACCGTGGATTACAGTTCCTCGACCTGATCCAGGAAGGCAACATCGGTCTCATGAAAGCCGTGGACAAGTTTGAGTATCGCCGCGGCTACAAGTTCTCGACCTATGCCACCTGGTGGATCCGCCAGGCGATCACCCGCTCGATTGCTGATCAGGCACGTACCATCCGTATCCCGGTACACATGATTGAGACCATTAACAAGCTCAACCGCGTCTCTCGACAAATTCTGCAGGAAGAGGGTCGCGAAGCCTTGCCCGAGGAACTTGCCGAGCGCATGGATATGCCTGAAGCCAAGATTCTCAAGGTACTCAAGATCGCCAAGGAGCCGATCTCCATGGAAACCCCGATCGGTGACGACGAAGACTCACACTTGGGCGACTTTATTGAAGACAAGAACGTCGAGGCACCCGAAGAAGCCGCCTTGACCTCAGGCCTGACTGGGGCAACGGACGCCATCCTCAACAGCCTGACTGAACGCGAATCCAAGGTGATACGCATGCGCTTTGGCATCGGCCTGAACACCGACCATACCCTCGAAGAAGTCGGCAAACAGTTCGATGTGACCCGCGAACGGATACGCCAGATCGAAGCCAAGGCACTACGCAAAATGCGTCATCCCACACGATCAGAAAAACTGCGCAGTTACCTCGACTAACCAAACCAGGCTTTTTAAAAATATCCCAGACTAATGTCTGGGTTTTTTTGCCTCAAAGCCAGTAGCATCAATTCAAACATTAACTGTTAACAACTCTTATCCATAAGGCCTTTTGGCCGGTCGAACTATAAGCGTAGCGACAAAACACAGTGCTGCTGCAACGACCAGGAACAGCGCGATCCGATAAACAGTTCGCCAGAACCTGTTGGCCTTTTTCACGATTGCAAAATCAGTGACATATACTGTCTCGCACGCGCCATTCCCGGTATCAGTTCGTGTGGTACTGGTACCTCGGTCAAAGCGGGTCGCCTGGTTGCGATAATTTACCAACATGCCTTTGATCATGACCTGATCTCCCGGCGCGGCACTCATAATCAGGCGATGCAAATCTATGTCGTCAGTCAGCAGATGATTATTGGACAGTTGATCATCCTTGAATTGCTTAGCCGCCTGTCGGTCGGGCGGCTGTATGAAGCAGGTCCAGGGCCCACTGCGGTACGCCATTTTGCGAAAAACATCAGACCTTACATTGTCGCCCCACACGACACACAGATCCTTCACATTAAGAAAATCTTTCCACCGACGGTGATGATAGATATCGCCAAAGGAGCCACTCTCGTAATCTGTTACAACGACTCCGTTCAACTGATAGTCAAACAGTGGGGTTACGATGTAGGTCTGGGCATTTACTTGAGTCTTAAAGGAAGAACTTTGGGTTGGTGTTTGCAGCGGCTGGGTTAGAACAGTCTGATCAAAAAAACTTGGCGCAGGAAGTCGATCTTTTTGAAAAAAAGAAATGGCCAATAATGTGAGGGCGCCAAGCAGGCTTAGCTTGAAGATGCGCTCCAGGTGATCGAAAAACATACAGATTGGCAATCCGGTTTCAGGGTAAGGCGACTTTATGCTCCTGGATGGTGTTACCCCCATCCACCACTATCAGTTGACCGGTGATATAACTGGCCTCTTCACTCGCCAAAAATACCGTAACATGGCCGACCTCCTCTGGAGTACCCGGCCGGCCGATTGGTGTAAATGTACCCGCCACAATCTCTTCTTCGCCGCTCGACGCCGTTCGAATCCACCCGGGCCCAACACAGTTGACTGTTATATTGCTCGGGCCTGCCTCAATAGCCAAAGAGCGCGCCATGCCGAGCATGCCGGCTTTAGCTGTCCCGTAAACCGCACTTCCTGCGATACCCACCACCGGACCGGTGACGGAAGACACATGAACTACCCGGCCATATTTACGCTGCATCATTCCAGGCAGTACCGCCCGGGTAACCAGGAACGCACTCGTCAGATTGATATCGATACCGTAATGCCATTTTTCATCGCTTACTTGATACAGTGGTGAACTAGGCTCGTCTCGACCCATCTGGACCATACCCGCATTGTTAATCACAATATCTACTGGCCCGAGCGTATGTTCGATTTGCTCCACCAGCATATTCACAGCAGTACTATCTGTTAGATCTGCTGCCTGGGCAAAAACACTAGCTTTGATACCACCTAACGCTTCACAACGTTTGTTGATCCGATCGGTAGTCGATGTAATTGCCACCCGCGCGCCGGCAGCCTTTAACAATCGGGCCGTTGCAAACCCGATTCCCTCACCGCTGCCGGCTCCGGTTACCAACGCAACTCGACCCTTAACACCACCCATAAATCTCTCTCCCGTCATTTTTAGACCTATACTTCATCTGCGGTAAATTTTAAGTCGTCAAAATCACGCAGTTAAGAACGCTTATCTGGCTCATGTTTCACGGAGCGTTCAACCGCTGACACAGTGATAAACAAATATAGGCCAATAATGGCGCAATATCGTATTTTTGGCGGGTTATAGCGATACGGTGTTGATTCGCCAGCACAAATAAGCAATGGATTTTGATAGCGGGATGGGCGCCGTCCAGCGCCGTATGGCGCAGACTCAAGAAGGCGTGGGCCGACGAAAGGCCACTTTTGAGGCGCTCGGCATTGCTGCTGGCCAGCATGTACTCGATCTAGGCTGTGGTGGCGGTCACCTGCTAAGAGATCTTGCCCTGTCTGTGGGGCCAAAAGGGCGCGCCGTGGGGCTCGACCCCAGCGAGCATCAGATTAACGCGGCAAAGGAACTGTGCAAAGAGCTCGACAACGTGGAATTCAGCCAGGACTCGGCGACTGACTTGTCATTTGCAGATGACACATTCCATAGCGTCGCATCAATTCAAGTGCTCGAATACATCCCCGATGTAAATGCCGCGCTGGCAGAAGTGCAGCGGGTACTTAAAGCCGGTGGGCGCTTGGCCACAGTATCGGTTCTTTGGGATCACTGGCGCTTTCACGGGCCAGATCCGAAACTCAATGACCAGATGCACGAGGCATTCAAAGCGCACTGCTCGCATCAGATGCTACCGTTAGAGATGCCAACCAGACTTGCCCAACATGGTTTCGTTGGCGCACAGTGCACTCCTATTGGGTTTATGAATAACTCGCTTCATCACAACTCATTTGCGTGGCTTGCCTCGAGCCTTTTATCCCATTTTGCCCAGAAGCAGGGTATCCCCAAGGCAGACGTCGAGCGCTGGCGCGAGCAACTGGACCAAGCCGTAGAAGACGGGCGATTTGGATTTGTCAGCATGCCTGTGTTAACCACCGCAATCGCTCGCTGACGCACAAGTGCGCTCTCCATCATTAACATCGATCATGCGCACTACACTGATCCTTATCTGCTGAGACAACTCACATGATCCAATATCCTCCACGAGCACTTCCTGAACAGCTATGCAATGTAGAGCGGTTAGTCGATGCGCTGACGATGCGAAATCTGGATGCTGTTGTCGTGTCTTCTCCGTACAATGTGTATTACCTATCAGGATTCAAGGGGGTTGCCCATAAGGCGGATGAACCTCGCCCGTACGCCGTCATCCTCTCACGCCATCAGCCGGATCATCCGATATTGGTAGTTGCAGATTACTATGTGGGCAGCCTGATTCCTCAGCCAACCTGGATCAAAGATATTCGCGCATTTCGAGCCGTGATGCTGCCACTGGACCTACCAGCCCGAGATGATGATCTGGAGCGTTTTTTGCCCAACGATATCGATAACGCTCCATGGGCAGGCAATCTCAAAACTCACTATGGCCAGAACATTGCCCAGACGTGCCGCGAAGCCCTGACCGACCTTGGCCTTGGTGCCGGTCGCATTGCATTTGACGACCTTCGGTTTGGTCATCAACTGGGGATGGAGAGCATTGAGGTGGCAGATGGTTACGACCCCATGATGTATGCGCGCTGCGTGAAGACAACCGCTGAGATTGAACTCCTGAAAAGAGCGACCAGTGTCAATGAGTCAGCGATCTGCCAAGCGATAAAGACCTGGGCTCCGGGCATGAGGTGGCAGGAATTCAACCATGAGTATCATAAAGCTGTCATAGACCTGGGTGGATTTTTTCGAGACCCTGGGGCGATGGTGTGGGGGCATCCTTGTGCTGGTGATGCTGTTGTCACATTGCAGTCGAGGTTAGAAGATTTCGAGATGAAGCCCGGCGTACATATCTTGTTCGACTGCCACGGAACACTCGATCTTTACTGTTGGGATGGTGGAAAAACCTGGGTGGTTGACGGGGAGGCAGTGGGTGACGCGAAGCAGTGCGCAAATGCTACCTCAGAAGCCGCAACAGCCGTGATGGAGGCGATGCGCCCAGGGATAAAGATCAGCGAGTTACAAAGACTTGGCCGCGCAGTGTATCGAAAAAGCGGAATCGCAAGTGCTGACGACGTCTTGATTTTTTTCCATGGGCTGGGCCTTAGTCACATGGAACTTGAGCAGTCTACGGCTGACGGCGTGCCCAACTATGACTGGCAGCTTGAGACGAATATGGTGGTACCGCTACATATTCTAGTCCCGGGAGATGAACATCACCGTATCTGGATAGAGGAAGTGATTCGGGTGACGCCTGATGGCGGCGAACCATTTTTCAGTTGGGGTCTTGATCCGATGATTACGCTCTGACAAACAAATATCGTCGACCAATCATCCAGCCCGCGATCGAGATCAATTACGCCGAAAGTTTGAGGCTTATATGACTGGAGCCAGACTTGATACCCGTGGCGATTGGGTTAACACCTGATCGGTAAAGCCGGAGAAATCTCGCTTAGCCAATCTGTTCGGGTTTTAAAGTATCTTGATCGGCTTACGGCTGACCAAACATAGAGGTGGGCTAAGTGTTTTTGCTATAATTTCAGCCGTTTTTCGCTACGAAGAACACTGCGGGCCTGTAGCTCAGTTGGTTAGAGCAGTGGACTCATAATCCGATGGCTCTAACAACTTCGCTACTATCTTTCTTCGCTGTAACAACCACTTACGTTTCGCCTCCATTATTATGTTTTACGGAACGTCGCTATAACGTCGCTATAGTTGGCAGGTTTGCGACTACATCTTGCAATCGTTCTCCTGCTGTATGTACATACTTCATCGTCGTTTGAAGGTTCTTATGCCCTGCAACCTTCGATATATCAACGACGTTAGCACCATCAACATGGACGCCTTCCGTTATTGATGTATGCCTTAGCGAATGAGGCGTAGCATGGCCTATCTCTGACCTGTCTACAGCGGCTTGGAAGGCTCTAGCAACACTCTTAACGCGCTCGCCAAAGTAACGCGGCTTAGTATGTGTAAACACCCACGGAGTATCCGCAAAGTTCTTATCACATATTCGCTGTAGTCTAGTAAGCGCGGCTACCGCATCATCATTCAACGGAACTAACCGCCTCTGCTTGCCCTTCGTATCTTGGACTCGCAGTTCTACGGTACGCTCAGCAAAGTTGACCCTGTTCCATTCCAGTTTAAGCATCTCGCTTGGACGCATCATCGTCGTGAATCCCAATATCAGGAACTCTGGAAGATACTGCCTCGTATGCTTATTCTGGTTATGGCCCAGTTCTGTCGCCTTCGCCGCGTTCAACAACTTCTGGAACTCATCTACGGACAAACATCGTGCCTCTTTCTCTTCTTCAGGCAGACGTTTGCCACCAATAGGATTAGGCAACTCCAAGTCTGTATTGGAGTTGCACCACTTAATCGCACTGGATAGTACAGATAGTTCCTTGTTGATGGACTGGTTGGTAATTTCCCGCTCAACACGATGCTGTATATAACCTCTCACATCATCATGGGTGAACGTATTCATTACCATCCCTTCTGGATAGAACTGTAAGATCGACTTGAACCTAGACTCATCAGTGATGGAACTCCGCTTGGTTTGCTTTGTCCCGTCCAGATAAGCCAGTACCACTTGTTCAATGGTTGCATCAAACTGAATCCCTCTTACTGATCTATTCCAATCGTCAGCGACCCACTTAGCCCTAACCTTTAACGCTTCCCGCTTACTGGTAGTGCCAGTCGACTTTTCAACTCGTTTACCGCTTGAGTTGGTGTAGGAAGTCCACCAATACGGACTATCTTGTCGCTTGCGTACACCTTCTTTTCTCTTGCGCTTATGCATCTTTTATCTCCTGTAGGAGACTTAGATTCCTCAACGCAGGAGGAATTATAGCCATCAACATACGCTTGGACTCCAGACACGGGGATTCGTAGACATTTAATGCCCTGAAGCCGAGGGAATACCCCTGCCTGAGCAAGCCTCTGGACAGTCGACACGCTGATCTGCAAGACCTCTGCAACCTCTTCACTGGTATACACCAGTTTTTTACGTCGCTCATTTATTGGATTACCTCCGTCGCGCTTGGATGAGGTCTTGACCCTGTAGCGTCGTGATAAGGACTGTCATCAAGGTCGAGTTCTTCTACCCTCAAAGTGTCAAGGAAGCGGATGCACCGCTTCGATCTCTTGCGCGGTAGTTCCAGAACCTTATCCACCCAGTCCAAGATATACGGATCAGTTTCACTGACCCAATTACGTTTCGACTCAACATAGTCGAGCATTTCCCAACAAAGCCTCTGAACCTTTAACGGTTCTTTCGAGAGGTCTACATCAGAAACAAAGCCCGCGTTCTTAACTTCCCCAATCTCTTGGGTTACAACATCTTCATTAAACATCTTCAATTCCTCTGGTTTTGTGCATTTTTGGAAAGTTGAAATCACCCTCCGCTGTATGCACTGGATATATATAAATACGTAAAGAAACAGATGGGGGTCGGGGGGGTGCTGACGCACCCGCCCTTTTTGCCCGAACTGGATCAATACGCGATGAACGGCCTGAGATGGCCTAGGTTGGACGGAGAGGGCCGAGTGGCCCTCTACCATTCCAATAACGTCTACAACTCGACTAGGGCGATTCTGGGGTTGGCCCGAAGTGTTATTAAAACCATCAGGATTTGCCGCCAGAAAAGCCTACAAATACAGGCCCAGAAGAGTGGCTATATCAGTGTTACGAATATCACTGTTTTAGTAACTCCCCTGTTCCCAATAACGTCTACAACTGCTAATATGAGTTCATCCAATAACGTCTACAACTCAGGTTCCCCTATGACTACAGTGACATATTGCAGAGTATCTACGGCAGATCAAACGGTAGATAACCAAGCCCTAGAACTACAGGGCGTAGCAGATAAAGCGGGTTGGGAGATTGCGAAAACTTATACAGACGTCATATCTGGCGCTAAATCCAAGCGTATTGGCCTAGATGCTCTTATGAGGGGTGTACGCCGTAAAGAGGTAGATCGGGTACTGATATGGGATATAAGCCGCTTAGGACGTTCCCTACAGCATTTGATTGGACTACTTGAAGAGTTTCAGGCGAATGACGTGGCGCTCTACTTTCATCAGCAAGCACTAGACACTAGTACTCCTTCAGGCAAGGCTATGTTCCAAATGCTTGGGGTTTTCAGTGAATTTGAGCGAGGCATGATCCAAGAGCGTGTAAAAGCAGGACTACAGAGGGCTAAAGCACAGGGCAAGAGGCTTGGCCGCCCTCCTGTACCGCCTATAGAAATCCACAAAATACGGAAACTACGGGATGAAGGGCTGTCCTATAGGAAGATCGCTAAACGGGTCGATCTATCCGTATGTACCGTACACAGGTTGTGTGCTTAGAGGCTGATGCGTTATACGCATCTAAGGGCGGGGGATTTGATTAAGAGGTTGGGATAAGCCTCT
>MPMB02168771.1_pt1 | contig 27567 bp, 23 predicted proteins | sample 1617371 | NCBI WGS metagenome assembly MPMB02 (sample SAMN05944808, study PRJNA350692) | marine metagenome | biome: marine; feature: ODZ; material: water; isolation source: 300 m water sample filtered on 0.2 um supor filter | place: Pacific Ocean | collected 2012-04-08 | depth 300m m
GAACTGAGCGATCAGCACGCGTCCGCCCTGCTCTTCACCCTGCGGGTCGACAGGCGTGACGAAGAAGGTGCCGTTGTCGCAGAACAGATCGCCTGGTCCGGGATCCCACGTTGCCCAGTCGATACCGATGTCCTGGAGGGCGTTGTCACCGAAGGGCGTGCCGTCCGAATAGAGCGCACCGATGGTCACGTAGCTGTCCCACTCAAGCGAGGGGGCCATGCCGAAGAAGCCGCTGTTGATGGCTTGACTGGTCGGGCCGCCGTAGCCGTTCTGATAGGCACTGGCACCATCGAGGTAGTCAAGGGTCATGTTCCATTGCTGGTTGCCGAAGACGGCATCGAGACGATTGCCTGCATCGAGTTCGGCATACACGCGAACGGTGTAGGTGCCGGCGATCAGGTCTTCGCCATGAAGGTCATATGAGATGCCATTCATGCCGGCCACTGCGGAACCAACGATGGCGAAGCCACCGATGGCACCTGCAAATATTGAAGTACGCTTTATGTTCATTTTTCAGAACCTTTCTCTTCTCGTTTGAGGTCCACCAAACACTAGATCTAGATCGTCCCCCACTCCTCACTCGGGATTGAGGCGTTGGCCTCTCGTGGAGTTTGATCGTATTGGCCGGCCACGCGCCGACCAAGGAACGTCATCGTTGAGTTGTCTGAAGTAGACCGGAAGGCCGCTCTACCTCTCTTCATCTAATCCTTCGTGGCATCGCCACGCTTCCCCACTCCAATCGTGGGTCTGGCCCAAAAAGCCATCTAACTATCCTGCCGACCATACCTTCCGTCGAGATCCAGTCAAGATGACAAACCGGGTCTCTGCGACTTTTTTACGGCCCCAAAGGGGGGCGGATCCATCAAACCCCACCAAATCGCATGGTTCATAGAACCCGAACAGGCCAAATACCCCCTACCAGGCAGACCCCATCAGGTCTCTTCTGGTTCCCTCAGGCGGCCTACAAGCAGCCTAGGAGCGGCCCCTACGACATCAACAGGCACGATTGTGCCCAATAATCGCTCCGCAGCGTCCTTTCCGGGCACATCAAAGACGGTGATTAAATCGCCCGATGTCCGACCAGAAACCTGCACAGAATCTTCCGCCCAGCCCAACTCGACCTGGCTGCCCCCCCATGCCTTCGCCTGACCCATTTTTTCTACAAAAATAGCATGGGTCCGCCCAATTTCCCCCTCATGCACCCGCCGGCTCACCTCGGACTGGATGTCCAGCATCCGATTGATCCGCTGGCGTTTGACCAACTCATCCACGTCATCGGGATGCCGATCGATCGCCACCGTGCCGGGCCTTGGCGAGTACTTGAACACGAAGTTGTTCTTGAAGGGCAGATCCCACACCAAGCCGCAGGTCTGCTCAAAGTCCTCATCGGTCTCGGTCGGGAAGCCCACGATGATGTCGCCAGCAATGCTTGCGTCCGGAAGATGCGCACGCACGCGATCGATGAATGCTCGGTACTGGCCCACCGTGTACCCACGGTTCATGAGTTTCAAGATGCGATCGGAGCCGGACTGCGCTGGCACATGCAGGTAGCGACAGATTCGCGGCGAATGCTGCATGACCTCCAATATGTCATCACCAAAGTCCCGCGGGTAACTCGTGACGAACCGCAACCTCAGGATGCTTGGCACTTCTTCGTGAATCCGCCGCAGCAAGTGGGCGAACGTCGTTACCCGCCGCCCGGCAGCGCCACGATCGGACTTGCCGAAAGCCGTCGGGCCCGGCCCGACCTGGGACTGCTCTTGACCGTCCGCCCCGACCGCGGCACCGTGCACGTACACGTAGTGGTTCACCGTCTGCCCAAGCAGCGTGATCTCGATCACGCCTTGCTCGGCAAGGGCCTTGCACTCATCGACGATGGCATCGGGTGGGCGGTGAACCTCGGCGCCACGGGTATTGGGAACCACACAGTAGGTGCAGAACTTGTTGCATCCCCGGGTAATGCGGACATAGGCAGCGGGAAGACGAGACTGGCCACGATCCGGGTCGAAGGCTCGAGTGAGATCAAGTGATTCAAGAGCGTCCTCAGCGGCCGAGAGCGTCGCAGACCGCCGGGAGCGAGATCCCTGCACCGCCGCCCGCTGCCGCCAGTCGACCAACTCTTCCTTCATCGTGTTGTCGAGCAGCATCGGCAGTCGATCGAGTTCGCCCGGACCGCACAACAGGTCGATCTCGGGCTGGCGGCTCAGCAGGCTCGCCCCCTCCCGCTCAGCCAGGCACCCCAAGAGGCCGATCGTGACTCGCCGGCCGGCCTGCTTCTCCTGCTTGAGGCGACCCACCCGACTGAAGACCTTGTTTTCGGCCTGCTCCCGAACTGAGCACGTATTGAACAGCACGATATCGGCTGCATCGCGATCATCGGTGAAGCGGTATCCCAGCGCGTGCAGATGCCCGCTCACAAGTTCGCTGTCGAGTTCGTTCATCTGGCAGCCGAAAGTCTCAAGGTAGACCAGCGGGGCGTTGGGGGTGGGCGTAGGCATGGACCCCACATGGTAGAGGAGGCAGGTATCGCTCCGGAACCAACGAGCGACTACAACTCCTTGGCCTATCACCCCGAAGCGGTACCGGACCCTTTTTGCTTGGCGAGTCCACCCCCCCACGGCCGATATCACCTGCCAGATGGCCCCGCGTGACGTTGTGCTCATTGTCGCCACCGCCCTGCTCGCGCTCGGCGCTGTGGCCGTGCAGTCAGCTGGAATGACGGTCACCCAGAGCGGCACCGTCGCCGATCTGGCCACCAACCGCACGACGCTGCTCGCCATTGCAGCGGTCGCTGCGTTGCTGCTGGGGCGTTCAATTCCGGTTGCTTGGACAACATCCCGCACGGTCGCGGTGACATCGATCGTGGTGGCGGGTGTGCTGCTGGCGCTTGTACTCGTCCCCGGCATTGGGAGCAAAGTCAACGGCGCCCGGCGATGGATCAACTTCGGCCCGATCGGATTCCAACCAAGCGAATTGGCCAAGTGGGCGCTCCTGCTCTTCCTCGCTTGGTACGGGGCGACGAGGGTTCGACACATGGGGCAGTTTCGGCGGGGCCTGTTGCCTGCCCTTGCCGTGGTCGGACTTCTCTGCGGACTGATCCTGCTGGAGGATCTCGGTACGGCGGTACTCATCGGCACCGTGGCCACCATCATGCTGATTGCTGCCGGGGCAAGGCTGAAGCACATGATCATGCTGGCGGTGCCAGCCGCCGCCGCCTTGTTCGTCGCCATCGCGGTTGAGCCTTACCGGCTCAAGCGGCTCCAGATCTTTCTGGATCCATGGGCCGACCCCGAAGGCAAGGGATACCACGTCATTCAGTCCATGGCAGCGATACACGGGGGCGGGATCGGCGGGCGAGGATTGGGAAACGGCATTCAGAAGTTCGGCTACCTGCCCGAGGACACAACCGACTTCATCTTTTCGATCATCACTGAGGAGTTCGGCCTGCTTGGGGCCACCTTGGTTGTCGGCCTCTTCATCGCCCTGCTCTGGGCAGGCTGGCGCATTGTCACATCACAGGTTCGCCCCGAGCGGCAATTGTTGGCACTTGGCATCGTCGCAATGATCTCTCTCCAGACGCTCATGAATCTGCTGGTTGTCACCGGGCTGGCCCCGACCAAGGGCATCGCGTTGCCACTGGTGTCCTCGGGGGGAACCGGCTGGGTGATGACCGCCTTCATGCTCGGCGTGCTCGCCCGGCTCGATCCCACCGCTCCGGCAGCGGCGGCGCTCCCGAACGAGCCCATTCCCGAAGTCGTTCCGTGAGCGGCCGAACCATTCTCTTCGCTGGCGGTGGATCCGGTGGGCACATCAGCCCGGCGCTGGCGATCGCCGAAGCCATCGAAACCATCGACGATGACGCGACACTGTTGTTCGCCTGCTCAGATCGCGACATCGATCGCGACATGCTGAACGAATCCGGCCACGCCGCCATCCCCCTTCCAGCGCGGCCCCCATCGCTTCGGCCGAATCACCTGATGCGATTTCTTCGCGGATTCCGAGCAAGCCGACGGGTTGTCCGTTCGCTCATCGAACAGCGCCACATAGATGTCACGATTCTGCTCGGAGGTTACGTCGCGGCCCCGGCTGCGGCAGCCTCACGCAGCGCCGGTGTCCCAAGCATGATGGTCAATCTCGATCGTGTACCGGGGCGGGCGAACAGGTGGATGCGGCCATCGGCCAGCCTCGTCGTCTCGGCGGTACAGACCGTGCGCCCCTTCGCCGAATCTGTCACCGGCATGCCGATTCGCCGCGCTGCCATGCCCCCGGCGGACGCGACCGAGTGCCGGCGGATGCTCGGACTTGATTCCGATCGGCCAACGTTGATCATCACCGGTGCTTCCCAAGGTGCCGGAACCATCAACACGCTCATGCCTCCGCTTGCCGCGGCCCATCGGGACCTCCTCGCCCCGTGGCAGATCCTCCACCTCACCGGCCCGGCCGCCGCAGAGCGGGCGGGCGAGCAGTGGAAACGTGTCGGCATCGAGGCCACCGTGCTGGGCTTCCGGCACGACATGGGCGTCGTCTGGGGCAGCGGCGATCTGGTCATCAGCCGGGCAGGCGCCTGTTCGGTGGCTGAAATCGAATATGCCGGGCTTCCAGCCATCTACCTGCCCTACCCGCACCACCGCGACCAACATCAGCTGCGCAATGCTGAGCCCGCCGCTGCCGCTGGCGCCGCGATCATCGTTGAAGACGATACCGATCCGGTCACCACAGCCGACCGTCTGATTGAACGCGCCCGCGGCCTGCTCGGCCGATCTGAGCAACTCAAGGCCATGCAGCAGGCCGCAGCAGCTCGGAGCGGCAAGAACGCGGCAGACGATTTGGCCCGACGAGGGCTGAGTCTTATCGGCAGTGGCGGCCCCTGAGGCCACAAGAGTCGCCCTCACAGACACTTGCAGACAAAACCGCTCGCGGCAGCCAATCCTCGATATACACTGGCTACGAGGCTCATTGGAGGCCCATCGTTCATGCCCCCGCCCAAGAAGAAAGGCACGTCCAAAGCCAGCCCCAAGAAGGCGAAGCCATCGCCGCGCCTAGTCCGAGGCGATGAAACACCCGAGCCGCCACAGATGCTTCACCCCTGCGTCGTGCTCGCCCCTGCCTCCAAGCCGCTCGATGATGCCCTGCACCGCGCCTTGCGAACCGCTCAGTTCGCCCCCCGGGTCGAACACGACCCCCGAATGGCGATGGCCGAGGTCTGTCTGCTTCGCCGAGAGGCCAGGCAGCGGCGAGGCGCCTCAGCGGACGCAGAACAACCGGCCCCGCTCATACTGGTCGCGGCGCCCAATGCCGAAGAACGACTGCTTCTCGAAGCGTTGCATACCCATGTGCCCGATGTGCCGGTCTATCAATTCGACGGCGCCTCCCTGCAGCAACTGCATACGCCGGATGCTGCGGATGCAACCGAGCCGCCGGTCATTGTGCAGCCGCCGCACCAACCGGAAGTGACCGATGACGAATTGTCCACGCTGCTCTCGCCGAAGCGAAGCAATGGCTCACCCCGAAACGGATCGGATCCATGAGCAGTACCACGCCACGAGCGAGAAGGCGGCGAGTACTCGCCATCGGACCGGTACCGAGATTTGATACGCACCCCTCGATCACCGCCGAACCGGTGGAATCTATCTATGACGCAATTGGTTTAATTACCACCTGTCCAGCGAGACAGCCCATCGAGGCGGTCGTGGTGTCGCCGACCTCGCCAAGGGCGCTGCACGATGTCATTCGTTCCGCCGAAGCGATCCGACGCGTCGACCCGACGGTGCAGATCATGCTGTGCGCCGATGATGCGCCGACCTCGGCAATCTCGGGGCATGTCGATCACTGCCTTCCCCGGCAAGTCGATGCCACTGCGGTTGCAAACGCGCTCGACGGAGATGGCTCCCCTCATCCATCCCTGCCACCCATGCCAGCCACCGGATCCGTCGAGCCGCCCGCCCGCGATCACATCATCGGTGATACCGATCTACTTGAAGCCATGCTCGAAGAGACCGACCGCGTCATCCCCTTGGCTGTGCAGGCGATCGAGCAACGCACCAATATCTCGCCAATTACCTTCCAGCCCGGAGGCGCAGGCGGCCCCAACGCTACGCCGGTTCGCCGCGGATTGACGACATGGGGACACCTTGAGGGCGGCGACACCTCAGTTCTTGAGCCTTGGGCGGGATGGCTCGCCCGCTGGATTGCGCTGGATGAAATGATCACGGGGCTTCGGCACGACGCAAGGCGGGACTATCTGACCAACGCTTGGAACCGCCGCAGTTTCGAGCAATTCACGATGGCAGCCATCGGTGATGCAAGACGTCTGCGACGGGAACTGACCGTTTTCGTCTTCGACATCGATGGTTTCAAACAATTCAACGATCGGTTCGGACACGAGGCAGGCGACACGATCTTGACATCGATGGTGCAACTGCTCAGTTCGGTCATCCGCAAGGGCGACCGGGTCGGCCGGCTCGGCGGCGACGAGTTCGCGGTGCTGTTCTCGGACTTCACCGCGCCACGAACGCCGGGTTCACGCCATCCCGAGACGATCGAAGTGCTCGCTCACCGCTTCCAGCAGCAGATCAAGGACATGCGCTTCCCCGAACTCGGGCTCGCCGCCCCCGGAAGGCTCAGCATTTCAGGAGGTCTCGCGACCTTCCCGTGGGACGGTGACGAACCTACCTCCCTGCTGCGAATCGCGGATCAGCGAGCGCTCGCCTCCAAACGCCGTGGCAAGAACTGCCTGACATTTGGGCCGGAGGAGGAGTAGGCCACGGCGAAGTCGGAAGACGACCGACTCGCATCTCGGCGGTGCTCTATGGACTGTTCCTGCAGCGGAGTCGGCTGCGAATCCATGTGGCGGTTTCAGCCACCGCGTCGTGGTCGATTCCGGTAGTGAATCCAAGGTCGTGGCACAGCGTCAGCATCGCGCCGGTGGCGACGTTGCCGGGCGCGCCGGGGGCGAAGGGGCATCCTCCGAGTCCGCCGCATGCGGTGTCGAATCGCCGCACGCCCAATTCCACCGCTCGCTTTGCGCAGGCGATGGCGGACTGGTGTGTGTCGTGTAGATGCAGCACGAGTTGATCGACCGGCACAAGTGGTGTCGCTGCTTCAAGCAGACGCTCGATGTCATCGGGTGTTGCAACGCCAATGGTGTCACCGAGATCAATTTCCATCGGCCCGAGTTCAAGAAGGCGCTCGATGACGGTGGCGACATGCCTCGGCGTGATGCCGCCTTCCCACGGGCATGCCACAGCACAACTGACATAGACCCGGACGGGCAACCCAGCAGTGGCGGCTTCGGCAACAACGGGTCGAAACCGCTCGATGCTGCCCTCGATCGAGGTATTGGTGTTCCGCGCGGCGAACGTCTCGCTGGCCGCGGTGAACAGGGCCACCTTGTCCGCTCCCGCCTCGATCGCCCGTTCAAGTCCACGGATATTGGGAACAAGCGCCGAATACACGGTGCCAGGCCGCTTGGTAAGCGCCGCGAATACCTGCTCGGCATCTGCCAACTGGGGCACACGGTCGGGCCGCACAAAGGCCGACACCTCGACTTCAGGGCACCCGGCAGCGGCAAGCCGCTCCACCAGCGTCACCTTGTCGGCCAGCGGCACGATGGTCTGCTCGTTCTGCAAACCATCGCGCGGCCCCACTTCGGTGATCCAAATTCGCTCGGTCACCTGTCTCGCTCCTTGCGTGTCTCACGCCGCTGCTGCCCTATGAAGAAGGCCAGCAAAAAGGCCGCCACAGCAAGCGTCAACAATACGCCAACACCGAGCAACATCGACTCTCCCATCGTCAAACTCAGAGATTCACTCACGTCCGGAGGTGGCTTCATCGTTGATCCTCCTGCACATCATCCTCGACCGCTGCGATCGCCACGCGAATCAGTTCGCCATCGGCCATACAACGAACGGTTTCGCCAAGCGTTGCATGAGACCATTTCAGAACCGCAAGGGCCGTGCTGGCGTTGCCTCGCATCGGTGAAGGGCCGCTCGAAGTCACGACACCGATCGGATCGCCCGGAGAACCATCCTCGTCGGAAAAAATCTGTCCGCCTGCAATGGGCTGCCGCTCATCGGGCATGGGCAGCACCCGGAGAATCTGCTTGGGATGTCCAAGATGCTCCATGCGAGCAACGATCTCTTGTCCCGGATAGCAGCCCTTGGTGAAACTGACCCGCTCGGCGAGCAACCCCGTCTCGTGTGGAAGGCTCTGCTCACCAAAGTCGATGTGCCACCACGGTGTGCGGGCCTCGATCCGAGCCATGTTGAAAGCGAGCCAGCCGATGGACCGTGTCCGCAACCCGCTCACTGCTCCCTTGGCGTGCAGGGATTCCCACATGTGCACCGCGTCCGCCCGCTGAAGATGGATACGGACACCGAGCGTGCCGGCGGTATCCCATCTCGCCACAATCGCAGCCCTGCCATCCACTGAACAAGTTGCGACGCGGCCGGGTTCGGGCAGGGTGATATCACACGCCGTAAGCAAGTTTGCCAGTTCAGGGCCGTGCGCCTCCAGCGTGTACCAGTCGTCTCCGCCTCTTGCCGCGACATCCTCTGAGAACGTCATTGCCTCAATTGCTGAAGCAACCACGGTTACATCTCGCCGATCCACATCGAGCAGAATGCCCCGATCAGAACGAATGACCAGTACATCGGATTGAATGCGTCCAGTCCGATCGAGCAGAAAACCCGCCGCGGACTCGCCAGGCTTCAGTTCACCGACCTTTTGGCTCAACAAACGGTCCAGCAAATCGAGCGCATCGCGGCCGCTCACGAGGACCACGCCACGCTGCGCTGCATCGATCAAACCGACACCGCTGCGAATCGCGGCGTATTCAAGTTCCACACATCCGAGCGTGGCCAATGTCTCGCAGAGCGTATCCCCATCACCCCATCCGAGGTACTCCGGTGCTCCCCCTGCCAGCGCCGCCGTTGCCGCACCGGGACGATCGGCTTCGGAGCGGTCGATGGTACTTCGCATGATGTCGATCGCAGTGAGTTTGTGGTGTTCACGAAGCGGCATGAGGAAATCCCTCGACAGCGGCCTGATGACGTATGGCTGCCGCAACCAGTCGCTCAAACAGTTCAGATCCCATCGGGCCCTCGCTGCTCCGCTCGGGATGCCACTGGACGCCGACCAGAAAGTCGGCGGTCGGGTCCGCGATCGCCTCAATGAGGCCATCGTGCGCGGTTGCCGCAATGTCAAACGTACCGGCTGTACGCAGCGCCTGATGGTGACGGCTGTGTACCTCACCGGCACCAAGCGACCCGCTCACTTCGTGCATACGGCCACCGGCGTGTTCGGACGCGGTCTTGAGTGAGTCGGGAAGGTGCTGGTCCAGGTCGCCACCGGCTTCGAGCCCCATGATCTGCATGCCAAGGCAAATTCCCAACACTGGTATTCCCAGCTCGCACGCTGCGTGATAGACCGCCAGATCGAAGGCCTGCCGGGGGGGATCCACCTTGACGGCGTTGGGGTGAGTCGGGCGGCCCCAGGTCTCCATGATTGGATCGTCGCCACCGCTGAGAATCAGTCCATCGCACCGGTCCACCATCGCAGCCGCCTGCTGCAGCACCGGGCAGAGCACGATGGGAAGACCTCCTGCCCGTGTGACGGCCTCACCGTAGGCAGGAGAGAGCCGCAGGCGGCCCTCGGAAATGTCTGGAGTGATGCCGATGATGGGAGCGGACACGGGGAGGTGGTACTTTCTTCTTGGCGTTGCTTCGGGTATGATCGCGGATTCGTCGCGCTGGGCAGGTGCTCAGTGCTGCTGGAATCCCAGTATCCACGACGAGGAAGAAGAACGCCATGCCTGCACCTACCAGAAACCGCCGTTCCCGCCGCACCAAGGTTGTCCGCGATGACATCAAGGGCAACCCTTGGGTCGATTACAAGGACGTTGACGACCTCCGACGCGTCCTGACGCCCAACGGCAAAATCTACTCTCGCAAGCGACTCGGCACCAGTGCTGTCGAGCAACGGCGAGTCGGCCAAGCCATCAAGCGGGCCCGTTTCCTCGGCTTGCTGCCCTACACGAGCGGGACCCTGTAGAAGTCAGGTACCGCCCGAAAGCCAACAACGCACCTCAATCCCCCGGCGCAGAATCGCCCGGCGGTGTCTGACTCGTTCCCAGCCCGAGGATTCGCTTGAACACCGCGGCTCCGCTATGCAGCAGCAGTTTGAATCGCAGTTGCCTGAGCACTTCATCCCGAGGATGCTCACGAAGCCCACGCTGAATCCAGCCGGCGGCTTCGCGAACGCGGCCTTGGCGAATCGACGCGAATGCCAGATTTGAAATCGATGCCGCGCAGGTGGGCCTGATTCGCAGGATGCGGCGGCTGATCGTTCGGCCGCCCTGAAGATCTCCGGCGAGGAATCGTGAACGCGCAAGTGGCCGCAGCACATTGACATCGGACCATCCTCGACGATGGGCAAGCCGCTCGAAGACTTCGGTAGCGTCCGATGCCAGGTCGACACCGAGGAGCAGATGGCCAAACCGCTCGAGTGAGGCGTCATTCTCGTCGGTATCCCCGGAGTCCCGAAGCCGCTGCGCGGCGAGACTCAGCAGCCTTCTCGCATCGCCGATCTGCCCGAGCCGCAGCAGCGACTCGGCGAGCGAACGATCGCATTCTCTGTGATTTCGATCGAGCCTCCGCACCAATTGGAACGCGAGGGCCGATTGTTGAAACTGCCCCTGCGACATGGCGAGCAGGCCCAACTGGTAGTGCGCCTCGGCATTCACAGGATCCTGCTCAAGAACCTGTCTGAGTACGCCACATGCCTCGTCCACGCGATCCTCGACCAGCAGGAGTTCGGCGTAGGAGAGCGCCACGGACACATCGACCGGTGGTTGCTGCAAAAGCCACCGGTACGTCTTCATGGCCTCCTGAGAATGCCCCATCGATGCCTTCATCTCCGCCAGACACTGGTGGGCCTGCAAACGAGCGGGCTCCAATCGAATCGCTTCTTCCAAACACCAGATTGCCTTGTCCAATGACCGCCGCTCCAGGAGACTCTCGGCAAGCGACACCAAGCATGCGGCACTGGTCCGGTCAAGGCTCATCTCGGCGAGATAGAACGTCGTCTCAGCCTCATCATGCCGCCCTTGCGTAGCCTGCACCTCGATCAGGCGCGACCAGACGTCCTCGTCGTCCGGCCGCAGTCGCGTCAGCGTGACGAGCCGCTCTTCGCCGCGGTGATGATCGCCGAGCCGCATACACGCTGTGGCCGCGGCAGCAACATGGTCTGGTGCCTCTGGTGACGCGGCGGCAGCCCGGTCGAAGGATTCAATCGCCTCCACGTCCCTGCCACCCATCTCAAGAATCATCCCCAACTGATGATGCCACTCCGGCTGGTCGGCGTCGATCGCCAAAGCGTGGCGAAGGGCCGCCTCGGCCTCAGCAAGCCGTCCGGACTCCAACAGGTCCACGGCCCGGTTTGCGTGTTGTTCGGCATCGGTCCAGTCGTTCATGGGCACTCCGTAGCGACCCGCCAATGTAGCAGACGGCGGCCCCGTGACCGGCGTACCATGCTCGAAATCATGCGATCGTGCAGACTGCTTCCGCTGCTCCTGTTGCTCATGTGTTCGTGCGCGCCGCCCATGGTCAGTCCCGGAGAAGCGCCAACGCAGGGGCAGGATCCCCCCTCGCTTGACGCCTCATCCGCAAGGCGCCTGCAACTCGCCTCTCTGATTCTGATGGACGACGTCAATGATATGGATGCCCTGACGCGAGCTGCTGCTGCTGCTGAGCTGGCCTCGCTGGGGCTACCTCAGTCTCGTGAACTACTCATCGATGCGATCCGATCGGAGCGGCCCGAGGTGGTCCGAGCCGTCCTCGAAGCGATGCTGGCCGAACGCGATCTGGATACCGAGTACGGCCCAGTGTTGTTGGAGTTGCTCTCGACGGCATCGCCGGATATTCAGCCGGTTCTGGTTGAATTGCTTGCTCGCCATGGGCAGGAGGATGTTCGCATCCTGCCAGCCGTTTCGCAGATTGCCTTAGATCAGGCGCAACCCATTGACCAGCGGATTGCCGCCATTCGAACGATCGGTGCCTTCCGATACGCGCCGGCCAAGGCCGCTGGAGAACTCATGGCCGTGCTGAAACGGGCAAAGGGATCAGACAACGGCATCGCTTCTGCAGCAAGCGAACAACTCTCTCACCTTACCGGCATGCCGAAGAGCACCACGCCTTCGCAGTGGCTCGCGTGGTGGCAACAGAATCGCAACCGGCCGGCCGAACGATGGCTGGAAGACACGGTAGATGCCCTCACAAAGGAGGCCGCCCACCGCGCCAAGGAGTTGTCGGAGGCCCGCGCAGCCCGCGATCGCATGTCGGCCCGCTTGCTCGCAGCCTACCGCGAGTTCTGGCCCATGCTCTCAATCGAACAGCAACAGGCTCGGCTCCTTCCCTTGCTGAAGGATGAACTTCCCTCGGTTCGAATGTTCGGCCTTGATCGACTCGCCGTGCAGTTGCGAGACGGGCACGACACACCAGGCGGGCAGGAGGCAGCCGCAGCCCTGATTGCGGACCCCGACCCTACCGTGCGCGCAGCCGCCGCGGCACTCATTCCTGAACTCGCCCCCGCTGCCATTGATCCGGCTGTTCGCGCGAACTTCCTCGCGGAAACCGATCCAGCGGTGCTCTCTGCCATGCTTCCACGAGTTGCCCAGATCCAGCCCGACCTGATCACCGCGGAGAAGTTGGGGCCGTTGCTGGAGGCGGATTCCGTCAGGCCCGCCGCCATCGATGCAATGTGGACAGTCCTCTCCGACCCGGCTCGCAGATCTGATGCCTTGGCCGTCGCGATGCTCCCGCTTGTCCGCGATGCCTATCAATCAGGAGGTACGCCGCAAACCGGCGCGCTCCTGACGCTCATTGGAACCGCCGACGATGTACAGGCCCTTGAGCCTCGGCTCGATGACCCCGATTCCACGTGGCGGGCAGCCGTCGCCAATGCCATGCACCTGCGTGGAGTGGACCAGCCACTGCTTGCGAGGAGTTCCGACCCCGCGATCTATCCCTTCGCGCTCGCTGCTGTCGGTGGAGGCTCCGACCTCTCGGGCCTTCAGATCATCGGCAACTTGACGCCGCCGGAGCAGCATGCCGCCCTGTGGCTGCAGACCCTGCTCGATGCCACCCGCCGAACGCCCGCTGAAGATGCGCTGCAGGTTGATGACCTGCTCGCATCCCTGCCAGCTATCACACCAGCCCAGCGGGCGGCGGTGCTTCAGGAGGTCTTCAGTTCTGGTGATGTCGCCGAGCAGAATCTCGCCGATATTGCCAAGCGGCTCGGCCCGCTGGTGCTCCAGACCGGTGATCCAAAGGCTGTGGTTGCGATGATCGATCAGGTGCCGGCGAGCAGAATCGACGCCGAACTGCTCGCTACCAAATTCGAGGCCGCAATCCGGGGACGCCTGTACGACGAAGCCGCAACCGTTCAGAGTGAGCCCGGGGAGTGGATCGACGCCTTCGAGCGGCTCCAAACTGAACAGCCAGAGGTGGCCGATCTTGTTCGCAGCGAGATTGTTCGCCGGTTTGAAGATGACCTCGATGCCGCCATGCGAGCACGCCTCGGCATGGCGACCGACCCGATGATGGGCGGCGCCGACTCCGGCGATTCGCCCGGCTGATCCTTCGCTTTCTCCTCTTACCATCAGGACCAGATCCATGGCCGCCACACGAACCAGGACCGATCACGACTCGATGGGCATGCTGCAAGTCCCCGTCGGTGCCTTGTATGGCGCCTCGACGCAACGAGCTGTGCAGAACTTCCCGATTTCCGGCCACGCCGTGTCATGGGAAGTCATCCACGCCTTCGCGTTGCTCAAGCGAGCCGCAGCAGAGGCCAATCGTGAACTGGGCAAACTCGATGCCAAACGAACACGATTGATCGTCAAGGCCTGTAGCGATATCGTCGCTGGACTTGAGAATCCCGAAGCCCGGCCAGACATGATGCAACACTTCCCGGTCGACATCTTCCAGACCGGGTCCGGCACCTCGTCGAATGTCAACGTCAACGAAGTGATCGCCAACATGATCTCGATCTCGGTTGGAAAGAAACTCGGCTCCTTCGATCCGGTTCACCCAAATGACCATGTCAACATGGGCCAATCTTCAAACGACACCTTCCCGACGGCGATTCAGGTCGCAGCCGCATCGCACCTGAAGAAATTGATGGTGCCGGACCTCAAAAAACTGGCCTCCGCCCTGCACCGCAAGGCCAAACAGTTCGACGGCATCGTCAAGATCGGTCGCACTCACTTGCAGGATGCAACACCCATTCGCCTCGGCCAAGAGTTCAGTGGTTTCGCCGCCCAGATGGACCTCGCCGTTGAACGCGGGCACAAAGCAATTGAGGCACTGGCCACTGATCTTCCGATCGGCGGCACCGCGGTCGGCACCGGCATCAACACGCATCCGCGATTCGGATCGCTCGTTGCGAGACGGCTCTCCAAGGACACCGGCGTCCGATTCCGTGAAGCCGGCAATCACTTTGAGGCGCAGGCATCACGGGACTGCATCGTCGAAGCGCACGGAAATCTGCGCACCATCGCGATCAGCCTCTCCAAAATTGCCAGCGACATCAGGTACATGGGATCCGGCCCCCGCTGCGGCATCAACGAGATTGAACTACCCGCAATTCAACCCGGCTCATCGATCATGCCGGGCAAAGTCAATCCTGTGCTTGTCGAATCGGTCATGCAGGTCGCGATGAAGGTCTCCGGCAACGACGTTGCCATTGGCATTGCGGGCATGGGCGGAACCGGATCGCTGATGGACCTCAATGTGGCGCAGCCGATGATGAGCGACTGTCTGCTTGAAAGCATCAAAATCATCGGCAATGTCTCGCGACTCTTTGCTGAGAGTTGCGTCAAGGGAATCAAGGCGAATCGCAAGGAGATCAAACAGAAGGTGGAGCGGAGCCTCATGCTCGGCACGGCACTTGCTCCGGTGATCGGCTATGAAGAGGCCTCCCGTATCGCCAAGGCCTGCTACAAGAGTGGGCAGACAATTCGGGAGTATTGCCTTGAGCATGACATTCTGCCGGCGGCGCAACTCGACGAACTGCTTGATATCACGTCGATGACGTATCCGCACTGAGATCGCACCAAATACGGGGCTCCTGCTTCTCTGTCCCACAGAAACGCTCAGCAAAACCACGACGCAACAGTGGCAATCGGAAACGCTGGAAAACCGGATGATGCGAGTATCCGCCGGAGACCGTCGGAGGAGTCGGCCCATGGATCCGTGCTCATGACGTGGTTCACAGATGGTGCATCCCGCGTGTGCTCGACAATCCACCCCCCGAGCCCGGCACCCTCAAGACGCACGTCCTCCTCGGCGATCTCATCAAGCAGTCGCCTGAGATCCTCCACCTCCCGTGATCCGAGTCCACACGCCCCTGCCACCCCATCGTGCCCCCGGAGGCATGGAATCAGGATGCGGCTGACCTCCGGCACCAATTCGCTCGCGCGGGGCAGCATCGACAGTGGCGCTTCGCCCCAGTCATGAACCAGAACCACCACGCCCCCGTTGCCCTCGCCCGCGATATCCCACACCGGTAGATCCAACCCGTCGCGGGTTCGAAGCAGCCATCGCTCCCAGGAAAGTCCCGCCTCGATCGGATCGATCGGTTCGCCCGCAGCCAGCGCCAGCCCTGCGGCACCAGCGGGCGGATGTTTCGCCTTGTGAAGCAGAACCCATACACCACCGATGATCCACAACGCAGCGGCCACGGCAAACAAGATCAGCAGACCCATATGGCAAGTGATGGTATCGGCGGTCCGCTGCGTACACTGCACCCATCGTGAAGCCCTCCCTGCAAGTCGGCAATACCGCCGAAGTCCACATGCTCGTCACCGAGGACATGTGCCCGGCCTTCGATGGTGTGATTGTCCACCGTGTGTATTCCACCTGGTCCATGGCCCATCACATGGAGTTGGCGGCGCGCAAGGTGCTGGCCCCTCACCTCGATGAGGATGAAGAGGGCATTGGAGGGCATCTGTCCATAGATCATGTCGCCCCAGCGGCCCTCGGCGCGACGGTCCGCATCCACGCTGAAGCCACCGACCTCAGCGGCGATTGCCTGACTTGCGAGGTGACCGCGTGGGAGGGTGATACCCTGCTCGGCCGAGGCCGGCAGGTCCAACGGGTATTCCCCAAGATCGCGCTCGCCCGCATCATTGATCGCGCCGCTCGGCGAAATCAAAAAGGACAGGAAGAGACATGAGCGAGCCATCGCAATGAAAACGCCGATCTCACTTCAGAACGCGAAAGAATCCGTTCTCAATGCAAGTGAGCGGCACCTCAGCGACGGACTCGTCCGCGAACGTGAACTCTTCTACATGCTCTTTGACACCGATGACCAGACCGAAGGCATGAAAGCCTTCATGGAAAAACAACGCCCACGTTTCACTGGAAAATAGCCTGATGACGACCTCTGCCCTCACCACGATTTCACTTGATGTATCCGATCACATCGCCACGATCACCATCAACAGGCCTGATGTCCTCAATGCCTTCAATGACGATCTCAGTCGCGAGTTCATCGACGCCCTCAAGCAGGTCGCCCGCGACGACGACGTCCGCGTCGTGGTCATCACCGGATCGGGCCGCGCCTTCAGCAGCGGGCAGGACCTCGGTGATCTCAAGGCCAAGTATGTGCCCGGCCACGTGCCGGCGTTCGGCGAGGATCTCAAAAAACGCTACGACCCGTGGGTCACACTGATTCGCACCATGGAGAAACCAGTGATCGCGGCGGTCAACGGCGTGGCCGCCGGCGCCGGTTGCAGCCTCGCCCTCGCATGCGACATCCGCATCGCCTCCGAACATGCGAAGTTCATCGAAGTGTTCGTCAACGTCGGGCTCGTCCCGGACTCGGCGAGCACGTGGACGCTGCCGCGGCTTGTCGGCCTCGGTCGGGCCATGGAACTCTGCATGACGGGGCGTCCCGTCAAAGCCGATGAAGCGTTCGCCATCGGCATGGTCAACCAGGTTGTTCCGGCTGGCGAACTCGAATCCGCCACCGCCGCAGTGGCTGAGCGACTCGCTTCGCTCCCCGGCAAGGCCATTTCGCTCACGAAACGGCTGCTGAATGAGTCCTTCGAACGGACGCTAAGCGAGCAACTCGAAGCGGAAGCCTCTGCGCAGGAAACCGCCGGGCACACGACCGATCATTTTGAAGGCGTCACGGCCTTCCTGCAGAAACGCACCCCCAACTTCACCGGACAGTAGCCATGCCAACCGTTGGAATACTCGGAGCGGGGGCCATGGGCGCAGGAATCGCGCAGGTGGCGGCAACCGCCGGTTGGAAGGTTCGATTGATCGATGTCGATCGTTCGACTTGCGAAGCGGCCAAGGAAGGCATCGGGAAACGGTTTGTCCGCAACGTGGCGAAGGGTCGCATGAATCAGATCGATGCCGATGATGCCATGGATCGCATCATGCCGTCGGACATCACCGAACTGTCCGATTGCGAACTCTTCATCGAAGCAATCATCGAAGACATCGACATCAAAGTTGCTGCGATCACCCCTGTCCTTGTAGTGCTTCCAGAAGAAGCCATCATCGCGACAAACACATCGTCGCTGTCGGTCTCCGAACTCGGCGAACGGATCGGCGCGCCGCGAAGGACTTGCGGCATGCATTTCTTCAACCCTGCGCCGATCATGAAACTGGTAGAGGTTGTACGGGGAACCAACACTGACACCACTGTCCTCGATCGCATCGCGACCATCGCGACGAATTGGGGCAAGGAGGTCGCCCGCTGCGCCGACACGCCCGGCTTCATCGTCAACCGAGTAGCTCGCCCCTATTACCTCGAAGCCTTCCGCTGCATGGAAGACGGACTCGCCGATCCGCCTGTCGTTGACGAAGCAATGAAGACGATCGGCGGATTCCGCATGGGGCCGTTTGAACTCACAGACTTCATCGGCCACGACATCAACACCGCGACAACCCGTGGCGTGTGGGAACAGTGGGATCGGCCTTCCCGACTCGCGCCGGTCGCCCTTCAGGAACGACTGGTCTCCGATGGCATGCTTGGTCGCAAGAGCGGCTGCGGCGTGTACGACTGGTCGGGCGAGCAGCCCGTATGCGTACTGAGGCCGCCCCAGGGTGCCGCGACCGGCATCAGCGAACTCGGCGACACCGCAGAACGATTCTGCGCAGCCGCCGCGGGCGATCCCGAAGCCCTCGCTCGGTGCACCGACCGGCAGAAGATCGTCTTTACCCGCATCCTCGCCGCCCTGCTCAACGAGGCCGCCTGGGCCGCGCATGATGGCGTGGCTGAACCGGCGGACATCGACGTGGCCATGCAGGCGGGGGTCAACTATCCACGCGGGCTGTTCGCCTGGGCCAGCGACATCGGCGAAAATCTCGTCGCTGGAACGCTGTCTGCGTTGGACGCCTCGGTTGATGATGGGCGGTTCGCCCCCCCAGCCTGAGTACTCACGGCGTCGGAGTCTCCACCACTTCTTCGGTCTCATCGACCGCCGCCTCAGAGTCGCCGATCGCTTCTGCCTGTGCCGCGCGGTACTCGTCGAGCCGCTCCTGCTGGTCCTCACGCTCGCGGGGCTTGGCCTCGGCGAGAACCTGCTCCTGCCATCGCACGGCCTCGGCATGTTCGCCCCGGGCCGCATAGAGCTTAGCCACCACATGGCCGCTCCCCTCTTCGCCGCGTTCGTGGCTGCGGAGGGCCGCCGCCATCACAGCATCGACATCCAATTCGAGCAGGCGTAACGATTCACGGGCGAGCATGTAGGCGACGACCTCAAGCACTTTGGAAGGATCGTCCTCCCCGTCTACCAGCAGTGGTTGCACGATCGTCCGGGCTTCGCTGTCGCGATCGAGTCTCACCAGCGCGTCGGCCCGAAGAACCTGCAGTCTCATGACGTTGGCTGGATCAGGTTCTTCTTCGGCATCGGAGTGCTCGATCGCCTCGTCGATGAGGTCCATCGCGGGCTCAGGCTGGTCTCGTGTCAGGAGTGCTGCGGCATAGTGGCAGACCGCCCCGGCTCGAATATCCGAGCCGGGGTCTAGGTGCGTCCTCGCCGCGTCGGATGCTTTCTCAAAGAGTGACAGAGACTCATCGCGACGCTCCGCACGTTCGAAACAACGGGCCGCCGCAACTTGGTGCTGAATGGCTTCTTTGCTTTCGATGCCGAAATGTGATTGAACCTCGGAAAGCCACGCCTTGGTCTCGGTCAGACCGCGGTCGATCTGATTGTGCTCCAAGAACGTCTCCACAAGAAGGGCCTTACATTGGGATATCTGGATGTGGTATGGCCCGAGAATGGCTGCTATGTGTTCGATCGTCGTCTGCAGGAGCGGCTCGCCTTCCGCGATGTTGCCGGTCTGGAGCAACATAACGGCCAGATTGGCACGGGCGTTGATGACACTGTGGTGATCCGGAGCGTGCTGGGCGAGCAGTTGCTCATACGTGCCCCGAAGGGCCTCAACGGCCACGATCTCGCCACTGATGGCCGTTCGAGCCTGCCCCAGCCATATCATCACCTCCTGAGTCAATGGATTGTCTGGACCGAAACGACGTTGGTATCCATCGTAGGCTCGGCTCAGAAGTACTTCGCTTTGTGATACCAGTTCGTCATCATCGGTTCCAGCCCCCACCATGAACATGAGAACACCGTGAAGGTGAACGATTTCCAGCACCACGGCATGGTCTTCCCCCAGCACATTCTGCAATGCTTCAGTCGCCCGATAGAGGGCCAGTTCCTGGCCGTCCTCGCGTTGCTCATCCGCCGCATTGACCCATCGTCTCAGAGCCAGAAAGGCATTCGCCTGCAGCGTAATTGGATGCTTGCCGCCCAAAATACGCTCGCTCGTCTCGGATGCCGATTGGAGGAGTGCCGTGCCATCTTCCAACATGCGATCTCTGGCTTCCTCGTCAGACTCCAAGGACGAGAGCCGCATGAGCATGTAAGCATGATGAGTCATCGCCTCGAGTGTCTGCGGGTGCTCATCGTCGTACCGTCGACGAGCCGTATCCAGCCACTCTCCGCTCAACTCCACCGCCTCCGAAAAACGGGTCAGGAATACCAATGCCAAGACGCGGGATGCCATGGCCTCGATCAGAATCGGGTCATTCTCGGGAAGCGCCCGCCGTGCCCGCTCAATTGCATCCAGTGTCACCTGATCGGCCTGGCGTGGCCGTCCCTGATCGGTCCGCATCCGCCCCATCACAGCCAGGGCGTGCAGTATGCGAGAGTCATCGGGGCCATGCAGCGCCTCGATCGCCGCCATACCTGATGTCAATTGCTGGTCCGCGTCGTCGAACATCTGCAACTCGAACATCAACTCACCGATCGTCAGTCGTGTTTCCGCTGCCAGTTCGGGCAGGCCCGCGAAGCGGGTATCGATGCCTACAGCCGCCTCCCTCAGCACTTGACGCGTGTTGAGGGTTCTTCCTTGCGCGTTCCGGGGGCTTGCCATCCCCAGGATGTGTGCAAGAAACTCCTGCCCCGCCTTGGACTTGGACAACTCCGCCTCGGCCTGAACTTGCGCCGCGATTGCCGCGTCCTCCGCCAGATTAGCCCGAACGGCAAGCACCACGCTGAGAATCGTGGCAAGCACCAGCACAGCGGCGACCGCCAACACCCCTACCACCGCCGCGCGGTTTCGTCGGACCAACAACGAGAGTTGATACGTCAGGCTCAATGGCCGCGCCGAAATCGGATCGCCCTTCAGATATCGCTCCAGATCCTGCTTGAGTTCGAGCGCCGACTGGTATCGGTGGTCCGGATCCTTGACCATGGCCTTTGACACGATCGTCTCGAGATCACCCTTGAGCGACGAGTTGATGGTCGTCATTCGCGTGGGAGATTCCTCACGCACCACCTTGGCTGCTTCGTAAATCGGCAGACCCTTGAGTTCGTACGGCACCTGCTCCGCGAGCAGTTCGTAGAGGAGCACGCCGAGGGCGTACACATCGCACCGCGTGTCGATGAGGTCCGGGTCTGCCTGACACTGTTCGGGGCTCATGTACTGCAGCGTTCCGACAATGGCGCCGACGTCGGTCTGTTGCGTCGTAACGGCGATGTCGGCATCGGTCGATCTGGCCACACCGAAGTCGATCACCTTGCAGTTGCCCTGACGGTCGACCAGAATGTTGCCGGGTTTGAGGTCGCGGTGGATGATGCCCTTCTGATGACCGTGGTGAATCGCGTCACAGATGCTTGTGAACAACTCGATCCGATCGCTGATGCTCAGGTTCTTTTCCGCGGCATACGCCGTCAGTGACTTGGCGCCGACGATGTACTCCATCGCGAAGTACGGAACGCCGCCGGAACCGTCGTCCCAGGTGCCCGCTTCGTAGATCTGTGCGATCCCGGAGTGGTGCAATCTTCCGAGGGTCTGCGCCTCCATCTGAAAGCGGCGGAGTGCCGAACCCGATGCCACGCCATGCTTCATTACCTTGACCGCCACCCGACGCTGCGGCGATGACTGCGCGGCTTCATACACAATGCCCATGCCACCGACTCCGAGCAGCCGCCGCACGGTGAACTCGCCAATCGACTCGGGAAGCCGCGAACTCGCGGCCGGGATGGTCGGCATCGGCGTGTGATCACCCGACCCCGATTCGAGCGTGGCGTCTTCTCCGGACATCATGCGGACCTCGGACCGCACATCCTCGATCAGAGCCTCATCCCCTCCACATACATCGGCCAACCAAGCATCCTGGCCAGTCTCTGGAATCTGCATGGCCTCGGAGGCGAGTTGCTGCACCTTGCTCTGGTAGTCGTTCACGGGGCCACGATACCACCGGGGCCTGCCTGCTGAGGCGGCGACACTACAATCCCCTTCCGCATGACACGTCGCGCCGCCATCGTTTCCGCCCTTCGCACGCCCTTTGGCCGCTATGGCGGCGTCCTGAGCAGTGTCAGGCCGGATGATCTGGCCGCGCATGCCATCAAGCACGCCGTGGAGCGAGCAGGCATCGATCCGGCTTCGATCGAAGATGTCTACCTCGGCGCGGCGAATCAGGCGGGCGAAGACAACCGCAACGTCGCCCGCATGGCCGCCCTTCTTGCGGGCCTTCCGATCAGCGTCGGCGGATGCACCGTAAATAGGCTGTGCGCTTCGGGGCTCGAAGCAATCAACATCGCCGCGCGGATGATCGAAGCAAACTGCGGAGATGTGTTCGTCGCCGGCGGCGTCGAGAGCATGAGCCGCGCTCCCTTCGTCATGGCCAAGGGCGAGCGGGCCTTTGATCGCAAACTCGACGTGCACGACACGACGATCGGGTGGCGGTTCACCAACCCGGCACTCTCCGAGATGCATCATCCGTACGGCATGGGCGAAACGGCCGAGAATCTCGCGCGGCAATTCAACATCAGCCGTGACGAGCAGGATCGATTTGCGGTACTCAGTCAGCAGCGGTGGACGCTCGCCAACGAAATGCACTTCTTCGACGACGAACTGCTCGCCGTCGATGTGCCGCAGCGGCGGAAGGACCCGATCCACTTTGACACGGACGAACATCCGCGACCCGGCACCACCGTGGAAACACTCGCCAAACTGCGGCCCGCCTTCGCCAAAGACGAGCAGGCCACCGTGACCGCCGGCAACTCCAGCGGCGTCAACGACGGCGCCGCGGCGCTGGTGCTGATGGAGGCCGAACTTGCCCGCAGCGAGGGGCATGAGATTCTCGCCCTTGTCGGCCCATCAGCCTCGGCTGGCGTTGATCCGGCGACGATGGGACTCGGCCCGGTTCCAGCCACCCGCAAGGCCCTCGATCGGGCCGGACTCTCGATCGACGATATCGGCCTCTTCGAACTCAACGAGGCATTTGCAGCACAGTCCATCGCCTGTGTTCGCGAACTCGACCTTGACATGGACCGCGTCAACGTCAAGGGCGGCGCGATCGCGATCGGCCATCCGCTTGGCGCCAGCGGCGCTCGGCTTGCAGCAACACTGGTTCACGAGATGAATCGCCGCAAGGTTCACCGCGGGATCGCTACACTCTGCGTCGGTGTCGGGCAGGGCCTCGCCACGGTGTTTGAGCATCCGGCGGATTCCTGAAGCCCGGCGTCACAGGAAGGCTCTGAAATACAAGGACTCTGCGCATGAGTGGCGCTGCCAACCCGGTTTCACCGCCGGACATCACCATCAACTGTGACCCTGAGAAACTCGCCGAATTCGAACAGCGAAATCGTTGGTGCGCTTCCAGAAGGCGAATGGATCACCCGGACACCGAGCATGATCCGCAAACTCGCCCTGATCGCCAAGGTGCAGGACGAGGTCGGACATGGGCAGCACCACAGATGTAGAACTGACTGTATCGGCCATCATGTGCCCCTATTGCGGGTCGTCCAATACGCGGCTGGACAGTTCCTTCGGGCCGACAAGATGCCGGTCAATACACTTCTGCGACGGATGTCGAAACCAATTTGAGCACATCAAAGCCGTCACGGGCTGAGGTTCGCAAACCCTACAACCGATACAGAATCCGGCTTTTTGGCCCAAAGCGACCATCTGTCGCATGGACTGTCAAAACCATTACGCGGAACCCTCTTCATGATCACACGCTGCAACCAATGGCAACTAGTTGGTGGATAGCGTTGTTCTGAATTAAATCGCGCCCAAGGAGTTTGCACATGCCAACCGTAACGACCACGATTCAACTGATGATGATTGCCAGTTGCAGTCTCGTCGCTTCAGTCAACGCCGCCGTGTCCGCAGATATGTTCGTCGAACCACTGACACCTGGGATGGGAGACGGTTTTGGTGCGAGCGTTGCAATCGGCGACAGTTATTACGTCGCTGGTGCGCCAACCGATGATGATGTCGCGTCTGATGCTGGCAGCGTCACGATATACATCTGCGATTCCAGCGGTGTCCCCGTCACCACGATTCTGGAAGCACCATCGGCCTCAACATTGGCGCCCACTTCGGCAATATCGTCGCTGCCGATGGTGACACATTCGTTGTGTCGGCTCCAGCCAAACACAACTCCACGTTGGCCCCGGTTGGTGCGATCTATGTCTACACAGTCGGCATCTCCACCATCACGCTGCAGGCTGTGCTGCAGCCATCCACAATCATTCCAAGTGACTTGTTTGGCCAAGATGTTGACATCATCGGCGACACCGTCGTCGTCGGAGCACCGGGGTCCGCGGGTGGCGAAGGAAGCGTCTTTGTCTACACCCGCACAATGGGCGACTGGTCCACCGGAAGCGAAGTCTTTGGGCCACATGGCGACGACGGCGATGGATTCGGTTGGGCGGTCGCATTGGACCATGACAACGAAGAACGCATGATCGTCGGCGCTCCTTGGGACGACGACGCCGGGCCGAATGCCGGACGCGTCCATGTGTATGAATATCTCATGTCGACATGGAGTCCACTGTCTGAAATCGACCAGGCTGACATTGGCTCCGCGACCAGCCGACTCGGAATCAAGGTCGACTTTGACGGAGATCACTTTGCGGTGGGCGAACCACTCAATGGCAACGGCTTCATCCACATCATCGGCTGGGACGGATCCAGCAGCAGTTGGGGCCTCGTCGAGACACTCCAACCCACAACCTCGGCGAGTTACAGCCTCTTCGGTGAGTCATTATCGCTGGACGGGGAATTGCTTGCCGTGGGCGTACGAATGTCCGATCTCAACGGCACGATGTCCGGTGCGGGGTATCTCTTCCGCCTCATTGCCAGCAGCGACTGGGAGCAATTGGTCGAGTTGGAAGGTGACACCAACGGCGTTGGCTACACCCTCGGCCAAGGCGTCTGCGTCAATCAAGACATCTTGGCTATGGGTTCACCCGGTGCCACCACCATCACCACCACCACCATACAGGGCGGTCTGGTCTTTGGCTGGGATGTCAGTTCCACGCCAGGATGTCCCGCGGACATCGAGATGACCGGCGTCGTCGATGCCGATGACCTCGCAGCCCTCCTACTCGCATGGGGCACCTGTACAGATCCGATGGGGTGTCCAGAGGATCTCGATGATGACAATGAAATCGGCGTACTTGATCTGCTGCTCCTACTCGCCGACTGGGGCGGGTGTTAGTTCGATGCAACGTGGCCACGCTGCAAATTGCTGCTCTTGACGCTTCTTCCCAAATTGGCGCACACAAATCCTTACACAGGCGATAGTTGGAGGTAGCCCCATCCGCAGGAGAACTCCAATGCCTCTGCCACACTGCACATCTCCCCTCCGCGTCATGACGCTGTGCCTCTTGCCCATCCTCATGTGCGCCCCACTGACGCACGCATCCGTTTTCGCTCAGGAATCCCGCGTCGAAAATCCAACGCCCGCGGCCAACGACAAGATGGGATCCAGCCTTGCTGCTGGTGCCAGTTGGCTCGCCGCCGGCGCGCCCCGTGACACAACCTGGGGAACCTACACAGGTGAAGTCGCCATCTTCCCTTGGGATACCTCCACCGGCTGGGGAACACCATTCACCATCACCGAGTCCACACTCGGCAATTTTGCCTACTACGGTACTTCGGTTGCAGCCAATAATGGTGACGACCGACTCGTGGTGGGATGCCCCGGCTATGCGGTCACTTCTTCGCGAGTTGGCGCTGCGTGGATCTACGACATCAACCCCACCGCGGGCAGTGCCTCGTTCATCGCCATGCTCAGCCCAGCAGGGCTGTCTAGCGGCGATGACTTCGGCTACGCGGTCGCCATCTACAACGACTACATCGCAGTTGGCGCCCCCGATTACAACGATACCGGCGCCGTCTGGATCTATCAGATCGATTCCAACAACGACTGGGTTCAGCAAATGGTGCTCCAACCATCCGATCTTGTCTCTGGATCGGAATTTGGCTTCTCTCTGGCCATGCACGAAGATCGTCTGGTGATCGGCGCACCTGGCCACTCTGCCGGTGGGCAGGATGCCGGCCGCGTCTATGTCTATGACTTGATCAACACCACATGGACCACATGGGGACAAGTCGCCGATTGGGATGGCCCTGCTGGAGCGAGACTCGGGGAAGCAGTGGATGTGTTTGAGGCATGGGTCGTCGCAGGTGCGCCGGAAGAATCAACCAACCTGCCGATGATTGGCCGAGTCCACCGATACCTCTACAACGGTCGAACCGATGTCTGGAGTGAACTGAGTTCGCTCGAAGGAAGCGGCTCAGGCGATCGATTTGGAGCCGCCGTCTCATGTCGGGGCGACCGCACGCTGATAGGCGCCCCCGGCGAACAGACGGTCGGAACAGACGTCGGCCGCGCCTATCTGTTCCATGAAGAACTGGAACTGGCGATCTTCGAAGACGATCAAGCCAACGGATATGACGAAGTTGGCGCATCGGTTCATCTTGCCAGCGCAACAGCCTTTGCTGGTGCCCCTGGGGCCGCTGCAGGCAACAATCAGAACGGCGGGGTCGTCACGGAATGGGATGCGCTCGGCACGCCAGGGTGCCCCGGCGATCACAACGTCGATCTCGTTGTGGATGCAGACGATCTCGAGACCTTTCTCAAGAACATGACCGTCTACCCCACCGCGAGCCCCTCCCTCAGTGATCTCGATGACAACGCGATCACCAATGTTGTCGACCTGCTCGAACTGCTCGCCGTCTGGGGAAGTTGTCCGTAGCGTCCGACTCCGCCGCCACAGGCACGATTTTCAATGCGGGTACCGTGGGCCGCACTCACTCCGCCATACCGCCGACCCTCCCCGGGGGGAAACCGATCCCCCCGGAACCGCCGCCCGCCTCCGGAACCACCGACTTGTTGATGGAGGCCGCGAAGTGCCCTTTATCGGGCATGTGATCGATGATCTCGAACACCCGATGCGGTTTGCAATCTGACCATCATCCCCGCGTTGGAAGGCCCTGTTATGGTTTCCGGACTCCACGCACTCCGCGCACTCCGCGCACTCCTCGAAAGGAAGAACCATGCGACATCTCACTGCCTTTGTGGCCGGACTGGCCTTCATCTTCTCTGCCAGCACCATTGCTCAGGACCACCCGGACCACCCGGACCATCCGGACCATCCGGAGCACCCTGAGCAGCCTGAGCAGCCAGATGCCGCCGCCAAAAAAGAGACGGTTCTGACCATCGGCGACAAGGCCCCCGCCGTCAAGGTCGCCAAGTACTTCAAGGGCACACCCGTCGACACCTTCAAGCCAGGCAATGTCTACGTCATGGAGTTCTGGGCCACATGGTGCGGCCCGTGCGTCGCTCAGATTCCGCATCTCACCAAGATGCAGAAGGAACACAAGAAGGACAACGTACAGTTCATGAGCACCGCCGTATGGCAGCGTGAAGAAACACAGGCCGATCGCGAAAAGAAAGTCGGCGACTTCGTCACCGGCAAGGGTGATGCGATGCAGTACACCATCGCCATCGACAACGAAAGTTACATGGCCGATCACTGGATGAAGCCAGCCGGGCAAAACGGCATTCCTGCCGCCTTCCTCGTCGGCAAGACCGGGGAGATTGAGTGGATCGGCCATCCCAGCTCGCTCGACAGCGTGTTGAATCAGTACCTCGCTGGAACGTGGGATCGCGCCGCGGCCAAGGCCAAACTCGATGAAGAGCAGCGATTCGCCAAGAAGGGTCGCGAGTTGATGATGAAGGCGA